>FWPU01001169.1_pt1 | contig 38250 bp, 36 predicted proteins | sample 2228361 | NCBI WGS metagenome assembly FWPU01 (sample SAMEA103939777, study PRJEB20133) | metagenome | reverse complement strand
ATAGGAACTATTTACCTCAAGGCAGACTTCAGAAGGCTCTTGCCGGTTTTTACTTTGTATCTACTGATCTGCATACTTATTCTCGGGGGGTGCCTCTTTGTGGCATATCTTCTTTCAAGTAAACTTCAACGGACGATTTCAGCTCCAGTGTTGGATATCGTCGAAACAATGAAGACCATTAGCAGGTTACAGGATTATTCCATAAGGGCGAGAAAACCGGCCAATAACGAATTAGGTGTTCTTGTTGAGGGCCTCAACCACATGGTGGCCGAGATTGAGGCTCGGGAATGGCGTCTGGAAAAGAACCGCCTTCATTTCGAAAAGCTCGTAGCAACCCGTACCAAGGAACTCTCAAGGGCCAACGAGCATCTGGAGCAGACAATTGTAAAGCTGCGCGAAGCAAAAGAAGCAGCTGAAGCGGCGAGCAGGGCTAAATCCCAGTTTCTGGCTAATATGAGCCATGAAATCCGCACCCCAATGAACGGGATTGTCGGCATGGCGGATCTCTTATTGACAACAGATGTAACTGACAAACAAAAAAAGTTCATCACGACGATTCGTGCGTCGGCAGACACATTGCTCAATCTTATTAACGACCTGCTCGATTTTTCAAAAATCGAGGCAGGAAAAGTCGTACTGGACTCAGTGGAGTTCGATCTTCATGACGCCATAGAACAGACGATAGAACTATTTGCCCAGCAGGCGCACCAAAAAGGCTTAGAACTTGTCAGCTATATAGGGGACAATGTACCAAAAACTGTCGTAGGTGATCCTACCAGAGTGCGTCAGATCATCTGTAACCTTGTGGGAAACGCTGTCAAATTCACCGAAGAGGGAGAGGTGTTTGTCGGGGTGTTTCTTCGCGAGTATGTCGGTACAACCTGTACCGTACGCTTTGAAATTAGGGATACCGGAATCGGGATTCCCCCAGACGCCCAGCTTCATATCTTCGATCATTTTGCACAGGCTGATCAATCGACGACACGAAAATATGGTGGTACGGGCTTGGGCCTTTCCATTGCCAAACAGCTTGTAGCGATGATGGGTGGAGAGATTGGCATGGAGAGTAGTAAGGGAAGGGGATCCTTGTTCTGGTTCACCATACGGGTGGAAAGGGCTCGTGGTGACGATACGAGCCTGCTGAGTGGGTCTCCTTCGCTATTACAGGGCGTTCCCGTATTGATAGTCGATGACAACGCGACGAGTCGTTTTTTTCTTCAGCACCAGCTCGTTGCCTGGGGAATGAGAAGTGGGACTGCTGACAATGGTATCGAAGCCCTCGAATGTCTGCGCAGATCCGTTTCCCGGAAGGATCCTTACAAGGTAGCTATTGTGGATACGAGTATGGCAGGAATGAACGGGGTCGAACTTGCCAAAACTATCAGAAGAGACGCGATATTCTCGCCCCTCCATATTGTGCTGTTAGTACCATTTGCTAAGGACATGAAGTGCCAGGAGGCGCAAGAAGTTGGCATTTCAGCCTGCCTTACCAAACCTGTTCGGAAGTCTCAGTTGTACAACTGTCTTCTCACGCTCGTGGGCAGTGTTCCCCATGTGCTCCCCTACACTTCTTCAACGCCTTCTTCAGTGTCAAGAGCTTCTTCGGCGCTTTGTGTTCCATGGCAGATTCTCGTTGTGGAAGACAATGCTATAAATCGGGACGTAGCTGTTGAGATGCTCGAGACCCTCGGATGTCGGGTCAGCATTGCTGCTTCTGGCAAGGAGGCGATCGAGGCCTTTTCGAGAAATCACTTCGATCTCGTATTCATGGATTGCCAAATGCCAGAGATGGATGGGTATGAGGCAACCAGTATTATGCGACAAATGGAGGCGCAAGGGAATCGCGGTTCACATCGTACGCCCATCATTGCCTTGACGGCACACGCAATGAAGAAGGACCGTGAAAAGTGTCTATCATCTGGTATGGATGACTATCTACAGAAACCGTTTACCATAGAGCAGATTCGCAATGCGCTCACACGGTGGTTGGCCAACCCTACTAGACTCGGCGTTGATCCGGCGACGCACGCCATACCTTGTGCCACACCAGGACCAACTGAGTGCCTCGAACAGCAGACAAATGGAGTGTGCATCGACCGCACTAGGCTCGAGGCATTACGCTCACTTCAGCGTCATGGAGACCAAAACTTCTTTGCACGGGTAATCGAGAAGTACCTGATCGAATCACAAGAGCTCCTAAACGACATCTGTACGGCTCTAGCTGCGTGTGATGTTGTAGCAGCCAAAAGGGCCTCGCATACGCTCAAGTCGATCAGTGCACAGGTTGGAGCGATTCGTCTGTCCACGGTATGCAAGAAGGTGGAAAACCTGCATGCACTTCCACCTTCGAAAGATGCTGATGCACTCCTTGGCGAGCTCAAGGTCGAATATGAATCAGCTCGGAGTGAGCTCCAGACAGAACTCACGTGCGTCGTACCATGCAGGGCATAACCGCCTGCCACAGACCGTATTTTCCATCTGCAGACCATATGAACTGCAGAGTGCATCACGTATCAACCCACACCAGGCGTGACCGGCTATCCACGGATCGTACGAGCACACTACTCGAGTTTGTTCTTTCTTCGATCCACTGAGGACCCTCATTGACTGAATCCACATCTGTCTCTAGGATAAGCATAGAAGTATAAAAAGGAGTGCCTGTGGTGCCTCGAAACTACTATACATCTCCGTAGAAGAGATTGCGTAACGATGATGCAACCGGGCCACGTAGTACACCGGGGTGCGAGATGAGAGAGATCTTTAGGGGTATACAGAGGCTGATTAGCAGTCATACCAATCCTTATGTCGAGGAATGGAAGAGTTCATCACGGCCTGTTGTAGGCTATCTCTGCCAATACGTACCCCGAGAGATCATTCTCGCAGCAGGTGCACTCCCGTTGCGGCTCAGGGGAGCTGGCTCCCAGGATTCCTCCCTGGCTGATGCCTACATGAGTGGTCGCACCTGTACCTATGTTCGGCACGTTATGAGCCTGTCGCTTGATAGCCGTTATGATTTTCTCGACGGCGAGATCGGTTTGAATACCTGCGATCATGTTCGTCGTGCAGCAGATGTGTTCATCAAGAAGACATCCATCCCCTACCATGGGTTTATTTCAGTACCCCGGAGTCTGCGCGAGAGTCTTTACGGGTACTATGGGGAGGAATTGAGAAGGCTCATGGAAGGGCTTGGTGCCCATTGTGGAAGGCAGATCGATGAATCGGCCCTGCGCCAAGCAATACGCACCATGAACCAGGTACGGCACCGCCTGATCGAGATTGCACGAATGCGGAACCTCGATCGACCGCTCCTGTCCGGTGCTGAGTCCCTCGCGCTTCATATTGCTTCGCAAGTGCTCCCACCTGATGTGTTTGTTGCGCTCGCAGATGATCTCATCAAGAGGCTGAAGGAAGGTCCTGGGCTAGATACCTCCAGAGGCCGCCTCGTACTGGTGGGTGCTGAGCTTGACGAGCCAGAGTATGTAGAGGTCCTAGAGAGCCAAGGTGCCCTTGTCGTTGCAGACCGACTTTGTTTTGGCGCGCGCAGCGTACTTGCACCGATTGACGAAGATGCGGTCGATCCTCTCGATGCCATAGGTCGTGCGTATTTTTTCCAGCCGTCGTGTGGTAGGATGATTGGAGACTTCCCTGCGAGATGGAAGGCACTGACTGAGCTAGTTGCCGAGACGAGATCGGACGGTGTAGTCTTCGAGCGGCTCGTATTCTGTGACCCGTGGGGCGCTGAACTCCACAATCTGTTGGAGCGTGCGCGGAAAGAACAGGCATTTCCGATTCTTGTGCTCTCTCGCGAATACGGGATTGTTCCTACAGGTCAGCTTAAGACCAGAATCCAGGCCTTTGTGGAAAAACTCGAGATCGGCCGCGTGAAGCGTCGAGCAGCCGGATAGCACGTATGAGAGCCGAAGATTTCATTCAGCTACCCCAGTGGCGGCAGTTGTTCGAATCGCTACCTGTGATTCAGCGGTTCTTTGCCGGTGATCCTGATGCCCATGGCATGAACCGGCTGCTGCACAATGTGGTTTTGTACCTTGAGCGGATGATCGATCATCTGGATCGTGGTGCACCTTTTGTGTGGTACAACCTGGGCTTTAACTCTGAGCTTGTCTATGCACTCGGGGACGTATTCCCGTTTACGATCGAAGCACTTGGAGTACTTCACAATCTTATGGGCGATACCAAGGTTACTCTGGACTTTATCGATACAGCCGAGGCGTCAGGCGTGCCTTCGGATTGCTGTTCTGCTGATAAGCTTGCAGTGGGTGCAATTCGTAAAGGCCTTTACCCTGAGCCTGTCTGCTGCGTAGGGATCAATACGCCATGCGATGCCCAAGTAATGGCCACTCAGGTAATGGCCGAACTCTCAGGCAAACCATTCTTCCTCATCGATGTGCCGTACTACCATAATGAGCAAACAATCCTGCATGTTGCTGCACAACTAAAGGAGCTGATTCCCTTTTTGGAAACGCATACCGGACGTAAGCTAGACTACGACCGGCTGAGAATGGTGTGTGAACGCTCCAATGTGCTGACCGAGACGATTTGGGAGTGGCTCGACTGGAGAAAGCATGTTCCCCTTACTCAGTCGAGTAAGCTCGTTGCTTTTACGTTGGTACTGCAGATCCTCTTTACTGGTTCTGAACAGGGGATCGACATTGCTCGAGGGCTGCTTCGAGAGGCACGCGAGAGGACAGAACGAGGCGAGAGGTTTTTTGAAGAACGGGTTCGTGCCGTATGGTATCAGGATCCTGTATGGACAGATTTACAGATTTATGATTGGTTCGAGCGTGAATTCGGTCTTACGGTCCCTATCGACGTCTTCGGCTACTATGCCCATGAAGGGCTTATCGATACGACCAGCATGGATACCATGTTGTACGGGCTGGCCCGGAAGCTTGTCGCGTGTCATCCAATGGCGCGTCAGTTCAGGGGCAATATAGACATCTACATAAGGGATTTCATGCACCTTCACGAGGCATGGAAAGCAGATTGTGGAATATTTGCAGGTCATATCGCCTGCAAGCATGCGTGGGGTGGAATAGGCCTCTTCAAAGAGGCCTGCAGAAAGGCCGATATTCCGCTTCTTATTTTCGAGTTCGATATGTTCGACCCTCGTGTTACGCCGTACGAGGATGTGTATTTTGAAGTTGAACGGTTTGTCAACGAAGTAGTGTACCCACGAAAGCTGCGTGGATGAGCGTCTGGTAGGTAGACCCGTCAGGGTGGAAGAGAACGTTCGGCAATGATGGTTACCGCGGGAGTTGATATCGGATCGACAGCGTCAAAGGCGTTACTCCTTGTCGACGGAGTTATTGCTGGCTATGTGGTGGGTCCTAGCTCTACAAACCCGGCGCGCACGGCAAGGCAGATCTACCAGCAGGCACTTGAACGGTCTGGTCGGTCAGCTTCTGAGGTTTCTTATATTGTCGGCACTGGATACGGACGGACGCAGGTAGAGTTCGCTGACAAGAACATCTCGGAAATTACCTGTCATGGCAGAGGTGCACATTTCTTACGCAACACTGTACGAACGGTTATCGACATCGGCGGACAGGACACAAAGGTCATATGCATCGATTCGAGAGGCAACCTCCTGGATTTTGCCATGAATGACAAGTGCGCTGCTGGAACTGGACGTTTCCTCGAGGCAATGGCCCGTTCTATGGAGATTCCTCTCGAAGAGATGGATCAGTACTATTTCCGCGAGGGAGACCCCTGTACGATCACCAGCATGTGCAGTGTGTTTGCTGAAAGTGAAGTGATCAACCTGATAAATGACGGCGTGCCACTGCCAGGTATCGTAAAAGGACTTCTGCTTTCGCTTGCCAGTCGCGTCTCTGCGCTCGCACGACGTCTGGGCATGGTGGAGGAGGTAGTGATGACCGGGGGAGTCGCCAAGAGTCGAGGCGTCAGGGACGCCCTTGAAAAAAAACTCGGTATCGTTCTAAGAGATTTCGATGGTACTGATCCTCAAATCGTGGGTGCCCTCGGAGCCGCCTTGATTGCTGCTGATTTTGCAGCAGGTAGCCGGACGGATGCCTGAACAGGACAAGGACCTCTCCCTATGCGTTCGGCAGATCCTCTGCCCGACCCTCTCCTTGAAACTGGTGACGCTGCTCGGTCCTTTCGGACAGGGCCTGCATTCGCTGACATGGCTGCCCTGGTGAGAAGGGTGCGTGATATCGTCCAACGGCACAGGTCCAACTGCGTTGTATATCGTGCTGATGAAGGGATGCGCACGTTTCTGGCGCAGGCTGGCTTCAAGCAACGTGGCATGGGGCCGCCTGAGACCATTCTTTCTGAGCAGACAGCAGTGGAACTAGGCCACCCGTCGACGCCGTCACTGGCAACCGTCCTTCTGACATATAGCAAGGATATGGTAAGCGATGGCGTGATTACCCTTCTTGGGCCTGACCTCGACCTGATTCCCACTGGGAGCAGGTATCCGTTCGCGCAAGTGGTTATGTGTGCAGTAAGCGATCAGGTAGCAGTTGATCCTTTTGAGATTGATGCGCTTCAATATCTTACCCACAGGCTCCCGGGATATATGGTGCGTTCAGTGCCGGGCAAGTTGTGGGTTCGTATCAGCAAGGCTGCATTGAGCAAGGGACTCAGGATAGGCCATGTCGGGACTGCACTCATCGAAACCTACAGAAAAGAGGTGCAAGGGATTGAAGCAGTCGAGGTCATTTATGTTACGTCCCCAAGGGTGGCAGTCGAGGAACTTGGGCCTGTCGTACACGAGGCAACGATCCTTTCTGGCCGACACAAGAAGCTCTATCTCGGTGTTGATGGAGAGGTTGAGTGCCGAGAGCTTAATTGCCAGTCCTGTGACGAGAAACCGGTCTGCGATACCCTGCGAGATGTCGTGATTGCAAGAAGGAATAAGCGACAGTGAGGCACGAGGAAGGAACGCTACCGATGACCAGTATGTTGGTTTCTTTTTTCAAACGACTCGAGCCGCTCGAGACGATCCTCCGCATTATACTTTCTCACGCGCGGATAAGTGCCCTGCTCACATTTCGAGACGGCCATGAACACAAGGTACTCTTGGACTTTTCTTCGGACAAGGCCCAGGTTGTGGTCGATCCACCGACAAGAAGCGCCGACATATATGTGACAGTCGATGCGCCGGTCATGCACGAGGTGCTTCTTGGCCACATGAACCCAGGTGTTGCCGTCAGCAGAAGGGCCATGCTGCTCAGAGGTAGTCCCCACCACCTGGCACGGTTCATCCCGTTGTTCGACTTCGGTCCTGTGCTCTATAGGGAGCATCTTTGTGAGCTTGATTCAGAGAGAAGTGATGTGTATCTGATCCCCGAGATGTCGTGCAAAAAGGAGTCATCGATGGGTCAAAGCACTTACAACGGTAATCCACTCGCGCTACAAACGTACCCTATACATGAGCGTGTGTTGTTCTGGTGCATTGGCAAGCTTTCGTATCTTGTGGGCTATGCAATGGGTATGCTCAGGTATCGTTTGTTGCGGCGTATGAGTCTGTTCGATGTGCTCCTTGCCATGTCCAAAGGTCTTGCTGCTGCAATGCCTATGGAAAAAGAGACCCCTCGAAGCATCTATCCGGACAAGTAACCGAGTGCGCACGTTTATGTCACCAGTGGGCAGCCCTGATGTTATTGCGGTATGTGGCAAGGGTGGGGCAGGAAAGACCGTGGTTTCTGCGCTGCTTGCAAAGGTAGTGGTAGGCGAGGGGAGGAAAAGGCCTATTCTGTTGATCGATGCCGATCCTGCAGGAGGACTTGCTGCTGCCATAGGAGAAAGAACGTGCCGATCGCTCGCAGATGTACGCACTGATCTGATACGAGCCGCACGGAACTCTGATCGAAGCGATGCACCGCGGCTCGCTGAACAGGTGGACTATCTCCTGCTCGAGGCACTTGTCGAACGCAGTGCGTATTCGTTCCTGGCAATGGGGAGATCTTTGGAAAAAGGGTGCTATTGTCCGATCAATACACTCTTGCGCGAGGCAATCGACATACTTGCAGGATCGTTCGCATGTGTCCTTATAGACGCTGAAGCAGGACTTGAGCAGATCAATCGAGAAGTCACAAGGCGGCTTACACGGGCCCTGGCTGTGGTGGATGGCTCGATGCGAAGCGCAGACACTGCGCGTCTTATCGCAGAGATGGTGGGCCGCACGTGTGTCGCTACCGTGGTAAACCGCGTAGCGTGCAATGGAACTGGTTCCGTACCAGATGGTATGCCACCCGTTATCGGCTGTGTCCCTGAAGACCCACTGGTAGCCCGTTATGACCGGGAGGGACGTCCTCTTTGGGAGCTTCCTGAAGATGCTCTTGCGCTCGAGGCAGTCCGAGGTATAGCCTTCTCTCTTGGGTTAGTGTGAACGCGGAAACGCTGTTGCCTTTCCAGCACCCGTGCGATCAGACAGGTAACCTACTGTGTTGTGAATCGTATATGATCTATTCGCGTGTTACCTGTCCTGGCGCGCTTTATGTGCTCACCCGCCCCACATCTTAACGAAATTCTGGTCGAGGCTGCTTTGGTATACGGCCTGTCGTGACACATTCTGACCTCAGCCTCCGACCCACGATCTTCTCTACCATGCGGCCAATCTCTAAGATCTTGTCAACGTCAAGACCGGTCTCTATGCCCATTTCGTCCATCATGACTACCATGTCTTCAGTAGAGACGAGACCAACAGAGCTTGGATCGCGGTAATAGTACTTACCAGTGCCACCGACCGGTACCCCATCGACAAAATTCGCAGGCTGTCCACCTATACCACCGAGCGTAGATTCAAAACGTACTATGCCAGCTTGCAGTGCTGCCAATACATTCGCAAGACCCCATCCTCGTGTCACGTGAAAATGTGCCACGTGGAGGGAGGTGTCAGGAATCTCATCCAGTATCCAGGAAAAGTACTCGTACACTTTGTTGGGTGGGGCTGATCCGTCATGATCGGCGTGTTCTATATCATCAGCACCCATGGCAAGAAACTTCTTGGTAAATTCAACTGCCTTGGACAGCTCTGTCGGCCCCTCGATAGGACATCCCCAGATCGTACTGACGGTACCACACATTTTCATGCCAGCATCGTGGGCCTTTTTGATACAGCGCTCTGCGATCTTCCAATACTCTGCCAGCGTGGTTCCTGAATTTCTCTTGTGGTGGCTTTCAGAGGTTGAAACCATCATGAGGATCCTCTCAGGCCCCCAGCCTTCCTCTCGAGCTACAATGGCGCGATCTACTGCCCTCTCGTTGATGGTGACAGCGGTTATTTCCACATCTTTGAGATACGGCGCTACGAGTTTGCTCGCCCGCAATTTCTTGAAGAGCTCTTCTGCATCTCGGAATTGGGGCAACCCTTTTGGTGAGCCGAAATTGGTGAGCTCAATCTGCCGATACCCTGCAAGGATGAGTTGTTCAGCAACCCACAATTTGGCATCTGTAGGGATAAACTTTTCTTCGTGCTGGAATCCGTCCCTTACGGTGATATCTGAAAGGTATACCTTTTCAGGATAGAAAAGTTTTCGCGCTGGACTCATGGTATCACCCTCCTCATCGCGTGTATGAATTCCTCAAAACGATTACCGCAGCAGCACCATCTGATCGTGCAGAGTCCTTTCTCTCAGCATAACAGCCATAGCTACGCTGGCACGCTACCACAAAGGACGACGTCCGGTTTCGTTTTTTACAAGGATTTGCAGGGGAGCTTCACCTGATTAATGTACTACTTGCCCTGGTACTGTGGCTTTCTCTTTTCTTTGAACGCCCGTAGTCCTTCAAGTCGATCCTCTGTGGGTATACACACTGCATACGCTTTAGATTCGATGTCCAATCCCACCTCAAGGGATGCATCCATACCGCGATTGATAGCGTACTTTGCTTGTTCTACTGCGATCGGACCGTTTTGGGCAATGTCCATGGCGAGCCTTCTGCTCTCCTGCATGAGCTCCGAGGCTGGAACAACCCGATGCAGTAGTCCTAGCGCATAGGCTTCGTGAGCCGAGATTCTGCGCGCTGTGTAGATCAACTCCTTTGCTTTGGCAATGCCTATGAGCCGAGGAAGCCGTTGCGTCCCACCGGCACCAGGGATGATAGCCAGACTGGTTTCAGTAAGGCCCATCTGCGCATTTTCAGATGCTATTCGTAAGTCACAGGCGAGGGCCAACTCGAGTCCTCCTCCAAAGGCAAACCCATTGATCGCTGCAATCACCGGCTGCGGCAATTGTTCGACCGCGGTGAAGGTGTTTCTAATAGTGAATATGAACCGTCGCACCTCATCCTGAGTCATGGATGCCCGCTCTTTCAAATCTGCGCCTGTTGAAAAGGAGGCTTTTTCCCCTTGTGCGCCGGTGATAATCACAACACGGGCCTCCCTGTTGAATCTCGCCTCATTGATGGCTGCTGAAAAGTCATTGAGGAGCCTTACGCTAAAGGCATTGAGACTTTCTGGTCTGTTGAGGGTGATGGTCAATATGTGGTCTGAAAGGTCGGTCAAAAGAACGGCATCCTCACTCATCACTGTCACTCCTTGCACCTTGTACACGACTGTGTATTACTCAGGCGAACGTTCTACGCCTATGAAACGATGGGAATGTCTCACACTAAAATCGGTAATTTCCGAGAACCGAATCAGGGATGGGCTTGAGCAGGGAGATCTCGAATGCCGTTGCCAGGACATCGCGGATGTCTTTGAAAAATAGCACACCATCGGTGAGAAGGCGTGCGCCACAGTAAAATGGATGGGCCTCGCCGTCGTACTTCTGCATCATGCGCTCTCTGAACTCAGCCTCTTCTTCAGGGCTCATTGTCTCGCCCCGTGCCTTACGATTTCGTTTTTCCAGTGTCAGGAGGACGTAGGCCGCAGACTGTCCTGACATGACTGAGGTACGTGCCCTCATCGTGGAAAAGAGAAAGTGGGGTTTGTACGCCCTTCCGCACATACCGTAGTTTGCAGCGCCGTGGTCTGGTCCAATGACCAGTTGGATCCGTGGCACTTTTGCGTCAGAGACCGCACGAACCATGTTTGCACCGTACTTACCGATGCCTGCGTGTTCGGATTCGGTTCCCACCATGTAACCAGGCGAATTCTGAATAAAGAGCAGCGGCGTCTTATCCTTTGCGCAACGTATAATGAATTCTGTCGCCTTTTGCGCTGCCTGGTAAAAGATAATGCCGTTATTATTGGACGCGACAACACCAACAGGGATCCCCTTGAGGAAGATCTTGCCGCAGACAATATTGTCTCCCCTCCCTGGTGCATACTCCTTTTTATATTCCCGAAATGGGTATCCGTCCGCAATGTGAGCGATCACTGCTCGAACATCGATCGCCCTATAGACATTGCTTGGCAGGATATCATAGAGACCCTCAATCGGATAGTAGGGAGGCACTTCTTCTCTTCTGTCGATATAAAGCCTCTGTGGGGGTTCATGGGCTAGAATATCCCTGACCCGAGCGACTGCTTCGTCCTGGGTGAGGCATAGATGATCGGCGCCTCCTGAGATGTGAGTATGCACATACCCTCCACCCAGATCCTCTGCTGAGACCTCCTCCCCAAGGGCTGCCTTCACCAAGGGTGGTCCTCCAAGAAAGGAGTAGGACATTTCATGGATCATTACCGCCTCACACGCTAGAAAGACAATGTAGGCGCCGCCTGCTGTATTGCCACCTGTTGACAGCGTGATCTGTTTGAGACCCATAGCGGACAATCTGCACATATTGTAGAACATGCTTCCAAAATGGCCGTCATCAGGAAACACCTGATCCTGCATGGGAAGGAAGGCACCTCCAGAATCAGCGATATAGACCACATTGAGCCCGCAGGTCTCTGCAATGGCCTGAGCTCTGAGGTGTTTCTTGAGCGTAATCGGGAAATAGGTCCCTGCCTTGACACGGCTGTCGTTGGCGATGATCATGGTCCAGTTGCCGTGGATCTTGCCTATCCCGGTGATCACACCGCCGCATGGTACGTCTTGTACCTCGGGGTAGTTCATACCGAACCCGGCAATAGGACTGAGCTCAAAGAACGAGGTATCGGGATCTATGAGTTTGTGTATGAGCTGTCGAGGATCCTGCTTGCCCTGGCGTGCAAGCTTCTCGATGGCCTTTGTGCCACCAGGAAACGTCGCTTCCTTGATCAAAGCTTCAAGCTTTGCCTCCTCGCTGAGCCAATGGGTTCTGTTCTCCAGGGCAAGATCCTTAGCTGCATCCATCTCCAATGCCTCTCTTTCTCTCCAGTGTATTCTTTTACGAGCGTTGGGGGGCAAGGGAAATCAACGTGTTCGAAAAAAGAGACGAGGCGAGTACCTCCATTTATACGTGAACAATAGGAATTCGTCAACGAGGGTTCATCTAGCAGCGGGTCATAGATACGAAAGGGAGACCATGTGGGTACTATCATCGATTTCCATACGCATGTCTTTCCGGACGAACTCATAGATCGTCGTCAGGACCTCGTAGAGAAAGATCCAGCGTTCTCGCTCCTATATCGAGATCCTAGGGCACGCATGGCAACGGCAGAATCGCTCCTTACGGCCATGGAGCGCAATGGTATTGGCGCTTCTGTGGTATGCGGATTTGGCTGGAAAGATCCTGGGCTTCGGAAGATGACCAACGAGTACCTTTTGGAGGCTGCGTCCTCGTACCCTGGAAAGCTGTATCCTTTTGCTGTAACCCCCATAGGTGGCGAAGGAGGCATGGTGGATGAGGCGCACTCCTGGCTCGAAAGGGGCATGAGGGGAATTGGCGAAGTAGCGTTCTATGTCAAAGGGATGACACGGAATTCGTACACGATGATGGATGGACTCGCAGAACTCGCAGGTCAATATGGTGTGCCGTTGCTCATTCACGTCAACGAACCAGTCGGTCATTCCTATCCGGGCAAGATCGTGATCCGATTCGAGGCACTGTATCAATTCTTGAGACGACATCAGGGGGTAACGGTTGTGCTGGCACACTGGGGTGGAGGGTTGTTGTTTTACGAACTGATGCCGAGTGTTGCAGCATGCACGAACAATGTGTACTATGACACTGCGGCCTCCCCCTACCTGTACAGGCCGATGATCTATCGAATTGCCGTGGATATTGTGAGCCCTGACCGAATCCTTTTTGGCAGTGACTATCCGCTCATTTCGCCCTCACGATACATAAAGGAGATGCACGCTGAAAGGCTCCCAGAGCTAGTACTCCAGAGGATCCTTGGCGACAATGCTCTGCGATTACTCTCAGAAGGATCTACGCCCGGTACGAGGAATGTGCAGGCTGATTCCTGAGTACTTCTTTGGCCAAGATATGGGCCCTTCGAAGGGGCCTAGGTATGCGGAAGTCTCCAGTCGTCTTGAGAACCCACTCAATAGCTTCTTCAAGTGTAATCTTGTGACCCGGTGAGACATATAGCGGCCTGACGTTATCCCTTGTCCTTACGCATGCAGCCTGCTGAAGCGGAGAGAGGCATTGTATGGTCCAGCTTCCCCTCTGAATACCCGGCATAGGGATGTCGCAAAGGAAAGGCCTTTTTGCACAGCCTATAGCCGGAAGGTCCATAACTACGCCCATGTGGGAGGCAATGCCAAACGCCCTTGGATGAAATGTGCCGTGGCCATCGAAAAACATGATATCAGGCGGTTGGGTAAGACCGTAGAAGGCCCGTAGAATGGCAGGCCCTTCCCTAAAGGCAAGTAGACCAGGGATATATGGAAACCTGACAGGGCTGCACGCATATGCATAGTCGAGTAGGGTATCGGTCTCTGCATCGAGCACGACAACCGCAGCACACAGATGCTCCATATCCTTGCTATAGGCGACATCCGCGCCGCCAAGAGTACGAGGTGAACATGCCAGGGGGATGCATGCGAGGTGAGCTCTCAATGTCTCCTGTATCGCACGGGCTTCAGCAGGCCTCATGTAGCTTGGTCGTTATTCTTCCTCGACAGTGGCATCGAAAAAACTCAAGACGTTTTTGTAGTCATCCCCCTCCATGAATTTCATAGCAGCCCGGGGATGCTGGTTCAACTGACCAGTGATCATGTAGGGGATATCGTAGCCCCACCGTAGTTTTCTCCGGAGCGGCTCAACATGCTCCTGAATGCATTTGAGCAACGGTCTGAGGCGGAACTTGGGGTTATGCAAGAATCCAATGAGCAGCTCCATGGGACAGTTTCCTGCCCCTCTTCCTAGTCCGGCAAGGCTTGCGTCAAGACGGCTGGCCCCAAGGATAAGGGCCTCAATGGTATTGGCGTACGCAAGCTGCTGATTATTGTGGGTATGGATCCCGACCTGCTTGCCTGCAGGTTCAGCGTACTTGAGGTACTCAATGGTTAGATCGCGGATCTGTTCAGTATAGAGGGCGCCAAAACTATCCACAAGGTAAATCACATCGACAGGTGTCCTCGCTAGTTCCTCCAGAGCTCGATGAAGGTCTCGCTCTTTTACGGTTGAGACTGCCATGAGATTCACACTCGTCTCATAGCCCTTTTCATGGGCATCTTTTATCATATCGATCGCGGTTGGGATCTGGTATATGTAGGTTGCTACGCGGATCATGGAGAGAATGCTCTGACTCTTTGGAAGGATATCTTCGTGGTAGTCTGTCCGCTCGGCATCGGCCATTGCTGACAGTTTCAAAGGGACCTCTTCTTCACCGAAGACTCGGCGCAGGTCTTGTTCATCGCAGAACTTCCATGTGCCAAACTGGGTGGGTGCATAGATCTTTTTAGATGCCTTGTAGCCGACCTCCATATAATCCACGCCTGCCTCGATACAGGCGTGGAAGACAGCCTTCACGAATCCTTCGTCAAATTGATGGTCATTCATGAGTCCGCCGTCCCGTATCGTGCAGTCATGCACCTTTATGTCGGGCCGATACGTAACCCAATCTCCTCGGGCCTGTCCGTAGGACAACTTTTTTTGTTCCTCAGCCATATTCTGGACCTTTCTCAAAAACTTGTTGTTGGTGAAGACCCTCTCTTGTACCTGTTATCGTTCAAACAAATCTGGCTCTACAGCGGTATTCTGGATCTCCTTGTATGCTTGTAAGGCGCTTCTTTGCTGTTCCATGCTCTTCAAAAGGTGCTCTGAAAGGTAGAAGTAGCGTTCGTGCACCTTGTTATAGGAACTCCAGTGTACCTTTCCTTTTTCCTGTTGTTCGAGAAAGCTGTAGACCCCCCACAACTTTGCATCAAGGTCATCGATCTTGTGAAGGAAGATCGCCTCGAGGGTCATGGGTTGTTTAGGCGAACCGAACTGAGTCTCTCCATGATGGCTTATCACGAGATGCAAAAGCAACATGGCAAGCTCACTGGGGAACTCTGGCACGGTGCTGATCTTCTCTTCGATAAGGCGTGTTCCTAGAACGATATGGCCAAGGAGATGTCCCTGATCAGTGTATTCGAACGCAGTCCCACCAGAGAGTTCCCACGCCTTCCCGAGATCATGAAGCAATGCGCCGGATAGGACAAGATCTGTGTCAAGAAATGGATAATTCGGCAGTGCTGCTTCACAGAGACGTGCAACAGAAAGCGTGTGTTCCAAAAGGCCTCCCACATAGGCATGATGCAGGGACTTGCCTGCTGGTGCCCTACTGAACTTTTCCCAGATCGAACTGTCGCGAAAAACCGAATTCAGCAGTTGTCTGAGGTGGGGATTTCTCACCTTTCGGATGATCTGGCTAAGCTCCCTGTGCATTTCTTCAAGGGGCCTTAGTGAGTGGGGCAGGTAGTCCTCCTTGCAGACCTCGCTTTCAGGGACTGTCTCAATGGAGGTGATCTTGATCCTGCGCTCCCTCTGATATTCTCCGACCATGCCCCGGATGGCAACGACATCACCTTCTTCGATATGAACTGCCTCGAGGTCTGCGTTTTCCCACAGGATTGCCTCGATACGTCCACTCGAATCCATGAGGCCGAGTTTGAGATACGGCTTTCCTTCACGGGTCCAAAGTAGTGCCTTTTGAGCAACGAGGTAGCATCCGTGGACAAGATCATTGCTCTTTAAATCAGCGATCCTTGTAGACTCGTCTGGTTTCATAACCCCCTTTGTGCGTCTGTTTCATCGAGCTTGCATGGCCTGCTACTGTAACCTGATGCAGGTAACAAGGCAGGTGCGCGGCCCTTGAATGGCTATACCACGCCCTTTGTAGGCTCAGCTTAGGACTCGAGCCTCCTGCAGAAGCAACGTCCGAACAGATAGCTCTGTATGTTGCTTTCCCTTAAGCTTACCAGAACTTGTAGAGGACTTTAAGTGTCCCTTTGATGCCGTCAGGCCGGTTCTTTACTCCCACCTCAACGGTTGTTGCGAGGCTCATCATGAGATCCTGGGTTGGTGTCAACATCAAAAGTGGGCCAATGCCGACAACCTGCTCCTTGCGCACGAGGGCCTTGGCAAGTACAGGGTCGTAGGCCCGGGAAGTAGGATCCTGGAGCTGCGATTTTTCAAGGTCGTCCTTATCCAATTGCCACATACAGTAACCAGCGAAGCCAGCCCAAAGGCTCTTGTGTACGTTATATTCGAGTGCGTAGTTGAAATGGATGCTCTGGCCTGGCTTTAAGGTAGCATCAGGTCCATAGATCACTTTGTACGGGCTGTGGTTTCGAGAGTTCCACGCATAGTGGACCCGAAAACTCGTTTCAAACCGTTCAATCGGCATCCAGGTAAAGGAATAATAGGGGTTGAAGGTCACGATGTTCGCCCCTGGGTTGGCGAGATACTCATCAGAGTAACGACCCGTAGGTACGATCACATCGAGCTCTATTCTGTGAAAATAGGGCTTCCCTAAGAGGCTCTTTCCTGACCACTGGATGACCGGACCAGTAATGATGTCGCCAAGTCCGCCATTGTTTTCAAGATTCTCGCCGCCGAATAACCGTACTACATTATGATAGGGCCTTTGGTGCTTATGTCGACGACAGGGATTACGATGTTCCAGCCGAGGTATCCGCGAAAGATTTCCTGTTCGCTTATGTAAGCGATCTGAATTGCTTCTGCGAGGTAATTGAGTTTGGTATTTCCCAGGGGTCCTTTGATATCTGGACGTACCATGTTGTTTACGTCAAATTGCTGAGCAGCATAGAACTGCGTGTATGCAATGCCGTATATCCCTGGACCTGGGATGGCGCCATCGTGCCGTTGGTGAGCCCAAGGTTGTAAAAAGGCTGGTTAAATGCCATTGTCTGCGCTGGCACAAAGAGCAACGCAAGACAGAACCACGCGACAAGAAGAGAAAAAAGCTTGTCTTGTTTCATGACCGTCCTTCCTCCTTGCTCTTAAGGTAATACGTTAAGAATCGTTTCTAACCCATGGCACCTAATAGTAGAAAAGTCCTCCTATGTCAATACGGTGGCCTCTCGGGAGGCACACCCCAACGCAGCCGGCCCCTGGAGGGGAAGTGTACCGCCTGGATGGTGGGCACATTGTGGTTTGGGGCAAAAAGGCGTGGTGTAGGTCTTGGGTTCTGACCTTGTCTTAGTTGCTTTGCGGTGCCGATGTAGGTACGCGAACGCCGAATGTCGAGAGTATATCAAGACCTGCCTTTCTTCCTGCACCCATTGCAAGGATTACTGTTGCAGCACCAGTAACAATATCCCCTCCCGCCCAGACACGAGGTCGGCTGGTCCTCCCTGTCTGTGGGTCAGCGACGATGTTGCCGTGCCGGTTCAACTCAAGGCCTGGCGTACTCTGAGGGATAAGAGGGTTGGATCTGTTGCCAATTGCTACGATGGCTGTATCTATTTCGACAGTGAAGAAGTCGCCTTCTATGGGCACCGGTCTTCTACGACCAGAGGCGTCAGGTTCGCCAAGCTGCATGCGATTGCAACGAACTGCAGTGACCCATCCGGCATCGTTGCCTATGAATTCTACTGGATTGGAAAGGAGCATGAACTTGACCCCTTCTTCCTTTGCATGGTGAACTTCCTCAACTCGAGCGGGCATCTCTGCTTCAGTCCTGCGATAGATGATCGTAACCTCGTCAGCACCGAGCCTCAATGCAGTACGAGCAGCATCCATTGCCACATTACCCCCTCCAAACACAGCAACCTTTTTGCCACGTGCAATGGGAGTATCGTACTCGGGAAATAGATAAGCCTTCATGAGGTTGTTGCGCGTGAGGTATTCATTTGCACTATAGATACCGCAAAGATTCTCACCTGGTATGTTGAGAAACATCGGTGCACCTGCGCCAGTCCCGATAAATACTGCATCGAATCCGTTGGCAAGGAGGTCGTCCACTGTGGCGATCTTGCCCACGACGTAGTCAGTTCGAAACTGGACACCGAGTTTGCTCAAGTATTCGACCTCAGCTCGTACGATTGCCTTGGGTAGCCTGAATTCAGGTATGCCGTATACGAGCACGCCGCCCAATTCATGGAGCGCTTCGAACACTGTCACTTCAACCCCACCTTTTATGAGTTCGCCGGCAAGCGTGAGTCCTGCTGGGCCTGAGCCTACCACAGCGACCCGCTTGCCTATTGGCGCAGGTATGGGTGGATACTGAATCTGACCGGTTGTACGCTCGAAATCAGCAGCAAAACGCTCGAGCCTTCCAATGGCACAGGGTTCGCCCTTCTTCCCGAGCACGCATTTTTCCTCGCACTGCGTCTCCTGGGGACATACGCGGCCTGCGATGGCTGGCAGAGAATTCTTTTGCTTTATAACCCTAGCAGCACCTAGAATGTCGCCTTCACGGATGTGCTTGATAAACACTGGAATATCGATTTCCACAGGGCAACCTTGCATGCACAGCGGCTTTTTGCACTGGAGGCATCTGGAAGCCTCTTTCATGGCAAGTTCTTCTGTGTATCCGAGCGCTACCTCGTAGAAATTATGTGCCCTCTCCTGAGGGTCTTGTTCGGGCATTTTTTGGCGGGGGATGTCAGAACCCTTTTTCGCTTTCTTCTCTGCCATGGTTGCCTAAGCCTCCTCTTGGTGTGGGGTGACACCACCTTCCTGTTTGAATCGCTCAAGGCTGATAAGCTCCTGGCCCTTGTACATAGCCAGTCGTTTCATCAGCAGATCGAAGTTTACCTTGTGACCGTCGAATTCAGGGCCGTCTACGCAGGCGTAACGGGTCTGGCCGTCTATTTCGCATCGACAGGCACCACACATCCCCGTACCGTCAACCATAATAGGGTTGAGGCTTACGATGGTCTTTATACCGTAAGGCCTGGTAAGGTTACACAATGCCTTCATCATGGGGACAGGTCCTACGCCGATGATACGGTGTATAGGTTCTTTGGCGTCGATGAGTCTTTGGAGTTCTTGGGTCACGAACCCATGAATGCCGTAGGAGCCGTCATCAGTACACACCTTAAGAACATGGCTTATTGCCCTCATCTCGTCCTCGAGCACCAAGAGTTCTTTTGTTCGTGCACCGATGATGGTGATCACATTGTTTCCGGCCTCGAACAACGCCTTGGTGATGGGGTACAGCAGCGGTATGCCGATACCGCCTCCTATCGATACCGTCGTTCCGAAATACTCGATCTCGGTTGGGCTGCCCAAAGGACCGACAAGGTCTTTGATTGCACCTCCTTTTGGGATACGGGCGAGCTTATAGGTGGTCTTTCCCACCTCCTGGAACATGATCGTGATCGTACCTGCCTCAGGGTCCTTGTCTGCAACTGTCAAAGGGATGCGTTCGCCGTGCTCGTCTATTCGAAGTATGACGAACTGGCCAGGCTTGTGCCTTCGCGCTATCTCTGGAGCAGTGATCTTGAGGGATACTATCCCGGGACACAATTGTGTGCGATCCACAATAGTAAACATAGTGCAGCCTCTTCGATGGTGGATTGGGAACGGACAAACTGGTACCTGTTGCCACTGAATGAAGCCTCAGTCATCCGGCAATCATATCAGAAGCGACACGTTTTGTCCATGAGTTGCGTAGGGATGAGATCAGCCAGCGAGCCATCAGTGTGGAGACAGTAGACATTTTTTCTCTGGCGCTCTTATTGGCAGGTGTCGATAGAGAAGAAAAGATCGAGGACGCTAAGTTTCTATGACACGTGAGGAGTATCCTCATACGATATGTGGTCACTGGACAGCGAAAAATAAATCTGTCGCCTTTTTTCTCTTTATTGACTTTACAAGGCCGTGAGATCAGTATTTGATCTTACATCCTTCGCAAGATGGGCGTGCAAAAGTGGGTGTAAGATTGCAGCATCAGGCACCATGTGGTTGTTACCGTGCCAGCAGGAATTGTGGCCTTATGCGTGCTGGATGTCCAGCAACAAGGCGCGTGTGTGTCATACCTAGTTCCTATGTGTAAAGTCGATGGCATGCCAATTCTCGCTCAAAGAGGCAAAGCATCAGTGCTATGGTGGTCTGACCGTTGGTAAAGCGTCGGATGCATACCGGACGCTTCTTTAGGGGTGGAACAAGAGTAACCATCGAGTGAGTACCATGAAAGGCAGCAAGTGGGAAATTCTGCTTACGCTTCTTACCGCGGTTGTTCTATTGCTCGTTTCAGAGACTCTGGCACGGGCTAGCCTATCTGGTGCATTTCAATGGATAGTAAAAGAGCACCCGCTCAGTGCCGCACTTAATGTTCTCGTTGTGTGTATGCTGTTGGCAGGCTCAGTGGGGGTGATGGGGAAAGTGGTGCCAGGGCTCCTCCCTATAAGTAGCATCCTTGTAGTGATGTCGCTCATAACATTTGTCAAACAACGATATCTGCTTGCACCCTTTTATGCATGGGACCTGTCTGATATCAAGGAAGTCTTCGCGGTCTTGCCAGAACAACGGCTGAAGGCTGCAGTAGCAGGCACTGTGTGCTTTCTAATAGCAACATGTGTCGTTACGGTAGTCCTGTATCTCAAGATCGAGCGGCGTGTGACCGTGTTCGTTCGATCGGTCCTTATTGGTGGAGCGTTGTTTTTCTTTTGGGCGTTTTACCAGGAAAGTGGCCTGTTCGATATTCGTTCTGTCTTCCGTGTTCACAATATTACATGGGATCAGACACTCAACTACCAGGCCAATGGGTTCATGGTCTCATTTATGATGAATGTCAGTCCTTTGCTAATCTCTCAGCCTGAGTACTACGATGAGGAAGTGGTGAAGAGACTCCTCGAGGACAACGAGGCGTTAAGCCGACGTCGGGCCAGGGGTCAGGCCGGCCCACCAATAAGCCTCGTAGTCTTTGTGAGCGAATCCTTTTTCGATCTTGAAGATATTCCATACGTTGCATCGGACTATCCCTTGAAAACATTCGAACAGCTCAAAGCCACCTGCCCAACCTTCCGGATGATCTCTCCATCGTTCGGAGGTAATACGAGCAATGTAGAGTTCGAACTCTTGACAGGTCTTTCCAATGCATTCTTGCCCGCAGGAGCTATTCCATTTGATCATTACTTGAAAAAGCCGGTACCTTCTATTGCGCATGTACTTCGGAATAACGGGTATAGAACGACGGCCATACATCCGTTTTATGACTGGTTCTGGAACAGAAGAAACGTGTATCCGCTTCTTGGCTTCGAGGAGTTTATTTCTTTGTCTTCGTTCGAGTTAGCGCTACGACGAGGTTATTTTGTCTCGGACGAGGCTCTGGTGGACAAGATCATAGAATGGATAAGCGACACTGATCGACCATTTTTCTTGTACGCAGTCTCCATACAGAACCACGGCTCGTACTGGCCTCATCGGTACGCGCCAGATGAGGAAGTTGAAGTCATTGGTGAGTATCCTGACGAATTGAGATTGCGGCTACAAACCTATATCACAGGGCTTCGGGATGCCGACCGTCAGCTCGATCGTTTGCTCATGTACCTCGGTACGAGAAAAGATCCAATTGTGTGTCTTTTTACCGGTGATCATCTTCCAAACTTTGGTCCAGATATGGCCCTGTACAGGGAAGCAGGGATCGTGTCCTCCCCGAGAGGCCAGTATTCCCTGCAGGAAAAGATGAAGACCTCCAGCGTTCCGTGCTTACTGTGGGCCAACAAGAAAGGCCTGATCGATGTAGGCGAGATTCCCAAGGAGATAAGTCCAGCATATTGTCCTGCGATCCTTCTTCACCAACTTGGAATACCACTGCCGAATTACATGTTTTTCTTCTTGGAGGCAATGAAGGAATATCCTGTAATCCACCCGTCATTCGTGCTCAAACCTGGTGGCGAACTCGTAGAACTCAAAAAAGAAGAGAACAACCCTCTCCTTAGGGCCATGAAGGTCCTTCAATACGACATTCTGTTTGGAAGCCAATACTGTCTGAATTGATCTGCTCAGGGGATTTCTATCTGGTTCTACATGTACGAAAGGATCGTTGCCCTTATTTGTATCGATGAAGAGACTCGGAACACGCCTTTTGTCGACACGTAGGAGACCACGCTCAATCATGGGGCAAGGCCAGTGTTCTTGCCTTCGTCGTCTCGAGGTATATCAAAAATACACACCCTCGGCCTTGGAGGGAGAATAAGAGCGGTCAGGTCGACCTCTTGTGTGGAGGAACGCCCAAGACAGATGGATATTCTTAGAAGCTGGTTTAAACGACAGCTGTCAGATCCACAGGTCGTGATCCTCAGCCTGCTGCTTACCCTGGGGGCACTTGTACTTTTGACACTAGGGAAGATGTTGGCTCCTGTGATAGCAGCTGTGGTCATTGCCTATCTTCTGGAAGGTCCAGTCTCTCTACTGGAAAGACTCAGGCTTCCTCGTCTAGTTGCAGTGCTGATTGTGTTCATAGGTTTCTTGTTGTTCTTATTCTTCTTGCTCCTGGGTCTTTTTCCTTTGGTTTGGGGTCAGGTGGAACAGTTTCTACAACAACTTCCTACCATGCTCTCCTGGGGACAGCGGGAGCTATCGCTGCTTCCTCAGCGATACCCAGATATTATTTCTGAAAAGCAACTTGCAGATCTTATGGATGTACTGCGTTCGGAACTGACCTCGTGGGGCCAGGCCATGCTTTCTTTTTCTGTAGCCTCGTTGCGAGGTCTATTCGTGCTTATCCTGCTATTGTTTCTCGTCCCTTTTCTTGTGTTCTTTTTGCTCAAAGACAAGAAGCGGATATTAAAGTGGCTGGACGGGATCTTTCCCGCGCACAGGGATCTCGCGATCGAGGTCTGGCGTAATGTAGATCGTCAAATAGGCAATTACATCCGAGGCAAGGTCTGGGAAATCTTTATCATATGGACAGCAAGCTATGTGACGTTCAGTATTTTGAAGCTCCAGTTTGCCATACTAATAAGTCTTTTTATTGGGCTGTCAGTGCTGGTGCCCTATATTGGAGCAATTGGAATGGCCTTGCCTGTGTTCTCGATAGCGTACTTTCAGTGGGGATGGAGTCCGCCATTTATGTATGCTGCCTCGGCGTACGTCATTATCCAGCTCATCGACGGCAACATCCTTGCACCGCTGCTTCTTTCTGAAGTGGTACACCTTCATCCTGTGGCCATCATTACTGCGGTCCTTGTGTTTGGTGGGTTATGGGGATTTTGGGGGGTCTTCTTTGCTATCCCTCTTGCCACATTAGTCGACGCAGTGATCAATGCCTGGCCGCGAAAGCGGGGTTAGAGGTAAAAAGTACGCGGTACGTATTTCCTCTTGTAATATGCTATCCATGAGAACGTATGTGTTGGCTGGATCTGTATACGAGTCACGGGTTCTGCACAGGGGCTCGAGAGAGCCGCTAGGGAAGCAATCGTTTCACAAGGAGAGTTTCTGGCTTTGGTGCTGGTGATCAATCTTGCACACAGCGAATTGTTGCTGCTGCCCGTGTTTCTCGTTGTGCTCTGGCCGTGGTCGTGTGATGACGTACGGGCAACGGAGGAGGTTGCTTTTGGCTGTCCAGCCAATGAAAGAACGCCAGTATTGGGTGGCGGTAAAGCATGCGTGGCCCAGCATAGCGCATAACTTCGCGTATCTGGGTACGCCGGACTGGTCGATAACAGTGGATAGGACACTTCGCACATGTGGGTTTGCGATCGGCAAAGGTACATTGTTCGAGTCGGCTGTACGCATAGGTGAGCAGCCCTGAACAGTCAGGACATAGACCTTCAGATGTCTTGTGGCGGCCTCTGCAGGCGAGGCTGATCATGGCCTGGATGGTTTTTCTCTCTCGCCTAAGGCGAGGATGATCGTTCATGTTGCTTGCCCATTGTGGTTACAGTGCGCATCCCAAATATAGGATGCATGAGCTCCTTGGCGTGGATCCCTAACAAGGGCAGGTATGGGTCCGGATTTGGCAGTATCTTGGCAGAAATTGCATGGTGTATAGTTGGACGTCAAGCGAACTGATACTGGGCTAGGTGCGGCTCTGCAGCCAGACGTCCAGTCCAGTTCTGCCAATCTCAAGCCATTGATGATGGAAGGAAAGTAGCTACCGTTGCCAATAGGGGCGTTCCTGAGACCAACTCTCTACCTCTCAGAGCCGGCTGATAATGAATGTGCGCGTTTGCTGTAAAAGGGGCATCAAGGTGTGAGTGTGAGGTAGCTCTGCCTGGAATAAAAAACGAAATAAAAAGGGCATGTAGGACACTGATGCGTTGCATTCCAAATCCCTTGGAGATAAGTGATCGCTTTGCATGCACCGGCTGGAACGAGATCCCTTTCTTGTTGAGGAGGGCGCTTGTATGAGAGACGTCTGGATTGCATTCGGACTGACGCTGTTTGCGGGAATGGCGACGATTGTCGGCAGTAGTATTGCCTTGCCAGCCAAGAAGACGAACTACCGTTTCCTGTCGATTGCAACAGGATTTTCTGGCGGCGTAATGCTCTACGTGTCTTTTGTAGAAATTTTTTCTAAGGGTGTTGCTTCACTCGCAGAAAGCTTTGGCACGACTGGAGCACATTGGATCAATGCAGGTTCTTTTTTCGCTGGGATTCTGCTCATAGGAGTTATCGACAATCTGATCCCGGCTGCGAAGAATCCGCACGAAACACATTCGAAGGCAGAAAGGCCGTCCTTAGACGATTCCTCGAAACTGACGCTAAATGTCGATGCCCGTTTGCCGTCAGGATCGGTGCCTCTGGCTCTGAATGGGCATGATCACCCTGGCGATCGTAAGCTCCTTCGCATGGGACTCTTCACCGCGTTGGCCATTGGGATTCACAATTTCCCTGAAGGGCTGGCTACGTTTCTTGCAGCGCTTCAAGACCCACGTGTAGGGTTGGCCATAGCGATAGCAATAGGACTACACAACATACCAGAAGGAGTCAGCGTCTCTGTACCTATTTTCTACGCTACTGGCAGTAGAAAGAAGGCGTTTTTTTATTCTGCACTGAGCGGATTGGCTGAACCCATTGGAGCCCTCATTGCCTATGCCGCACTGCGCTTATTTGTCGGTGACGAGACTGGACTAGTTCCTGGAGAGGTCATGGGCGTCCTGTTTGGTGCGGTAGCAGGGATCATGGTTTACATCAGTCTGGACCAGTTGCTTCCAACAAGCAGGGCATACGGAAAAGGGCACGACAGTCTCTTGGGACTGGTTGCAGGTATGCTGGTGATGGCTCTGAGCCTATTGCTTTTAAAGTAGCGAGAGGTCGTGCAATGTCATTCTTCATCTCATATCGGATTCTTCTCAATACCCTCGTTCGTAATCACCAAGTAGTACTTCATCGGCACCTTAGTGCAACCCACCTGACATCCGTCGATAGCCACGATCACCGGCATATCCTCGGCCGACTGAATGAACCCAGAAAGATTGCCGCCAATACCGGCCAGGTAAAACATCTTGCCGAAGCCCCCTCTTGGGTCAATTCCACTGCCACCTGGTTGGATAACTCCCCCATGTTGGAGCCACCTGAATACGCCAATATCATAACCTCATTGCTGCCTGTGCAACATGCATCAGCCATTGTGTTCCCCTTTTTCTTGAGCCACGATTTGACATCCTCTTTGCTGGTCAAGAATCACGGCGGCTGGTATCGCCTCGAAGGCTTGACCGTCTCGTTCGAGGGTCCGGCACAACTCCAATAGAACCTTCAGCCGACCATTGTGCCATAGAGCATTCCGGCGATGCTGGACATGATTACGATGATTGCGCGAAAGGTGGCAGTCTTTTTCAGACCCATGACGGTGCCTATGACCAGCATGCTAGGCAAGGAGAGAGCCGGACCGGCCAGTAGCAACGCTAGCGCCGGGCCCTTACCCATGCCGGCTCCTAGGAGCCCCTGCAGAATCGGCGCCTCGGTCAGGGTAGCGAGATACATCAGTGTTCCGGCAACAGATGCGATCAGGTTGGCCCTGAGTGAGTTGCCAGCCAAAAGGGATTGAATCCACTGCTCAGGGATCAGAGCAGCATGACCAGGTCGACCAAGCAAAAATCCGGCTACCAACACGCCGCCGGCCAGCAAGGGAAAAATCTGTTTCATAAAACTCCATGTCGATTCTACCCAGCTTTTGCACTCATCCCTGGGGAACCAGGCCTTGAGCATAGCCCCCAAAAGGATGAGCAGGACAATGGTGATGTACCACTTGGCGGCGAAGATGGCTGGCCACAGGCTGGTCGATCCTGGGGCAGGTTTGACAAAAGCGGCGAACACCAGTATGAGCACCATGGTCAGGAAGTACAGACTGTCCTGCAGCAAGGATCGTTCCTTGGTCCCCTCGTCCGGCAGATACATTTGGCCGGCAGTACGCGAGGCATCGTCTTTATGGAAAATCAAGGCCATTAAAGGGCCGGTCACCACGGCGAAAGCTACAGCACCCACGGCACGGGCCAAGTCCAGTTGCCAGCCAAGGATTTTGGCAGTAAGGGTTATGGCCAGCACATTGATGGCCGGACCAGAATAGGGAAAGGCCGGTGCCGGGCCAATGCCTGCGCCGCGAGTGTAATTGCCGGCAAATAGAGGCAACACCGTGCACGAACATATCGCCAGAATGGTTCCTGAAACCGAGGCCACGGAATAGGAGACCAGCTTTCCTGCCTGGGCCCCGAAGTACTTGAGCACCGAAGCCTGGGAGACAAACACAGCAATTGCACCTGCAATGAAAAAGCTGGGATCAAACAGGTGAGCACGTGTTCCCTGGCGTACTCCTGAAGCATCATAAAGGCCTCAAGCCCTGACTGACGAATCACTGGATGGCCCCACGGCACATAAATAAATAATAGGCGGCAACAAAGACCACAATGATCAATAACAGCTTGGTCTACTCCTTCATAGTGTCTGCTCCTTAACGTTGGCGGCTCTGGCCTGCAGCGTGTGGTCCTTGGATTGAGCCTTGATTCTAATATCGTCATATGACGATATGATATTGCAAAAAAAATTAGCTCCCGCAGATGGTTTCGCGGTTGATCTCCGGTAGCCTTGCTATTAGGGCCGACACATCCGAGTCATCCTCCAGCCAGTGCCGCAAGTTTCCAAGCAGGGTAGCCACATAAGGGTTCCTTGACCCGTCAGCCAGCCGGTAATTCACCCATGGCCCTTCCTTCATAAAGGTAATCAACCCCGCGTGTTCCAATATCTTAAGGTGCTTGCTTGCGGTGGACTGTGCCAGGCCAAGGGCCTTCTGAATCTCGCACACGCACAACACCCGTCGCTGAAGCAGTTTGATTATTTTGACCCTGTTCGGATCGGACAGGGCCTTCATGACCTTGATAAATTCCCTCACGGTGTCTCCATATCGTCACATGTCAATATGGCGAACCAGATCCGCCTTGTCAAGCATGGACTGTAACATGTAAGTCAAACGAATCAACCCTATCTACTCGATGCGGTCTTCGTTCTTCGACAAGCTATCCTTGATGCCAGCAGGCATGTTGCGTATTCCTGTGAAGATCTCCACCAAATCCTGCTGAAGGTATCCACTGGATCCTGTGTAAAGGTACCCAGGGGATCGGAGCGAAGCGACGCTGCCTTTTGATACTAATTCTGGTGGAGCTCCTTAGTCAATCTTTGCTTTGATTTTCCTCACCGATTCTACTTTCAGTTCTATTTCTTATGGGCATTGGGGACGATCCGGTCGGAGATAGCATCAGCCAGGGTAGGATCGCCGATGGTATCGTGCCATTTACGGATAGGGATCTGATGAGTGGTTGTGAGGATCTTCCAGGATTTCAAGGAAGTCTCTACGTTCTGTCTCCTGCAGGCTACTTAAACCCCAATCGTCGACTACGAGCACCTTGACCTTTGCCAGTCGTTGGAGGAGTTTGCCATAGGAGCGGTCGGCTTTGACAAGCCCCAGTTCATAGAAGAGCCGTAGGGCCCGGGGGTAGAGTGCACTGTAGCCATCCCGGCACGGCTTCTGGGCCAAGGCACAAGAAAGAAACGATTTTCCACTGCCTGTTGGTCCTGTAATGATCACGTTGTGCCGTGTGGCGACCCAGTCAGAGGTGGCAAGATTCAGGAGGACCGATTTACTCAGGTTTCGGGGGATCTGGTAGTCGATCTGCTCCACACTGGCCTCTTTGAGGATAAACCTGGCACACTTGAGCCGGTAGTGGAGTTTACGGTTTTCCCGGAAGGTCCATTCCTGGTCGATAAGAAGCCCGAGGCGGTCTTCAAAGCTCAAGGAGTTCATCTCAGGCTGCCTCATCTGCTACTCCAGAGCGGCGATCATGCCATGGAGCCTGAGGGTGTGCATCTTCTGAAGGGTCTCTTGGAAAATCATCTCTTGGTTCCTCCCGCCTGTGTTACTGGTAATAGTCCTTACCTCTGATATTGCTATGGAACAGGGGCAGCATCTGCTGCTATGGACGAATCGAGCTTGGGGTTGGGTATCCAATCCTCGTTTGAGGATCGATTGGACACTGGTGTACGAGTGGCCGTGGATGGCCACTGCCCTCTGGCAAGCCTTCTCTAGGCGCTCAGGGCCGTACTTCTGACCGAGCCTAAGGATGCCAAGGCAGCTACGGAACCCTTGCGCAGGGCGCCTTTTGCCGGCCATCACCTTCCCCCTTAAGGCCGCTGTCCATGGACCAGTCTTTGCTCCCCAGGTGAGGATCCGCTCAGGAGTCCATTCCAGATACCTTTGGTGAGAGGCAGGATGGTGGGCCTCGATAGTCTGATGGCGTCCTTTCCCGTAGAGTCGAGGGTGGGGAGCGATCCTTTTGCCCTGGTACCAGATCTCAACAGTGGCGGCGGTACGCCTGACCTCCACGTGCTTGTGGATGAGGCCAAAGGGGACTGAATAATAGTTGTAGACCACCTCGATTTGTTCAAAAAGGTCTTTGCGGGATACATCCAGCTTTTGAAACTTCCTTGTGTAGAGTCTCTCAAGGACGACCCGGATCGCCGTATTGAGGTCAGCAAGACTAAAGAAGCTCTGGTCTCTGAGGCTGCCCAGAATCCACTGCTCAGCGATTTGGACTGCTGACTCGACCTTGGCCTTGTCCCTGGGCTTAGTGCTCCGATGCATAGGTATAGCTACTGGCACCAGGGCATCCGACAAAAAGCGCTACCTCTGTGATCTCCCCAATCTGAAGATTGATGATCGCAGGCTTTTTGCCGGCATAATCCACAAAGAGCTCCTCTCCTGCCTTGTGGTCGTGCATTAAGGTGGGATGAAGGGTTTTCGCCCACTGTCGATAGTGATAATAAAAGCGGCTCCGGCTATATCCCTCGGGCTCCAACTCTCGGTATTCCTGCCACAGGCGCTCAAGGGCCACCCCAGGACGCTTCAGTTCCTGATGAAGGTAGTTCAAATCTGGCATCTGAAGAGCCCGGCCCCAGCATCGCCCATCCTTTGGAGGGAAAAGCCTTTTGTGGAGCGCTGGTTCATCCATGTCCTCAGCTAGGGGCCAGGCAAGGCCTGCCTCCTGGAATCGTCTGAGATACTCTTTCACGGTCCGGTGGTTGACCGAACAGATCCGGGCAATCGCCCGGTGGCTCAGCCCCTGATCGAACCAGAGTCGTAATACCTCTTTGGTCTTGCGCATCGATAGTCTCTGTGCTGACATGGTACCCCCCCTCGGGATCGTTGAGCGTTTAGGGAGATATCGTCAAAATACCTCTTCCAGGTGTCGACTATCGCCCTGATTCCCGACTGGATACTTTCAGCAGGATTTGCTGGATACTTTACGCAGGAATGAGTGGATACTTTGAACAGGATCTCGGGGATGCTTTCGCCAGGATTACGCAGCTGGAGTCAAATCTTTTATTTTTACATTTCACAATATTTCTTTAAAAAGGGGGAATATTTGAGGGGTATGGGCCATCTAAAAGTAAACAAACAATTTGACCCCGATTCCATGACCGTGGTTTCAAAGGCCGTTTTGGCTTGACACTATTACGACTATCTGTTACGGTTATCGTAATAGAAAGGAGCAGCCATGGATACAGTCACCACAAAAGCGCTTCAGAGGGAGATCCTCCTCGGATTCTGGAAAGTCCATATCCTTCACCATGCCACCCAAGGTCCCGTCATTGGGCAGTGGATGATTCAGGAACTGCGCCGCCATGGGTATGAGGTCAGTCCTGGAACCATGTATCCACTACTAGCAAGGCTGGAAGCACGTGGATGGCTCAAGCGCAAAAGCGATCCTAAGGGCGGTTCCAGAGCAAAAAAGGAATATTTGCTGACGAGAGGCGGCCGTGAAGCACTCGCCTTCCTGAAGAATCAAATTGAGGAACTGTACCGCGAAGTGGTTCTCGGGAAAGAAGAAAAGGAGTTGCAAGCACAATGAATACATCGCGAGTGAAGTATGACATTCTGTCCTGGAAGTCCGTTCGCCGGATTCTCATGTCGCCCGCATTTCCGCTTGCCTTCCAGGGGATTGCCCTCGTCGGATTCATGGCGTTGGTCGTGAACGGCCTCGGTATGGGTCCGGGCATGAAGGGTGATGAACTGTTGACCCTGCGAAAGACCAACCTCACTACTTTGGTGGTCTGGGGGATTTGGTGGCCGACAATGATAGCGGTAGCACTAGGGTTTGGACGTGCATGGTGCACAGTGTGCCCGATGGAGCTGGCCAACCGCATGGGAGATTCCGTCGCCCGAAGAATTGGTTTGCCGCGCCTCCGGCTCGGCACGTTTCTTCGAGCTGGCTGGCTGATCGTTGCCGTTTACCTTGTGCTCCAACTCCTGGTTGCGGGGTTTTCCATTCATCGAGTCCCACATTACACATCGGAATTTCTAATCGTTCTCCTGGGTGGAGCTCTGATCACTGGGCTTGTCTTTCGTGATCCACGCTCCTTCTGTCGAGCGTTCTGTCCCGCTGCTGCCTTACTGTCCGTGTACAGTCGCTATACGCCGTTGCAACTCGAAACGCGTAATCCGTCGGTCTGTGATTCCTGCGCCACCAAAGATTGTGTTCGTGCCGAGAATCGTGAACGTTTCGACAAGCGGAGCTGCCCGTCTCTGCTCGCCCCTTTCCGGAGAAAAGCCTCTGATGGTTGTGTGCTCTGCCTCCAATGCGCCAAGGTGTGCCCATACGAAAACATGGGGTTTGGGCTGGTAGCATCGGACGCTCCTGTGCGCCGCAAGGGCCTGCTTCGGCCATTCGAAGCGGCGTTCGTAATGGTTGCCCTCGGCTTCGTGGCACACGAGGTGATAGGTGAAGTGAGATGGCTCGATGCCATTTTTCACGTTGTTCCAAATGGTTTGAACCGGTGGGTTCCATCGATTCCGTTTGGATGGTTGGAGGCTCTCTGGTTCCTCTGCCTGTTTCCACTGATAGCCTGGTCTATGATCTCGGTGATCGGATACCTCATGGGGCACCGTGGCGATCTTAAGACACTCCTGCTCGCGGCTGCGACCGGTGCGGCTCCTCTCGTTGCTGTGGGACATCTCGCCAAAGCTGTAGCCAAGGTCTCCTCCTGGGGCGGATTCCTGCCAATGGCGATCCAGGACCCGAAGGGGGTGGAGACGTTCCGATCCATCACAGATCACACGCTGATCCCGCCTCCTGGGTTGCTTGGACTTCCAATAGTCGGTTGGATGATGCTCTTCGCCACAATCTTGATTGTCTGGAGAGCTTTGCATTGGGCTCGTGACATCCCGGAGGATTCACTCCCCGCAGTGCGATCTGCCCTTGTCGCCACGTTCATTCTGTTCACGACCGTTTTTGTCATTTGGACGGGGACCGGCGCTTAGAATGGATTTGATTATTATTGCCTCTTCCGCAATCGTGGTTTCCGCTCTGACACTTTTCTCGGGTTTTGGGCTGGGCACACGCTTCTCATGCCTGTGTTTGCACTTTTCTTCCCCATAGAAGTGGCGGTTGCGGCCACGGCAATCGTCCATGGAGCAAACAACACCTTCAAGATAGCTGTTGTGGGAAGGCATGCGGATAAGGCGCTGGTTATCCGCTTTGGAGTTCCCGCCGTCGTCGGTGCTTTTATCGGGGCAGCGGCGCTGGGATACGTGTCGCATTTCGGAGAGATCGCCCGGTATTCAGTCGGCCAGAGGATGGCGGTGATCACACCCCTCAAGCTCGTCATGGCATCCCTGATGATCGTTTTCGCCTTGTTCGAGCTTCTGCCCCGCCTGCACGACCTTAGGGTGGACCGCAAGTATCTTTTCCTCGGCGGGGTCCTCTCCGGCTTTTTCGGCGGCTTCTCCGGTCACCAGGGAGCGTTGCGCTCGACTTTTTTGACCAAAGTGGGGATCTCCACCGAAGCCTTCGTAGGTTCGAACGCCGTTATCGGCTTTATGGTGGACATGGTGCGCATCGTAACCTATGCTGGCCTCTTCCTGATCGCCAGGCAAGCGAGTCCCATCGCTTTGAATCAGTGGCCGCTGATTGCCGCCGGAATTGTCTCCGGCTTTGCTGGAGTCCTCATCGGCAAATGCTGCCTCCATCAGATCACCATGAAGACAGTCATGACCATGACCGGCATTCTGCTCCTCGGGATCGCCCTGGCGGTGGGTTCAGGCGTCGTGTGAAAGCGGGTGTCTGGATGCAACCGGGCTGTTAAACAAGGCTGGTCGAAAAACGGAGAACAGGAGAATTCGGAAAGGACGTTTTCGGTGAGCGCCTGTAACCCCCAGGGTTGCACCCGAATCTCAGGCGGTGGATTTTGAAATGGAGAATCAGGCTAAATGTGTGGGCGGCCCTAACTCAGCGTGGAGACGCCAGAAACGACGAGACCCCGTTGGCGTCACTCCACGGGGTCTTGCGTTAAACAAAAACCGCTGAAATCAGCGGATTGAATATTCTGGCTCCCCAGGACGGACTCGAACCGCCAACCTAGTGGTTAACAGCCACCCGCTCTGCCGATTGAGCTACTGGGGATCACCTATGCGGGATGCGGCAAAAAAGTACAACAAGATCACCACTCCTGCGGCTAGAATCGAAGTATCGTAGAAGGTAGCCTCATTGTCAAGACGGCTGCTGGTTCGCTCGAGAGATCTCAGCCTCTGTGGTGTGGTCTGATTGAGGCCCGGTGAGTGCAGCCATTTTTCTAAGCCGCTCGAAGCGTTCGGTCACCCGAGTCTGGATAAAGTCAATGTCTTGATCGGTCAAGTGTCTGAACCTGCCCTGAAGACTCAGGTACTCTTTAATTGGCTTGAGTTCTCCTGGGTCCACGTTGATGATGTAACGACCAGCGTCGACTTCATAGATAGGGAAGAGCCCGTTCTCTGCGGCCATTCTTCCGAGCAGTATCGTCAGATCGCTTGCACAGCGCCATCCTGTTGGACATACTGCAAGCACGTGAAGGTAGGCAGGGCCTTCCACGTTCAGTGCCTTGACTACCTTGCGGTATAAGTCGTCAGGAAAACTTGGGCAGGCTGTTGCCATATAAGGGATCCCATGGGCTGCCATGATTTCAGGAAGATCTTTTTTCCATGTCTTCTGACCGATACTGACAGTGCCATGTGGCGAGGTCGTGGTCGATGCCCCATAAGGGGTAGAAGAAGAACGCTGGATGCCTGTGTTCATGTAGGCCTCGTTGTCCAGGCATATGTAGAGCATGTCATGGCCGCGCTCCATTGCACCTGAGAGTGCCTGAAAGCCGATGTCTGCAGTACCTCCGTCTCCGGCAACAGCGAGGACGCCGATCTTGCGCTCGGGCATACGGCCCTTGCGCATCATTGCCTTGAGTCCTGCTTCTATGCCCGCTGCAACAGCAGCTGCGTTTTCAAAAGCGACATGGATCCAGGGCACGCGCCAGGCTGTCTGAGGCAAGGGAGATGAGACGATCTCTGTACAGCCTGTTGCATTGGCAATGATCACATTCGGTCCTGTTGCCTTGAGGATGAGCCGCAGTGCGATGGTCTCACCGCAGCCCTGACAGGCACGATGACCAGGCGAGAAGTATTCGTCTGGTATGAGAAGCCGGGGATCGACGATCTGCTTGGCTCGTTTCATCAGTCTTTCAGTCCTATAAGTTCATAAGCTCCCAGAGGCGGTAGCTCGTGTGTGCCATCGAGCGCTGCTTCCAACACGTCTTCGTACTCCTCTGGCCGGACATCTCGGCCACCGAGCCCGGCAACAACGCTGTGAATCGCAGGCCTCGTGGCCTTGTCGTAATAAAGGCTGGCTATTTCCGCGACAACAGGATTGACCATTGCGCCAAACGAGACAGCACGATCCTGTACCAAAAGTTTTTCTGCATCGCCTACTGCCTGGACAATCTCCTCAGCAGGAAACGGCCTCCAGAGACGGAGTTTGACAAGACCAACAGGTTTTCCCTGTGCGCGCATCCTGTCGACTGCTATGGAAGCAGTCTCGCCGAACGAGCCCATGGTGAGCATAACAACACGGGCACCCTCGGTCTTGTAAGGCTCGACAGCCGAATAGTACCTGCCGGTCATATCGCCGAATGCTTTCCAGGCGTTTCTTATGATCTCCATCGAGCCTCTGAGGGCTTCATCTTGTGACTTCTTGACCTCTGTATAGTAATCCGGCATTGCAAAAGCACCCAGAGTGCGAGGTACATCAGGGTCGAGTTTGTGCATGAGACGCAATGGCGGGATGAAGGATTGTGCCTTCTCAGGGTCTATGCAAACAATAGGCTCAATCATGTGGCTGAGCATGAAGCCGTCCAGATTGACCATAACTGGAAGACTGACCACTGGATCTTCAGCTACTCGGAACGCTATCAGGATGTGATCGTACGCGTCTTGGCCGTTTTCGCAAAAGTACTGTATCCATCCGCAGTCCCGCGATGCCATAACATCGCTGTGGTCGTTCCAGATATTGAGAGGGCCGGACAAGGCCCGATTGACCACAGCCATAACCACAGGAAGACGCATTGCAGAAGCGATAAACAGTATCTCGTGCATGAGGGCCAGTCCCTGGCCTGCAGTGGCAGTAAAACTTCTAGCGCCAACGGCCGAAGATCCCACACACGCACTCATGGCACTATGCTCACTCTCCACACACATGAATTCAGCGTCGAGTTTCCCATCTGCGACCAATTCTGAGAGGTGTTCGACGATGTGCGTTTGGGGAGTGATAGGATAGGCCGCGATCACATCGACATCGGCAAGTCTGACTGCCTCACCTATCGCGACACTCACCTCCATTCCCACCCTGTGCGCCATTACCGGAACTCCTCTTCATCCTTCATCTCAAAACAACTTCGCTTGGCGCGGGCCATAAAACACTCTCTTGCGCAGATGCCACAGCCCTTGCAGTAGTCCAAAAGTATCTCAGGGTATCCTTCTTTGTTCAGGATGATTGCGGCATCAGGGCAAAAGACAAAGCACAAACCGCACTTGATGCAATGCGTTGGGTTGAAGATGGGCCTCTGAGAACGCCAGTCTCCAGTGTGATAGTGGGATGCGTTGCCCGGCTCAGGAACGATCGCGCCGATGGGCATAGAACGCCACCCGATGCGTTTCGGGGCTGAACTCAAGAGTCTGCCTCCTTTTTGGTAAGCGCTTGGTAAGCAGCACGCATTGCTTCTTCATTCTTAGATGCCAAAAGGCCAAAGCGATGGTGCAGCGGTCTGCTCATTGAATCTACGTTTACAACTCCAGTTGCACGTATCAGGGCTCCGAGCATTGTGGTATTAGTGATTGGTCGGCCCAAATGTTTTCTCGCAATCGAGGTTGCATCAACAGCGGCAATAGTGGCCTTCTTGAGATTAAGTTTTCTCGCAAGCTCCTCAAGAGGCATCGTGGTGTTGACCACCACAGAACCGCCTGGTTTAAGCCCTATAGTTACGTCGACGACATTGATGAGGGATGGGTCGAGTACCACAACCACATCCGGCTCGTAAATCTGCGAGCGTAGCCGTATCGGTGCGTCGGCGACCCGGCAGAAGGCCAATACCGGGGCCCCTCTGCGCTCTGGGCCGAAGCTGGGGAATGCCTGAGCGTATTTACCTTCGCTAATGGCTGCAAGAGCTATAAGTTCTGCAGAGGTGACAGCGCCTTGTCCTCCTCTTCCGTGAAACCTGATCTCAATCATCTCGTACAGTTCCTTTGATGACGGCCTTTGATCTCGTAGCGCTGTCCTTGTGCTCGATCATGATCGATCCTGTGTGTTGATAACGGGGTCTGGTAGTTCGGTACCTCAAGCCATCTGCCATTGATCAGTAGGCTTATGCGCTTTGATCCACGGGATCACACTGCTTCGAGCTGGTGTGATAAAAAGCCCATCGAGATGCTTCCCTACCAGCGTGCTCCCTAAGAGCGAAAAATTGTATACTACGGGCTATTCTTTTTAATCTAGCATTGGCCATAATATTTGTCAACAATGTTGGTAGCGCAGCCCAAAAGCATGTCATGGTGCACAAAGCGTTCTTATGGGGGGCCTTATAATTAAGAGGTGAATCGCTAGTGGTCTTGCCTCATATGTTTCTCGGTGGGTGCGGGAGGAACCCTGTGTAAATTATGCCACTCTGCAGGTGTTAGGTCTAAAGATCCTGTCTGCCACGTAACGCATTGGTGAGTGTTGCACCATCAGTATACTCGAGGTCTCCGCCTACAGGGATACCTCGTGCCAAGCGTGTGACCCGGATGCCGAGCGGTTTTATCTGTTCACTCAAGTAAAGGGCTGTGGCATCTCCTTCAACAACCGGGTTGGTCGCAATAATCACCTCTTTTATGTGTCCAGCTGTGAGCCTGTCCATGAGCTCTTTGATACGGATCCGATCAGGGCCAATACCATCCAGTGGCGAAATGACACCGTGAAGCACGTGATAGACGCCCTTGAATGCCCCGGTTTTTTCTATGGCATAGAGATCCTTTGGTTCCTCGACCACGCATATAATCTCACGAGTCCTAGAAGTGTCCTCGCATATAGCGCAGAGTTCTCGATCTGTAATATTGAGGCACATCCTGCAGAGTCGTATTTTTTGCTTTACATCAAGGATTGCTTGTGCAAGTGCATAGGCGTCTTCCTGAGACGAGCCCAAAATATGAAAGGAGAGACGGGAGGCAGTCTTTTCTCCAATACCTGGTAGTTTGCTCAATTCCTTGATGAGGCGATAAAGAGGGTCCATGCGAGCTCTCAGGTGTCACTGTGGGGTTAGATCACGTGAGGCCCGGAATAGAAAAGCCAAGTCCACCAGTTACCTTGCTCATCTCTTCGGCCATCATTTCTTGAGCCTTCTTCAGTACCTCGTTGACCGCAGCAACGATCAGATCCTGGAGCATCTCCACGTCGTCAGGATTCACCACCTCGCGCTCGATCTTTACGGATATAATCTCCTGCCTGCCGTTGGCCGTTACCGTAATCATGCCGCCTCCTGCAGTGGCCTCTACTGTCCGGTTAGCCATTTCTTCTTGGATCTTCGCGAGTTGCGCCTGCATCTTCTGGGCCTGTTTGAGGATCTGAGGAAATCCTTTTTTCATGCTGAACTCCTTGTGCTCCCAAAAGGGATGTAGTCTGCGTACTTTCTCGGCTTGAGCGAGTGAGCCGTATTTCAGCCGTAGTTACTGATCTCCCTCCTGATCAATGCGCCTTCTCTCTCTTATACTTCCTCCAAAGATCTCAAGGGCTGTCTTGACCGCTGGGTTAACCTCAACTGCCTCGGCCGAGTGAGATATTGCCTCTGCGTGGATTGAAAGTGGTGTGTTCGGGTGCTCTATTCTATCATGGTTTTTTTGCTGTGGAATATCGCCACGAACATCGGCCCCTTGCTTGTCCTTGTCCTGGCTTTGAGGGCTTGGACAAACCAGAAAGGCACGATCCCTTCCAAAATAAGTTTGTGCGTACTTTGCAAGGACAGCACTAGAATCAGGTCGTTTGAGCTTCTCGAGGGTAAAGGATCCTTGCGGGCAGAATACAGTGAGCGCTGTTTCTGAAAGCTCCCACGATGCGATATTCTTGAGCTGAGCAGCCAGGGCTGGATGTTCTGCTTCTACTGCCTCAAGCAGCTGTATCCATCTCTGATCTGCATCTTCCGATGCATCCAGCATATCCTGCATGCCAGACAATTCCTTGTCCTCTGTGGCTGTGACTATCTGCTGCTCGTGGCGTTGTGCTG
>FWPU01003629.1_pt1 | contig 38254 bp, 33 predicted proteins | sample 2228361 | NCBI WGS metagenome assembly FWPU01 (sample SAMEA103939777, study PRJEB20133) | metagenome | reverse complement strand
TCAAATTGTTGTCCATTTCCCATTCCCTTATCTTACACGATTATTCCCTAATCCTGCGGCAAAAGGGTGCGGAATGAGGGTTTAACGGTTGGTGTCGAAGATTATGGATAAACAGCGGCAACGCATGGATTGACCCCCTATCCCTGTCCCAACGCAACAAGCTGTTAGAACAAGTCTGGTGGGAAACTTCTGAGCAACACACTTTGCCTAGGCAGCTGTTCGTTAGCGAAATTGATTGGATTAAAGACCAACTGCCTATGCAGCTTGAAGATTACCTAAACGCTGACCGGCGCGGACGTGGTTTTGCGCTGAATGCCGAACAGCGGCGTGCCCTTTGGCAGGCTTTCCTCCGATTTCAATCTCTGCTCGAAAAACAACGAATGGTGGATTGGAATGATGTGCCTCGCCGCGTGTGGCAATGGCAGCAAGAAGGAAAATTGCAGATTCCTCAATACGACTTCATTTTCATAGACGAAGCCCAGTTCTTTGCGCCTCTCTGGTTTGATTTGGTTCGCAAAGCCTTACGCAGCCGAACCGCTCATCTTTTTCTGGCTGCCGACCCAACTCAAGGATTTCTCGGTCGTGGCACCAGCTGGAAGGCGCTTGGCATCGAAGCGCGCGGGAAAACGCATCATCTCAGAAGGAGTTACCGCACTACCCGTCAAATCCTCAACTTTGCCACGCTCTTCTATCACATGCGCTGCACTGATACTCCTGAAGAAGAAATTTTAGATCCGGACTTGACCGAAATGCCGATTGGCGCCATTCCTCAACTGCTAGTCTTAAATAGCCCGCAAGATGAGATTGCTCGAGTAGTCAATGAAGTCGTGGCGCTGCTGAAACAAGGTATCCCCCGACAACACCTGCTCATCTTGCACAGTCATTGGAATGGCGCTCAGCGCATCATAGATGGTATCAATCAAAAGGTCGGCAGAGGCTCTGCCATGGACCCGAAGGAAACGCACCCCGGCGACTATGTGCGCGTCACGACCTTGAACGCTGGCACTGGCTTAGAAAGTCCCATTGTTTTCCTTTGCGGATTGCGCGAGTTGTTTGAAGAAGAACAATCCCTGCGACTATCGGATGAAGAACGAGAAGAGTTGATTCGAACCAACAGTCGCAAAATCTACATGGCGGCTACGCGCGCCGGCCAGCGGCTCGTACTGACCTACGTTGGCGAATTGCCGGATGTCCTCAAGCAAGTTCTGGCTACCCAACCGCCTGATTCATCAGCGCCGTAGGAAAACAACAGCGCGCCCCTCTAAACTTTTCAGGGAGCGCGCGACATTCTTGCGTCAATTGGCAGATTCTCTACTCCACCCGCCCGGTTTGGATGGCGCGTTTGACCTCGGCAATCGCTTGGGTAATCTTTATATCGCGCGGGCAGGCTTCGGTGCAGTTGAACGCCGTCCGGCAGCGCCACACGCCAAACTGCTCGTTCAGCACTTCCAGTCGCTCAGCCGCAGCCTGATCGCGGCTGTCGAAGATGAAGCGGTGGGCGTTGACAATCGCCGCCGGGCCAACATATTGCCCGTTCGACCAGAAGGACGGACAGGAAGTCGTGCACGCCGCGCACAAAATGCACTTGGTCGTGTCATCGAACCGTTCGCGCTGTTCCGGCGATTGCAGACGCTCTTTGCCATCGGCCGGCAGTTCGTCGTTGACCAAGTACGGCATCACCAACTTGTAATGATCGAAGAAAGGCTGCATGTCCACAATCAGGTCTTTGATGACCGGCAGCCCCAGCAGCGGCTCAATCGTGATTTCCGTGCTACCTAAATCACGCAGCAGCACCTTGCAGGCGAGGTAATTGCGTCCATTGATGCGCATCGCATCCGATCCGCACACGCCGTGCGCGCACGAGCGCCGGAAAGCCAGCGTACCGTCCACATCGCCGCGAATCCATTCCAGGATGTCCAGCACACGGTCGGTGGGTTCTGCTTGCACCGTAAAGACATCATAGCGCGGTTTGCGGTCCTTTTCCGGGTTGAACCGGAACACCCTCATGCGTACTTCCATGCCAGCCTCCTCATCAGTAAACGCGCTCTTTGGGCGCATATTGGGTTATCACAACCGGTTTGTAACCCAGCCGCACGCTACCGTCTTCGTTCAGCCACGCCAGCGTGTGCTTGAGCCAGTTTTCGTCATCGCGACGGGGGTAGTCCTCACGGGCGTGCGCGCCGCGACTCTCTTTGCGTTCCAGCGCCGAAACGGCCGTCACCAGCGCAGCGTCCAACAGGCAACCCAATTCCCAGGTGTTGAGCAGTTCGGTGTTGAAAATTTTGCCGCCGTCCGTGACCCGCACGTGCTGGTAGCGTTCGCGCAGTTCGCGCACTTTTTCAACCGCCTGTTTCAGGCCCTCCTCGGTGCGAAAGACGCCCACATCGTCCGACATCACCTTACGCAGTTCACGCCCAATTTGCGCGGCTTTTTCGCGTCCGCTGCCATTGAGCAAATTGTCCAACTGGCGGCGCACCCCCCCATCCGGGTCGGCCGGCAAGCGTGGCAGGTCGGCCCCGTTGGCATATTCGGCGGCTTTGATGCCGGCGTATTTCCCGAACACCACCAAATCCACCAGAGAATTGGTGCCCAGCCGGTTGGCGCCATGCACCGAAACGCAAGCGCACTCACCGGCGGCGTACAAACCGGGCAGCGCCGTCCCCTGATCGTCCACCACCACCTCGCCGTATTTGTTGGTGGGAATGCCGCCCATCGCGTAGTGGGCGGTGGGTTGAATTGGCATCGGGTCTTTGACCGGATCCACCCCTAGGTAGGTGCGGCAGAAATCGGTAATATCCGGTATCTTCGAGAGGATTTCTTCGGCGGTCACGCGGTAGGGTGTGCCATCCGGGCGCGTGCGGCCGTCCAGTTCGGCATATTTGTTGACCGTTTCCGGGCGCACATCCAGGTACACATAATCCTTGCCGTCCACGCCCCGCCCTTCCTTGATCTCCAGATAAATTGCGCGGCTGATCACATCCCGCGAAGCCAGGTCTTTGATGGTTGGGGCATAGCGCTCCATAAAGCGCTCGCCCTTGCCGTTGAAGAGAATGCCGCCTTCGCCGCGCACCGCCTCGGTGATCAGGATGCCCAGTTTGTAAATCCCGGTCGGATGAAACTGGAAGAACTCCATATCCTCCGCCGGAATGCCGTTGCGCAGGGTGATCGCCACGCCGTCGCCGGTGTAGGCATAGGCATTCGAGGTAATTTCCCACATCCGTCCGTGACCACCGGTGGCAAACACCACCGCCTTGCTGTGGAAGACATGCAGCTCGCCGGTCGCCAGTTCAACCGCCACAACGCCGGCAGCCTTACCGTCCGATAGGATCAAATCCAGCACCTGAAATTCATCGTAAAAAGTGATGCCGTTCTTGATGCACTGCTGGTAAAGCGTTTGCAGAATCATGTGACCGGTGCGGTCAGCGGCGTAGCACGAACGGCGCACCGGTTTTTTGGTCAGGTTGTTGGTATGGCCGCCAAACGGCCGCTGGGCAATGCGTCCATCTGGGGTGCGCGAGAAAGGCAACCCAAAATGTTCCAGATCGTAGACCGCCTGCACCGCCTCGCGGCACATGAACTCGATGGCGTCCTGATCGCCAAGATAGTCGCTGCCCTTGACCGTATCGAAGGCGTGCCACTCCCAGTGATCTTCTTCGAGATTACCCAGCGCCGCGCCGATCCCGCCCTGCGCGGCTCCGGTGTGCGAACGGGTGGGATACAGCTTGCTCAACACAGCCGTTTTCGCGCTGCGTGAGGCATTCAGCGCCGCCATCAAACCGGCTCCCCCGCCGCCCACAATGATTACATCAAACACATGCGTTTGGGTCATGCTCTCTCACTCCCATCCTGCCGCTATTGCAGCGGAAATTCCTGATTCACCCCGCCGACCAGCGCAATAGCGCCAATCGCCGTTACGACAAGCCAAAAAATGAACAGCGTCCAGTTGAGTATTTTGCGCCCCTTTTCGCCGTGAATGAAATCGTTCAACACCTGCCGCAGCCCGTTGACCCCGTGGGCAAAGGCAAAGCCCAACAGGAGCGCATCGAACACTCGCCAGAACAGGCTCGCCCAACGCTCGGCAACATATCCCAAATCCATCGCATGGACGCCTACCACCACATCCTGCAGGATGGCATGAATCCACACCAGCGGAATGAGCGCAAAGGCCGAATAGCGCATCCACTTCCAGGCAATCATCTCGTAATTGGGTTTGACCTTAACCCGCCGGACGGTTTCCGTTGTCGCAGCCATGTTTCCCTCCTATCCACCCAGCAGCACAATGCCGTAATTATGAAGCAGGATGTTGCGCACCATCCAAAACGCCGCCGGCAGCCACAGGATAATGGCAATGATCAGCGTCGTCCGGGTGGTTTTGCGCTGCATCTCAATGCTCCACAGGCCCGGTTTGAACATATCGAAATAGGCGATGCGCAGCCCATTGACCCCGTGGAAGAACACGCAGAAAATCAGCGCAATCTCGCCGATTCCAAACAGGGTCGTCTGATACAGAGCCAGCACATCCAAAAAGCCTTTGGGATGAAAATAAACCAAGGCAATATCAATGATGTGGATGGTGAGAAACAACACCACCCCCAGACCGGTGATGCGGTGCAGAAGAAAGGCCCAATGACCCTCCCGTCCGCGGTAACCGGCATAACCGGTCAGGGTCGTCTTCAAAGTGGACATATTCACCTCCGTCTATAGGATGGGACGGTTAAATTGTAGCATATTCAAAAATCGAAGTGTAGTATTCGGGTAGAAAAATTCCACTAGCAAAAGGGTGATTTTTTATTAAACCTCCCCTGTTTCAGCGCCGTACCATCGGCAAATACACTTCCATCAGAGGGGTACAGGTTTGGTGCAAATGAAAATCAGGGTCTTTCTGATGCAGAAATTGGTGCAGCGAATTGCCGTCCACTGGATACCCAGCCGGCACACAAAAACGATGGGAATATCGTATTCCCGTTTGGATGGATTTACGGGAAATTTAGGCTGATTTTACCGAACCTTTATAGACACCATTCTCCTCGTTTGGTAGGCTTGAAACTGGAATCATCGGGCTTTTCAGGAAGTTTCCAACCTTTATCAACCCAACTTTACAATGAATGGAGTAAGCATGGTCAAGTTTTTCAATCGTTCCATCCGCAGTCAACTGATGACCGTACTGGCCGGGGTCGTGTTGGTACTGCTCATTTCCGGCATCGTCAGCGTCCTGGTCAGCGCCAACGCCGTACGCGTCGAAGTCGAGCGCGGCCTGATGGACTTCACCCTTGCCAAAGCCAATCAGATGGACGGCTTTCTGTCCGCCATTGCGCGCGTGCCCATTCAACTGGCCGCCAGCATCGAAGCCGACCCGCAACCCGATCTGGATCGTCTCAACCAGCGTATGGCCGCCATCCTCAAAAGCAACCCCGATATTTATGGCACCTGGGCCGGTTTTGAACCCTACACCTACCAGCCCGACCAGGAACTGCTAGCCGTCTATCACTGGTACGACAACGGCAAACCTAACTTCGTGGTCACCACCGATCAGGACTATCTGGAAGAGGTGTGGTATGCGCCCGGTAAACTCAGCGCTCAGCCCTTCTGGACACCCCCTTACTTTGATGAAGGTCTAGGCAATGTACTGATGACGACCATCTCCGTTCCGTTTTACCGAGACGGCCGATTCTGGGGAATTGCCACTGCCGATATTTCAACCGATGCCCTCAATCAAGTGCTGCAGGGGATTGCCACCAGCGAGGAGTACAACCGTCAAGCCCATGCTATTTTATTCGACGAGGAAGGTCACATTCTGGGCATTGACAATTACAAACTGGCTGCTGATTCCGTTGAAGGCTTGCTGGAAGTGAACGTCAACTCCCTGTTCGGCGGAGCGCTTCGACCTATCTTCAATCAAGCCCAAACCACAGCCTACGGTTACCAACTGATCAACAACCCCTTTGGACAAAGCGGACAGGTCTACGCCGCCTTTGCTCAACTCCCCGCCAGCGGCTGGACGCTGATCACCTTCGTGCCGCAGGCCCTGGTTCAGCAGCGGGTTTCGGCGCTGATGATCACCCTGGCCGTTGTCGTGGCGCTGGCAGCCCTGCTGCTGGCCGGCGTACTGCTGCAATACTCCCGCAGCCTCAGCCAGCCGTTGCAGGCGGTCACTCAATCCTTACAGCGCATGGCGCGCGGCGAACTGGAAGGCGACCTGCGCCTCGATCAGCGCATCCTGCAGCGCGCCGATGAGATCGGCATCCTCGGACGCGAAACCCAACAAGCCGCCGACTTCCTCCGTGAGATGATCGAAGTCGCCGGCCAAATTGCCGACGGCAACCTGCTGGTCGAAGTCCAGCCGCGCAGCGAAAAAGACCGCCTCGGACAAGCCTTCGTGCAGATGACCGCCAACCTGCGCGGACTGGTCAGCCACATCGTCGAAAACGCGCAAAGCCTGCTTTCGGCTTCCAGCCAGTTGAACCTGGCCGCCGAGCAGGCCGGTCAGGCGGCCAGTCAGATCGCCACCACCATGCAACAGGTCACCCGCGGGATCACCCAACAGGCCGAGTCCGTCGGTCTGACGATCGCCACCTTCCAGCAAATGGCCAACGCCATTCAGGATGTTTCGGAAGGCTCCAAGCAGCAAGCCGTCGCAGCCGAGCAAGCCGCTGCCATCACCGCCGAAATCAGCAGCGCACTGCGCCGCGTTGCCGAAAACTCGCTGGCAGGCAGCGAAGAAGCCAGCAAAGCCGCCGAATACGCCCAAAGCGGCGCCGAAAAAGTCAACGCCACCCTCAAAGGCATGGAAGTCATCCGCGATCAGGTCGCTCTCTCGGCTGGAAAGGTCGCTCAAATGGGCGAACACTCTCAAAAAATCACCCTGATTGTGGAAACCATCGAAGAAATCGCCGCCCAAACCAACCTGCTGGCCTTGAACGCCGCCATTGAAGCCGCTCGCGCCGGCGAACACGGCAAAGGTTTTGCCGTCGTCGCCGATGAGGTGCGCAAACTGGCCGAACGCGCCGCAACCTCCACCCGCGAAATCAGCGCCCTGATTCAGAACATCCAAAACACCGTCAAAGAAGCCGTTGCCGCCATGCAGGTCAGCGCTCATCAGGTGGAAGAGGGCGTTCAACAGGCGGATGAAGCCGGCAATGCGCTGGAAAGCATCCTCAAATCCGCCCAGGTCGTCCTGGAACAGGCTCAGCACACCTCCAAAGCCGTGCAGCAGATCAACCAGTCCGCCAACGCGCTGGTCAGCGCCATGGATGCCGTCTCGCGCATCGTCAACCAGAACACGGCCGCTGCCCAGCAAATGGCGGCCGGCTCAAATGAGGTCAGCGTAGCGGTCGAAAGCATCGCCTCAGTCAGCGAGGAAAACAGCGCAGCGGTCGAAGAGGTGTCCGCTTCGGTGGAAGAGATGAGCGCTCAGGTCGAGGAAGTGGCTGCGGCAGCCGGCTCGCTGCAGGACATGGCCAACGCCTTCAATGCGCTGGTCGCCCGCTTCCGCATCCGCTAATCCATCCCCTCCTGTTCAAAAAACAACCTCTTTCCTCCACAAGGGAGAGGTTGTTTTTTAAAACAGCGTTTTTGCATTCGTCCAAAAAATGGTCGTTCACGCCCCAAAAGGGTTCAGGCCGCTTTCATCCGTCAGGCAAGCGGTCATCTCATCAGGAATAGGCTGAGCCTGCCACGGCAATGACCCGTTGACCTCCCACACGGTTACCTCGGCATCAATGGCCGCCTGCCCCAAAGCGTGCGCCACCGAAACGCGGTGATGGCCGTCTTCAACGAAATACCAATCGCCGACCTGAATCACTTGGATGGCATCCAGCGGCTGACCCTGAAAGCGTAGCATGGCAATCGCCACCCAGCGGTCGCGGCTGCGGTCATCCAGCGGGTAAAATTGATCGTCGAAATCCTCGCTGCGTCCCAGTGTGCCATGAATCTGCTCGATCAAAACCGCACGAACGCCGCCATAGTGGCGGTTGCTGATTCGGCTGGACGGCAGCCGGTTGAGATCAAACAGACGACCTGCCTTCCGGCGCAGAGCATTTTTCAGACGGCAGAAAGCCGCCGAAGAACGCGCCTGTTCGTAAAGTTTCAAAGCCTGCTTGAAGCAATCTACCTGACGGTTGTTGCACCGCCCTTTAATGCTCGAGAACGAGTCCTGAAATGGATTTTGAAAATCAAGCATGATTTCACATCATCTTTCCGCTATTAAGCCATTTGCCGGATGAATGACCACCTTGTTGAATATACTGCCGTCCTTGGTTAACCTCATCATCCTGCGGGAGCAAGCAACCTTAGCCATTTGACCAGTTATTTTTACAGAGCGGAGTATAATTCCTCTTCGCAGAGCAACCTGGTGTGCTCTGACTCTCTACCCTACACCAAAAGAGGATCCACTGGATGAAACAAAAACTGACTCTACTGGTTCTCCTTCTAACTCTCCTTGTGGCCGCCTGCAGCCCGGCCAAACCCACCGAGACGATCACCCTCAAGGTGGCCATTCTGCCCATTTTGGATGTTTTGCCCATGGTGGTTGCCCAGCAGGAAGGCCTGTTCGCCAAGAACGGCGTCAACGTGGAATTGATTCCGGTTGGCTCAGCCCCCGAACGCGACCAGTTGATTTCGGCCGGTCAGGCCGACGGCATGGTCAACGAACTGGCTTCGGTCATGTTCCTCAATCAGGATCAGATTCAGGTACAGGCTGTCCGCTTCGCCCGTACCGCTACCGCCGATCAAGCCCTCTTCCGTATCCTGGCCGCCAAAGACAGCGGCATTCAGACGGCCGCCGACCTGAAAGGCGTGCCGGTTGGCGTTTCGCAGGCAACCGTCATTGAGTACCTGACCGAACGCCTCCTGCAAGCCGAAGGATTAACGGGGAACGAAATTCAGACGGTCGCCATTCCCAAGATCCCCGACCGGCTGGCGCTGCTCGGCAGCGGTGAGTTGAAAGCCGCCATGCTGCCGGAGCCGTTCTCGACCCTTGCTGCCCAACAAGGCGCAACCGTCGTGCTGGATGATACCCTGCGCCCGGATTATTCTTTCAGCCTGATCACCTTCCGCAAGGCCGTAATTGACCAAAACCCGCAGGCAGTGCGCGCCTTTTTGGCCGCCATTGAAGAAGCCGTAGCCCTCATCAATAACGACCCACAAAAGTACAGCGGCCTAATGGTGGAACAAAAGATGGTGCCTGCCCCGCTGGCGGAAAGTTTCAAGGTGCCCACCTATCCCCTCAAAGGAGTTCCCAACCAGGCTCAGTTCGACGATGCGCTGGCATGGGTCAAGGAAAAGGGCTATCTGGCCAAAGAGCTTGCCTATGGGGATTGTGTCAACGGCAGTTTACTGCCGTAATCTTGACAAGTAGGGGGCGGTCAAATCCCGCCCCCTTTTTAGCCAATCGCCATGATCGAACTGGATTCCATTACTTTCGGCTACCAGCCCTCGCTGCCGATTTTTGAAGATTTCTCGTGGCAGGTGCAGCGCGGTGAGGCGTGGGCGGTGATTGGCCCATCGGGCTGCGGCAAAAGCACCCTGCTCTCGCTGATTGCCGGTTTAGTGCGTCCTCAGCAGGGCTGTGTGTGGGTGGAAGGTCAGCCGCTCGACCGTCCCCGCCCGCAAACCGGTTTGATCATTCAGGATTACGGCTTACTGCCATGGGCAACTGTACGCGAAAACGCCCGGCTGGGGCTGCGGATACGCAATTTTTACGGCCCGGACGGCATTCATGCTCCCCGCACCTACCAGCGCACGCTGGATGTTGAAGCATGGCTGGACCGTCTGGGACTGCTCCCCTTTGCCGGGCAGTACCCGGCTCAGCTTTCCGGCGGCCAGCGCCAACGCACCGCCATTGCCCGCACGCTGGCGCTCAAACCCGATATTTTACTGATGGACGAACCTTTCTCCTCGCTGGATGCCCCCACCCGCGAAGGTCTGCAGCGTCTGACGCTGGAATTGTGGCAGGAAAACCGACTGACCCTGATTCTGGTCACCCACGCCATTGAAGAAGCCGCCCTGCTGGGGCAGAAGATTTTACTGCTCAACCAGCCGCCCAATCGCACCGCACAGGTGATTGAAAACCCGGCCAACCTGCAACCCGACTATCGCGACTCGGAAGACTACCGCCGGTTGTGCCGTCATTTACGCGAGCGTTTGGAGGAAGCGTGAGACGCCGCGATCTCTTGCTGGCCAGCCTGGCATTGCTGGCGCTGTGGCAGCTGATTGCCCTGCTGGTTCATCAGCCGATCTTGCCGCCGCCTGCCCGCGTGTTGACCACCTTGTGGGAGGAAACCCGGCGCGGCAACCTGAGCGGACATTTCCTCGCCAGTTTGTGGCGGGTGGTTGCCAGCACCCTGTTGGCCATCCTCACCGCAGCGCCAGCCGGCCTGGCGCTGGGACAGTTCAAACGCCTGAATGCCGTTTTCTCGCCGATCATTTACATTCTTTACCCCATCCCCAAAGTGGTGTTCGTTCCGGTCGTCCTGCTCTTCTTGGGCATCGGCGACTTGTCCAAGATTGTGGTGATTTACTTGATTTTATTCTTCCAGATTCTGGTGCTGGTGCGCGATCAGGCGGCTGGCCTGCACCCGGAGTTGATTCGCAGCGTGCGCAGTCTCGGCGCCGGACGTCTGGCGTTATTCCGCTTCGTATTCCTGCCCGCCAGCATACCCGGCATTCTGACCGCTCTGCGTCAGTCGGTGGGTACGGCGGTGGCCGTTTTGTATATTGCCGAACTGTTTGCCACCCAACGCGGGCTGGGCTATTACATCTACCTTAACGGAAACACCCTGTTCAATTATCCGGCCATGTACGCCGGTGTGATCGCCATGAGCCTGCTGGGACTGGGACTTTACTTCACGGTGGATGGCTTGGAGCGCCTGCTTTGTCCATGGCAGGTTAAGAACCGCTCCACCAGCGGCTGAGCAGTAAACCGGCGGCGTACAACAAAGCAAAGAATAATTCCAACTGACCGGTCTTGGCCAGCAGGGCATTCAAAGCCCGCCCACGGGTGTGAGCGACTTGTCGGATCAGGCGCACCGCCAGCGGCAGGGTCAGCAGACCGAGCAGCCCGCCCAGCGGCAGCACGCCGCTCATCACCCCCAGCAAGGTCACAAGGTAAGCCAGCCCAACCCAAAAGCCGTATTCAATGACCGCGCCGCGTTCGCCCAGCCGAACCGCCAGGGTGTGCTTGTCGCTGGCACGATCGGTGGCAATATCACGCAGGTTGTTGACCGTTAAAATGGCCATGGCCAGCAGCCCGACCGGCAACGAAGAAACCAGCGCCGCCCGGCTAACCGCACCGGCCTGCACGAAATAGGTGCCGCACACCGCCGCAAATCCAAAGAAAAGCAGCACAAACACCTCTCCCCAGCCGTGATAGGCCAGCGGATAAGGCCCGCCGGTATAGGCCAGCGCCGAGAGGATGGCAACAATTCCCAAAATCAGGGCGGGTAGGCCAGCCACCCACACCAGATAAACGCCAAGCAACGCAGCCACCCCAAACACGACCATAATGCCACCAATCACCTGCCGCGGGGTGAGCAAACCAGCCTGCGTAACCCGCAGCGGCCCGACCCGCTCGTGGGTATCGGCGCCTTTCTTGAAATCGAAATAATCGTTAGAGATATTGGCCCCAATTTGCAGCAGCAACCCGACCAGAAAAGCCGCCAGCGCCGGCAGCGGCCGAAAAACTCCCTCCCACGCCGCCACGGCACAGCCCACCAGCGCCGGAGCTGCTGCGGCCGGCAGGGTGCGCGGACGGGCTGCCAGCAACCAGATTTGAACCATGGAGGGTCTTGGAGGATTTGCCGCGTTCATACCCGCGCATTATATCAGAATCGAATCAACCTCAAGGGCGGTTTTCGGCAACCTTTTTGCAGGTTAGACAGACTGACGATAACCCACACAGGGTACGGTATAATGAAACAAAATGGATCAGCAAGGTTAAAAAAAATGACTCAAATTTCTGCTCCCACCCCTGTGTATTCTCCCGTGCCTGCGGCCGCCGGTATGCCGCTGCTGGGTGTTTTGCCGCGTTTTGCGCGCGATCCGCTCAACTTTTTACTGGATGCCGCCATTCGCTACGGGCCGGTTGTGCGGCTGGATCTTGCCAGCCGTTCGACCGTTCTGGTCAGTCACCCGGAGGGTGTCAAATACGTCCTGCAGGATAACAACCGTAATTACCGCAAAGGCTACGATCAAGCCAAACCCCTGATGGGAGAAGGTCTGGTCACCAGCGAGGGTGATTTTTGGCGCAGTCAGCGCCGTTTGATTCAGCCTTCCTTCAGCCGTCAGAACCTGAGCGAATACGCCAAAGTGATGGTCAGCGCCACCTTGGAACGCATCCCCCACTGGGAAGAATTGGCTCGCCAGCGTCAGCCGGTTAATTTCGGCGAGGAAATGATGCGCCTGACCCAGACCATCATCGTCCGCACGATGTTCAGTGACGATGTCGGTGATCAGGCCGACGCGCTCGGCAAGGCCTTCGATCAGACACTGGCGCACCTCAATCAGGTGCTGTTCTCCCCCCATCCCATTCTGGAAAAATTACCCACCCCGGCCAATCGCCGCCATGAGCGCGCCCTGCGTTTTTTGGACGACTTTATTTACCGACTGATCGAAAAACGCAGGCAAAGCGGTGAAGATAACGGCGATTTGCTCTCACGCTTATTGATGGCGCGCGATCCGGAAAGCGGAGAAGGCATGCCCGACCGCCAGATTCGCGATGAGTTGATGACCATCTTCCTCGCCGGGCATGAAACCACCGCCAATGCCCTGGCATGGACGTTCTACCTGCTCGCCCAGCACCCGCTGGTCGAATTCCGCCTGCTGGATGAAATCCATCAGACGGTCGGCGAGCGTCCGCCTGGCGTCGAGGATTTGCCGGCTATGCCGTATGGCGCCATGGTGTTCAGCGAAGCCCTGCGCCTTTACCCGCCCGCCTGGATGTTTGCCCGCCACACCATCGAAGACGATGTGATCCAGGGCAACGCCATCCCGGCCGGTACGATGATCTTCCTCAGCCCGTATGTCACCCATCACCACCCGGATTACTGGCAGAATCCCGAAGCATTCGATCCGGAGCGGTTCAGCGAGACTCAATCTGCCCAACGTCCGCGCTACGCCTACTACCCGTTTGGCGGCGGGCCGCGTCAGTGCATTGGTAATCATTTTGCCCAAATGGAAGCCCAATTGCTGATGACCATCCTCTTGCAGCACTTTCGGGTTGAACTGGTGGAAGGGATCAAAGTCAAGCCCACCCCGATTGCCACCCTGCAGCCCCGTCCCGGCGTGTTCGTTTATTTTGAAAAGCGCCGTTGACCAACGCTCAACCATCCACGCCGAGACAAGAGGATTGAACAAACCGGCGGCTTTGCGCCCCTGCGTTAAGTCGCGCCGCTTGAAATTGACTCAGCCTGGCAGCGTATCCTCATTTTCAGGATTCGCGGGTCTTCATGGTAAAATAATGCGCATTCGGAGAAGGCGCGCCTCTTCGCAATTTCTCTTCGCCATCCCCTCTTTCATTCCATTTGCCACAAGGAATTGAAGAGAGGGATTGCGGGTGTGGTTTATAATAGAAGGGAAAATCCCGCTCCACATGGAGGAATGATGGTCAACCCTGAACTTTTGGAAATTTTACGCTGCCCCGCCTGTGTGCGTGAAAAAGACGGGCTGCTGGATTACTACAAAGAAAGCTGGCTGATTTGCCGCGACTGCGGACGCAAGTACCCTATCGTGGAGGACATCCCGGTGATGCTGATCGAGGAAGGCGATAAGTGGGTCAACACCGCCACAGAAGCCCTGCCCGTCCCGCCGCCCCCAATCGAGTAACCCTTTGATTAGTGGAATGGATCTTGCACCTCCAAGGGGCATGATCCAAACTTCTACCCGTTATCGAAAGATTAAGATGGCTCAACGACAACAACGAATGGCTTACAAGCGGACACCGCTGGATCGGGTGACGCTGATCGTCCTGATTGTTTTTATCATCCTGGCAGTCATCACCACCGTAGTCACTTTCAACGTCGCCCGCGACATTTTCAAATCATGGACAGCCACCCCCTTGGAGGGAATTGCAGTGGGCGCTTCCTCCAACAATCCGGCCGTTCCCACCCTGCCACCCAATACGATTTTGCAGCCGGCTGGCGGGCCGCAGCCTCAGCCGTGGGATGGCAAAAACCGGGTCAATGTCCTGCTAATGGGATTGGATTACCGCGATTGGGAAGCCGGCGAAGTGCCGCGCACCGACACGATGATGCTACTCACCCTCGATCCGATTAGCAACACCGCCGGCATCCTCTCCATCCCGCGCGATATGTGGGTCAACATTCCCGGATACGATTACCACAAGATCAATCAGGCCTATTATTTTGGCGAATTGGATAAACTGCCCGGCGGCGGTCCGGCGCTGGCCATGGAAACCGTCAAACAATTCTTGGGGGTAGATATTCAGTACTACGCCCAAATTGACTTCAACGCCTTCGTGCGCTTCATTGACGAAATCAAAGGCGTCAAAATCCGGGTCGAAGAACCGATCACCGTGGTGGTCATGGGCAGCAACCGCAAGATCACCTTGGAACCCGGCGTGGTCACCCTGCCGGGCGACATTGCGCTGGCCTATGCCCGTCAGCGCTACACCGAAGGCGGTGATTTCGACCGCGCCCGCCGCCAGCAGCAGGTCGTGCTGGCCATTCGTGATCGCATCCTCAGTTTCGATATGCTTCCAACGCTGATCACCCGCGCGCCGATTCTCTACAACGAACTGGCATCGGGGGTGCGCACCAACATGACTCTGGAACAGGTGATCCGGCTGGCGTGGCTGGCCCAGCAGATTCCCGAACAGAACATCAAACGCGCCGTGATCGGCACCGATGCGGTGGAATTTGGCACCTCGCCGGATGGTCTTGACATTCTTATCCCCATTCCCGACCGCATCCGCCTGCTGCGCGATGAAATTTTCACCAGCGGCGGGCCGATCGGGCCGGTTGCCCTGGCCGAAGACCCGGCTTCGCTCATGCAGGCTGAAGCCGCCCGGATTTCGGTACAAAACGGCAGCGGAACAGATGGGCTGGCGGGCAAAACGGCTGCATGGCTGCGCGAGCAGGGCTTCAATGTGGTGGACGAGTCAAACGCCGATCAGTTCTACAACGTGACCACTTTCTTCGTCTACAACGGCAAGCCCTATACGCTGCGCTACCTGACCAACTTGATGGATATGTCAAACCCGCGGGTGTACAACCGCTACGATCCCAACGCCCCCTACGACATTGCGGTTGTGGTTGGCAGTGACTGGGCGAGATCAAACCCCATGCCCTGAGCGCTTTACTTCCCCAGCCGTTTGATGAAAGCGGCTACTTCCCGCAAAAAATTCATGTAGGCTTCACGGTGCACATTATGACCGGCTTGGGCAATGCGCACCGTTTTGCTTTTGCGCCACAGCCTTTCGATCTGTCCGGTCACCTGCGGGGTCAGCACAGCCCCCAACTCCGGATCACCGGTGATGATCAGCCCGGGGCACTGAATTTGTTGGACGATTTCCCACCACGCCGGTTGGGGTTGGAGCACCCAATCCAGCGCTTCCAGCCTGACCTGCTGCTTGGCTTTGGCCCACTGAAAAAATTCGCTCTCATCCCATAGCGGATGGAGGCGTCTGCCTTCGGATATCATCTCTTCGAGGGATTTCTGTTTCAGGTCGCTTAACCATGTCCGCCAGTCGGCCAGTTTCTTTTCACGCCTTGCTCCATCGGCCGCGTCCATTTCCAGCCACGGCGGATCTTCCAGCACCACCCCCCGCAACACTTTGGGCAAGCGAGCGGCCGTCAAGGCGGCTGTTTCGGCTCCCATCGAATGCCCAATCAGAATCGGCCTGTGCAGTTGCAGGCTCTCGATCAGGGCGCAAACATCCTCGGCTTGAACCAATGGAGAAGCCCCTCGTTCATCCAGACCGGAGGAACCGTGGCCGCGAGCATCCATTAGAATGACATCGAATTCCACTTCCAGCACCAGCGGAAAGCGGTTCCAGCACAGGGCATTGTCACTCAACCCGTGCAGCAATATCAGGGGAGGCTTTGGCCCTCCGGTGCGGTAATACTGAATCCGCACCCCCTCCACCAGAATATGTCCGTAAAATAGTTGCGGCATGATTGATTTCCCTCAAAATTATTTTCAGTATACCCTCAATTTAATCGCCGAGTGGGATTTTCATCCACCTGTTCCGCTTCGGGAATTTGCTCTTGTAACAGCCCGAAGAACTTGTTATAATAAGCATGCTAAGCATAGCAAGTATTCGATTCTTTCACCCCATGTCTTCACCCATCCGGCAAACGACCAAACCCCTTTATCAGCAGGTAGAGCAGGAGCTGCTCCGCCAGATGCGCCACGACCTGCTCAAACCGGGTGACAAACTCCCCTCAGAGAGCGAACTGTCCCGGCAGTTCAACGTCAGCCGCATCACCGCCCGCCGGGCGATCAACAACCTGATTCAGCAGGGATATGTCTATTCCCTGCAGGGCAAGGGCACCTTTGTCGCCCAGACCCGCATCCGTGAACTTTCTGGTTTCCGCTCCTTCAGCGAGGATATCCGCGCACGCGGCATGACCCCCGCCTCCCGACTGCTTCAAATCCGCCGTATCCAGCCCAAAGCCGGTTTGCGCGCCGAATTGAACCTGCCGCCGGGCATAGCCGTTTATCGTTTGGAACGCATCCGGCTGGTCAATGATGAGCCGGTAGCCTATGAAGACGCTTACCTGCCCGCCAGCCTGTGCCCCGGTCTGGAGCAGTTTGACCTTGAAAAACGCTCGCTGTTCGAAGTGCTGCGCAGCGAGTACAACCTCAATCCCACCTGGGCAGATGCCGAGTTAGAAGCCGCCGCTGCCGATGAAAAACTGGCGGCTCATCTCGCCATCCGTCCGGGTGAACCGGTGTTAATTGCCCTGCGTCACACCTACACGGAAACGATGACCGTCATCGAATACGTGCGCTCGATTTACAGCGGCAAGAATTTCACCTTCTACACCGGCCGGCAGTACATTGGGTAACCCCCACATCAAATTCATTTTTCAATACCAAGAAGGAGGTAGTATGCGTTCAGTAAGTCGTCTCATGTTTATTTTGGTTTTGCTTGCTGTGCTGGCAATGAGCGCAAGCGGATGCGCGGCTCCTCAGCAAACCGGCGGGCAAAAAGTCGTCAAAGTGCTGGCCATGCAGCAAGCCGGCCCCACGCCGGAGGAGATGAACGCCATTGTGGCCAAGTTCAACCAGTCCTCGCCCAACGTGAAAGTGGAGATTGAGTATGTTTCTTACGATGCTCTCCACGATAAAATCGTCACCGCCATGGCCACCAATCCCCCATCCTATGATGTTGTCCTGGTGGATGATATCTGGTACGCGGAGTTCGTCAAGAACGGTTACCTGTGGGATGTCACCGATAAAATTGACCAGAACACCAAACAGGAAATCTTCTCAACAGCCTGGGATATTACCTCGGTCAACGGTCGCATTTACGGTATGCCATGGCTGCTGGATCAAAAGTATTTCTACTACAACACGGAAATTCTCGAAAAGGCCGGCGTCAGCGTTCCTCAAACCTGGGAAGATCTGATTGAAGCCAGCCGCAAGATCAAAGAGATGGGTCTGGTGGAATATCCGATTGTCTGGTCATGGGCGCAGGCCGAAGCAGCTATCTGCGACTTTGTAGCCTTGCTGTACGGAAACGGCGGGACTTTTGTGGATGAAAATGGAAATCCTGCTTTCAACAATGAAAAAGGCGTTCAGGTAGTGGAATGGATGGTCAAGACCATTGATGAAGGCCTATCCAACCCGGCGTCCATTTCCTATGTCGAAGAAGATGTGCGGAATGTCTTCTCCCAAGGGAAAGCCGCCTTCGCCCTCAACTGGCTGTACATGTACGATTTGGCCGCCCTCAATGCCGAAGAATCGCAGATCACCGGCAAGGTTGGCTTGGGACTGGTGCCCGCTTTCAAAGGCAGCGGCGTGCCCAGCGCCACCATCAACGGCTCGATGGGTTTCTCAGTGATTGACAAATCGCCCAATCGCGAAGAGGCATGGGAATATGTCAAATTCCTGACCAGCGAACCCATCCAAAAAGAATACTCCGCCCACCTTCTGCCGGTTTGGAGCGGCAACTACGAAGGACAAGCCCTGGAAGAGTTGAAATCGCTCAACGAATCCAACCCAGTGACCGTTCCCGCTTTCAGCGCTCAAATCGTGTACGCCCATGTGCGGCCCAAGGTGCCTTTCTACCCTGAATTTTCCAAAGCCCTCCAGTTGGCCCTGCAGGAAGCCCTGACCAAACAAAAAAGCCCAGCGCAAGCCTTGAACGATGCTGCCGCCAAGTGGAACGAACTGGCTTCCAAATAAACCAACACCTCTCCTGATCGGGCGGGGAAGAAACCCCTTCCCCGCCCTCTGTTTAGAGACGGGTCTTATCCATGAGTGTTACAGTTGCTAAATCCACGACCATGACCCTGACGCAACAACGCCTGCGGGATGGTTTTTGGCTGATCCTGCCCGGCTTGTTGGTGATTTTTGGCATCACCCTTTTTCCGATCATCTACACCTTTGTCCTGAGTTTTACCGAAACGCCCATTTCCAATCCAACGCCGCAGGGTTTCATCGGTTTTCGCAATTATCTTTATTTCCTTTCCAATTCGGTTTTTTGGGCAGCCATCCGGCGAACGCTTTACTTTACGCTGGTCTCCGTCGGAACGGAACTGATTCTCGGCATGGGATTGGCATTGCTGATCCATGCCCGTCCGTTGGGTTGGCAATTCCTGCGCACCAGTCTGATCATCCCGTGGGCCATTCCCACCATTGTCAATGGCGCCATGTGGCGCTGGATCTACAATGCCGATTATGGCGCTCTCAATGGATTGTTGTATCAACTGGGTTTGATTGACCGCTACAAAGCCTGGCTATCAGACCCGGTCACAGCCATGAATTTGGTCATCGTCGCCGATGTCTGGCATTCGGTACCCTTCATTGCGCTGATCTTGCAGGCGGCTCTCGCCACCATCCCGCGCGAATTAGAGGAAGCCGCCGCGGTGGATGGCGCCAACCTCTGGCAGCGGTTCTGGAAGATTCGTTTTCCGCTATTACAGCCGGCCATTCTGGTTGCGCTGGTGATCCGCACCGTCGAAGCCTTCCGCGTCTTTGATATCATCTATGTCATCACGCAGGGCGGCCCGGCATTCGGCACGGTCACCATCTCTTACTTGACCTATCTCGAATCGTTTTCGTATGGACGATTGGGTGGCGGCGCAGCCCTTTCCTTCCTGATTTCGGCCTTTACGTTGATCATGGCTTTACTGTACATCCGCCTCTTATACCGGGAGGATTTGCGTTGATGAAAACACCCCGTCCAATCGGCAGTAAAGTCCTCTACTTCTTGCTCAGCCTGGTCGCCCTGCTGATCATTTACGCGCCGATTGCGTGGCTGTTCCTTGCCAGCATTTCTACCCGCGCCGACCTGTTAGCCACCCCGCCGCGCTGGATTCCGGAACATCCCACCCTCAAAAATTATCTGGATATTCTGGTGCCGGGCACAGCCGTATCCGAAGTTGCCCGCACCTTCAAGGTTACCTTGGGCAACTCGCTGCTGGTAGCCCTGACCACAACAGCCATCTCGCTGGTGATCGGCTCTCTGGCTGCTTATGCGCTGGCGCGCCTGCGGTTACCTTTCCGTAACGCCGTTTTCTTCAGCGTACTCAGCGTCAGAATGATCCCGGAAATTTCTCTGGTCATCCCCCTCTATATTATCGCAGCCCGGTTGAGCATTCTGAACAAACCCATTGTGCTGATTCTGACTTACCTGAGTTTTGCCCTGCCTTTTACCATCTGGATGCTGACCACCTTCTTCGAAACCGTCCCCGAAGAACTGGAAGACGCTGCCTTGATTGACGGGAGTTCGCGGTTGAATACCCTCTTCCGGGTTGTGATCCCCGTGGCAACACCGGGAATTATCTCAACCGCCCTGTTCACCTTTCTGCTGGCGTGGGATGAATTTTTCTTCGCTTTGATTTTTACCAGCACCATCGCAGCCAAAACGGTGCCGGTGGCAATTGCCGAATTTACCGGCCGCTACGCCGTAGATATTACGGCAATGATGACCGGCGGCATTCTGGCGGCCCTCCCACCCGTACTTCTGGCGCTAATCTTCCAGCGCTTTATCGTCAGTGGACTTTCTGCAGGAGCCGTTAAGGGATGAGCCGGACAGAATTTGTGGTAGGCATTGATTTGGGCGGTACCAATGTGCGTGCGGCGGTGGTCAGCCAGCAGGGCGAAATCAAGGCATGGGCACAGGCGCCGATCGAAGCCGGTCGCGGCGCCGAGCAGGGTATTCAGCGCATTCAAAATCTGATTCGGCATGTGATGCAGCAAGCCGAGATCGAGCAGATTGCCGGCATTGGTTTTGGCAGCACCGGCCCACTCGACCGCGAAAAAGGTTTTATCCAAAATCCTTACACCCTGCCCGGCTGGGAAAACGTGGATGTGCGCACACCTCTCAGCCAGGCTTTCGAGGCGCCCCTCGTCATGGAAAACGACGCCGACGCCGCCGCATTGGGAGAGGCATGGCTGGGTTCGGGCAAAGGCGCCTCCCGCTTTGCGCTGGTGACCGTCGGCACCGGCGTTGGCAGTGGCTTTATTGTGGACGGGGTGATTTACCGCGGCATGGGCGGCGAACACCCTGAAGCCGGTCATCAGGTACTCGACCCGCACGGCCCTGCCTGCTACTGCGGCGCAAGGGGCTGTCTGGAAAGCCTTGCTTCCGGACCTGCCATTGCCGAACACGCCCACCGCGCCATTCCACAAAATCCTGACAGCGCGCTGGCCCTCTTCGCCCAAACCGGACTGACCATCCAAGCCACTCACGTAGTCGAAGCCGCCCGTCAGGGCGACCCTCTGGCGCAAAAAATTATCCGCGAAGCGGCTACCTACCTCGCACTTGGGTTGGTCAATTGCATCTTATTCTACCTGCCGGAATGCATTGCCCTGGGAGGCGGAGTGATGAAAAATTATGATTTGTTTCTTCCGCATATCCAGCGCGTGCTTTCACAACATGACATCGTCGTCCCTGCCCGCCGCGTCCGGCTGGCGCCGGCTTCGCTGGGTAACAAAGCCGGTGTGCTTGGCGCAGCGCGGGCTATCTGGCAAGAAATCAAAGGATATTCACCATGAACAACAACCCATATGTGCAAGATATTCTCTCTCAACCGCAGGCTCTGCGGGCTGCTTTGCAGGGGTATCCCTCACAAACCCTCCAATCGTTGTCGGCCGATCTGGCCAAGGCCGCCTTTGATCGAATTTTAATCACCGGCATGGGCGCCTCGTTGAACGGCTCCTATCCGGCCGTGCTGCGCCTGAGCCGCTTACCGCTGCCGGTGCAATGGGTGGAAACTTCCGAACTGGCGCACTTTTCTGCGGGACAAATCACACGCCACACCCTTTTGTGGGTCATTTCCCAATCCGGGCGCAGCGCCGAGATTGTACGCCTGCTGGAACTGTGCCGCGATCATCCACCGGCCGCCCTGCTGGCGGTAACGAACGAAACCGACAGCCCGCTTGCCGACGCAGCCGATTTTCTGCTGCCGCTGAACGCCGGGGCGGAATACACGGTCAGCACCCGCACTTACCTGAACACACTGGCTGTCATGGGACTGGCCGCCACGCAGCTGCTGGATGAACCTTTGCAGGCATCTCTGGATGCTTTTTATGCCGCGGCGGATGCTGCCGACGGGTATTTGCAGCGGTTGGAGGAACACCGCCAAAGCCTGGCCTCGCTGGCCGAAACCCTGCAAACCCTGTTATTGGTGGGGCGCGGCAGTTCGCTGGCGGCAGTCTTCAACGGCGCACTGGTGTTGAAGGAAGCCGCCAAATTCCCGGCCGAGGGCATGAGCGCTGCCCAGTTCCGGCATGGGCCGTTCGAGTTGGTGGATTCTTCCTTGTGTGTGGCCGTTTTCGGCGGAGATGAACCCGCGCGCGGCCTGAACCTGAATCTGGCAAAAGACATCCTGCGGCATGGCGGGCAGACCGTCTGGATTGACACCCACCCCGAACCCGACTTTCCGGCCTGGCTCATTCCCCAGACCTCGCCGCTCACCCGCCCTGTGCTGGAAATTCTGCCGGTGCAGGTATTGAGCATCGCGCTGGCCGAGTTGCGCGGTTTCGTACCGGGTCACTTCCGTCATCTGGGCAAAGTAGTGCTTCAGGAATAAAATCAAATAAAAACGGAGTAACCCAATGAAAATTCTGATTGCAACCGACATGGAAGGGGCGTCGGGTGTCGTCCACTTTGACCAAACCGATCCCGACCATTCCGAGTACGGCCGCTTCCGCCGCCTGCTGACCGGTGATGTTAACGCCGCCATTCAGGGAGCGGCTGCGGCTGGCGCTACCGATTTCATAGTCAGCGATGGTCACTGGAACGGCAACAACATCCTCATCGAGGAGCTCGACCCGCGCGCCCAGTTGTTTTCCGGCAGTCCAACCCCGTGGGGCATGATAGACGGCGTTGATCAGGGGGTGGATGCAGCCCTCTTCATCGGCTATCATGCCCGAGCCGGCACCCAAAATGCCATTCTGGATCACACCTGGTCGAGTGTGCGCGTGTTCAATGTCCACCTGAATGGGCGGCCGGTCGGCGAATTTGGGCTGAATGCGGCTGTGTGCGGTCATTTTGGTGTGCCGGTGCTGATGGTCTCCGGGGATCAAGCGGTATGCGCCGAAGCCGCCGAATGGGTCAACGGCATCGAAACCGCGGTGGTCAAGACCGCCGCCGGCAGAATGAGCGCGCAGTGTTTGCCATTGGAAACGGCCCGGCGCATCATCCGCGAAGCCGCCGAGCGCGCCGTGCGCCGGCTGATTGCGGGAGACGCGCCCACCCCGCTGCGGCTCGAAGCGCCCATAGCGATCGAGATTGAATTCCACTATCCCCAAATGGCTGATCACGCTGCGCTGCTGCCCGGCAGCCAACGCTTGGACGGACGACGCCTGGCTTATCAGGCAGCCGACATGCTCGAAGCCTACCGCGCCTTCCGCGCGGCGGTTGGTCTGGCGGCTAAGTAATCACCCCGCTTTTGTGCGGGTAGGGGCAAATCTCCTGCAGCGGACAGCGCCGGCAGTCCGGTTTGCGCGCGTGGCAGACTTCGCGCCCCAGTCGAATCAGGTTGAGATGAGCTGTCCCGTAATCCGCCGGTGGGAAGAGCGCGGCAAGATGATCGTGCGCCTCTTCAACGCTCATTTTAGGCGGGCGCAGCCCCAACCGCTCGCTGACCCGGTAGATGTGGGTATCCACCGGAAATGCCGGCTTGTCCAGCGCAAACTGCAGCACAATCGCCGCAGTTTTGCGCCCCACCCCGTTGAAACGCATCAACCAGGCGTGAGCCTCCTCCGGCGGATAGTCGCGTAAAAAGTCCAATTCCAAACGGCCGCGTTCGGCGGTGATCTGACGCAACACGGCTTGAATACGCGCGCCTTTTTGGTTGGCCAGACCGGCCGGGCGGATGGCTTCGATCACCTCTTCTGGCGGAGCATCGCGCACCGCTTCCCAGGTCGGAAAACGCGCCTTGAGCGCTTCAAAGGCAACATCGCGGTTGCGGTCATTGGTGTTTTGAGAAAGAATGGTCGAGACCAGCTCGTCCAGGGGCTGTAAGGGCTGACGCCACTGCGGGCGGCCGTAAACCGCCAGCAAGCGGCGGTGAATCTCGGCGGCGTGTTCAACCAGTTCGGGCGGCGGGCTGGAAGGCTGCATCTGGCTCACTCCCAAACAACATTCAAGCGGAACACCGGCCGGATTTCTCCAATTTCCAGTCCGCGCCAGTTGGTCAGCGGCCGGGCGGCCACTTGAGCCAGCCGGGTTCGCAAGTCTTCCTGGCTGAGCAACCCCAATTGCCGCAGGATCTCCGCCGCAATCACCGGCCGCGCCCGTCCGGAGGGATCGCCATCCGCCACTTTGAAGGCAATCCCCAGCGCCGGGCTGTTTTTGCCCAGCGCGCCGGGCATCACCGCAATGGCCTGATAGCCTTCCGCGCCGGCTTTGCAGATGAACTTCCCCCGGCCGGCTTCCATCGCCAGCGTGTCGAACCGATCCGGCCCGGCGACCATCAACGGCTCAGCCGCCATTGCGCGGGTAACCCGCCGGCAGGCTTCAGCGCGCTTTTCGGGCAGACCGCGCGGGTCGGCCAGCCGCGCCAGGCCCCACGCCGCATGAATCAACGGCACTGCAAACACCGGCGCCGAGCAGCCATCCACACCGATGATGATTTTTTCCGGCGGGTAGTTGACCATTTCCGCAAAGGTCTGCAACACCCTTTGCTGAACGGGATGGGCCGGGCTGATATACTCCTCCGTGGGCAGGTTGCTGAGAACGGCTTGCGCCAGAAAGCCGGTGTGTTTGCCGGAGCAGTTATGCCGGTTCGGCGTGGGAGATTCACCCCGCCGGATGAGCGCTTCCTGAGTGGGTTGATGAAAGACCGGATGAGTCCCGCACAGCAGGTCGCTTTCCTGCACACCAATCTTTTCCTGCAAGGCGGTTACGGCAGCCAGGTGCTCGTCCGTACCGGAATGCGATGCGCACATCAGGGCGATCTCACGATCGGTCAAGTTGAACGCTTCCGCTCCGCCGTTTTCTAACAGCGGCAAAACCTGAAACGGCTTGGAGGAGGATCGCAGAAAGGTTACATAGGATGGATCACCCAGGCAAGCCAGCAGGTTCCCGTCTCGGTCCACCACAGCCAAACACCCACTGTGAAAGGACTCCACGATACTCCCACGCGTCAGTTCGACCAGAGGAACACAGGCAGTTGTATTCATAGAGAGGGCATCCTTGAAGGAATAAAAGAAAAAGTCGGCCGGGGTTACTCGTCTAATTCCTGACCCATCGAACGGTAATGGCGGTTGTAGTACTGCTCCAGCCCCCACTTCAAGCGCTGGTAATACTGGGGCTTGCGTTCGGGTGGAAAATTCATTCCACTTAACAGATCGTTGATCCAGCCGCTGGTTTCAGTCGGGTCACCTTTGCGTTCAGCCAGTTCATCCATGCGCGCCTGAATGTTTTTGAGGTACTCGATCTGCTGATGAACATGTTTGTGAGTGATCAAGCCGCTGCGTCCGCTCACCAGCAGGTGATTCTGGTACGGCGGCGTCAGCAAAACTTGCAGCGTTTCCAGCCACTGGGGAATATCCGCCCCCGCCAGAAACGGCGGCTGATTGACCACCACCGCATCGCCCAGAAAAATCAGGCTGCGTTTTTCCAGCGCCACCCAAATTGCCCCTGCCGCCGGCCCAGGCCGATACTCCAGCAAAAGCGGGTCCTCATCCCAGTGAATTTTCATCCTTTGAGTGAATGAGATTTCGGGCGGCGCCCAGCGGATGCTGCCCAGTCCGTTATGATATTCCCAGTCCGCACCGGTATCGGCGCCCTGCGCTTTGAAGGTCATCGGGCGATTGCGGAATACCTCCGCCATCTTCTCATGGCCGACCACTGTGCATTCCATGGCGCGCGTGCCAATCGTCCGGTCAGCATGCACATCAAGGTTGATCAACAACCGCTCAACCCCGCCGCCCAAATTGAGCATGGCTGCCCGCCACAGGCGGATGTCATCCGGACGGAAGGGAGCATCAATCATCACCTGACCATGCGGCGTGATGATCAATCCCAGTACGACCCCCGGATATGAATCTTCAATATATACGCGTTCCAGTATTTGCTGCATTGAAATCCTTTACTCCCGATTCAATGGGGATGATTAGCGGATGGGCAGGAGAAAAATGAAATTACTGCCCTCGCCCAACGCACTTTCAACCCAGATTTTACCACCATGCGCGCGTACCGCTAACCGGCAAAACGCCAGCCCCAGCCCCAAACCCTTGGGGTAGCGTTCACCCTGCAGCCGGTTGAACTTTTCAAAGATCAGTTCCAACGCATCCTGCGGGATGCCGGGGCCGTTATCCCGCACCCAGAAGCGAATCATGTCGCCTTCACGGCTGCCGCCGACTTCGATGGCCGACTGCATGGGGGTGTACTTGATCGCATTTTCAATCAAATTGATCAACACCCGCCGGATCATGTCCACGTCCACCGAGATGACCGGCAAATTATCATCCAGCGCCACGGATAATTGCTGGCGTTTGCTTTCCGCCAAGGCATGGGTGGCGTCCACCGCTTCGGCAACCAGCGCGCGCGGTTGAACCGGCCTTTTGTTGATGATCGGCTGTCCGGCTTCCAATCGGTTGATATCCAGCAGCGAACTGATCAGCCGCTGCAAACGCTCGGCTGCCCGCATGGCAATATCGAAAACCGGCTGGATGGTCTGAGCCGCATCGGCAGGAAGCAGGGTCTGCAAAATGTCCAGACTGGAGATGATGTTAGCCAGCGGAGAGCGCAGATCGTGGTAGATCATCGCCGACAAATCATCCCGCAGCGTATCCAGTTGTTTACGTTCGCTGATGTCGCGCAAAATCCATTGCAGCACGGGGCTTTCGCCAATCATCACCCGCCGGATGTACACCTCCACCGGCAAGGCCGAGCCGCCCTGCCGCTGTACTTCGGTCTCGTAATGCACCGTCTGGCCTGCCTGCAAGGCCTGGAAGGTATCGCTCAGCGGCGGGGCTTGCGGGCCTTGCAGTTGATCCATGCTGCATTCCAGCAAACTTTCCAGCGGACAGGCCGTAACCGCCTGAGCCTGCCGGTTGGCTTCCAAAATTCTACCCTGCCAGTCGGTAATCAAAATCGGGTCAATGCTGTCCTCGAACAATTCGCGGTAGCGGCGTTGAGCCTCCTGCATGGAGCGATACAGGTGCGCATTGCGCACGGCAATGCCCGCCAGGTCGGCAATGCCCTGCAGCAGCACCAGATGATCGCCGGTGAAAAAGCCGGTTTGAGCATGCACCAGCGTCAACACACCGGTCAACTGACCGCTGGAAAACAATGGCACACAGATCGCCGACTTGCTGCCGGTGCGTTCGGCAGCATCATCCGGACGGCGGGTCCAGCGCTCATCCTCGCGTGTGTTGGAGATCAGAGCCGGCTGGCGGTGTTGGGCAACCCAGCCGGCCAGTCCGCGCTCCAGAATGGATTGCATTTCCTCCACTGTGGGGTGAAACACCTGACCGTGAATGGCAATCGCCGCTTCCACTGGTTGACCGCTTTCGTTCAGCACAATGAGACTGCCGCGTTCCGCCCCCACATTAACTGTTGAAAGCAACAATACCCGCGCCAGCACTGTGCGCAGGTCAAGGCTGGCGGCTAACTCGCGGCTGATATCCAGTAACAACGCCAAAGAAGAGCGTGAAACGGCATCCTGCTGATGGGGTTGATTTTCCATTACGGCTGCTATTCCTCCCTGACGGACGTATGGTGGCATTCTGCCAGTGGCGCAAACCCTTCTCCATACCAACGAAAAGGGACTGCTTTCACCTTTGGTTGGATAGAATGGGTGTACAGGTTCAAGGCAGGCGCGTTTTTTACCTCGTTTATGGCGCTGCCTGCGTAATGCCCGTCTCCCGCTGGGTCGTTGTCTTCCACAACTTATGATCAGTATAGCATAAACCGCCTGTCCTTTTGCAGGGACAATTTTCCCGATTTGTCAAATCTTGGGGAGGGCAAGCCAATTGCCAGAAATCGCTCTCAGGTATAATTGATCCATAAAGAATGATTTGGGTTCTGTCGGCAGAATTCATCGCGGGGAAAAGCCTCCTCAGCCGCATTTCCCAAGTATGGCATGGATCATCCACTTTGGTAGAGGTGTCAAAATGTTCAATTTATTTAACCGTAGAGATGAAGAAGAACGCGCCCGCAGTGAAAACCGCCTGCCGCCCGGACAGGCGCTGACCACGAAATTTCCGGTGTTGCACTACGGCCCGGTTCCCAGCGTCAATTTGGAAACGTGGACACTGCGCATTTGGGGTGAAGTCGAAAAGGAAGTTACCCTGACGTGGGAAGAATTCAACCGCCTGCCGAAAACCCGCGTGCGCATGGATATTCACTGCGTCACCCGTTGGAGCAAACTGGATACTGAATGGGAAGGGGTATCGGTGCGGACGATGATCGAGCAGGGTGTGGTCAAACCGCTGCCAACCGCCCGCTTCGTCATGCAGCACGCCGAATATGGTTTCACCGTCAATCTGCCGCTGGAAGTGGTGCTGGCCGATAATTTTCTGCTGGCCACCCATTTCAACGGCGAACCGATCAGCCCCGATCACGGCTACCCGCTGCGCGGTGTGGTCGGGCACATCCCCAACCGCCCTGACCTGAAAACCCCCTACCTGTGGAAGGGCGCCAAATGGCTGCGCGGCTTGGAGTTCATGAAGCAGGACCGACCCGGCTTTTGGGAAGAAGCCGGCTATCACAACGAAGCCGATGTCTGGAAAGAGCAGCGTTTCGGATAAAGAGAAAATCTGCTGGTTGACGAGAGGTATTGAATCGGGTATGCTTACTTCAACGATCCTAATCACGGCGGGAGGTGAACATGGCTAGCACAAAGGATGTTCTGGCAGTCATTTTAGGCGGAGGACGGGGGGCGCGCCTTTACCCCCTCACCGCAGTGCGTTCCAAACCGGCGGTGCCGATCGCCGGTAAATATCGCCTGATTGACATCCCCATCTCCAACTGCATCAACTCCGGCATTTACCGCATTGCCGTGCTGACCCAGTTCAACTCCGTTTCACTGCACCGCCACATTGCCAATACCTACGTCTTCGATACTTTCCACACCGGCTGGGTGCAAATTTGGGCAGCCGAACAAACCATCTCCAGCGCCGACTGGTACCAGGGCACCGCCGATGCCGTGCGCAAACAGCTCTTTGAAATCCGCGCCAGCCGCGCCTCGTATGTCTTGATTCTGGCGGGCGATCACCTCTACCGCATGGATTACGCTGCCATGTTCGACTTCCATGTGGAACGCGGCGCAGATATTACGGTAGCCGTTCAGCCGGTTCGTAAAGAAGATGCCGGTCGCTTTGGCATCCTCAAACGTGGCGCGGACTATCGCATCACCCGTTTTGCCGAAAAGCCGAAGGAAGAGACCATCCTGCGCGAGCTGGTCAGCCGCGATGACCCGGCCCGTCCCTATCTCGGCTCGATGGGCATTTACCTGTTCAATACCCAAACCCTTGCCGAATTACTGGAAGGCTACCCCGACTATGACGACTTCGGCAGCGATGTGATTCCCCACGCCATTAACACCCTCAACGTTTACGGCTATGACTTTGAAGGCTACTGGGAAGACATTGGAACGATTCGATCTTTCTATGAAACGAACCTGGCTTTAGCCCAGCCCAACTCGCCGTTCAACTTCTACGACCCGCAGCGTCCCATTTATTCACACCCGCGCTTTTTGCCCGGCTCGCTGATCGAAAACAGCCAGCTCGAAAATGTGCTGATTGCCGAAGGCTGCTGCGTGAAGAACGCCAAAATCTCCAACTCGGTTATCGGCTTGCGCAGTCAGATTCGCTCCGGCGTTCAGATCACTCAGTCGGTGATCATGGGCGCCGATTATTACGACACCACCAGTTGCAGCGAACCGGATAGCGGCAGCGCGGGGTTAATACCATTGGGCATCGGCCGCAACAGCCAGATCAACGGCGCCATTATTGACAAAAACGCGCGGATTGGCGAGAATGTGATCATTCAACCCTTCCCGCGCGGCCAGGACCTTGACGGCAATGGCTGGGTGGTGCGGGATGGCATCGTGGTTATTCCCAAAGATACGGTCATTCCTGACGGTACCCGCATTAGCCCGTAATTCTCACCACCGCCAGCGCCAGGCAGCGGTTTTTCCCCTCATCGCGTTTCCTTTTCATTCCCCAACCCTGTTGGAGTCTGTCCCCTTATGTCAAACCGAACTGTTGCAACTTCCGCCGCTCCTCCAGCCGATCATGACCTGAAAATTGCCTGGCACAGCCTTGAATCCGACCGAGTGCTGGAGGAACTGCATACCCACCCGCAAAGCGGATTGAGCAGCGAAGAAGCCGCCCGCCGGTTGGAGCAGTATGGACCAAACCAGTTAGCCGAGGCGCCCCGCCGCACCTTTCTTCAACTGGTGATTGGGCAACTGAATAACTTTGTGGTGATCCTGCTGATCGCCGCCGCGCTGATCTCCGCGGTCGTTGCTTACATCGAAAACGAACCCTTCATCGAATCGGCCGCCATTCTGGCGATTGTCATCCTGAATGCTGTCTTGGGTGTGATTCAAGAGAGCCGCGCCGAGCAATCGCTGGCTGCCCTGAAAAAACTGGCTGCGCCCGATGCTCAGGTCTTGCGGGACGGGCGGCGGGTCAGTCTGCCGGCCGCTCAACTGGTGCCGGGCGATGTCGTCTTTCTGGAAGCCGGAAATTTTGTGCCGGCCGATATCCGCCTGCTGGAAACGGTCAATCTGCGCATCGAAGAAGCCGCGCTGACCGGCGAGTCCGTGCCGGTCGAGAAAAACGCCGCCCTGCTGTTGAGCGCCGATTCGGCCATCGGCGACCGCAAAAACACGGCTTTCATGGGAACAACCGTGATCTACGGCCGCGGACGCGGCGTGGTGGTCAGCACCGGCATGCGCACCCAACTGGGTATGATTGCCGGTATGCTGCAATCGGTTGATCAGGAAGAGACCCCTTTACAAAGACGGCTGGATCAGTTGGGAAAAACCCTCGGCTGGGCTGCGCTGGTCATTTGTGGGCTGGTTTTCGTTGCCGGTATTGTACAGGGCGGTGATGCGCTGCACATGTTCATGATTGCCGTCAGTTTGGCAATTGCCGCCGTGCCGGAAGGGCTGCCCGCCATTGTCACCATCTCGCTGGCGCTGGGCATGCGCGAGATGGTACGCCGCCATGCGCTCATCCGCCGGCTTTCCTCGGTGGAAACGCTCGGCTCCACCACGGTGATCTGCTCCGACAAGACCGGCACGCTCACCCAAAACGCCATGACCGTCACGCATATCTGGGTGGATGGAAAAATGTACGAGATCAGCGGCGCGGGTTACAGCGCTGAGGGTGAGTTTCGCCTGCGGGGGGAAAAAATTCGCCTTGAGGAACATCCGGCGCTGCTCACTGCCCTGTGGGTGGGCACCCTCAACAATGACGCTGTGCTGGAACGCATCGAAGGCTCGAACGGTCATTCTTCCTTCCGCATCATTGGCGATCCTACTGAAGGCGCGCTGTTGATTGCAGCCGCCAAAGCCGGCGCTCTGCCGGAGGAACTGAACCGCGCCTACCCGCGCGAACAGGAAATTCCCTTCGATTCCGAGCGTAAGCGGATGCTGACCATTCATCAGATTCGCGATCCGCACCGCGAGGACATTTCCCCGTTGGATGATCACGCCGACCGCCGCCAGCACATCATTCAGGTCAAAGGCGCGCCGGATGTCGTGTTGCAATTGTGCTCTCACTACCAGACCAGCGACGACCAGCCGGCTGCGCTGGACGATGCCACCCGCCGGCAGATCATGGCCGCCAATGACGAAATGACCCAACAAGCCCTGCGCGTGCTGGGTGTGGCCTACCGCATCGTTTCAGCGCTGCCTGAAGAACTCAACGCTCCCGAACTGGAACAGAATCTGGTGTTTGCCGGCCTGATCGGGATGATTGACCCGGCCCGCAAAGAGGTACGCCCGGCGCTGGAAAAAGCCAACCGCGCCGGGGTGCGCACCATCATGATCACCGGCGATTACCCGAACACTGCCCGGGCAATTGCCGAAAGCATCGGTTTATTGCGCCCCCAGCAGCGGGTGCTGACCGGCGCTCAGTTGAGCGAGATGGACGATGCCGCGCTGCAGCGAGAAGTGCCTCACACAGCGGTGTTTGCCCGTGTTTCACCCGAACATAAACGGCGGATTGTGGATGCCCTCAAAGCCAACGGCGAGATCGTCGCCATGACCGGCGATGGCGTCAACGATGCCCCGGCCATCAAACGCGCCGACATCGGCATTTCGATGGGCATCACCGGCACGGATGTAGCCAAAGAAACCGCCGATATGGTGCTGACCGATGACAATTACGCCAGCATCGTTTCGGCCATCGAGCAGGGTCGCATCATTTATTCCAACATCCGCAAGTTCGTCTATTACCTGATTTCCTGCAATCTGGCAGAGATTCTGATCATCTTCCTGCCAACCGCTTTCGGTAAGTTTCTGTTCCCCTTCGCCGGCGAGCGGGTGCTTTCGCCGCTGACGCCCATTCAGTTGTTATGGCTCAATTTGATTACCGATGGCGCACCGGCGTTGGCGCTCGGCACCGAAAAGGGCGATCCGGACATCATGGATCAGCCGCCCCGCCCGCCGCAGGAACCCATTATCAACCGTTCCATGCAGGTTGGCGTGCTCATTCAAACCATTGCCATCACCGCAGCCACCCTGACGGCCTTCGGCTTGGGATTGCGATACGACCCAGCCTCGGCGGAAACGATGGCCTTCCTGACTCTCTCCCTCTCGGAATTGCTGCGCGCATTTACCGCCCGTTCCGAACGATACCCCGTCCTTAAGATTGGCGTGTTCAGTAATGGGTGGATGAACCGCGCCGTGCTGTTTTCGCTGGCGCTGCTGCTGATGGTGGTGTATGTGCCGTTCTTCAATCCGGTGTTCAACACCGTACCGCTCAGTTGGGAAAACTGGCGCATCATCCTGCCGCTTCTGCTCATCCCGTCCATTGCAGCCGAACTGGCCAAATACTGGATGACCCACCGCTCCCAGAAAGCCGCTCGCTGAAACCGTGCCTTCACAAAAACCCCCCGCTTTCGGGGAAAAGGCGGGGAGTTTAGCAGATGTCCTATCGGCTTTGGGTGGGAATGATCAACGCATCCACCGTCCGGCGCCCTGTACAACCATCCCGGCGCCGAGCATCAGCAAGCCCAAGTAGATGAATAAAGTTCGCAATAAAACCTGCCAGCCGGGTATCAGTTCTCCACCGGTGACCGCAATCAATACATTGGTTGAAGGCGGAGGTGGGGGTGGCGGCAAGGTGGGCGGGGCTGGCGGTTGATCGGTTGGCGCGGGGGTGGTGGTATCCCCCGGCGGCGGGGTATCTACCGGCGTCCGCACTACGCTGGTTTCGGTTGGCTGAATGGTCTCCTCTGGAACGGGCGTCACCGGTGTGGGAGTAGGTTCTTCGGTGTCCTGCGGGGTGGGCGTCACCGGCGTAGGAGTAGGTTCTTCGGTGTCCTGCGGGGTGGGCGTCACCGGCGTGGGAGTGGGTTCTTCGGTGTCCTGCGGGGTGGGCGTCACCGGCGTGGGAGTGGGTTCTTCAGTGTCCTGCGGGGTGGGCGTCACCGGTGTGGGAGTGGGTTCTTCAGTGTCCTGCGGAGTGGGAGTCACCGGCGTGGGAGTGGGTTCTTCGGTGTCCTGCGGGGTAGGCGTCACCGGCGTATTGGTCGGAGTAAAAGTAAAGGTAACCGTCGGCGTTTCAGGCGTATTGGTCGGAGTAAAGGTAAAGGTAGCCGTCGGCGTTTCAGGCGTGTTGGTGGGGGTAAAAGTAAAGGTAGCCGTCGGCGTTTCGGGCGTGTTGGTGGGGGTCGGCAGACGGCACTCATCGGCGTCTTTGAAAGGCCGGCACTGAACGGAGAACACCACTGGGTTGTCCCCCTCATACTCCGGCCGCTGCTGGGCGCGGAAGATAAAGTTGCCCAGCGGGTAACCCACTGGCGGGTTGCTGACCGACAACGGATTGAAACTCAAGGTAGCGCATACCCCGCTTGGCAGCGCCGGCACAATGCCGTTATAGACCACCGTACCTGTGCGAGCGCTGCCTCTGTCTTTCCACAACACCTGAAAAGTGGTGGTCCCCTGCATGGCAGCGCCGGAATTGCAAATGGTGGCCTGAATCACTTGGCAGTTTCCGCTGCAACTGTTGGAAAAGTACAATTCGCTGCCATCCCATTCCGCTTGAACCGGCAGCACGACCAGATTGAGCAGCAAGCCGCTCAGCAAAAAAACGACTCCGGCCGTGTAAAAACTCATCCACAGGCGTTTCAAACTGCGAGCATTCGTACGATTCATGGTGTGCCCTCCCACAATGACACCGAAAAAGGATTTGTGTGCAGTCGAGAATAAGAACGCCCCAACTGGGGCCAATTTGGCGGCTTGCTCCCCGAAAGCCGTTCCCTTCATTTCACAGAAGAGCGACTGCTGCCGGCGTTTCGGATCATCACAGCCTGAAAAACAGATTTCGATGCTTTATAATTTATTATTTTGATAATTTATATCTATATTATAACGGTTCGAAAATCACTGTCAATAGAAATTTTTTTAAATTCAAGCCGCAACGCATTTTTATAAGGAAGTTCTAAATCTTTTTGATCCCCATCCCCTCTTTTCAGCGTACAAATATGCCCCCAAATATGACCGCCGTCACATCCATTTTGGCTTCGAAAATGGTATCAAGGGATTAATTCAAACCGAATGGACGAGGGAAAGATGAGCAAAGCGACCATTGCGCTGTTCGGCGCTTCCGGTACGATGGGTTTTCAAACCTTTCAGGAATTGTGGCGCAGGCGGGAGCGCTTCAACCTTGCGCTGCTCGCCCTGCCGGAGGATCAGAAAACCGGCATTTTCGACCCCTATCTGCGGCAGGCCGGCCTTCCTCGCCTGCGTGGGCGAGGTGTCGTTCAGGGCAACGGACTGAAAATCGTCTGGGGGGATGCCACCCGCTACGAGGATGTCGCTGAGGCCATTCGCGGAGCTGACCGAGTCTTGAACGCCATGGCCTACATTTCGCCCATGGCCGACTACAACCCGGAACAGGCGCGCCGCGTCAATGTCGAAGCCGTCGCTCACATCCTGCGCGCCATTCACAACGAACCCGACGGCGCACAGCGCATCGTCTATGTTCACACCGGTTCAGTTGCCCAAACCGGCAACCGTCCGCCGGGTATTCACATCGGGCGGGTTGGTGACCCGTTGAAACCGGCAGTGTTCGACTATTATGCCCTGACCAAAATCGAGGGTGAGCGGCTGACGCTTGAATCGGGGCTGCGTTACTGGGTATCCTTACGGATGAGTTTCATCCTTCCGACCCGCTTCAAGGAACTGCTCAGCCTGTTCGATCCGATTCTTTACCACCTGCCGCTGAACACGTTCATGGAAAACATCACCGACCGGGATGCCGGTTATGGGCTGGCGAACTGCGCCGAAATTCCGCTCCAATCCGATTTCTGGCGGCGGGTGTACAACATGGGCGGCGGCGAGGCCATGCGGACAACCGCGCTTGACTTTCTGCAAATGGTCTACAACCTGTTCGGTCTGCGGCTGGAAGCCTGCGCCGAACGCCGCTGGTTTGCCACCCGCAACTTTCACCTGCAATTTTTCGAAGACAGTCGCGTTTTGAACGATTATCTCCATCATCAGCGCGACAGCCTGGCCGATTTCCGCAGAGCGATCATCGAGAGCATGCCGCTGCCGATCCGCGCCGTGCGCCGGCTGGCGCTGCGCTGGCCGCCCCTGCGGCGCGGGATCGAGCGCATCTTGTACCGCTGGCAGCGCCGCATCGTGGAAACCCACCCCAACAGCCCGCTGTTCTGGGTCAAAAGCGGCAATCTCTGGCGCATCCGCGCCTTCTTCGGATCAATGCAGGATTTCCTCTCCATTCCGGATTGGACAGCGCCGTTTGAACACACGCCTGCCGAAACCTGCCGCCGTCTGGAACACGGCTACCCGGAAAACCAGCCGAACCTGAACCTGAGCGATCTGCGGCAGGCAGCCGAATTTCGCGGCGGGGAGTGTCTTTCTCTGCAGTGGGATGGCGACTGGTATCAGCCTTTGCAATGGCGCTGCGCCTTCGGACATCGGTTCAACGCGCGGCCGTACACCGTTCTCAAGGCCGGGCATTGGTGCCCCGATTGCGCTTCCCAATGGAATGGCGATGAGCAGGCGCGCCGCAATCCGTTTTTTGCGCAGGTCTGGTACGCCGATCATCACCCGCAGGAAAATCACTTCTATCCGCCGGAGTGCATGGAGGATATTCGCGGCGCCAATTTGCCGGCCCGCAAACGCAAGCCCATCCCCGCCCTGCGTCCGGCAGCCGAAGACATACCCAAAAAGCGCTGAAAAAACAGAACCGCATAGGCTTGACTCGTCCAATTGGCTCTGGTATGCTTCTTGCAACAGCAGTTGCACCACTTCGGTAAAAAAACCAGCCAATGGCGTGAGGACTTTCCGGCGCATGAAAAAACGGCCCGCTCGCACCCAAAGCATCCAATGGGGGTTGGTCATTTTGCTTTGCCTGCTCGCCTTGTCGCTGCCGGTTGCAGCCGCGCTGGGGCAGGACGAACCCCCGCCGCTCTACCTGCCGCTGGTGCTGCGTGACTTTCCCCCTCCCCCAACCCCCACCCCCAAACCGCTGCTGCCGCCGGTAAGCACCCCAACCCAAACCCCGGAAATTGCCTTCACCCCCAGCAGTTTCCTGTTTTTGCCGTTGATTACGCGCCAGGATTTGCCGCCCGCCCCGCCGTATGCCACCAGCATCTACATTCAAAATCCGACCAGCGCCGAACTGTACAATTTGGGCTGCGCGCAAGGCCTGCGCGATCAGAACATGCCCGGCGCGCAGGATAATCTGGTCGTGTTGGCCTTCGGCAAGATGTGGAAGGTCGGCAATGAGTATGACCTGCGCACCTATATCAACCCCAACACCGGTACACGTACCAACCTGACCTTTGCGCAGGTGGAAACGCTGGCGCAAAACTATCTGATCGGCTACCTGTTCTGCAGCGACGGCATCTCGCAACTGGCGCTGGGGATTGGCAGCAACAACTACGACGACATGAACATTGACGGCGATGTCAATCGTTTTTCTGACAATCAACCGGCTCTGCGCCAAACCGCCTACGAATTTGGGCGGCGCTTCGCCGATGCCGTCCATAACCTGAACAATTGGATCATCGCCAGCGGCTACGCCAACCGCCTGTGGGTGATGGGCGCCCTGGACATCGAGTGGGCCGGCCGCGAATCGGATGGGAGATACTGGTGGAACACGCCGTATGTTACGCGCGGCTGGGTGGAAGGATTTACCGCCAACAGCCGCGGGCGGGAGTTGTACCTCAACTATGGGGCGTGCGTCGGCTGCCCGATCACACCAAGACCGGATTGGGTATTCACCACCATTCGCGACGCCAACGATGTGGTGATGAACTGGACTCAGGCGGACGTGTACGATGTTTCGTGGGGCGCGCCGCCAGCCCTGCCCCTGCCAGAAATCTACCGCAAGGACGGCTACCTCGCCCGCCAGTGGCAGGCGGTCAGCCTGTACGGCGCGCTGTACAAAGGCGGCAAGATGACCTTTGCCGGCGCCATGACCCAGTATCAGTCCTGTCAGCAGCGCTCCGGCTGCATTTCCAGCAATCCCGCCTACAACCTGAACAACACCTCCGAAGAGGGCTGGGAGCAACTGTTTTACTGGCTCAATCAAGACCCGCGCACGGCGCAGGAGCTGCTGCGCTGGGTAACCGACATTCGTTGGCAGATGCCCTGATCGAACGAGCGCAGTAGGAGGAAAAGACATGTCCCCTCAATCCAAAAAAAACATCGTGCGGTGGTCGGTTGCGCTGGGTGTGATCTTTCTGATCGGCGGCGGCATCCTTTCGGCGCGCGGTCAGTTCAACCCGCCGCCCGGCGAAAGCGGCGAGGGCTGGATGGCCGCGCTGATTGACCAACTCAGCCAGCGCGAACAGCAGGCGGTCAACCCCACCGAACAAGCCCTGCTGCAGGACAAGCTCAACCGCTTGCAACAGGTTGAAGCGGCTCGTCAGTCGGCCGGGCTGCTGGCTCAGCCAACCCTCACGCTGGGAGTCTGCCCGCCGCCCGAACCCACCCTTTCCATAGAAGACTTGCCGCGAGGCCTGCTGGATTTGGAAGAGAGCGACTACCGAGAACTGGACTTAATGGCGGTCAATGGCTGGCGCGGACAGGTCAACGGCAACTGGATCACCGCGCTGGCTGGCTGGCAGGTTTCCAACCCGGCTCAGGGCATTTTGGCGCTGTTCACCTTCAATGCGCCCCTGCAAGTGGAAGCCGCGCCCGCTCAGGGCGGCGCCTTGCGCATTGCCTCCGCCGAGGGCTACCGCCTGACCCTGCTGGACGATCAGGGCCGGGTATATTTCTACGATCTGGCGGCGCGGCGCTGGCTGAACTCAGCCGATGAAATCGTGCCGACCCTGCCGCCCGTGCCAACCTTCACCCCCGCCTGGGCGCCTTGCCCGTAAATTAACGTGAGTTCGGGTTAGGAGGACAAGGGCAGAGAATTGTCCAAGCCCAACGATGGCTTGATGGGGCGACGGCAA
>FWPU01003625.1_pt1 | contig 38279 bp, 31 predicted proteins | sample 2228361 | NCBI WGS metagenome assembly FWPU01 (sample SAMEA103939777, study PRJEB20133) | metagenome | reverse complement strand
TCAGGGCCTTCGTGGCCCTCTCCCCGCTCCAGGACCTCGAAGAGAATGAGCCAGCTCACCCGGCGGGAATTCCTGAAACGAGGGGCTGCGGGCTGCGCAGCTCTCGGCGTGCCCTTCCTGCTCAAGGGATGCGGCGACGCGGATCGGCCCGGCCCGGCCGAGACTCCGGCCGAGGCCGGGGCGGCCGTGCACGTGGTTTTCGGCGACGGGCCGGCGGATCTTTACGATATGGGAAGGCAGGCGGCCGAGGCTCTGGGCATCCGGTCCGGGACGGGCCTGCCCGGGAAAAGCGTCTTCATCAAGCCCAACCTGGTCGTCATGGGCCTGCCCCTTCCCGGCAACCCCTACCGTCCCGAGAGCGGGGAGTGCACCAAGGCCGAAATTCTGGCGGGCGTAGCCGAACAGTGCCTCAGAGCAGGAGCGGCACGAGTGACGATCGGAGACGCCGCAGCCGGGCTGAGCTGGGACTGGGGTCTGATCGCCTTTTTCGACGGCCACAAGGTCTTCGGAGCCGCGAACCTCCTGGAAGCCGTCGAGTCCCTCCGGGAGCGCTATCCCCTTCAGACCTTGGATCTCTGCTGCCTGAATCAGGCAGACGACTGGCTCAGCATCCCCTCGTCGAGCCGGCACCCCCTCCTGCGGGACGGCCTCAAGATCGCAAGACTTGTGTCCGAGGCCGACCACGTGATTTCGGTGCCGGTTCTCAAGACCCATGTGCTTGCCGAGATGACCTGCTCCATGAAGAATTTTGTCGGCGTCACGCCCTCGCATCCCCCTTACGGAGCTTCCGCCGGGCTTGCGGTCCGCGATCAGCTCCATGTGGCCTACGCCGACGCGACGAGCGCCGGAATCGAAAAAGCCGGGATCGCGGCGTGCTTTACCGACATCGTCCGGTGGAGAAAAGACCAGGGCAGGCAGGACTACGCAATCATCGATTGCTCCATCGGCGTCGAGGGAGACGGGCCGCTTCTGTCCGGCGGCGGGTCCACCCTCGACTTGAGAGAGCGCACACCCAAGGGCAAATTCTTTCTGATCGCAAGCAAGGACCTGCTGGCCGCCGACACGGTCGCGGCGCTCGTCATGGGCCTGGAACCGGCTGCGGTCAAGCAGTTGCGCATCGCAGCCGGACTCGGGATCGGCGACGCAGACAACATCCGCCTTCTCGGCGTGCCGACGCTCGAGGCTGTCCGGATCCCGAACCTCGCCCGGGCCCATTCGTGGCAGGAATGGGGTGTGGGATCGACCACGGGTTCCGGCAGACCTAAGATCTGCGGGGACAGCCCCTCCCGCACGGTCAACCTTCTCGCCGCTCTTTCCGTCCCCGCAGGAGCCGCCTGCGCCCTCAAGCGAATCGGGAACAGGCGAAGAGAATCTGAAAACCATTCGGCTTCGCCGAACCAAACCGAGGCTCGACGGAAAAAGCCGGAAACAGCTCAAAGCGCTTGATCGACGGTCAATCGACTTCCTGGATGACCCGCCCGAACCGAGAAGATACGGCGTTCTCGATGAGGTCGTACTCCGGGACCGCTCTGGAACGCAGCGAGCATTCTCAAGTCCATGCCCCCTTCGCTCCCCTAGCTCGTCATGTCGCGGAAGCTCTCTCTGCCAAAAAGCTTGTATGCCATCTTCCGGATGACAAGCCCGTGGTACGAGCCGGCCAACACGCGACCTAAAAACTCAATCCCGGCCAGACGCTTGCCCACCAGAACCCTGGCCTTGTTCTTCTTGATCGCCCGATCCATGATGATCTGAGCACACTCTTCCGGAGTCATTGTGTCGAAGAGCCGATAGAATCGGTCCAGCAACGCTTCCGTATCCAGATATTTATCCATTCCCTTGTAGCAGCCGCTCCGGCCGATGTTGGTTTTGATCAGGTTCGGGTATACGCAGGAGACGGAAACGCCAGTATCAAACAATTCCAGCTTCAGCGATTCGGAAAAGCCTCTGACCGCAAACTTGCTCGTGCAATAGGGGACGTGCAGGGGAATGCCAATCAGTCCGTAGGTGCTGGAAATATTCACGATATTGGCTTCCGGCCTCTGTTTTAAGTAAGGAAGGAAAGCCATCGAGCAGTAGATGACTCCCCAGAGATTGACGTTCAGTATCCATTCGAAATCCTCAACCGACAGCTCCTTCAACGGACTGACCATGATGACCCCTGCATTGTTGATCAAAATATCCACCTGGTGATGTATATCCAGCACCTCGCCTGCGAAATCGAACACGGCTTTCCTGTCCGATACATCGACAACGTGGATGCTGGCCGAACCTCCTTGATCCTTCACCAGACCCGCCGTTTCTTCCAGCCCGTCTTTGTTGACGTCGCTAAGGGCAACCGTACAGCCCTGCTGGCTGAGTTTGACTGCCAGCCCCCTTCCCATGCCCGAAGCAGCGCCGGTGATGACGGCCACTTTTCCGTGAAGGTCTTTCATCCTCGATTCCTTATTCTGCCCCTTCGAAGATTCTTCTCGGATTCTCCCGCAAGATGACATCGAGCTCCTGCTCGGTAACGCCTTCCCTCTTCAGGCGGGGGATGACCGTTTTGAAAAGATTCGACGGATGCCACTGCGCGATCAGGGGTTGAACGGTTTCCGGAATCTCGATCGGTCTGCCCAGAAAGCGGATAACGTAGTCATGGGAGATCATCACCCTGTCGGCACGGCCTCTCTTGATCAGGTCCAGCAGTACCGGGTATCGGGCCGCATCCATCGGGCAGCCCATCAGCACCTGCAGTCCCATTCGATCCCAGCCGAGGTAGGCGCCATGCCCGATCACGCGGAGCTGATATTCGATATCCAGATTGTCGCTCATGTGTCCGATCAGGATCTGATTCGGCCGAGCGCCTGATTCGATCAGCAGCTCGGCCTGCTCATCGCCCACAGAACCCTCCTCCGTGTGGGTAAGGATGGGAACACCTGTTTCCCTCTGCGCTCTGGCAGCGGCCTGGAAGACCATTCTTTCATACTCAGAGATGCGGCCCTTTCCGGTGGCAATCTTGATCACGCCCGCCTTGATGCCGGTGTCCCGAATTCCGACAGTGATTTCCCTGACGAACAAATCGGCCATTTCCGAGACCACATCCCCCAGCATCCCTCGAAATTTCCAGTAGGAGGCCATTCCCATTGTTTCGTTGAAATAGCCGGTAGCGCAAATGATGTGGACACCGGTCTTTTCCGAGATCTCCCTGTAGATCTCCGGTGCTCTTCCCCCGTCATTCGGCGTTGCATCGACATAGGTCTGCAGGCCCAGGCCTTTCAGATCCTTCAGCGTTTCCACGCCGGCATGGACGATCGACTCCCTGTCAAAGGAGGCGACGGACAGGTCGCCTTCCCATCCGGGCTGGCCGTAAAGGATGTGTTCGTGCATCAAGACAACCCCGAGGTCTGCTGCCGATATCGCACCGGTGACGGTGTTGACCTGTTTCGAGGCCATGGAGCGTCCTCCTTCTCCCTCACGCTGGAAGAAGCTGCTTCTTCTCCATGAGCTCGGCGTCAAGCTGACTCGGAACGGGTCTGGATACAGTTGGTCGTGCTTGACGCGCAAGCCGTGCTCTCCCGGCGCGAGTGTCCCAAGGCTGCGGACGCCCCGACCCTTACGACACATCACGGGGCCAAAACGAGCCTCGAGGTCAGCTCGTTGACATCGGGCAGCTCTTCAAGGTTGAAAACCCGATCCGCGATTTCATCGACACGCCGGCTGCCGATGACCCGGTCAGCCATTTTGTGGAATTTCTTGACGGCCGAATCCCGGCCCGGAAAAAACGAGGGGAAGTCGGCCGTCTTCAGATCTCCCCGAAAGACCTCGCCGTCCCGGGTGATGAATTGGATTTCCGTATCCAACGAATTCATGGATGCATCCGCTTCCATCCTCACCCTTTCGGCGATCCGCAGGATTTCCGGATCCTGAAGCCTCGTCTGGTACGTCTCGACCTGCAGGTCCCGCGTAACCACGGCCGCCCCCAGCATGAAGGGTTTGCTCAGAAGCGCGCTGTCCGGCGTCTCAAAGGGCCCTCGATAGCCAACTCCGGGATAGGACAAGTTCTCCGGAGAAACTCTGACAACGATCTCCTGAATCCTGTCCGGCGTGATGTTGTGCTCCTCGATGATCCGAAGCGCGATGTTGCAGCCTATTTGATTGTAGCCGCATGTGGAATAGGCCTTAAAGAAGGTACTGCTGATGTCGTACTGCTTCCCAAGGGTCGCGCTCTGCTGGCTCCAGGCAGCCACGACTTGCTCCCTCACCTCCCTGCCGCAGAAAGCCGCCAGAAAGCCTGCATCTCCCTCCAGGGCGGTTTCGGCCGCTTTCAACCCCTCCCGGGCGGTCAAGGCCGCCATGGTTCCTCCGAGAAGGGCCATGACGTTCTGGAAACGCCATTCCATTGAACCCACGTTGAAGGGCTCCAAGAGCCCCAGGGAGAAGCTGGCTGCGCAGGCGATGGCCTGCCCGAGCTCCTCAGCGCCGAGTCCCAGCATCTTCCCGAAAGCCGCGGCCACGCCGAAAGGGCCATAGTTCGCCGTGCTCCGAAACCCCCTCGCCACCGAATGGGGCACTGCAGGAAAAGCGATGCGGCCCATGGCCTCATACCCGATCACGATCGCAGGCAGGATGTCCCTGCCTGGCCTTTGCCACGCCTCGGCCGCGGCCAGAACCGTGGGCACGATCAGATTGCCTGCGTGGCCCCGGGTGGACGGGTTTGTGTCGTCGTGGATCATGTTGTGGACCAGCATGCAGTTGGCAGCCGCAGCGAAGAGACAATGGGTTTTGTACCCTCGCACCCAGACGGTGGCCTGGTCGCCGGGCCCCGCGAAGCGCCGGACGATCGCGTCCAGGATCCGGACCGGTTCGGTCTCGTAGCCGGCAAAGGCGCACGCAAGGGCGTCCAGGACGCAGACCTTGGCCCGCTCCCGGAGATCCTCGCCGAGATCCTCGAGGCTCAGACGCGAGAAGAAATCTGCCAGTATGCGTACGAACCGCGGCTCCATGTCGGATCCTCCAAGCCCCCCACGCAGGCAGAACCTTGCGAGAAGGCTGCCTTCGACAATGTCAGCCCTTTTGCTGCCGCGTGCATGGACGCGCGATCACCCAACCTTGAAATCCTTGAAAGGACCTCCTGGACCATCTTCTTGACGCTTTCGGAATCGCTCACGTTCGTCTGCACGACGAGGGATCTTGCTCCCTCGGCATCGATGAGCCGCTTCGTTTCTTCGGCCGCCACGACGGCAGCGGACTTGGCGAATCTCCAGCCCATGGCTTGCCCCCTGTGCTTCCTTCCTGCGCCGGGCCCTTCAGCGCACCGCCACCGCAGCCGCCAGGAACCCGCCATCCACGTTCAGAACGTGGCCGGTGATGAAGCCTGCATCGTCCGAGGCCAGGAACAAGACTGCCCGGGCGATGTCCTCGGTTCTGGCGAGCCGGCCCAGAGGCACCAAGAGTTCCCTCAATTTCATGCCTTCGTCTCCGACCACACGCCGGACATTTTCGGTATCGGTGACGTACGGAGCGATGGCGTTCACCCGCACGCCATGGGTCGCCAGTTCTGTGGCCATGAGACGGGTCAGCGCGATGACCCCACCCTTGGCCGCGCAGTAGGCGCATCCCATGGGCACGCCGACCTCGCCTGCGATCGAGGCCATATTGATGATGGCCCCTTGCTTTTGGCGGACCATGACTCGGGCAGCCGCCTGTCCAACGAGAAAAACCCCTTTCAGACTGGCCGCCAGAACCTTGTCCCACTCGTCCTCCGGGAATTCCAGGAACGGACCGTAGTGGATGTACGCGGCGTTGTTCACCGCAACGTCCACCCGTCCGAACGTCTTCTCCACCTCCGCGACAAAGCTCGTGACGTCCTTGCTCTGGGAGACATCCACCTCGGAGGCCAGAACGCGCCGCCCGAGTCCCCGGATTTGCTGAGAGACCTCTCCAAGCTCCTTGGGCAGGATGTCGGCCAAGGCCAAATCGCACCCGGCCCGCGCAAAGGTCAGGGCAATCTCCCGGCCGATTCCGCGGGCTCCGCCCGTGACAATGGCCGTCTTGTTCCGCATGAAGGCGCTCATGGAGGTCTCCCCTGTGCCCGGGCCTGCGTCAAGCGACCCAAGCCTGTTTCCCGCTGGCACAACTGCACCGTATCAATCGTAAACGCGCCGTTCGAACACCTTCTTGTCGTGGCCCGGCAGGATCCGAGCCCCCTGGCTCAGGATCCTGGTCAGGCTCGCATAGTATTCCCGAAGGTCCACATAGATGGCTCCGACAGAGGGCGGATCCTTTTCCAGACACTCGAAAAGCCCGATGGTGTCGCCGCAGATGAGGTACGGGGTTGAAGCCCCGTCCACCCGCACCGCCTGCATCCCGGTGGTATGGCCGGGCGTAAAGAGAACCGAAACCCCCCTTGCAACCCGGGCGTCGCCCTTCAAGGTCCTGAAGCGGGTTTCGGCGAGAACGGCCGGAGAATAGCCGCTCGCGTGCAGAGGAAGGGGATCCCTGGCCGACCGCAGTTCTTCCTCCTGCACAAGGAACTCGGCGTGCGGGAAGTGTCCGTTGCCTCCGCAATGGTCCCAGTGCAGGTGGGTGTGGATGACGAGATCGATGTCAGCGCACGTAAGCCCGATCTTGGCAAGGGCGTTTTGAATCTTCTGTTCATCCGTGCGTGTGTAAAGGGTGCGGTGGGCCGCTTTCTCCAGGTCCTCCCCTCCGGTGTCCACCAGGATCTTCCTGTCCGAGCCTTCGATGTACCAGGCAATGAGGGGCACCTCGATCATATGGAACAATTCCTTGAAGTCGAAGGAAAACTGGATCTTCGGCCGCTGAAGGGTGCCGAGGTCGAGCGGGTGAATCCGAACTTGAGCCACGGGCTGTTCCCCCCTTCTTCGTTTCTCTGCAAAAGTCCTCGGCCCGGGCATCCCGGCCCCCGAGCCTGTTTTTCCGCATAGTCTTACGAGCCACCCAGCACCTCGGGCCGCACAAAGGCATACCCCTCCAGAAGGCGACGGGCCGTCCGAGGGACGACAATCCGCGGAAAGAACACCTTTCCTTCCTGCTGCCCGACCGCGATCTCCACCTCCGCGATGCCTGCAGGATGGCCCAAACGAACCCTGCCGGTCTGAGCAACCGCTGGGTTCGCGGCCTCGTTCACCACGGTCCCCGGAATTCTGGCCGCTGCGCCGCAGCAGTTGATCATCGAGGCCGCGAAGGTTTTGTGCATCTTCCCCATGAAGATCATCCGCACCACGAGATCGACGTCCTCGGCGCGAATCGTTTGACCGGAGACGTGGTCCGTATACGAGGCGGACGGCGCCACGTAGGTCAAAAGAACGATCTTGTTGAGTTTCTTCATGGCCGCCATCGCAATGGCGTCGCACCGTTTGAGCAGATCCGGATTCGCGTCCACCTCCTCGGGCGTCTCGGTGCCGCGAAGGCCCAGATCCCGCGCCCGCACGAACACGCCCACATTGCCGACGTCGACCAAGGACACCTCGATCCGTCCCACCCCCTCCACGTCCAGGAGTTCGGAAGCATGGCCGGTGGGCAAAACCGCGCCCGTGTTGGCGCCGGCCGTGTCCCGCCAGTCGAGATCGATCCTCGCTCCCGTGCCGGGCACACCGTCGATGGCAAAAGGGCCCGACGCCTGAACGACCCGCCCCGGAGTCGGAACCACGGCCTCGATGATCCGCCCTATATTTGTCGCGTGGATCCTCACGCAGGTCTCGCCGTCCTCGGCTCGTACAAGGCCTTCCTCGATGGCATAGGGCCCGACAGCGGCCGTGATGTTCCCGCAGACCGCGCCGTAGTAAACCGTGGGAGAGAGAATGTCCACCTGAGCAAAGGTGTAATCCACGTGAGCGTCCGGCCGCGAGGGAGGCCCTACGATGGCGAGCTTCGAGGTCAGCGGATCGGCTCCGCCCAGTCCATCGATCTGCCTCTTATCCGGGCTGCCGAACACGGCCAGGATCATCCGGTCCCGGAGAGCGGGCTCCGCGGGCAGATCGTATTCCTTGATGAAAACCGCCTTGCTCGTTCCTCCCCGGTACAGAACGACAGGGATCCGCAGCATCCGGCTTTGTGCTCCCATACGACACCCTCCTTCCGGCGGCCGATCTACAGCCGGCCACCGACCCAGCCTCGCCGCAAGGGGTCAGCGCAGCAGATCGCCGAGTTTCGCCAGGTCGTCCAGATCCTCCAGATTCCGGATCGTGTCCACGATCTTTTCCCTGCGGCCGGCATCGAACCGAGGCTCGGTCAGCTGATGAAACTTCCTGAGCAGATCCTCCCATGAACAGGGGTTCTCAGGGTCTCCCTTCGGATAATCCACATGGGCCTTGCGGATCTCTCCCCCTTTCAGCCGGGCCACGACCGTTGCCGGATAGGAACGAGGATAGGCCGCCGTCGCCTCCGGATCCTCCTCAGCCCTGACCTTGTCGGCAAGGGACAGGATCGCCGGATCGGTGAAGGCCTCTGGTTTGAACTCATCCACTCCGGTGCGGTTCCTCACGATGCTCAGGGCGATCACGTAGGGCAGACTGAACTGGGCATCCACGTGGGTCCGAGGCCGGTATTTTCTCTCCCTCGGCTCCATGAGGGCCGTAAGGGTCCAGCTGCTCACCCTGGCCACGATCTCTTCCACGTTGGCGGCCCGCACGCCTTGGTCGTACAGGTCCGTCGCGCAGTCCGCGACCGGGCCTGCAAACCTGCAGCATGCGTGGACCTTGATGCTCGTGTCCTTCATCTCCCATTTGCTGCCAAGGTTTGCTGTCAGACGGCCGAGATCGTACGTGTCCTTGTACGAGTACGCACGAATGAACCCGGCCGGCCCTTCATAGATCGTCCTGGCCCCGACAAAATTCTGTCGGGCCAGCGAGGCGCAGAGAACCCCGGCCATGGCCGGCTGGCCTGCCTGGATCGGCTTCTGCCAGGCCCCCTCGGTGGCCCATTCCAGCGTTCCGGCGGCAAAGCTGCCTGCCAGGCCCAGGGCCCAGGATGCCTGCTGGGCGCTGAGCCCCAGGATCAGGGAGCTGCCCAAAGCCGCGCCAAAGACGCCGCAAGTTCCTGTAGGATGAAACCCCTGATAGTAGGTCTTGCCCAAGAACGCTTCGCCCGTGCGAATCATGACCTCCAGGCCCAGCACCAGGGCGCGCAGAAATTCCCTGCCGGTCACCCGGTGCTTTTCCCCCAAAGCGAAAACGGCGGGAAAAACCGCAACCGAGGGATGCATGGTCCCTTCCCGGTGGTCATCGTCGTAATCGTAAATATGACCCAGGGTCCCGTTGACGAAGGCCGCGTTCATGGGGGAGGTTTTGAATCCCCTCCCAAACACGGAAGAGTCCGGCACTCCACCCTGCTCGTTCACGACGGCGATCACCGCTTCGGCCTGTGGCTCGGTGCAGGCTCGCACGGCGCACCCGACAACGTCCAGGACGTAATGCTTCACCTTGTCCACGACCTCGGGAGGCAAGTCTTGGTACCGGGTGCCAACGGCATATTCAGCGATTCTTTCCGCAATGGGCTTTTCCATCCCCTCCTCCTTTCTCTTCGGTTCTGCCCGCCCGCAGGGCCGGAGAGCCCGGAGGGCCGGAAGCCTGAACTTCCCGCGGCGCCTCTTCAGATTTTCACCCGGGAGGCCCCCTCGTTCACCTTCTCGAGAATCCCCATCAAGACGCTGCGCTCCCTTTCGCTCACGCGGGACATGATCTGTTTCACCTGCCGATAGTAGCCGGGCAGCATCCGATCCAGATGCTGCCTTCCCTTGTTTGTCAGGCGCACGACAAACCGCCTGCGGTCCGAATGATGCTGGATCCGCTCGATCAATCCGTCCTTGGCGAGGGTATCCAGCAGACCCGTGATCGTGGCGCGGGTTACACCCAGTTTTTCGGCCAAGCTGGAGGGCGTCAGGTCCTCCTCAGGATTGCGGTTCAAGAGGATCAGAACCAGGAAGCGGCCTTGCGAAAGCCTGTATCGGGCGAGGATCCGGTCCAGAAACGCGAGGAGGTCGCTGCCCGTCCGCAGCAGGTGGGCGCAGGCCAGCAGCCCGGAAGGATCGAGGTCCGGATAACGAGTGGCAAGCTCCCGGAGGAAGGATTCCGATGGAAGATCTCGAAGGAAGAACATAAAGACCTCCAGCATGTATTTAGCTGCCATACTATAAGCCAGCTAACTAAATGTCAAGAAAAAAAAATCTGCCTCCTTCTTTCCTTGCCCCTCCTCCCCTCCGCCGTGCGACTTCCCCGCTGGGCCGCTCGGCACAGCGCTCCGCTTCTTCCTCCGCTTCTTCCTTGACCCGGCGGCCGGGCTTTCCTATACTGAAGGCAGAGCTGAAAACGCCCTCTCTCCTGCCGTCGTGTCAAGCCTGAACGGACGGGCCGAGGCGAAATCGGCCGTCTGTTTGTTGCTGCCGGAATCCGGCGGCACTGTTCCGGGCCCGTTGCAGCCTGAGGGCCGGGCTTCCGTGCTGGAGCAGCGGATGGAGGGAGAAATGACCGAGGCCTCCGCAACCGGCGCCCCGAAGATCCCCGGGTCGGATCCGTCTGCCGGCGGCGATTCCCCCCCCATACCGTCAGGCGCCCTGCTCATCAACCTGCGGCGGACTGCCCTGGCCGTCGAAATCCCCGATCGGCAGCGGCTCCTTCTGGATATCGTTCGAGACAAGGTGGGGATCCACGGCCAGACCGAGGCCCTGCTTCGCGAGGCCAACCATCCTTACGCAAACTGGGAAGAAATTGTCGAGCCCCTGCGAAGCCGAGCGCTGGGAGACTTCTTCTATTACAACCGCGACGAGCGCGGAGCCGAGGCCTTCGCCATTTTCGTGGATCTCTTCTTCCAGTGCCTCGACAAAACCCGCGAAAAGACAAAAAAGAACCGGGCCTTTTCCAGTCTGCTCGACTATCTCGAAATGGCCCTGTTCGAGAGCGGCCCGGCTGCGACTCGCATGCTGCCGGTCCTGGAAGAAGCCCTGGCCCGGCTCGACCAGTGGCTCCGGAAAGAACCTTCTTTCGCCGCCCGTACGTCCTCCAAGCTGAAAAAGCTCACCCGAAGAGTCTCGCTCTGCCCGGATTCGCTTCCGCTGGGCCCCCTCGCCCGCCTGTACGGATTTGCGCTTGCGAAGACCTACGAAGCCTGGCTTTCCCAGGACGATCTCGATCGTTGGTTCCAAGCCGCTCGCGAAACTCTCTTCGAAGGCAGGGACTACGGGGAGATCTTCCGCGCCGTGTCTCACGCCCGGATGAGGGACGTCCTCGGCCGGCTGCAGGCCCTTGCCGACGGAGGCGCGGGTTCGCCGTCACAGGAGGCTGTCGCCGAGGCGCTCGAACTGGCGGACGACGTGGACCTCGTGAAAGCCCATCTTCAGATCGCTTCCCGAATCGAAGACCGCTCGGATCCGCGCACCTCGATCCACAAGATCCACTACCTGCTCCGGCTGCTGGGCCTCGAAGCCCTCGAGGATCAGTACGAGACGATCCTGTGGGAGATCGGACGGAGCCTCGAGCAGATCCGCGGCCAGCCCGAGTCCGAGTGGGTCGATTTTCTCGCCCGGATCTTTCGGGTCCTCAAGGAAAAGCAGGAGAGGCACGGCAGCGCCGTGCTGGACGCGGTGCAGACCATCGGCCGGGAGGTCTACCAGACCGGCAACCCCAGGCTGATCAGCCTGCTCATCGATGAAGTCATCAACCTCGGTTTCCAGCACCCTGAAGTGCGGGGCGTCAACCCGGACTGGCAGGTCCAGGTCAATCCCTTGCATCTCAAGAACATCCGGGTTTGGCTGGCCCTGATCCGCATGAGGCCTTCGAAAAGCCGGAAGCTGATCTCGGCGCTCATCGTGAACCTCAAACTCGGCGGTCTCTTCGTCAGCGACACCGACCTCTTCCAGAAGGATATCTCCCAGCTTCTGGCCGCGGACATCGAGCCCTGCTACGCCCTGGTCAAGCAGCTCGCCAGGCTCTTTCCGGTCTACTTCCATGAGATCGGAGCCGAAGGGGAACTGCGGGAGGTCTCGACGGCCGTCGACGAGATCGAAGGCCGGGAGGACCGGCTCATCCACTTCCTGCGCAAGCAGTGCCACGTGGAAAGCCACAACCAGATCGTGACCTTCGTGGAACGGATCATCCTCTACTGGGCCACGGGCAAGAAGGAACAACTGGCGGGCTTCCTGCCGTCCGAGCTTTACGAGGAGATCCCGGACCCGAACCCCTTTCAGAAGGAGATGGAGCCGATCTTTCACTCGCTCCTGGACGACGGAAGGCTTGCTGCGAGGGATCTCCTCGACCGGCCGCCCTCGGTTCTGACCGAGGCGGTCCGGGACGTGCCGGACGTGTCCGAAACCGTCCGGCGCAAGGCCGAGGACCTTCTCACCCTGTACCGTCTTCTGACCAAGAAGTACACGATCCACCACCACGACGTGTTGAAGGACCTCGCCGAGTCTGGCTTTTTCGCCGCGAAGCCCATCCGGTCCCTCTCGGAAGCCCTGGATCAGAACGACCACGAGCGAGCGGTCGAACTCATCCTGTACTTCCTGGGGGTCCTGAGGGAGAACATCCTTTCCAAGGAGCCGACCTCGGCCATCGAGGAGATCTACCGAAAGCGGCATATCGCGGTCGGGATTCCTTCCATGTACGGCCGCTACCGGGAGAAGCGCTTCGACAGCCTGGGGCTCACCTTTCGTCTGGAAAGCCTGGCGCGGGTTCTCTTCGAGGAAATCGCGGCGAGCCTGAACCTCGACTACGTCACGCGCAGCACCCTCCAGAAGGTCCACAAGGTTCTCGGCCTTTTCGCGGAGGCCCTGCGGCTCGACGGGATCTTCGTGGAAACCCTCCTTTCGAACCTGGATCTGTTCGGCCACGCTCTGGAGAGCCGGGACTTCACCATCGACCAGCACCTGAACATCTTCCAGTTCATGGCCAGGGCCGTGAAGGAAATCACCCAGACCCAGTACATCGCCATCCACGAGAACAACCTCCGGCTCGTGATCGGCCAGGTCCTCGAAAAAGGGATGCCGCTCCCCTTCCGGACGCCGAGGGGCGCTTCGCCGGCCGAGGTGTTCAATCTCGGCTCCGAGTGGTTCATCCGGGACCGCCTGGCCACGAGCTTCGCCATCCAGAGCCTGGACAACTTCATCGGAAAGGTTCTGGCGAGCCTGGCCAAGGAAAGCCAGAGCCTCGACCGCAAGACCCGCACGCTCCTGCTGAGCTACGATCCCGAGAAGTGCTTTTCCACCTTCAAGCCCACGGACTCTCGACTCGAGACGCAGCTCTACCTCGGCAACAAGGGGTTCGTGCTGGCGCGGCTGCGGGATTTCGGCTATCCGGTTCCGCCGGGCTTCATCATCACAACCGAGTTCTTTCGCTGCCGGAGCGCCATCCTGGCCTATCGAGCCGCGGAACAGGACTTCCTGCGAAGGCTCAAGAGCCAGATCCGCCTCCTGGAAAGCAAGTGCGGCGCAGGGTTCGGCGACCCGGCCCGGCCCTTGCTCGTTTCGGTCCGCAGCGGGGCCACGATCTCCATGCCCGGCGTGATGAGCACCTTCCTCAATATCGGGATCAACGAAGCCATCACCGAGAGCCTGGCGAAGCAACCCCGCTTCGAGTGGGCCGCCTGGGACAACTGGCGCCGATTCCTCCAGTGCTGGGGCATGTCCTTCGGCATCCCGCGGGACCGCTTCGACGAGCTCATCCTGGAGATGAAGCGGATCTACAGTGCCCGGTACAAGCGGGAACTCGCCCCGGACCAGATGCGCGAGCTGGCCTATGCGTACAAGAAGCTCGTGGAGAAGATGGGCATCGAGGTGCCGGAGGATCCGTGGGAACAGCTTCAAACGGCGGTCCATCAGGTCGTGGGCTCCTGGTATTCGGATATCGCCCGGCTCTACCGGCAAACCATGAAGATCGCGGAGGAGTGGGGCACGGCGGTGGTGGTCCAGAAGATGGTCTTCGGGAACCTGGACTCCGAGAGCGGCACGGGGGTCGTGTTCACCCGAAGCCCCAAGAAGACCGAGCCCGCTGTCAGCCTTTTTGGCGACTACACGGTCTGCGCCCAGGGGGAGGACGTGGTGGCCGGGCTCGTCGAGACCTGGCCCATCTCCGAACTCCAGCGGCAGACCGAAAACCCGAAGGCCGAAGTCAGCCTGGAGAAGGAGTTCCCCCGCACATACCTCCGTCTCAAGGAGATCGCCGAGGATCTGATCTACAAGCGGGGCTTCAACCACCAGGAGATCGAGTTCACCTTCGAGGGCCCCGAGCCGGAGAGTCTCTATATCCTTCAGGCCCGGGACATCGTGGCACCCGAACAGGAAAAATTCCAGTGCTTCGTCCCCACCCCGGAGTCGGGGTCGGAGGCGGGGCTCTGTGTGGAATGGCGGTCCACAAGGCCGAGGAGATCGGCGTCCTGCGCAGGAAACATCCCGGCATCCCGCTGATCCTTCTCAGGCCGGACACGGTCCCGGACGACATCGAGATGATCCTCAAGGTGGACGGGATCCTGACGGCCCGCGGGGGGAGCACCTCCCACGCCGCGGTGACCGCCTACCGGCTGGGCAAGACCTGCGTGGTCGGCTGCCGGCAGCTCCAGGTGAACGAACGGGCGGCCCGAAGCTCGATCGGGGAACACCCGATCCAAAGCGGGGACTGGCTGGCGATCGACGGCCGGAGCGGGTTTGTCTACAAGGGGCGGCACAAGACCATCCAGGCTCCGGCCAAGGGCATGTAAGAGACGACCTTTCAGCCAAGGAGGAAAGACCATGAAGGACCAGGGCGCTTCCGCCGGCACTCCGGCTCCGGGCCGCAGCGGCCCCGGAGGGTCTTCTCCTTCTCGGGGGCAGGCCCGGGTTCTCGGGATCAACGGCCTGGGACGGATCGGAAAACTCACCCTCTGGCACCACGTGGGACGCAAGCACTTCCAGAGGATCGTGGTGAACCAGGGACGCCCCGTTGGCAAGGACCTCGCGGCCGTGGCCCAGTCCATCGAGAAAGACTCGACATACGGCCCCCTGCACCGGTTCCTTTACGGGTACCGCGGCGAACGGGTGATCGAAATCGTGGACGAAAAACGGGGCGAGCTGCTTATCGACGGCGTGCCGGTCACCGTGCTCCGGGAGCAGCGCAATCCCCGGGAGATCCCCTGGCGGGAACATGGGGTCGAACTGGTGGTCGAATGCACCGGGAGCTTCAACGATCCCACCGTGCCCCCCGACCATCCCAAGGGGTCGATTCGAGGCCACCTCCTGGCCGGCGCGCGCGAGGTCGTCAATTCCGCCCCTTTCAAGATCAAGGACAAGTCCCAGAAGATGCCCGCCGATGCCGCAACCTTCATCTTCGGCGTCAACCACACGCAGTTCGACCCCGAAAGGCACCACGTGGTTTCGGCCGCATCCTGCACGACCACGGCTCTGGCCCACATGATTCTGCCGCTGGTGGAGCACTTCCAGTCCAGGGCCATTCTCACGGCTTCCATGTCCACGGTGCACGCGGTCACGAACACCCAGAGCGTGCTCGACGCCCTGCCCAAGGCCGGCGACTCGGACCTGCGCAAGAAGCGCGCAGCCTTGAACAACATCATCCTCACCTCCACGGGCGCTGCGGGCGCCCTGGAGCAGGTTCTTCCCGACGTGAGGGAGATCGGGTTCATGGCCGACTCGGTCCGGGTGCCGGTCCCGACCGAGTCTCTGATCATCCTGAACGTGACGTTCCAGTCGAAGCTCAACCCGGACGGCAGAGGCTCGATCACCGCCCAGGTGATCAACGACCTGTACCGGGAAGCTGCGGCAGGCAAGCAGAAGGGCCTGCTCCGGTTCACCATGGAGCAGAACGTCTCGTCGGATCTCGTGGGAGACCCGGCGGCCGTTGTGATCGAAGGCTGTGAGACTCACACGAGGACGGGGTTTCTCACGGTGGATCTCCGCCAGGTCCCGGGCCTGCCGGCCGAGGCCTTGAGCACGATCAAGGACCCGCTGCTCAGGGTTCCGGTCACCCATGCCAAGATCTTCGGCTGGTACGACAACGAGTACGGAAGCTACACGAACCGGCTGGCCGACCTGTGCGTCTACATCGACGGCCTGCTGTAAAGGCAGCCCGGTTCCATGGTTGAGCAGGTTTTCGACGATCTGTGGCGCATCGAGGTTCCGCTGCCGGGGAACCCGCTAAAGTCGATCAATTCCTACTTCATCCGGGGATCCTCCAGAAGCCTCCTTGTCGACACGGGACTGAACCGCAAGGAGTGCTTCGAGGCGATCCGGGCAGGGCTGAAACAGCTCGACGCGGACCTCTCCAGGACCGATTTTTTCATCACCCACATGCACGCGGACCATTCCGGCCTGGTGTCCAGGCTGGCAACCGAAACGAGCCGCGTCTACTTCAACCGCCCGGACGCGGAAGTCCTCCGCGAGACGGGTCACTGGGAATCCATGCTCCGGTGCGGAGCGCGGAACGGATTCCCCGCAGACACGCTCCAGGCGGCCCTGCAGAGCCATCCGGGCTTCCGGCACGGGTCGCAGAACATTCCGGAGCTCACCCTGCTCGGGGACGGGGACAGTCTCTGTGCGGGACCGTACCGATTTCAGTGTGTGGCCACGCCCGGCCATACCCGGGGACATACCTGCCTGTACGAGCCGGAACGCAGGTTCCTCTTGTCCGGAGATCATCTTCTGGTGGACATCACGCCGAACATCCAGTGCTGGTCCGGAGTCGGAAACCCGCTCAAGGATTATCTCGCCAGCCTGGAAAAGGTGCGCGGCCTCGATGTGGCTCTTGTCCTGCCCGGCCACAGGAAACTGTTCCAAAACCACCGGGAAAGGATCGAGGAACTCAGGAGGCATCACCAAAGGAGGGCCGAAGAGGTGCTCTCCATACTGGGCCATCATTCGATGACGGCCTTCGAGGTCGCCTCGCGCATGAGCTGGGACCTCGACTGCGACTCCTGGGACAGCTTCCCTCCGGCCCAGAAATGGTTCGCGACCGGCGAGGCCCTTGCCCACCTGAGGTACCTGGAGGAACAGGGCCGAGTCCACCGGAAAGAGGAGACGCCGGCCGTCCTTTTCTCCTCCAGACCGCCTTCGTAGCCGAGTCCCCGGACCTGGCCCGATGAAAAGCAGCGGGCTCCCGCCGCCGCCGTACCCGTTTCGCAATCCTTTCCTGCCCGTCCTTCCACACAGAACGCACTGCGCCGGTCTCTTGAACCCACCGGCGAGAGCCAGCCCGACGGCGTTCTGGACATAGATCATTGAAGAGGAAGAGCAGTCCACTTGTGACGATACGAAAAGCTGTCCTGTTCGCGGTAGACGGTGACAAGGCTTGCGTTCGGCAGAAAGAAGAATACGGCCTCCGTGACAAAAAGTTCGTAGCCGGCCGGCCAGAGGCTTTCGTGCCAGTACACGTGATAGTGCCCTGCAAAATCGGCGTAGAGGTGATCTTGAAACTCCGCTGCGAAGGCAGACAGGGCCCGGTATTCGGACCTCGTGAAGGCTGCCAGGGACTCGGCATGCATCGGGTGGTGGGAAATCATGACGATGTTCTCCTGGACGCCGAGGGCCGACGCAGCGACATCCTCCATGAACCAGGGCCAGGTTCCGCCCGGGAAGTCGTGCAGGTCGGCCTGCTCACCCAGGAGGGGAAGCGAGATCCGGGTGCACCAGTCGATGCACAGAAAGTGCACGCCCTTGTGGTCAAAGGAGAAGTTCTGAAGATAGCTCAGACGGCCGACCTGGGGGTTCCATACCGGCACCGGAGCTTTCTTCCAGTTTTTCAGCAGCCCTGAAAGAAACTCGAACTGGGCAGCGAAGACCGTCTGAAACTCCTCCTCGCTGCCGAACTGGATCTCGTTGTCGCCCGGAAGCGGCACGTACGGGACCTCAAGGCCGTCCAGAATTTCCTTGGCACGGCCCAGGCCCTCGGGTCCCCACCCGATGTCCCCTGCGACAAAAACCAGCTCGATCCCTTCGGCGCGCCAATTCCGGTTGATCCACTCGACACAGATCTCCAGTCTTTGCTCGTGTTCGGGGCTGAACGCGATGTGGGGATCTGCCAGAACCGCAAAGGAAAACTCCCCGGGCGCCTGGGCGCATCCCCCTGCGGCCGCAGCGAGGAGACACAGGGAGGTTGCTCTGAGAACAAGCCTCGGCGAATTCCGGATTCGCCGAGCCGGCGGGGCGTGGACTCTTCCCCGGGGGAGACGGGGCTTCTTATCTCCAAGGGAGCCGAACAGGAACATGCGCGCCCCCCTGCTTTCAGGAGAGCTTTGTTTCAGGATAAGGATAATCCGGCGGTTCCCTCGCGGACAACTTTTTTCTTCTTTGCGCGCTCCTGCGGGAGCGCACCCATTCGTCGGGGTCTCCAAGCTTGCTTTGGGAACCGGCTGCCAAGTACTCTAACCCCTGCTTGGGCGAGCAGGGTGAAAGGCAAGAGCCGCCAGCCCGGCTCCCGAGTGCAATGATCTTTCTATCACGGGAGGAAAAGGATCATGAGTCCGGGGAAAAAGGGCTTTCGGTTTGAAAAGGGGGCGCCTTACGTGATGCCCGCCCATTTTGGTCCTGCTCGCCAGGGGTGGGACGGCAAGCGCGCCCACTACGAGGACAACACGGCGCTTACGGTGCTCTACACGACCAACCCAACCGAGGCGGCGCGTCTGCTGCCGCCGGGGTTTTCCGTGGCGGAGCCTGCCGTGGTCTCGGTGAGCTTTGTGATGTGCCGCGGCGTGGACTTCATGGCGGGCGGCGGATACAACCTCGTGGCCGTGAACCTCGCGGCGCGCTTCCGGGGAAAGCACGACCGGGTGGACGGGAATTTTTCCCTCGTCCTCTGGGAAAACGATTTCTTCCCCATCGTGCTGGGCCGGGAGGTTTTGGGCGCCCCGAAGCTCTTCGGGACCATCCCGGACGCCTGGAGCCGCAGTGGACGACGCGGGTTTACCGTGTCCGAATACGGGACGCTCCTTCTGGAGGGAGAACTCTGGGACCTGAGGCGACTCGACGACCCGGAGCGCGAGGCCCTGGCCGCTCAGGTGGAGGGACAGGTCTGGATGGGCTGGAAGTATATCCCCTCATGCGATCTCCGGGGAGCGGACGCGAGCTTCCCCACGATTCTGCCCGCCCGAGGCGAAATCCGCGAGGCGTGGATGGGACAAGGCAAAGTGACCTTCCACGAGAACCCCTGGGAGCGGGCGCCGCTTTCCAGCCGTGTGGTGAACGCCCTGGCGCGTCTCCCGGTGGTCGAGAGCCTCGGGGGCGTGGCGACCCGGGGCTGGCAGGACCTTCTGATCTCCGAGCAGCGGCCCCTCCGATAATGCCGGCCCCGGTCGAACGGCACCGGCGTGCGGAGGACGAATTCTGCTTCGCCGCCCGCAAACCGTCTGCTCCTGGCAAGGGAGGCATCATGAGAACGAGGATCCTTCAGCTCATGATGTATGGGACGATGTCGCTCATTGTTGTGCTTGCGGCCTCGGGCTGTGGAGAGGAAGGGCGGAAAGGGGACGATGAGAGGCCACGCCGGCCCTTCGTCTACCCGGACCCGGACTGGGCCGTGGAGACGCCCGAGGCCCACGACCTGGATTCCCTTCTGCTTGAGGAAGCGGCCGGTTTCGCGGCGGCCCACGACTCTTCCTGCTTCGTGGTGACCCGGGACGGAGCCATCGTGGGCGAGTGGTACTGGAAGGGATGGAACGAGCAGACCGAGGCGAACGTGTACTCGGTCACCAAGTCCTTTACGAGCGCCCTGGTCGGCATTGCCCAGGATCGAGGCGAGCTGGATATCCAGGACCGTGCGTGCGAATACATCTCCGAGTGGGTGGGAACCGACAGCGAAGCGGTTACGGTCAAGAACCTGATCAGCAACGATTCCGGCCGCTACTGGGACATGTTCACCGATTACGTGGGAAACTACGCCCTGGCCTACGACAAGACCGCCCATGCCATCAGCCTGGGCCAGCAGGATGCACCGGGCGCGGTATGGAAATACAACAACAGCGCCATTCAGACCCTGGAGCGGGTTCTGAAGGTGGCCACGGGCATGGACGTGGCCGAGTACGCCGAGGAGCATCTCTTCGAGCCCCTTGGCATGGCCTCGAGCTACAGCCGTGACCAGGCCGGCAATCCGATCACCTATGCCGACTTGCAGGCCTCGTGCCGGGATCTGGCAAGGTTCGGGTACCTCTACCTGCGGGGCGGCCGATGGAGTCGACCCGTCCCTCCACGCCCTTGAACTGCGCATACGGATACTTGTGGTGGCTGAACCGGGAGGGCCCCTGGGTGGCTCAGTCTTTCCCGGATCACCTGGAACGCTACGGCAAGCCCATGCCCAGCCTGCCCGAGAACGTCTATCGCGCCAGCGGGGCCTTCAATCAGATCATCTTCGTCGATCCGGGCGCGGACATCGTGTTCACACGGATCGGCTGGGTGATCGATCTCGAGGACCTGGCCTCCACGCAGCTCGTCGAGGGACTCGCCGCAAGGATTCGTGCGGCGCGACTTGAGTAGCCCGGATCTCACACGAGGGGTTGCGGCGACTGCCGGGCATGAAGGATTCCGCGGCGATGGCTTCCCGCGACCGCCTCAAGCGGGCCCGCGGCGCAGATCGTGTGGGTCCTCTCCGCGTTTCAGCCCCTCGGATGAGGCCTGCCGACGCCGGGGGCAGTTGGCGCGGACCGCTGCCGAGGGGACACAGAGCCGCAGGGTGGGCGTGCTTGCAGCCGTGCCGCCAGGCGCCTCTCTTCCCTGATGTCCGAAACGCACAGCCCCAGATCCTGCAGCAGGCCGTCTTCGATCTTGTAGATCCAGCCGTGCACGCTCAGGGGCTGATCTCTTCTCCAGGCCTCCTGCACAGCCGTGGTCCGGCACACGTTGCGGACCTGTTCCGCAACATTGAGTTCGCAGACCCGGTTCACGAGGGCTGCCTCGCCGGCCCTGTTGCGCCTCAGCCGAGCCAGTTCGGCCTCGTGGGACCGGCAAAGATCCTGGATATGCCTGAGCCACGCGTCGATCAGTCCGTGAGGCTTGCCTTCCAGGGCGGCTTTCACGCCGCCGCAGCCATAATGGCCGCAGACGATGATGTGCCGGACCTGGAGCACGTCGACGGCGTACTGAATCACGGAGAGGCAGTTCAAGTCCGTGTGGATGACCAGGTTGGCGATGTTCCGGTGCACGAAAAGCTCGCCGGGCAGCAAGCCCACGATTTCGTTTGCCGGAACCCTGCTGTCCGAACAACCGATCCAGAGGTACTCGGGCCGTTGCTGCCTGGCCAGAGTCTGAAAGAATCCGGGCCTGGCCTCTTCCATGGAACGGGCCCAGGCGCGGTTATTCTCGAAAAGATGAGGCAGCTTTTTCATGAATCCTCTCCCTCTGCCCGGGGCCGGCCCCTGCGCCTGCCCCCTTTCTCTGCCCGCTTTCCCCGAGCGGTCTTGGGGCCACTCTTACCTTTGGGAGACCACCCGAGTCAACCTGGTTGTACCCGGCAAGCGCACTGGTCCCCTCGCCCCTCTTCGCCTCGGTCCTTCGCGGCGGTCCTTCGCCTCAGTCCTTCACCTCGGTCCTTCACCTCGGTCCTTGCAATCCGATCCGGTCTGAGATAGATGCAGAGCATGCATGACCCCGAGCCCGACCTGAGCCCTTTTTTCTCTCCCAGGTCCATCGTCGTCTATGGGGCCACGGACGACGCGGACAGGCCCGGCGGCCGGATTTTTTCGCTCCTCGGCCGCTCCGGGCTGCCCGTGTATCCGATTCACCCCACGCTCACCCGCATACAGGAGAGCCCGGTCTACCGGTCCGCCGTGGATCTCCCTGCGCAGCCGGACCTGGCCGTGCTCGCTGTGGCTGCCCGGCACTGCGAGCAGGCGCTTCTGGACGCCCTTGACGGAGGCGCGCGCGGAATCATCGTCGTGGCCTCGGGATTCGGCGAAACCGGCCCGCAAGGCGCGGAACTCGAGCAAAGGCTTGTCCGGATTTCCCGTGACCGGGGAGCCCGGCTTCTCGGGCCCAACACCCTGGGCGTTTTTGTGCCCCACCTGAGGCTCGACACGATTTTCGTCGAGCACGGCGACCGGTCGCTCCTTGCCGGAGGGCCGATCGCGGTGATCTCCCAGTCCGGCTCCGTGGGCGTCGAGGCCCTCGGGTACGCCTCGGCATCCGGGTTCGGCCTGAGGGCCTTTGTGGGCCTGGGAAACAAGGCTGACCTCGACGAGCTGGACATGGCCGCCTGGTTCGCACGCGACCCCGGGGCGCGCGTCCTGGGATTCTACCTCGAGGATCTGGCCGACGGCCGGGAATTCCTGAGGCAGGTAGCGCGGATCGCCGCCCGGAAACCTGTCGTGGTTCTCAAGGGCGGCCGCACCGAAGCCGGCGCAAGAGCCGTGGCCTCGCACACCGGGTCCCTGGCGGCCGAAAGCTGGCTGGGGGAAAAAGCCTGGCGCCAGTTCGGGATTCACCGGGCCCGGGACGATCAGCATTTCTGCGATCTCTGCAAGGTCCTCTCCCTGTGCCCGCCCATGGAAGGAGACCGGGTGGCCATCGTGACGCCTGCGGGCGGTTATGGGGTCATGGCCGTAGACTGCCTGGCATCGCAGGAAGGGCCGGTGCGGCTTCAGGTTGCTGATCTCGCCCCTGAAACCGAGGCCCGGCTGCGCCGGGTGCTTCTCCCCTTCGCCTCCCCCCGAAACCCCGTGGACCTGACGGCCGGATGCACGGACGCAACCTACGAAGAAGCCTTGAGAATTCTGCTTGATGCGCCCGAGGTGGACGCGGTCCTCGTCGTGGCTTTTTTCGCGCCCGAGGGAATTTCCAGCCGCCTGGTCAACATCATCGCGACCAAGAACCGCCAGAGCCGAAAGCCCCTTGTGGTCTTTTCCCTTTACGGCCCTTTCACGGACCGCCACTTGCTCGAGTTCCACGATCGGGGGGTGGCGGCCTATGCTTCCATGTCCCGGGCAGTCGATGCCCTGGTCGCGCTCAGGGAGCGCCGGCTGTTCCTGGAGCGCCTCTCCTGCTCGCAGCAATTCGTCTAGACTGTCCGCGGCAGGAAGGAGAATAAACGTCGTATTTTCAAATACCTACATGCCATATCCCTTGCCTTCCTTGTCGAAGCCGCCCCGGCTTTCCTCCGGTGCCTGCCCGCGTACCACGCCCGGACGAAGCGTCAGACCGGTTCTGAAAGGTAGGAGGGGAAAAATTTTTTTCGCCCCTCTCCGAGCACGAAACTTCCTCATTCTACGTCCCTTTTCGGCTGCGTATGCCGTTATATGGTTTGGAGGGGCCGAGGGGCTCAGTTTTTTTCCTTGACAGGTTGAAACAACAAGATATAGTAGACAGATATCTCGCCACCTACTATATGTAGATTCACCATTGCCCACATAAGCCTTTAGATTATAAGAAGAAACACCGGCAGGAAGCCTCGGAGAGGAGGGGGCAATCCATGCAGGAGAATCGAGGGACGCCGAGAGAGCAGGCCAGGTTCCTCCACCTGGGCGACGACAACTACTGCATCCGCAAGCGGGACGGCAAGATCGTTCCTTTCGACCAGGAGCGCATCACCCAGGCGATCTTCAAGGCCATGAAGGCCGTGGGCCAGGAAGACATGGATGAGGCGATCCGGTGCTCCAACGACGTCTGCGAGACCGTGGTCAGACAGTTCCACAGGCGCTCCATCCCGGCCGTGGAGCAGATCCAGGACGTGGTGGAGGAGACCCTGATTCAGAGGGGCCACGCCAAGACGGTCCGGGCCTACATTCTCTATCGGGAGCAGCACGCCCGGATCCGGGACACGAAGAACCTTCTGCTCGACATCAAGAACACGATGGACGGGTACCTCAACCAGCAGGACTGGCGCGTCCGCGAAAACAGCAACGTGAACTACTCTCTGGGCGGTCTGATTCTCCACAATTCCGGCGCGGTCACCGCCAATTACTGGCTGAACCACATCTACACGCGGGACATCGCCCAGGCCCACCGCAACGGCACGATTCACATCCACGACCTGAGCATGTTCTCGGGCTACTGCGCGGGCTGGAGCCTGCGGCAGCTTCTCCAGGAGGGACTCGGCGGCGTTCCGAACAAGATCAGTTCCCTGCCTGCCAAGCATCTGAGTACGCTTGTGGCCCAGATGGTGAACTTTCTGGGCGTGCTGCAGAACGAATGGGCAGGCGCCCAGGCGTTCTCGAGCTTCGACACGTACCTGGCTCCGTTCGTCCGCCACGACAAGCTCAGCTACCGGGAGGTGAAGCAGAACATCCAGAGCTTCATCTTCGGCGTGAACACGCCCAGCCGGTGGGGCTCCCAGGCGCCGTTCACGAACATCACCCTCGACTGGGTCGTCCCGAACGATCTCAAGGACCAGCCCGTGATCATCGGCGGGAAACCCCAGGAAAGCTGCTACGGCGAATACCAAAAGGAGATGGACGTCATCAACCGGGCCTTCCTGGAGGTCATGATGGAAGGGGACGCCGCGGGCCGCGGGTTTCCCTACCCGATCCCCACCTACAACGTGACCCACGAGTTCGACTGGGACAGCGAAAACGCCGAGCTCCTGTTCCGCATGACCGCCAAGTACGGCACGCCTTATTTCCAGAACTTCCTGAACAGCGATCTCAAGCCCGGAGACGTCCGTTCCATGTGCTGCAGGCTCCAGCTCGACAAGCGGGAGCTGAAAAAGAAGGGAGGCGGCCTCTTCGGCGCGGCCGAGCTCACCGGCTCGATCGGCGTGGTCACGATCAACCTGCCCCGGATCGGATTCCTCTCCCGGTCGCGGGAGGAGTTCGACAGCCGCCTGGCCCACGTGATGGACCTGGCCCGGGACTCCCTGGAAATCAAACGAAGGGTGATCACCCGCCTCATGAACGAGGGGTTGTTCCCGTATTCCAAGAGATACCTCGGCACCTGGGACAACCACTTCTCCACGATCGGCCTGGTGGGCATGAACGAATGCTGCCGCAACTTCCTCGGCACGGACCTGACCACCCAGGAAGGACGGGACTTCGCCCTGAGCGTGCTCGACTTCATGCGGGAGCGGCTCATCGAGTACCAGGAAACCACAGGCAATCTGTACAACCTGGAAGCCACGCCCGCGGAGTCCACCTCCTACCGGCTCGCCAAGATCGACCGGGATCGCTACCCCGGGATTCTCACGGCAGGCAAGGAAGACCCCTATTACACGAACTCCACCCAGCTTCCGGTCGAGTACACGTCCGACCTTTTCCACGCCCTGGACCTTCAGGAGGAAATCCAGGCCCGGTACACGGGCGGCACCGTGTTCCATTGCTTCCTGGGCGAAAACATCGAGGACCCGGAAGCCTGCAAGAAGCTCGTCCGGCGCATCGCGGAAAACTACCGGATTCCCTACTACACGATCTCCCCGACCTTTTCGGTCTGCACGGACCACGGCTATCTCAGGGGAGAACAGCCGGTCTGTTCGGCCTGCGGCAAGGAAACCGAGGTCTACGCGCGCATCGTGGGCTACTACAGGCCGGTCAAGAACTGGAACCGAGGAAAGATCGAGGAGTACCGGGCCCGCAGGCTCTTCCAGCCCGCCTTCGCCGGCACCGAGCCCGTCACGGGCCGGGCCGCTCAGGCGGCTCCCGGAACGGCGACGGCCCGAACAGATCCCCAGTCTGAGAAGGCCAGGGTGCCGGACAAGGGGATCCTGAAGCTGCCCGTTTTCGAACTCGACGCGGTCCGCGCCGCGCCCAGGAAAGAGGGGCCCACGCCCATCAACGGGAGCGCGGAATGGAAGCTCTTCACCAAGCCGAGCTGCTCCAAGTGCGAGCACGTCCGGGAAGAGCTGAGAGCGAGCCGCATCGCGACCGAGATCTACGATCTCCAGGAGTCCAGGGACAGGAGGCTTTTCACCCAGTACTACCGCCAGATCCGGGGGCGTCTGCACCGAAACGCCCAAGGGGAGATGGACCTCCCGATCCTGGTCCGGGTCGGAAAGGAAGGTCAGGTCTTGGGATTCGCTTCCGGCCCCCAGGAAATCCAGCAGATGCTCAGCGCAGACAAGGAACACCACCCATGCTGACCTCCATCTCAGAGGGAACAGACGCCGCGGGCGCCGGCGGCATCCGGATCCGGGGCTGGGTCAAGACCTCTCTTGTGGACTATCCGGGCAAGATCGCCTCCACCCTGTTTCTCGAGGGATGCAATTTCCGCTGCCCTTACTGCCACAACCCGGATCTCATGGCTCCGGCGGCCGGGGATTCCCGGAGCCCGGACCGGCAGGATCCGGAGGAAATTCTCTCTTACCTGGACACCTACCGGCGGCTGCTGGAAGGCGTGTGCATCTCCGGAGGAGAACCTCTTCTGGAGCCGCGGCTTGGGGACCTGTGCAGGGCCGTCCGCAATCTGGGCCTTGAGGTCAAGGTGGACACCAACGGTTCCCTGCCCCGGCAGCTCGAGGCCCTGGTCCGGCAGGGGCTCGTGAACTATGTGGCCGTGGACATCAAAGGCCCTCCGGGAAAGATCGCAGCCCTGGCCGGCGCACGCCTTCCGGAAGAATCGCTGGTCCTGGCGGTCGAGACCACGGTGAATCTGCTCAGAAACGCCCGCATCCCCCACGAACTCAGAACGACCGTTGTGCCCGGGCTCATCGAACCCCATGACCTTTTCCTCATGGCCGAGTGGCTCAAGGACGGCTCGAGGTTCGTTTTGCAGCAGTTCAGGCCCGAGAAGACGCTGGATCCCGCCCTGCGGCAGGTGCGCCCCTATCCGCCGGAAGTTCTCAGGCAGCTTGCCCGGGACCTCGCCGGTTTCTTCTCCGATTGTTCGGTGCGCGGTGCAGGCTGAGCAGCCATGCTCGATCGGTTGATGACGCGGTTGGTTCTGGCCGGTCTTCTCATTCTGCCGGCGCTCAGGCTGGCTGCAGAATCGGACCGCTATGACTCCTCCGGCATCTGGGTCACATCCCTGGGCCTCATGAAGCTCGTTCAGGAAGGAGAAACCGTGACCGGCTCCTACACCACCGACAACGGCGAGATCCTGGGCACGCTCCGTGGCAACGTGCTGGAAGGCCACTGGATCGAGGACGACTCCGCGGAGCGCTGCGCAGAGCCGAAGAACGGCAGGCACCACTGGGGCCGGATCGAGCTTCGCTTCGAAGGGGACCGGTTCAACGGCAAATGGGGATACTGCGAAGGCTCCTTCCAGGGCGAGCTCTCCGGCAAGCGCAAGTAGCCCCCATTTGGGGTCAGTCCTTCATTTTACGGAGACGCTCTTCAGGCGGACCGTTGGTGCGCACAACCCCGCGACAACCCCTGCGGGCACGACAGAGCGTGCCCCTCCAAGGAAGGCAACGAATCCCTGGAGGGACGCGCTCCGTCGCGTCCGTCTTCCAGGGTGAGAGAGGTGTGGGCCCTGAGCCCCTGCTGCTGAAAACAGGACCCTGCCAACCAGCCCCCTGCGGGCACGACAGAGCGTGCCCCTCCAACGAAGCCAACGAATCCCTGGAGGGACACGCTCTGTCGCGTCCGTCTTCCGGGACGGCGGGGGGATCCGCCTCCGGTGGCTGATCAGGAAATTCGGGGTCAGTCCTTCATCTTACGCATACGCAGTGGGCTGGCCTTGGTGCCACCTGGCCCGGTGTGCCACCAACCCGGGACAACCCCCTGCGGGCACGACAGAGCGTGCCCCTCCAAAGACATTCGCACCCTGGAGGGGCCCGCTACGGCACCGGCTTCACGACCACGTGGTTCGCCGGAGGGTTACTTTAACCGTGGGCGTGCTTGCCGGGCCGCTTGAGCCGACTTTCTCCGGCCCAGTGGACGCATTGGTTGAATGCCTCCGAATCAGCTTCTAAGCAGCGAATCGGATCACCTCGAGTTCGGCGCTCGAGTCGACCGCAGCCAGAATCTCGTCCACCCTGGCAATAACCTGGTCGCTGAGCGAGAATTCCGAACAGTTGCCACACTGGTAAGCGGGGATATCCTTGAGGATCACGATGGTCGACTCCGCTACCTTGAAAGGAAGATCGGTTCGAACCAGCGTTTGAGTGCCGCCGCAGACCCTGCATTTCATGGGGTCCTCCTCCTTGTTTTTAGATCCGGTTCCCATTCGTCCGGGTTTGGCCGGTAGGCAGTCACGATCCGAACATTGTCACCGGCAACATCAACGGCGAACAGCACATGGAAGACCTCGTCGCTGTGTCAAGCCAGGATCAAGTAGCTGGGTAGGTATTTGTCCGCAGGATAGGACTCGATTATCTCATAGGTGTCAACGGAGTCGAAAATACGCCGCCTCGCGATAAACCGATCCACGAGCCGCATGTTCACATGGTACGTCCAAAAGACGGCGCCGGCCCGGACCCTCTCTCGGATAAACGTCAAGGGGTCTGAGGGCAACCTGGGGTCAGCAGTCACCGTCCCTCCTTCAATCCTGACGGAACACACCAGGACATTTCGCGGCCCTTTAGCCGCCGCAAGGGCTTGGTTGAACGGAACCGCGAAGGGGCGAATGGGTTCGGCTTTGGGATTCAGAACAGGCTGGCCGCGGTTCTTGCGGGGATCATAGGGGGTTTTGAGGCTGAGATCAAGAATTTGACGGTCTCGGAGACAACGGGTCCGTGGCTGTGGACGGAACATTCTTCGGTGCACAGGGAGAGCAGGACCGAATGCTTGTCGAGAACGTGGACCGGCGTTCACAGCTCTTTCGGCATGCAGTGGGGCGCGGGGGCGTATGGGCGCCTGCGCGCTCGATCCGTCCTGTGCGGCCTCTGCGTGCCGGCAGGGGATCGGACGCCAGGGGCTTATCAAACGGGGCCTCTTCTGGTATTTTTGCCTCTTCTTTTTCGGTCTTCTGCTCCCCCGATGTGACGGAGGTTCTTCCCGTGCTCGACCGGATCCAGGCCATGGAGAAGATCTTTTCGCCCCGATCGGTCGCCTTTGTGGGCGCATCGAACAACCGCGCCAAATGGGGAGGCATCATTTTCCGCAATCTCCGCAAAGGCGGGTTTCAGGGCGCCATCCACCCGGTGAACCCGAGCGAAAAGGAGGTGCAGGGTTTCAAGGCCTACCCCAGGGTGTCGGACATTCCGGGCGAGGTGGACCTGGCGGTCTTTACCATTCCCGCCCGCCTCGTCCCTGACGCGATCTCGGACGCCGCGCGCAAGGGCGTGCCCGCCGGAGTCGTCATCACGGCCGGGTTTGCCGAACTGGGCGAGGAAGGCCGCGCCCTCCAGAACGAGATGGTCTCCCGCGCCAGGGCCGGGGGCATGGTGCTCGTGGGGCCCAACGGCCAGGGGATCGCGGTGCCCAAGCTCGGCCTTTTCCCGTGGATGCCCGTCCTGAGGCCCGAGCCCGGCGCGATCGGAATCGTGAGCCAGAGCGGCAACGTGTCCACGGTCTTTTGCGAGCAGCTCGCCGAGTACGGCTTCGGCTGCTCCAAGGTGGTTTCCGCCGGCAACTGCGCGGACCTCGGGTGGCCGGACTACCTCGACTATCTGGGCCGGGACCCGGACACCGGAGTCATCCTGCTTTACGTGGAGGGCATGGAAGACGGCAGAAGCTTCTTCGAGGCCGCCCGGCGGGCGTCCGGCGCCAAGCCGGTCGTGGTCCTCAAGAGCGGCCGGACCGCTGCAGGCACCCGCGCAGCGGCGAGCCACACCGGCGTTCTGGCAGGCTCGGACCACGTGTTCTCCTCTTGCTGCCGGCAGGCGGGAATCGTGCGGGCAGAGACCGTCGAGGAAGCCGTGCTGCTGGCTGCGACTTTCGCCTCCTCGCCCCTGCCCGAAGGACGCAGAGTCGGAATCGTGACAGGAGGCGGCGGCTACGGCGTGCTCACGGCGGACGCCGCGGCCCGGGCGGGCCTCGACCTGGTCAGGCTCTCTACCGGAACCATCGAAAAGCTGCGCAAGTTCCTGCCGCCCTGGTGGTCGCCCAACAACCCGGTCGACATGGCAGCGGGTCTGGGGGCTTACGGCGGCCCCATGGACCTTCTGCCCATCCTGCTGGAAAGCGGCGAAGTGGACGGCGCGATCTTCCTGAGCGCCGGATGGGTCTATCCCATGATCGATCCGCTGAAGGCCGAAGGAGACCTCCGCGAGCGGGACCGGCCCGAGATCCGGGCTCTCGTGGACCAGGACGTGGACTTCTGCCGGAGGCTCGCCGAGTACGCCCGGGGATCCGGCAAGCCCCTGCTCATCCACTCCAACGTGGCCCGCCTGGCGATCCGGCGCCGATACCCGGGGCTGCTCGAAATCATCCAGCGGGGGCTGCTTCTCTACCCGGACATCGAGAGCGTGATCCGGGGCTTTTCCGCCCTGGCAGAGCGCAAGGAATTCCTGACTCGCGCGGGCCGCTGGAACTGACTCGTCGCGCCGGGGCGGCTCTCTCCTCACACACCGAAGCCCAGAGCCCGAGCGACGCGCCGGGCCGCCACGACCGCTGCGTTCTCCTCGGGCAGCTCCCAGAGAGGCCTTCCCTTCCGGTCAAACTCCCGCAGGGTCTCGTCCTCGGGAATCGCGCCAAGGAATTCCACGCCGGCGGGCAGTCCCTGAGGCCCGGCAGCCTGCTCGGCGCACCGGTTGACCACGACGCCGACCGGGGTCTTTCCGACCATGCCGGCGATGACCTGCAGCGTGTCCGCGCTGCGGGTCGAGCCGTCCGTGACGACCAGGATGCGAGACACCCGCTGGGTCACCTGCCGGTTGATCTGTTCGATGCCGGCCTCGGCGTCGATGATCACGGCGGCGAAAGGCTCGACGATGAGATCGATCGCCTGCCTGAGGAGCGTGTTCACCGGGCAGTAGCAGCCCTTTTCCTGGGAGTGCCCCATGGCGAAAAGGGAATACCCGTCCCGCTCCAGCAGAGCCTCCATCACCAGGTAGTCGAGGTCCACGGCCATGCGCGCTTTTTCGGCCTCGTCGGCTGTCCGGGCCGAGGCAATCAGGCGCTCCCGGACGTCGGCAATGGTCCGCACAGCCCTCTCGCCGATGGCCGAGACCAGTCCCCCTACCGGATCCGCGTCCACGAGGAGCAGGGGCCGGACTCCGCCCTGGAGGAGCACCCGGCTGAGCAGGGCCGAGCAGGCGGTCTTGCCCACGCCTCCCTTGCCGCACACGGCAAGGACAGCTTTCTCACCGCCCATCTCAAGCCTGCCCTTCGCGGCCCGGCGCCGGTTTTCCGGCGCCGCTTGCGGCCTCAAGCCCCCTGGACATGGCTGCCAGCACTTCGAACAGGCTCAGCTTTTCGAAAAGGCGATACCGCAGGAGCCCCACAAGATACCCGACCCCGTAAGCGATTCCGTTGACGAGCTTGAAAAAGACCCGCTCGAAGGGATTCAGACGGACAAGGGGAATCGGCTCCCCTTTGTAAACCTTTTGACCCATGGACGCCTCCTGTTTCACGGTCGGGCCTGAGCTCCTCGAAAACCCGTCGAAGCCGATGTCTGACAGATGCTCCCGGTACAGGACCGGGCCGAAATCGAACATGGGAATGAACTTCGCGAAATCCATGGCGCACCCCCTGAGGAGCATCTCGCGCCTGCCCAGAGCGAGGCCCGGCTTCATGCGGCCGAGAAGGATCTCGTGCATGATCCGGCCCTCGATCGTCATGAAAATGTTCCCTCCTTTCGCGTCCTCGTCCAGGAGCACCCTGGCCGGCGTGGCCGCAAGGTCCAGCAGCACCTTCTTGGCCGGCTCCCCGCGGAACGTGAACAGGGCCGAGAGCCTGGCGTCGGAGGTGATGACCCGGAGGATCGCCTCCAGGGAGCCCATCCGCTGAAAGAAGCTGGCGAGGATTTCCGGGATGGCTGGCGCCGGGGGTGCTGTCATGGCTTGCGGGCCCTCCTCTGGATCACGATGTCTCGAAGGTTGTCGCAAACGGGTTTTTCCTCGCAGGTGTCGCAGGCGAGTTCCCTGCATTCGATCTCGCCGTCCGCGCCGAGAAAGAGCTTCTTGTGGCGGCCCGACAGGATCCGCGCCTCGACCGCGACCTCGGACAGAGCTTCCACGTCCGAGGCGCTCGAGGTCACAAAGACGACCTCGGCGGCTTCCACCTCTTCGAAGTCGCCCGTGTAGGCCGCGATGAGCGCCGCGCCCACCACGCGCAGCGTGAGCCCGGCCTGGCGGCCCCTGCGGCTTATCCGGACCCAGAGTTTTCCCGGCACGGACCGGACCGCGTACCCGGGCAGCTTGTGAAGGAGGTACTGGGCGCTGTCCAGGACAAAGGGGTCGGGCACGCTCCCGGGCCTGGCCGCGAGCATCAACACCTGGCCGAAGGGCCTGGGGCCGGGCGCGGGCGGCCCGTCGTCGAGATCCGGTCCCACCAGGGTGATCCGGCCCGGACGCACCAGGCCTGGATCCCACGTGACGAGAACCGCTGACAGCGAGGCGGTCGACGGGTGGCCGAGCTCCACGGCCGTGTCCTCGGCCAGGATCACCTCTGGACTTCCCTTGCGCCGGCCGGCGACGAACCCGAACCGGGCCGCAAGCTCTGCCGCGGTCCAGGGCGCATCGAAGGAGACGCTTCTTTCGACGCGCTGGCCCAGATACTCGCGCACCCTGCGGATCAGGGGCGCCATGTCTCCGAGGCGCGCCCGAAGCCCGGGCTCCGTGCTCCCGGGGTTTATCGCCTCATTCAGTCCGGCGGCTCCCATGCGTTCCGTCCGCTTTCCGGCTCCCGGGAGGGCCCGGTTCGCCCGCTCAAGCCGTCCTGCCCTCGGCGAAATCCGCGGCGACCAGGGCCGCGCCCAGGGCGCCCACGAGCTGGGGGTCGCTCCCGTTGAAACGCTGAAGCTTGACGCCGAGCTTCTGCTCGATGGCGTCCTGGACGCCCGCGTTCTTGGCGACCCCGCCGGTCATGACGATGTCTTCCACCAGGCCCAGCCGCCGGGTGAGCGATGCCACCCGGATCGCCAGGGAGAGCAGGAGCCCCTTGACGATCCGCGAAAGCTCCACGCCGTCGTTGATGAGATTGATCACCTCGCTTTCGGCAAAGACGCTGCACATGCTCGTGATGGTGCACGGCTCACCGCTGCCGAAATAGTGCTCTTCCATCTTCTCGATCGGCATTTCCATCGAACGCGCCATGGCTTCCAGGAACCGGCCCGTGCCGGCCGCGCACTTGTCGTTCATGGCGAAATCGAGAAGATTGCCTCCGGAGTCCACGCAGATGACCTTGGTGTCCTGGCCGCCCACGTCGATCACGGTGCGGACCGAAGGCAGAAGAAAGTGAGCGCCCCTGCCGTGGCAGGTGATCTCGGAAACATTGCGGGTGGCGAAGTCCACCTGGGTGCGGCCGTACCCCGTGCCCACGATGTAGGCGACGTCCGCGGCCTTGACGCCCGCCTTTTCCAGGGCCTGCTCGTAAATCGTCCGGGCCGTCCGCTTGGGATTGGTGGAACTCGGCCCCACGATCTGACCCGCCACGGTTCGGTCCACGAGAACCACGGCCTTGGAGGCGGTCGATCCGATGTCCACGCCCGCTGTGATCGCCATGATGCCCTCTCCCGGGTTCGGTCCGTCCTCACCCCCTGCATTTTCTCGGATAGACGATCTCGTTCACGAATCTCTCGACTTCGAAGTACACGTCTTCGTACGGCGTGACCCTGGGGTCGAACATGTCGAACTCGAACACGAGCAGGGGGATCCCCGCCTTCCGGCAGGCTTCCTTGAACAGGCCGATCCCGCCCCAGGCGTGCTTGCAGGCGATGTGGCCCGCAAAGATGCAGCAGTCCGCGTTCCAGGCCTCGGCCAGATGCATGAAATCCCGGATGTACATGTCCATGTCGCCCCGGAACTGTCTCGCCATGGGATGGCAGTTCACGAGCTTGCGGGCAAGCCCGTAGAGCATGGTCTCGGGCGTCGACGTGTCGATGAGCCCCTCGTTGGCGTAGTAGCCGAAAATGTCGATGGGCACGGTGAGCCCCAGTTCCCGTTCGAACCAGTCGTAGATCTGCAGATCCGTCCAGACCGCGTCCTGGTACCAGACCGCCCGTACTCTCTCCTCGAAGAACTGTTCCTTTCTCTCGGTCCGCTCCCGGGCCTCCCGCAGAAGGGCTCGGGCGATCTCGAGCCCCTCGGGGGAGCCCGTAAACAGAATCTGCAGAATCAGGGTGAACGCCACGAGCTTGCTCGACTGGGTCAGGGGCACCTGCTTTCGCCAGTCGAGCCACTCCCAGATGGCCTCGGTCGTCCGGTTCGAGATTTCGCACACCTCCCGGAGCCGGTCGTAGTCCAGGCGGCGGCCCGTGTGCTCCTCCAGGAAGGGCACGAGCTCCTTGAGCTGGGCGGCCACGTGCCGGATCGTCTCGTCGTTGTGGTAGTAGGGGACGTCGATGGCGAAAAAGGGCTTCCCGGCCAGCTCCTGCATGACCTGGGTGCTCAGCACCTGGGCGTCGCAGGGCGTGTTGATCCCCACGGTGCAGGCGGGCTCCGGGTACAGGCCCCGGTGGATGGCGCCGATGGCGATCTTGTCCGCCGAGCAGCAGTCCGCCGGGATGCCCACGGCCTGGGCGCCGTCAATGAAGTCCAGGGTGTTGCGGCTGTTGCCGATCATGCTGTGCAGGGCGCCGAGAAGCTCGATCGTGATCGGGTGCACGCCGCCCAGGGCGTAGATAAGCTCGGAGTTGAAGCCCAGGTTGTACCAGACAAAGGGCCTGCGCTCCTCGAGGTGATCGAGCATCTTTTCCAGGTAAACGGCGAGCCCGTGCAGAAAAGCGTTGATGCCGTGGGCGCCGGGATCTCCGGCAAAGAACTTCTGCAGAATGGGAAGCCCCTCGAAGATCTCCCGCCACTCCCGCCGCTGGAGCATTTCCTGCCGGGTCATCGCTCGCCTCCGGAAGCCGCCCGTCCCTGGGCCCGGGCGATCTCGATTTTTTCCACAAACGCCTGAACGCGGGTCTTCACCTGACCGGTGGGCACGATGTTGTACTCCCGGGTCAGGGAAAGGATCGGGAAGGCTTTTTCCCGAGCGGCCCGCTGGAGCATGTTGTGGATCTCCGCTCCCCAGGGGTCGCAGAAGATGATGCGCTGGAACACGACGCCGTCCGCGCGGGCCAGGCTGACCAGGGCCTTGAGTTCTTCCCACCGCCTGGAGAAATCGCCGATCATGCGCGCGCACGACGAGCCGAAGAAGTACGCCCGCGCCACGGCCTCGAGAGGGTCCGGGGCCTCGGGATCGACGGGGTCCAGGGCGTGGCGGGCTCCAAAGCAGAGCGTGTCGGCCACGACCAGGGCGCCCTGGCTTTCCAGGGCCTCCACGTAGGCTGGCTCGTCGAGCTCGGCCCCGGCCAGAACCAGGCGCGCCCTGGAAGAGTCGAGGCCGGGCCTTTGGGCCAGGGCCGCGAGGAGCCGGTCCGCAAGGGGCACGAACGCCGCGGGCGGCATCACCTGGGCCGCGATGTGCACCGAGAGCGCCTCGGCTCCGCTCAGCTTTGGCCTGTCCTCGAGCCGGAGCCGGTTGAGGGCTTTCAGGCGGCTGCGGACCTCGTTGACGCTCCGGATCGCCTCCCGGAGCGCGCCTGGCCCCACGGTTGCGCCGAAGTGGGCCTCGAGAGCCCCCACGAGCTTTCTCAGCTCTCCCAGGTAATAGCCGAACAGGCTCTCCCTGGGCGTGCGGGGGATCGAGAGAAAGCCGTGAAAGGGAACAGCGGTCTTTTTTCGAAAGACATCGGCGCACCGGCGGACATGGTCGCAGGTGTTCGTGGAGACCTCGCCGTCCAGAAAGTCGTAGCGGCCCTCCAGGGCCAGGCTCATCACGTGCCGCACATACGTGCAGACCCTGCCGCTCAGGTAGGCGTCTCCCTGGCTGGAGTCCTCGGAGCCCACGCCGCGGAGCCGAAGAGGAAGCGCTCCGGCCGCCAGCAGGATCTCGCGGGGCACGTAGTGGCAGAAGTACCCGACCACGGGTTTTCCGGCCTCTTTCCACGCCTCCACGTGGCGGTTGGACTGGCTACGGATGAGCCCTCGCACCTCTTGAAACAGGGCTTGCGATTCTGTCATGTCCTCTCCTGTTCGCCGGCTGCTCCGCCTGGCCCGGATCCTCGGGCCGCAGACCGCGCCAGAGGGTCCAGATCGCCCGCGTGACCAGGGATTCCAGCGTCTTTCTGGAAAAGACGGTCTGGCTGCCGCCCATGGAAAGCAGAATGATCCCTGTGGCCGCGCCCACGATGATTCCGGCGGCTTCCCACGGATCGATCCCCTGAACGATCCCCTCGCGGGCGGCTCGTTCGATCAAAGCGACGATCACTTCCAGGCACTGCCGCTCGAGCTCCGCCACGCGTCTGCGGATCGGAGTCGAGCAGTTGGCGATGATGGCCGGCGTGGCCTCGCTGAAGATCATCCGGAAGTATTCCGGATGGTCCCGCGAAAAATCGATGTACACCTCCAGAAACCTCGCCACGCAGCTCTCGACCGCAATTTCCTGCCAGGGCACCTGCCGCAGCTTGGACAAAAGAAGGGCGAGCCCCTCGGCGCAGACGCTGATAAAGAGTTCGTCCTTGTTCTGATAATCGAGGTAGACGGCCCGCTTGCTGTAACCGGCCTCGGCCGCGATCTGCTGCATGGAGGTGCCGCGGTAGCCCGTATCGAAGAAAAGCCTGCGCGCCGCTTCCAGGAATTCCTCGCGCCGGCTCTTGTCCCTGTTGTGTGCCCTGGCTGAGCCGCCCCTCATCCTTCCCCTCAGGCCCGTTCGGTCGCAACGGAGTAACCGCTGGTTACTAACCATCGGTTACTTTTACAGAAAGCCTACCCAATCTGTCAAGAAGGCAGCGATCGACGCGGTCCGGGTCCTGCCTCGGCCCGCCTCCTTTCCTCCATCGAGCTGGACAGCGCGCCCCGAAGAGAGGTCCCGGATCCGCGATGGTTGGGGGCCAGGGAAGGACCCACGCCCCGGCAGCGGGGGCTCCTTGCGGCTCCAGGGACCGCACGAGCAGATCCTGGCCCGCTGCCCGCCTCCTGCAGCGATTCGAGAGCGCCCGTTCCGTCGCAGACGAAAGTCACCTTCCGGAGTCACCTTCCGGTGTCGGCCTTTCTCCTGGCCCTCTTTTCTTCCAGGTAGCTTTTCCGGCCGGACCCCATCAGAACGCCCACGGGCCGAAGGGCCGGGATGTTCTCGCAGCCGATCTTGAGGGCCGTGGTGATGGGAATGGACAGGAGCGCTCCCACCACGCCCCAGAGCCATCCCCAAAAGAGAAGCGACAGAAGGACCACCACCGGGCTCAGGTTCAGCCGGTCTCCCATGACCTTGGGGGCAATGCCGTTGCCGATGACGAGTTGAATCGCGGCAACGGCAATGAGCGTGGTGACCGCCGGCCAGATTTCCGGGTAGAACTGGACCACGGCCAGCAGGACCGGAGGGATGGAGGCGATGATGGACCCCACGGTGGGGATGAAGTTGAGGAAAAAAGCCAGGGCGCCCCAGGTGATCGGGAAATCAACTCCGATAAGGGTCAGAGCCGCCCAAATGCAGATCCCTGTGGCGAGGCTGATGAGGAACTGGGCCGCCAGGTATCTGGTGATCTGGGAGGTGACGGACGTAATGATGCCGGTCAGTTGCTCGGCCTGTTCCGAGGAGAAAGCCTTTACGACCTTCAGCTTGAAATAGGGTTGGCCCGAGAGCATGAAGATGAGAAAGATCAGCACCATGACCAGGCTGGAAAGAATCGATACGAGGGATCCGGAGAACCGGACGAGGGTCAGCGTGATTCTCTGCCCCCAGTCGATGTCCGCCAAGGGGTTGTAGGTGGACTCGAGGACTTCGCCGAGGGCGCTCGAGATTTCGTTGAAGCGCTGCTGGTACTTGGGAAACGCCTCGATAATGGCCGACACCCTGGCGTTGAGGAAGATCACGCCCGTGTAGACGAAAACGAAAAGCAGAACGAGCACAAACAGAATGGCAAGGGGTCTCGGGGCCTTTCGGTGCGTAAGGAAATTGACCACCGGGGCGAGAACATAGGACAGGAGCCAGGCGATGACCAGGGGGAGCACGACAGACTGGGCGAGCTTGAGCACGGCGCCCACGGCCACGAGAGCGATCAAGGCAAGGAGGATTAGGGTGATGCGCCCCTGCTGTTCCACGACTCCGTCCCCTGGTGGAGCCAGCCGGCCGGAAGGAATGGACCCGCGGTCCGTCTTTTTTAAGTAAGTTACCCCGTGGGACCGCAAACGACAAGACCGGGGGAAAGGGCCGAAAGGAAGGAGGACCTTACCCCTCCTTTTTCGGCGCGGTCGACAGGCTCACCATGACGATGAGAAGACTCGAACACACGAACCCGGGCAGCAGTCCCCCTTGCCAGGTCGGAATCGGGCCGAAGGGCCAGGCGCCCCGAAGCCAGGGCCAGAGCTGGAGAATCCCGGCGCCCGCGGCCATGCCCGCCAGGACCCCTTGCCAGGTGGTACTTTTCC
>FWPU01002931.1_pt1 | contig 38279 bp, 30 predicted proteins | sample 2228361 | NCBI WGS metagenome assembly FWPU01 (sample SAMEA103939777, study PRJEB20133) | metagenome | reverse complement strand
GAAGGCCCCCGCTTCAGCACCAAAGCTGAGAGTCGGGTCTTCCGAAGTTGGGGTATGGACATCATCGGCATGACCACCACGCCGGAGGCCCAGCTGGCCCGGGAAGCGGAGATGAGCTACTCAGTCATGGCCCACGTCACCGACTACGACGTCTGGCACGAGACTGAGGAGCCGGTCACGGTGGAAGCCGTGGTGCGCACCCTCCTCCACAACGCGGAGGTGGCCAAACAGGCTGTCGCCAACGCCATCCGCCGCCTGGCCGACGCCGGCCCATCGCCCCAGGCCAACGCGCTGCAGGATGCCATCATCACCGACCGCAGCCTGGTGCGGCCCGAGGTTGTCCAGCGCCTGGAAGCCATCATCGGGAAATATTTCGGCGATAAATAGCCCACCATGGCATGCAGGCCAGACTGTGACAGGCCCCAATATTTGCCCAAAGTAGCCCCTTAGCCTATAATGGTGTTCAAAATGGGACGCAGAGTAAAAGTGGCTGCATGGAAGCTGCAGGTTCCACAGGTTGGCGCATCTCCCAAATGTGTGCGAACCTGTCCGGTTCCCTGCGAAACCGGGGTGGGTAGCGCACATTTATTTGTGGTAGATGAGCCCCACAGGTTAAGGAGAGGTTAAGGAGAGAGTGCGATGGCGAAAAAGGGCCCACGCGTGCTGGTCAAGATGCGCAGCACGGAAAGCGATCACATGTACCTGACGGAGAAGAACCGCCGCAACGATCCCAACCGGCTGGAGCTGCGGAAGTACGATCCCATCGTGCGCAAGCACGTGATCTACCGGGAAACCAAGTAACCGGCTCCGTCGCAGGCGGTGTTACCCGCCCGTGAAGCGGGCTCTGCCGACATTTGACCGTTCAGACAATTGCTTCACCCCAGAGAACACAGGGCACGGCCAAGTCGCCTGTGATCTCTGGGGTGAATGGCGCTTTGGACAGAGCCGCTGGACAGGGTCCACAGGCTGCGGTTCATCGCTGACTTTGAAACAACCTCAAGCGCAGCGGTCTAGCCCTGCGCTTTTCTTTTGGGCCGGGGTCACCGTCTGGGGGTCGCAGCTGTGCAGACCGGGCGGCTGTCGGCCAGCCTCAACGAGAGGGACGCCCCCTGAGGGCTGGCTCAGTGTGCCGGGCCCTGGAACCGAAAGCCTGTCTGGGGCGTCAACAGAAGGCCCCGATCGGATAGACGTAGCCAGACCGTACTTAAGATGTAGGATATTTGTGTTAGTCCAGATGGCCAAAATCGGGTAAGATGTGTCCGGTTAAACGCTTTCGGGCAAGTGCCAGGAAGAGATTCATGCGTAGATTGGTTCTATTGGCAACATTGACTTTGTGTTTCAGTCTGCCGGCCCTGGTCTATACCGTCCAGCCGGCCCACGCCACAATCCAACAGGTGACCTTCAGGCCGGGGGACAGTCACGGGGAGCTCTTGGGTGTCATCCTGCCGGCGGCAGCGGCCCTCCTCCCCGCCCAGGCCACCGAGCCCGTCACGCCAACGGCCACCGTCACTGAGACCGCACCCATTTCCCCCCTGGTCACTCCCCAGGCCTCCCTCACCGCTTCCGTCACGGCCAGCCAGGCCATCACGGCCCCTTCGCCCCTGGCAACCCCCACACCTTTCGGACTGACCAGCGACGCCCTGCAGGGGGGGCCGCTGGCGGGCACCATCATCGCCAACCGCAGCACGGCCACCATCAAGTTTTTCGTGGAGGGGGAGACCTATACCGTGGCGCCGGAACGCTCCCTGGGGCTCAACCTGCCACGGGTAACAGCCGTGTTAAGCCTCTACAACTGTGATGCCAACACGCCTGAAACCCAGGCAGGCTGCTTCTGGGACCCGTACGTGGTGCAGCGGGACGGCTTCTACGAAGTGGTCAACAAAGCGCCGGCCGGCCTGGGCGTTACCCTTGTCCTCCAGGCGGCCAACAACCCACCGGCCAATCAGGTGTGGGTCCAAAACCGGACCGGGCAGCCGGAAGCGGTGGTTTTCAAGAACGAAGTCTTCGAACTGCCGCCGTCTTACGTCCAGGAGTTCAGTGTGGTGGAGGGGGCGCCTGCCATCCTCTACGTGCGACACTGTGTCATCCTGAACGGCCAACAGGCCTGTGAGTGGTCACCCAAGACCCTGGAGCCAGGGGTCTATTACGCCATCGAGGCTGTCGAAACGGTCGGTGGCCTGCCGGGCAGCCAGATCTTGACGGCCGATCTCCGCCCTGTAGTCGCCCAGGATGGCCAGCAGGTGGCAGGTCCGCCGGAGATCCTCTGCCGCCTGCAGGTGCCCGTGTTGAACGTACGCACCGGCCCCGGCCTGCAATACCAGATCATCGCCAAGGTCCGGGCCACGGATGACAGCCCGGGGACTGTGCTGGTGGTGGGCCGGGACGCAGCAGGAGAGTGGCTGGCCGTGGACCAGCGGGTGGCGCCCGGTGGCTGGGTGACGGCAGAGCCCAGCTACATCCTCTGTGATGGCGACATTGGCACCCTGCCCATCGCTGAAATCACAGACGGCCGCCTGGCGCCCACGCCGACACCGGTGCCTGTCGCCACCGAAAACAACACCGAGAACAACAATGGAACGCCGGCTGCACCGGCGGCGCCGTCAGAAAGCGGCAACGGAACCACGGAGGAAAACGGCCAGGCCCAGACCAGCCCTACGATTCCCGAAGGGTTGGCAGTGTTGGTGGTGAACAACGCCTTTCAGCACCAGATGCGTTTCACCCTCGACCAACAGTATCGGCCGGAAGAAGGCCCCAGCGAATATGACCTCCAGCCCGGCGAGAGCATGACCATCGTGGTCTTCCCCGGCAAGATCGCCTTCACCGCCAGCAGCCCGTGGAACGGCCTCTCCGGCAATGCCGAGCTGGAGATCGACGCCGACGCCTCCCAGACCCTCTGGTTGCGTTTCGAACCAGACCCGGACGGCTCGGGCCGGTGGAACCTGCACTGGCAGTAGGGCGTGTGGGCCAGGCGCCCACCAGAACAAAAGCGGGGGCAAATAGAATTGCCCCCGCTTTTTGATTGGCGTCGCCCCCTTCGCCGGGGAGTCGGCATCCTCCGATGCCGACCCAGACGGGACGCCGCCGCATCTGGCCAGCCATCGGGAAGGGCTGAATGTGGAGCCACAGATAATTTGTACTGTTCGCCTACTTCCGGCGATAGCGCACGTACAGCTCTCGGGTGATCTCGTCGGCCGTAAGCTGAAAAGAGGCCACCGGGCCGACCGCGACCCCGTTTTCATCCAGCAGCTGGACCTCCCAGGTCCCGGCCTGGGATTCCACAAAGATCACGTTCAAATTGGTAAAGCGGGTATAGGCGCTGGGCTCCGCGCGGGTCTGCCCGGGCAGACCGCCCGTGGAAACCTGGTCCACCGGCAGTTGAGCTCCGTTGTGGGTCACCCGGAGGGTATAGCCGGCCAGGGCCAGTTCCGCCGGAGAGTAGATGTAGGCGTAGACCCGAACCACGTTGGGGGCCAGGGATTCGGTGGGGAACTTCTCGGCCGACTCCAGCAGGAAGGGATAGTCCGGTGTCGGCGTGGGCGTCGGCGGGACCGTGGCCGTCGGCGTGGCGGTGGGCGTGGCGGTGGGTACGGGCGTGGCCGTGGGCGGCACCGGCGTCGGCGTAGGGGGAAGGGTCGGCTGCGCGGCCTGGGCCGGTGGCTGGGCCGGCTGCTGGGCCTGGGCCGGCGGATTGGCGCCGGCAGCCAGAACGGGCGTGGGCGTGAAGGTGGGAAAGGGCGTACGGGTGGGCGGCTCGTTCCGTCCGGCGCCACACCCTGCCAGCATCCAAAGGGCCAAACACCCCAGGGGAAGCATCCGCCATCCGCGCAGGGAGCGCCCAATTCGGGGCAGACGTCCTATCCAAAGCATCAATCGTCGCAACCCATCCATGTCGGTCGTTCGCACAGTCACCACACCACGTTTACGCGTTTGCTTCGATGCGTTTATTTCGCTACGCTGGCTTCCATACCGCGGCCCTCCAGCCAGATCTCGGGTCGATATACGCTCGAGAGGGAGCAAACCGCAGCCCGTAGGTCCCGTTTCCATACGGGACGGCGCCCGTGCGGTATGGAAACCGCACCTACCAACTAAGTGAGACGCATCCCCGCGGCCCTCCAGCCAGATCTCGGGTCGATATACGCTCGAGAGGGAGCAAACCGCAGCCAATGGTAGCGCAATTGGGGGCAGAGGGCAAGAAGCATAGCACCCCGGCGGCCATGACGTCGGCACCGATTCCCCCACGCTTCCTCCACGATTGCCGGCTGCCGGTCCATCTCCACCCATGAGGCTCTCCGTTGGCCGACTGTGGGACAACAGGCCCTGGCCGACTTTTTACTGCTCGCACTTTCCCCGATCGGCGGGCCCTCTGCTATGATAGGGGGCCCTGAGAGGAATCTTACCTTTTCATCACCGACCATTCATCGCCAACCATCATCACCGATTAACATGCATCTCCCCCTGGGTGCTAACGGCATCATCCAGGGACCATCATCCAGGGAAAGGACAGGAGGTATGACAAAGCCCGTACTTGCCGCCCAGCTCTACACCGTGCGTGAGTACACCCGCACAGCCCAAGACTTTGCGGCCAGCATGAAGAAAATCCACGAGATCGGCTACCAGGCTGTCCAGGTGTCCGCCATCGGCCCCATTCCCCACCAGGAGGTCAAAGCCATCGTGGAGGATCTGGGGCTGACCATCTGCAACACCCACATCCCCTATGACCGTCTATGGAATGACCTGGACTCGGTCATCGAACAACATCACCTGTGGAACTGCCGACATGTGGCCATCGGCAGTTTGCCGGCCGCGTACCGGGAAGAAGGGGAAGCGGGCTACCGGCGCTTCGCCCAAGAGGCGTCCCAGGTGGGGGAAAAGCTCCATGCGGCCGGGCTGACTTTCAGCTACCACAACCACAGCTTCGAGTTTGAGCGCTTCGGCAAGCGTACCGCGCTGGACATCATCTATGAGGAGAGTGACCCGCGCTATCTGCAGGCAGAGATTGACACCTATTGGGTGCAGCATGGCGGGGGCGACCCAGCGGCCTGGATCCGCCGCATGAAGGGCCGCATGCCGGTGGTCCACCTCAAGGACATGGTGATCGTGGACCGGCAGCAGGTCATGGCGGAGGTGGGAGAGGGCAACCTCAACTGGCCGGCCATTCTGGACGCATGTCGGGAGGCCGGCGTGGAGTGGTACGCGGTGGAGCAGGACATCTGCCGGCGGGATCCCTTCGAGAGCCTGCGCATCAGCTACGAGAACCTGCGGGCCATGGGGCTGGCGTAGGAAGGGACTTAACCTTCTACCCCGTCATCTTCAACCCTCCCGTAAGCGCAAGCCAGGCTGCACCGATCATGACCGCATCGGTGCCAAGTATCGCCTGGCGCAGAACCACACGGGCCGGGCCGGGCAGGGGATTGGCGCGCAGGGCCACAGTGAACGGCTCCCACCATAGGGTGCCCAACATTGGAACGCCGCCGCCAATGACCAACGCTTCGGGGTCGATGAGGTTGAGCACGCCGGCCAGGGCTTTGCCCAGGATGGTCGCCCCCTCGGCAATAGCTCGGCGGCCTGCCTCGTCCCCCTGCCCCGCGCGCGCGGCCACCGTGCGCAGATCCGGGGCCGCGGCCACGCCGGCCAGTTCAGCATAGCGAGCTGCCAGGGCCGGACCACACGTGTACGCCTCCAGATGCCCCATCTCGCCGCAACTGCAACGCCGGTGACCATCGAAGTTGACTACCATGTGGCAGATTTCGCCGGCACTCCATGTGGTGCCGCGCCAGAGCTCGCCATTCCGCACCAGTGCGCCTCCGATGCCGGTGCCCACGGCCACGTAGAGAACTTCCTGGAAGCCCAATCCGGCGCCGAATTGATGTTCGCCCAGGGCCATGGCATTGACGTCGTTATCCACAAAGACGGGCCGGTCCAGAGCGGCCTGCAGCCGTTCCCTGAGAGAAAGTCCGCTCCAGCCGGGGAGGTTGTGCGACGCGTAGGTGATGAGCCCGCGCGTGACGTCCACGTGGCCGGCACTGCCCACGCCAACGGCATCCACGGCTATGCCGGCTCGGCCGGCAGCCGCCAACACAGACCGGGCCAGGTCGATCACAGCCGCCAAAATCGCGGCCGCGCCGTCCGCAGCTGGCGTCGCGACTATCCGCCTGTAGGTGATCAGGCCGCTCTCGTCAACAAGACCCGCTGCAATCTTGGTGCCGCCGATGTCGATTCCCAGAGCTTGCATGGTCTATGTATTCAATATTCATGATTCATGGCTTTCTACCGCCATCATGCCTGGGGCAACAGCCCGGCTTTCGTTTCGGTGGGGTTCACGGCTGGCGGCGGGTCAATGCCTTCATGAACCAGCGGGTGATCTCCTGCGGACGGGTGATGGCGCCGCCGACCACCACGGCCAGCGCACCCCAGTCCAACGCCCGGACGAGCTGTTCGGGCAGGCGGTAGCGGCCCTCGGCCAGCAGCGGCACCGCCAAACGGGGCGCCAGCTCCCGCACCAGCGCCAGGTCGGGCCCCTCCTGTTGAGGGCTGTAGTCGGTATAGCCGGACATGGTGGTCGAGACCATGTCGGCGCCGGCCGCAGCTGCGGCGATCCCCTCGTCTACAGTCGAAATATCGGCCAGGACAGGCAATCCGGTCTCGTGGTGAATGGCCGCGATGAACTCGGCCAGGGTACCGGGCTGGGGGCGGGGCCTTGCCGTGGCGTCGATGGCGATGACATCCGCGCCGGCGGCGGCCACGGCTTTGGCGTGGCTCAGGGTAGGCGTGATGTAGACCGGGTAACCGGGGATCTCATCCTTGAACAGGCCAATGATGGGCAGATCCACCACAGCCCGAATGGCCTGGATGTCCGGAGGCGAATTGGCTCGAATGGCCCGGGCGCCGCCCTGTTGGGCAGCTACCGCCATGCGGGCCATGATCTCGGCGCCGAAGAGGGGCTCGTGGGGTTGAGCCTGGCACGAGACGATGAGGCCATGGGCCACTTGTTCCACAAAGAGTCCAGCCTTATGTAACCACGGCGCCATGGACTCATCTCCATCGGTCCGCCGAGTGGCGACATGGACTTGTGACGCCCTACAGTCCGTGCCCATGGCTACCCCTTGATCCCCGTCAACGCAATCCCCTCGATAAAGGTACGCTGGGTCAGGAAGAAGAGGAGGACGGTGGGCACCATGGTCAAGGCAGAGGCTGCCATCATCAACTGCCACTGGAAGCCGTACATGTTTTGAAACATCTTCAGCCCCAGGGAGATGGTCCACTGACTCTGGTCGGTCAGGTAAATGAGGGGTCCCAGAAAGTCTCGATAGGTACTTACAAAGGTGAAGAGCGCGACTGTGGCCAGCGCCGGTTTCAGCAACGGAAGCATGATTCGCCAGAAGATGCCCAATTCGCCCGCACCGTCGATGCGCGCGGCATCGCTGAGTTCATTGGGAATGGTCATGAAGAACTGACGCAACAGGAAGACATAGAGCGCGTTGCCGAAGAAGGCTGGGACCACCAAGGGCAAGTAGCTGCCTATCCAGCCCAACTTGCGGAAGACGATGTAGAGGGGAATCATGGTCACCTGGGCAGGCAGCATGATGGTGCTCAAATAGACCATGAAGACCAGGTTACGGCCTGGCCAGCGCACCCGGGCAAAGCCATAGGCGATCAAGGCACACGACAGGACCGTGCCCACAATGGTCAAGGCCGTGACGAGGGCCGTATTCTTCATGTATAGCCAGAAAGGAATGTACTGGGTGGAGGCGAGGAAGTTAAGCCATTGTGGATTCTGGGGCCACAGGGTAGGCGGGAAGAGAAAGACTTCCTGGTCCGTCTTCAAGGCAGTGGCTACCATCCAATACAGGGGAAAGACGTACAGGACGGCGATGGCTGTGCAGATGACGTAGGCCATGATGCGGGCCATACGCTCCTGCCGGTTGCGGCTACGGCTCCAGGATGTGCCTACCGGCACAGGGCTCGACTGGGCCAAGGTCCGGGTTGCTTTCATACTATTCCTCCGACCGGTAATAGACCCATCCGGATGTGCGGAACAGGATCACCGTGGCCACCAGCACGATGAAGAAGAGAATCCACGCCTGGGCGCTGGCATACCCCATCTTGAACTGCTGGAACGCGGTCTGGTAGAGGTACATGGCGTAGAAAAGCATGGAGTTCAAGGGGCCGCCAGCCGATCCCTCGCGTGTGGCCGTCAATACCCACGCCTCGGTGAAATACTGGAAGTAACCGATGACGTTGATGATGAGGGTGTAGAAGATCACCGGGCTGATCATGGGCAACGTCACGTTAAGGGTCTTCTGCAGGGCATTAGCGCCGTCCAGCTCGGCCGCCTCGATGAGGGCCACCGGCACATCCCGCAGGCCGGCCAGGTAGATAAGGATGGTGTTGCCGCCAAACCACATGCCCATGAAGATGAGGGACGGCTTGGTCCAGGTGGGATCCGTCAGCCAGCCGATGGGAGACAGGCCGAATGCCTGCAGGATCACGCTCAGAATGCCGTATTGTCCATTGAAGATCAAGAGCCAGACGATGGCCGAGGCCACCACCGGCGTGATCGACGGCAGGTAGAAGATGGTGCGGTAGATGGAGAGGCCGCGGATCCGGGTGTTCAAGAGCAGGGCCATGAAGAAGTCGAAGATCAGATGAATCGGCAGGCCAATGAGCACCATGTATAGGGTATTCCACAACGCAATGCCGTACACCCGGTCATCCAATAGATCCTGGTAGTTTTCCAGACCGATGAAGTAGGGCGGCTGCAGCACATTATAGTCGGTGAAGCTGTAGTACAGGGACTGGGCGATGGGCCAGGCCGCGAAAACCAGCAAGCCGACGATTGCCGGCGAAATAAAAGCCAGACCGACGGCCAGCGACCGCAACTGGTTCTGGCTGATCCGAGGCCGGCGTGATGGAATCGCTGTCGCCATGGTTGTTTGCTTTCTGCCAGTAAGACACAGCCAGATGTCAGGGGTAGCGGGATACCGCCGCCTGCCTAATGTCAGGCAGGCGGCGTCGCGGCGATGGGGAGGCCGTCCACACCCCAGCACTACCCGGTGCCGTGTGGCGTAAATACCACGGCAGAAATTCCAGGTGCCCTCAGGTTGCAACGGCGCCAAAAGGGAATTTGAAATTTCTGCCGGAATTGATCAGCTCATGTTCAACCGTTCTAAGGTCTTATCCAGCTCATCCTGGGTCTCTTGGGTCACCCGGTCCAGCACATCCTGTGCTGCCATCTCGCCCTGGAAGACCGAACTTTCCGCTTCCTGTAGCCGATTGAACAAGAAGTCATTGACCGGCATCTTGTCCGGGCCAAAGGCGTTTGGGCCGTTGAGCAGGTCTACCGCCATCTTGAAGCGTTCATCGCTGATGAAGCGCTCCTCGTAAGCAGGTTTCACCTTGGGCGGAACATTGTGGATCTGGTAACAGAACTCCCCCATATTCTCATCCTGGCTCAGCCACTTGATGAATTCCCAGGAAGCATCAGGATACTGAACGCCCGCAGGAATGGTAAATACACTGCCGCCAAAGGTGGTGCAGTTCTCACGGCCTCCCTCGGGCGGGGGCGCCGGCATGAAGCGCATGTCCAGGTCTGTTGCAAAGCGACGCTGGAATTCGATAAACCATTCACCTACCTGGGTCATGGCCTCTTTCCCCACAAAGAAGGAGTTCTGGGTGCTCATATAGTCGCCGAAGCCACTCTGGAAGGCCGCCACCTTCTCCGGGCCCAGGCGCTGGCGATAGCTGCCCATCCACGTCAGCGACGCGACCACTTTGGGGTTGTTGGCCGTGATCTGCTGTTGGGCCTCATTGTAGAAATCGCCGCCGAACACCCGGCCCCACCAAGTAATGCCTGCTGGCAGGATACCTACCCGTTCAATGTTGCCGTTGCTATCGACCTTTTCCAGTAGCTGTGCCGCGGCATCCAGCTCGTCCAGGGTCTTGGGTGGATTGTCCGGGTCCAGCCCTACTTCCTCAAAGAGGTCCGTGCGGTAGGCGATGACATTGGCATTGGCCGTGATCATAAGCCCCCACAGATGGTTGTTCCAGTGCCAGGCCTCCCAGAACTGGGGAAAGTATTCCTCGCCAGTAATGCCATCCCGCTCCGCATAGTCAGTCACGGGCTGCAGGCCGTTGCGCGCAGCCATGGAGACCAGCTGGTGCAGCCAGACTGCAGACACTACATCCGGCGGATTGCCGCCGGCAATGGCTGTCAACACTTTGTCGTACTGCCCAAAGACGGTGGTCATGTTCACGAAGATGCCCGGGTGCTCTTCGTTGAACTGGTCCACCAGCTGCTGCAGGGCGTCGAACTCAAAACCGCTCCAGCCAGTCCAATAGTTGAGGAAAACCTGACCTTCCGCCGCGGTGCCCCCAGCGCCTGCGCCAGACGCGGCGTCTGGCGCGGTGGGAGGCGGCGGCGCAACACAAGCGGCCAGCGCCACCGCGGCTGTGCTGCTGCCCATCAGCTTAAGAAATCCACGCCGCGAATATCGACTTTGCCAGGTCTGCATTACTTGCTCCTTTCGCTGGGAAACAGTCCAAATACGATGCTCCACAAATGAAATAGATTTCACAGGTCATTTGAAACAAATCAGGGCCATCTGTGAAATCTGTGGATGCTTTCGAGCGGTGAAGCGGAGTCGTGACTGCCCACCCCAGCGGGCAGCCGTCAGGGATAAATCAGGAGCCGATTCAACCTAAACAGACGGCGATCTCCAGGCAGCTCTCTCCCAGCTCAGCCTGACGAGCCGGTCAGATCTACGTTATTGGTGCGAAAGTAAAGCCGGGAAAGGTCGCCCCGCAAAATGCCCTTGCTGTATTCCACTACCCGGCCATCCGGGCCACGCACGGTTGTTTCAACCAACAGGGCTGGCGCTCCGGCTTCCACCTGGAGCAGCTCAGCCTCCCAATCTGCGGCCAGGACAGGTTCAAGATATTGGTCAGCCGTGCGGAAGACGACGTTGAATTGCCGGGTCAGGATTTCATAGAGAGAGTGTGCTAAGTCGGCCGCCAACAAATCTGGACAGAGGGATTGGGGGAGATAGGCGGTTTCCACCATGACAGGCTGGCCATCGGCCAGCCGTAGCCGCACCACCCTGAAGACCGGTGTCCCCGGGACCACCTCCAGATGTCGCGCAATGGCAGGCGACGCTGGCTGCTCCACCTGTTCGATAACACGGCTATGAGCCGTCCGACCCAGCTGCGCCATGCGCTGGGTGAAGCTCAACAACTGAGCGTGGCTCTGAGTCATCTTGGGCTTTGCCACGAAGGTGCCCACCCCGTGGCGCCGCACCAGCAGCCCCTCGGCCACCAAATCGCTGATGGCCCGGCGTACGGTCAGACGGTTTACGCCATAACGGGCTGCCAGCTCATGTTCCGAAGGTAACGCGTCTTCAGCCTGAAGAACACCATTCTCAATGTGTTCACGCAGGTGCTCATTGATTTGATGATAGAGTGGAATGGGGCTATCTGGATCAATCTGGAAGATGATGGAATCAGTCGAGTCACGAGCTGCCATAGAACCCGCCAACATTGCTAGACGTCTATACGAGTAGACATCTACCATCTTAGATCATTTTGCTTGCCCTGTCAAGCGAAAACATCTACTTCTACTGGAGAGGAAAATAGTACTTGACACGGACCTGGAAATTGCCTATAATGCCTTCTGAATATAATTTCATAAATGAATAAAAATTCAAGCCTTGATCAATACGGCGTATTCATCCCTTCCACTGGCGTCACCAGCAGGCCCTGCCCCAGGCACCACCGGCGTCATTTCAAGCACAGAGAGCAGAGAGAGGTGATCATGGATCCCATTGTCCACACACTTCAGCTCAAGTCGATTCAGTATCGCAAGACGATTCTTTCCATCATCAAACAGGCCAGGGCTGGCCATACGGCTGGCAGTTTGTCATGCATCGACATCTTGAACGTGTTGTATAACCACGTGATGAATGTCTCGCCCGAGAACTTCACCGATCCCGACCGGGATCGCTATATCCAGAGCAAGGGCCATGCCGTGGAGGCCCTCTACACCGTGCTGGCCGACCGGGGCTTTTTCCCCGCTGAAGAGTTGCAGACGCTGGGGCAATACCGTTCCCACTTTGTGGGGCATCCCACCCGCAAGGTCCCGGGCATCGAGCACAACACCGGGGCCCTGGGCCATGGCCTCTCGGTTGCCGTGGGGCTCGCTCTGGCCGCCAAGAAGGACGGACGCTCCTATCGGGTATACACCCTGTTGGGCGACGGCGAACTGGCGGAAGGTTCTAACTGGGAAGCCTCCCTGGTGGCCGCCCACTACAAGCTGGACAACCTGGTGGTCATCGTGGATCGGAATGGCCTGCAGATCACCGGGCCAACCGAAGATGTGGTGGCGTTGGAGCCCCTGGGTGAGAAATTCCGGGCCTTTGGGTATGCCGTTCGTGAAGTGAACGGCCACGATATTCCCACCCTGTTGGATACGTTCGCACAAGTTCCCTTCCAGCCGGGCAAACCCAGCCTGATTTTGGCGCGTACCATCAAGGGGCGGGGGGTAAGCTTCATGGAGAACCAGGTCTCGTGGCACCACCATGTGCCCAACGACGAAGAGTATACTTTGGCCATGCAGGAGCTGGATCTGGCCGAAACGGCCCTTGTGGGGGTGGCACAGTGAAGCTGGGCAGGCCTAATCTGGAAGAATTCGGCGCCACCATGCTGGAGCTGGGGCGGGCCCACCCGGACGTTCTGGTCTGCACCAGCGATTCTCGCGGCTCAGGGAAACTGGTCCCCTTTGGCCAGGCGCTGCCGGATCAGATCGTGGAACTGGGCATCGCCGAGCAGAACCTCATCGGCGTTGCGGCCGGACTCGCATCCGCTGGGAAACGGGTCTTCGCCGTGGTGCCGGCCTGCTTCCTCACCACCCGGGCCCTGGAACAGATCAAGAACGACGTCTGCTATTCGGATCATCCGGTCAAATTGATCTCCATCAGCGCCGGGGTCAGCTACGGCGCCCTGGGCTCCACCCACCACTCCCTGCATGACTATGCGGCGCTTCGGGCCATCCACAACATCACCATCGTGGCGCCGGCAGACAACCACGAAACCCGGTCGGCCATCCTGGCCGCGCTGGACTACCCCCACCCCATCTACATTCGCATGGGCAAACGCCCCATGCTGGAGCTGCACCAGCCGGATACACCCTTTGAAGTGGGCAAGGCCATCGTGCTGCGAGAGGGCTCTGACGTCACCTTCGTGGCCATTGGCGAGCCGGTGGCCGAAGCGCTGCTGGCCAGCCAGATCCTGGCCGCCGAGGGCATCCAGTGCCGGGTCATCAGCATGCACACCCTAAAGCCGCTGGATCAGGAGACGCTGCTGGCCGCAGCGACCGACACCCGGGTCCTCATCACTGTGGAGGAGCACAGCATCTACGGCGGGCTGGGCGGTGCCTGCGCCGAGCTGCTCATGGAACGGGGCATCCTGGTGCCCTTCAAAATCGTGGGCATCCCCGACGAGTACACGGTGACCGGCAGCCAGGTGGATATCTTCCGACACTACGGCATCACGCCTGAAGGGCTGGCCGAGACAGCCAGGCAGATGCTGGACACGGTCAAGGTGTAGCCCACCGGGCGAAAGAGGCGGGAGAAAAACGCGGGAGAAAGTAAAGTGAGGTCGGACACATGAAGCAGACAGATGGGGAAATCCTGGCCATTGACCAGGGCACCACCAACACCAAGGTGTTGCGGGTAAACCCGCAGGGCGAGATTATGGGCCGATCTTCCTGCCCCCTGGAAGTCACCTACCCCAGCCCGGGATGGGTGGAACAGGATCCCCAGGCCCTGTGGCAGAGCGTCTGCGACGCCATGGGACGTTGCCTGGCCAACGGGGACCCGAACCGGCTGGCGGCCATCGCCATCACCAATCAGCGGGAATCGGTGGTGTTGTGGGAGCGCCAGAGCGGGAAGGCCCTGGGCCCCTGTGTGGTGTGGCAGTGCCGCCGAACGGCACCCTTTTGCCAGACCTTACGGGAGAGGGGCCTGGGAACGCTCCTGCATGAAAAGACCGGCCTCACCATCGACCCCCTCTTTTCGGCCAGCAAGATGCGCTGGCTCCTGGAGCAGATACCCAATGGCTATCAGCGGGGAGCAGCAGGTGAACTCTGTCTGGGGACGGTAGACAGCTGGCTCCTGTGGAAACTGACCGGCGGCAGGGTGCACGCCTGCGACATGTCCAATGCCTCTCGCACCCAACTGCTCAACCTGCACACCCGGCGTTGGGATGAGGAGCTGTTGGAGATCTTTGGGATCCCCGCAGCCGCGCTGCCCAACGTCCTGCCATCCAGCGCCATCTACGGGGAGAGCGCTCCGGTGGGCCTCCTGCCGGGGGGAATCCCCATCGCGGCCACAGTGGGCGATTCCCATGCGGCCCTCTTCGGCCACACCTGCTTCCGGCCGGGCGCCATCAAGGCGACCTATGGGACCGGCTCATCGCTGATGATGCCGGTGGATCGGCCCCTCTTGTCCGCCAGCGGCCTATCCACCACCGTGGCCTGGGCTATGGCCGACCAGGCCACCTATGCCCTGGAGGGCAACATCCCGGTCACGGGAGCGGCGGTCCAATGGCTAGGACAGTTCCTGGGATTGGACGATCCAGCCGCGGGGGTGGCCCGGCTGGCCGCCCAGGTGGATGGCAGTGGCGGCATTTATTTTGTCCCGGCCTTCGTGGGGTTGGGGGCGCCCCACTGGCACGAGGAGGCCCGCGGGTTGATCACAGGCCTCACCCGGGGCAGCAGTGCGGCCCAGTTGGCCCGGGCCACGCTGGAGTCCATCGCCTACCAGATCCGGGACGTCTTCGACGCCATGGAAAGGGAGGTGGGCACGGAGCTTCCGTGTCTGCTGGCCGATGGGGGGGCTAGCCAGAACCAGATGCTCATGCAGTTTCAGGCGGATATCATCGGCCGGCCGGTGCTACGTAGCACCTCGCCGGATCTGTCGGCCCTGGGCGCAGCCTACCTGGCCGGCCTGGCGGCTGGCATCTGGCGCTCCCCCCAGGAAATTGGCGAACTGCCCTGCCATTACGATATCTTCGAACCCCAGATGACAGCCGAACGGCGCGAGGAGCTCTATGCCGGCTGGTGTCGGGCCGTTGCCCGGACCATCTATGTCCCCCGACAGGCCAGAAGTACCCTTGCCTGAACCATGGGCTGTGGCTTTTCCCGCGATGGCTTCACCGCAGAAACCACCGGCGTTGCCAGATTTCTCTCTGGAAATCCGCTGCGCCCCCCTGCGCCTCGGCGGTGATAGCCCCTTTTTGCAGCAGGCCTGCCATGGCTCCATAATGGAAACAGACGCGGGCGGTCTGACCCCGTGCGAGGCAGAACATCCATTGGAGAAAGGCAAGGGAGCAATGGCGACCATTGATGAGTTGCGACTCATGACCAAGGTGGCCCGGCTGTACTACGAAAATAACCGCCGTCAGTCGGAGATAGCCGCCCAACTGGACATTTCCCAGGCGACGGTTTCCCGCCTGCTCAAGCGTGCCCATGAAGAGCAGATCGTGCGCATCCGCATCAGCCCACCCCCGGGCATCTACTCGGAGCTGGAGGCGGCGCTGCAGGAGCGCTACGACCTGAAGGATGTCATCGTGGTGGACTGCGAAGTGGAGGACGACGAGCAGGAGATCATCCGGAACCTGGGCATCGCGGCCGCTTTCTACCTGGAAACCACCCTGAAACGGGGAGAGGTGGTGGGCATCTCGTCGTGGAGCGAAACCCTGCTGGCCATGGTGGACGCCATGCACCCCCTGGCCCAGCCCCTGGAATCCCAGGTGGTGCAGATCCTGGGCGGGATCGGCAACCCGGCCGCCGAGGTGCATGCCAACCACCTGACCACCAAACTGGCCAACCTGGTGGGCAGCGAACCCAAATTCCTGGCCGCGCCCGGGGTGGTCGGCTCCCCCGAAGCCCGGGCCGTCATCTGCAACGACACCTTCGTGCGGGAAACCATGGCACTTTTCGACCGGGTGAATGTGGCCCTGGTGGGCATCGGGGCGCTGCTCCCTTCCAAGCTGTTGGCCAGCAGTGGCAATGTCTTCTCCCAGGCGGAGATCGACCTGCTGAAAGAGCAGGGCGCGGTGGGAGACATCTGCCTGCGGTTCTACAACAGCCAGGGGGTTCCTGTGGTCACTCCCCTGAACGAGCGGGTGATCGGCATCACCCTGGAGCAGCTGCGAAAAGTGGAACGCTGTGTGGGGATTGCCGGTGGCCGCCGCAAGTGGATGGCCATCCGCGGCGCCCTGGAGGGTGAGTTGATCAACGTGCTCATCACGGATCACTTCACGGCCCAGCGGCTGATTGACGGCAGGCTGTTTACGTTCCCGTGGGAGCCGTCCATGCCGGACCGGGCGCCGCGGGAATAGCCCTCGCCCGCTGGGCTCCGCGAGGTTCACAGCCAACGGGGATCCGTGTTTTTATGCAGTTGAGTCATCAGAGGTCAGAGGAGAAGCGAGAGGAGCGAAGGAATATGGAACCATCAACGATCACCCTGGGGGTGATTGTGGGCAACCGCGATTTCTTCCCGGATCAGCTGGTGAGCGAAGGGCGGCGTGACATCCTGCAGGTGCTGGCAGAGATGCAAGTCCAGTCGGTCATTGTGGACGAAGAGATGACCAAGCTCGGCGCGGTGGAGACATGGGAGGAAGCCAAACGCTGCGCTGCCCTGTTCAAGGAACGCCGAGACGAGATCGACGGCATCCTGGTGGTGTTGCCCAACTTCGGCGATGAGAAAGCCGTGGCCGACACCATCCGACTCTCGGGCCTGCGGGTCCCCATCCTGGTGCAGGCCTACCCGGATGCGCCGGACCAGTTGCATGTGGAACGCCGCCGAGACGCCTACTGCGGCAAAATCTCCGTCTGCAACAATCTGTACCAATACGGCTTTCCCTTCACGCTGACCGAACAGCACACGGTGTTGCCTCAGGACGAATCCTTCAAGCGGGATCTACAGAAATTCGTGGGCGTCTGTCGGGTGGTGCGAGGGCTGCGGGGGGCACGGCTGGGCGCCGTAGGGGCACGCCCCAACGCCTTCAACACCGTGCGCTTCAGCGAAAAGCTGCTGGAGGCCTACGGGATCAGTGTCTCCACCATCGACTTGTCGGAGATCCTGGGCCAGGCGGAGCGGCTGGCCGACGATGATCCCCGGGTCCAGGCCAAGCTGGAATCCATCCACGGCTACGTTCCCACCCCTGGTGTCCCCGAGCCTCGGGTGGTCAAAATGGCCAAGCTGGGCGTCGTCCTGGAAGCATGGATGGACGCCTATGACCTGGATGCCACGGCCATCCAATGTTGGTCTTCCTTGCAGCGCAACTACGGCGTCAACGCCTGTACCCTCATGAGCATGATGAGTGACCGGTTCATGCCCAGCGCCTGCGAGGTGGACATCACCGGCGTGGCCAGCATGTATGCGTTGCAGCTGGCTTCAGGGCAACCCAGCGCCCTGGTCGACTGGAACAACAACTATCGCAACGAGCCCGATAAGTGCGTGCTCTTCCACTGTGGCAACTGGGCTAAGAGTTTCTTCCCAACGGAGATCACCATGTCCAACGCGCCCATCCTGGGCACCACCCTGGGCGTGGAGAATACCTGGGGCACGGTGGTGGGACGGGTGCCCGCCGGCCCCATGAGCTACGCGCGCATCAGCACAGACGATCGCCATGGGCAGATCAAGACCTACGTGGGCGACGGCGCCTTTACCGACGATCCGCTGGACACCTTCGGCAGCCGCGCGGTCGTGGAAGTGCCCGGCCTGCAACGCCTGATGCACTACGTATGCAAGAATGGCTTTGAACACCATGTTGCCATGACCCTGGGCCACACGGCCGACATCCTGGCGGAAGCCTTCGGCACCTACCTGGGCTGGCACGTCTACCAACATCCGTAGCCGGCCATCCCTGTTTGTTGTTTTGAGCCATTCCAACCATAACCATCCATCATCACGGAACTGGAGGAATGACAGATATGACCGAGTCTGTCGAGAAGTGGGGCATCTTCGAGTTGGCCTTGCCTGGCCCAGCGGACGGCAACCCGTTCACCGAGGTGTCCTTCAGCGCTCGATTTCGTCACAAGAACCGGGTCGTGGAGCCCGACGGCTTCTACGACGGCGACGGTGTCTACCGGGTGCGCTTCATGCCCGACACCGAGGGCGAATGGCACTACGAGACGGTCAGCAACGTGGAGGAACTGGCAGGCCACAGGGGCAGCTTCACCTGTGTTCCGCCCACCACGCCGGGGAACCACGGCCCTGTGCAGGTTCACAACATCTATCACTTTGCCTACGCGGACGGCACCCCCCATGTTTCCGTGGGGACCACCTGCTATGCCTGGGTGCATCAGGGCGATGCATTGGAAGCGCAGACGTTGGAGACGTTGAAGCAGGCCCCCTTCAACAAGATGCGCATGTGTGTCTTCCCGAAGCACTACCCCTTCAACGCCAATGAGCCCCCCCTGTATCCGTACGTGCGCGGCGAAGATGGCCAGTGGGATTTTCAGCGGTTTAACCCGGCCTTCTTCCAGCATTTCGAGACCCGGGTCGGGCAGCTGCGGGACATGGGCATCGAGGCCGACATCATCCTCTTCCACCCCTACGACCGGTGGGGTTTTGCCACCATGCCACCTGAGGCGGACGATTTGTACCTGCGCTATGTGGTGGCCCGCCTGGCCGCCTACCGCAACGTCTGGTGGTCCATGGCCAACGAGTTCGACCTGATGAAGTCCAAGCACGAGGCTGACTGGGACCGCTTCTTCCGCATCGTCCAGGAGAGCGACCCCTACCAACATCTGCGCTCGATCCACAACTGTTTTCGGTTTTACGACCACGGCAAGCCCTGGGTCACCCACACCAGTGTCCAACATTCGGATCTGGCCCGGGTGCCCGAGTGGCGCGAGACCTACCGCAAACCTGTGGTGGTGGACGAGTGCCGCTACGAGGGGAACATTGAAAAAATGTGGGGCAACATCACCGCCCAGGAGATGGTCCATCGTTTTTGGCTGGGCACCATCGGCGGCGGCTACGTGGGCCATGGCGAGACCTACCTCCACCCTGAGGACATCCTCTGGTGGTCCAAGGGTGGGGTACTCCACGGCGAGAGCCCGGCACGCATCGCCTTCCTACGCCAACTCCTGGAAGAGCATGCGCCCGAGGGGCTGGATCCTGTCAGCCGGGAGGGAGCCAGCAAGGGCCAAGACTATTACCTCTTCTACTTCGGCGTCGCCCAACCTGGCCGCTTCCTCTTCACGCTGCCCGAAACCCATAAGTACCGGCTGGACGTGATCGACACCTGGAACATGACCCTCACCCCGGTCGAGGGAACGTACAGCGGGACCTTCATGCTGGAGCTCCCCCGCAAGCCCTTCCATGCCGTTCAGGCCCGCCGGGTAGCCAGCTGAGCCCCACGGTTCACGCGGGTCTGGATTGAAATCCAGGAGAGACAAGAAAGAATGGGCTAGGGGGATACAATTCAAATTCCAGGGCGGATGTGGGTACGTAGGGAAGCCATGCCGCCTCTGCAGACGCCCGCCCACTTGAATTGTATCCCAATTTCCCACCGTAAAATTGCTCATTGACAGAAAGGATGATTTGCGCTATGATATGAATTGATACCAGATAAAGAATAATTATTCCAACTGACAATCTTCCCTCCCCATAGACGGGCCCCACAGGCACGGCCGAAACGTCGCTGCTCTCCAGTGCATGCCTTGTGGGGCTCAAGGCGACACATTTCAACAGGCCAAAAGGACATACTGCCCAAACTACCGGATAGCTCCATGCCGTGTACGTAACCATGCCGAGGAGGATAATCCCATGAGTCAGCCAAGTAAGTACTTACGAATCATCATCTTTGGGCTTCTAATTCTCTTGTTGGCCGCCTGCCAGACGCCCACCGAAGCTGGACTTTCGCCAGCGGGGACAACAGGAGGGCAGGAACCATCTGACCAGCAGGGAACCCTAACCGATGTCGGCACGCCTCGACACGAAACCCTGATTGTCCAGACCTTCGACCGCAAGTCGGCCAACCCGGATCAGATGAACCCCCTCATGCAGTATGCCCACTGGCGGGGCTTCCGTGAACTTGGCTGGGGCTTTCTCTGGGAAACGGACACCGGAACGGGTGAATCCTATCCCGAATTGGCAGCCGACATGCCAGAGGTCCTGAACCCTGAACATACCCGGTTCCGCATCAAGCTCAAGGAGGGCATCTACTGGAGCGACGGTGTGGAGTTCACCACCGACGACATCATCTATACCTTGGACACCTATTTCATTGAGCGGGAAAAGTTGACGAATGCCAACGTCAACCGGATCGTCAACTACATCAAGAGCTACCAGGCGATCGACCGCTACACCTTTGAAGTGGAGACGGTGAACCCCTCCTACGATCTCCACACGGTGATGGGCGTGTACACCTGGGGCTCCGCCTTCATCCCGGTGCCCAAGCATATCTTCGAGAAGCAGCCGGATGTCAGCCAGTTCCGCAACACCTATCCCGTGACCCTGGGTCCCTATGTGGTGAAGGAGTTCGACCCCAACGGCTTCTGGCAGCTCTGGGAACGCCGGGAGGATTGGGAGCGCTCCGCCTGGGGCTGGATGGGAGAACCCAAGCCCAAGTATGTACTCTACAAGGACTTCGGGCCGGAGGAAACCCGGGTGCTGGCCTTTGTCCAGAACCAGTACGATGTAGACACCTTCATGAGCCCGGACAGCATCAAGGCTGCCCAGGAGCGAAACCCCCACATCACCACCTTCTCGGACAAGATGCCCTACCACAACATGGATGACGCCTGCAGCTACGGCGTACTGATGAACCAGCACAAGCCGCCGCTGGACAAGGCCGAAGTGCGCTGGGCCCTGGCGCTCTCCCTGGATCTCAAAGAGGTGGGCATCAACGCGCTGAGCGGGGAGTTCAAGGCTTCGCCCTTACCCATGGTGGACACCCGCATCCTGCGCCCCATTTACTTCGAGCCCCTGATCCCGTGGCTCCAGGAGTTCACCCTGCCCGATGGCTACAAGCCCTTTGATCCCAACTTTACCGCTGACCTGGTGGCTCGGCTGGCGGAGTCGGGAGTGCCGGCGGAAGAGCTGCCCCAGGGAGAAAAAGCCATTTCGGAGGCTTTCGGCATCGGCTGGTGGAAGTATGATCCGGCTGAAGCAGAACGGCTGCTCAACAGCGTGGGGATCACCAAGAATGCAGATGGGGTATACACCTTGCCGGATGGCTCCGTGTGGGAGCTGGAGCTGGTGATCCCAAGCGACTGGAACAAGGTCATGCAACGGGTCGGCTTCTCCATTGCCGACAGCTGGCGGAAGGCTGGCATCCAGGTCAATGCGCGCCAGGTGGACAACGCCGAGTTCTCCCAGGTACAGAACACCAACGCCCTGCTGACCACCATGCTTAACTGGACCAACTGCATCTTCACTCCCAACTATCTCAACAGTTGGCACAGCATCAGCCTTGAAAACCTGAAGGCGGCCGATGCCACGGAGCCCATTGTGGGCAACCAGTACCGCTGGAACAATGCCACGGTGGACGCGCTAATCAAGGAAAGCAAGGCCATGGATCAGAATGATCCCCAGTTCCGCGAAAATGGGCGGGCTATCCTCAAGGAGTTCGTCAAGGACATGGCCTACATCAACATCATGAACATCCCAACCACCATTCCCACCAACGAGTACTACTGGACCAATTTCCCCAAGCAGGACAACTATTACGCGGTCCCGTATACGTGGTGGAGCTCGTTCAAGGAGATCGTCGTCAACGTCGAGGCGACCGGGCGGAGATAATAGGCGGCTTTGCCGGGGGGCAGCTTTCACAGCTGCCCCCCGAGCTCAGATTCAGAGTTGGAGTTTATCATGAAGTTAGCACAGTATATTGCGGCCCGGCTTGGTGTCTATGTGGTTGTGCTCTTCATGGGCGTCACCATCACCTTCTTTTTACCCCGCCTGATGCCCAGTGATCCGATTGAAAATTATATCGCCCAATTGCAGAATCAGGCGGGACAAACGCTGTCAGAGGCCGAGGTCGTGCAGCTACGGGCCACCCTGGCCGAACTCTATGGCCTGGAGGGTAGCCTCTTCTCCCAATATATCAACCATTTGAAACGCATCTTTTTGACCTTCGATTTTGGCCCCTCCTTCTCGTCGTTCCCCAGACCGGTCTCTGAGTTTATCTGGATTGCCCTCCCCTGGACTTTGGGGCTGCTAACCACAACCACCTTCATTGCCTGGTGTTTGGGTAACTTTATCGGCCTTCTGGCCGGCTTCTTTCACAACAACCGGCTGGCCACCGCGCTGGAAGTGGTGGGCGTCCTGATCTACCCCATCCCCTACTACATCCTGGCGCTGGTTTTCATCTTGGTGCTGGCCTACATCTTCCCCGTCTTCCCCCTCTCGACGACCATTCGACCGGGCCCGCTTACCTGGTCCAAAATTCAGATGATCGCCACGAACTCGGCCTTGCCGGCGCTCACCCTGATCACGGCCGGCTTCGGCTGGAATATCTTGAGTATGAAATCCCTGGCCTATGCCACCAAGGAAGAACCCTACGTGACGTTCGCCCGGCTGAAGGGGGTACCTGCGGGGAAGATCATGGTCAGCTACGTGTTCCGGAACGCGTTGCTTCCCCAGGTAACCGCCCTGGCCCTTTCCATCGGCATGATCTTCAACGGGGCATTACTGACCGAGATCCTCTTTTCGTATCCTGGCCTGGGCCTGCTGATGCGCACAGCAGTCGGCAGCGGCGACTATAACATGCTCTACGGCACCATCACCATGTCTATCATGGCCGTCGCCACTGCTGCCCTGGTGATCGACCTGCTGTATCCGCTCTTTGATCCGCGCATCCGATATAAGTGAGAAGTGACCATCATGAACAGCATATTACGCCTGAAACGGGACAGGCTTTCCCGCTTCCTGCCATCCAGGGGGGCACAACGCCGGGAGCTGAAGCTCAACCTGCGCCTCCGGCTGGGCCTTACCCTCCTGGCCGTTTTAGTGGTTGCCAGCTTTACGCTCCCCTTTTTCTCGGACGTGGACCCGATGCAACAGGGGACCTATGCCAAAAATCTCCCGCCAAGTTGGGAGCATCTGTTGGGTACCAACTCCCAGGGGCAGGACATCTTCTGGTTCCTGGTCTTTGCCATGCGCAATTCGCTCCTCCTGGGGGTTGCAGTGAGCTTCTGTGTCACTGTCATCGCTACCCTGGTGGGCCTCAGCGCGGGCTACATCGGCGGCTGGTATGAACGGGTGGTGATGCTTCTCACCGATTCGTTTATCATTATCCCCGTCTTCCCCATCCTCATTGTGCTGGGAGCGCTGTTCAGGGGGCGCGCCTCCTTTTGGCTCGTGGGCATGATCCTGGTGATCTTCGGCTGGGCATGGGGTGCCCGAACCGTACGCTCCATGGCCCTCTCCATCCGGGAGCGGGAATTTATCAACATGGCCCGCTTTTCCGGCGCCAACACGATGCAGATCATCCTGTGGGAAGTCTTCCCGTACGTCTACGCGTACATGGTGGTGGGTTTCATCAACGCCATCCTCTACGCCATCAACACCGAGGCGGCGCTGGCGGTCATTGGCCTCTCCAACCTGGCGGTACCTACCCTGGGCTCCATCATCTTTTGGGCGCTCAACTACAACGCCATGTTCATCGGCCAGTATACCTGGATCGTGGCGCCGGTCATCGCCACTGTCTTACTCTTCCTCGCTCTCTTCCTGACCTCTACGGGATACAATGAGCTCTATGCGGCCAAGCGGGGGCACTCATGATTAAATTGCGGGATCTTGTGGCCACTTACACCACGGTTCGCGGCCAGGTACATGCAGTTGATCACATCAATCTGGAGATTCCCCATGGGATCATCTTGGGGGTTGCTGGCGAATCCGGCTGCGGCAAAACCACCCTGATGAAAGTGATCTATGGGGATATCGGGTATCCCCTCTCCCTGACTTCGGGGACCGTGGAATATGGGTTTGAGGACGAGCAGGGCGAGCCGGTGACGACCAAGATCATCCGAAAACATTGGTTCAGACGGATCTCCTACATCCCCCAGGGTTCCATGAGCAGCCTCAACCCGGTGGTCCGCATCCGTCACCAGTTTGTGGACTTTTTGCCTTCCAACACCAACAAGGCGGCGGTGTTGGAACAGATCCGGGACTACGTCCGCAGGCTAGATCTCCCGCCGGAGGCCCTGGATGCCTACCCGCACCAACTTTCAGGTGGCATGCGGCAGCGGATCATGGTCGCCATGGCGACCTTTTTTCAGCCAGATATCATTCTGGCCGATGAGCCCACCACAGCCCTGGACGTGGTGGTACAAAAGGGCATCCTGATGCTCCTCATGGAACTCCAGGAAGAGATGCGGAATACCATCATCTTTGTCTCCCACGACATGGGGGTGCACTATCAGATCACCCACAAGATGTTGATCATGTACGCCGCCAAAGTCGTGGAATTTGGCGATACGGACGAACTTTTTTCGGCGCCCCTCCATCCGTACACGCGCCTGCTGATCGAATCGTTGCCCACCATCGGCGATCCCCATCTGCGGCAGGGAATCGAGGGCAGGCCCCCCAGCTTGTGGGAGGAGCTGCGGGGATGTCGCTTTGCCCCGCGCTGTCCCCTGGCTACCGAGCTCTGCCGAAACAGCGAGCCAGAGCTGCGGGAAGTCCAGCCTGGACGTCTCGTCGCCTGCCACTATGCCGGGGACGAAACCCTGGCCCTGGGAGCGGGCCAGACCCTGGCCCATACGTTCCCCATGGCGTCCGAGACACCCCGCCTCTCGGAGGACTGATCCCCCCGAGAGGGCAGCGCGGGCAATCCGCCTTGTTTGTCAAGAGAAGGGCAACATCACAACAGAGTTCGCCCCCTGATCGAAAACAGGACGTGCAATGAAGACCATTCTTCGCACCCAAAACCTTCGCAAGGTCTATAAACTGGGCTCATTACTCCATCGTATCCAGATCGATGCCCTGGATTCGGTGAACCTCTCTGTCCAAAGCGACGAGCCCGTGATCATCAGCCTGGTGGGTGAATCCGGCAGTGGCAAGACCACCCTGGCCAAGGTGATTCTGCGATTGGTGGAGCCCACTTCCGGGACGGCCATGGTCCACGACCTGCCCGTGGCCGGGGAGGGGGCCAACCCCGACAAAGAAGTGTTCTTCCGGACGGTTCAGCCCATCTTCCAGAATCCGTTCGAAGCCTTCAGCAGCCACCGGACGGTGGATGCCTATCTGGAAAGTACGGCCCTGCGGGTGAACCGCCTGGGCCGCAGGCAGGCCATCCACGCCATTGAGGAAGCGCTGGCATCGGTGGGACTTCACTATGGCGATGTCCGGGGCAAGTATCCCAATCAATTCTCGGGTGGAGAGCTACAGCGGGTTTCCATCGCCCGCGCTTTGATTCCACGGCCGGCCATCATCATCGCCGATGAACCGGTCAGCATGGTGGATGCCTCTTTGCGGATGAATATCATCAACTTGTTCCTGCAGCTAAAACAAGAGTACCGCACCAGTTTCCTCTATATCACCCATGATTTAGCCACGGCCTACTACATCAGCGACTACATCGCAGTCATGTACCGGGGCAATATCGTGGAGTTTGGCGATGCCCGCAGCATCCTGACCGATCCGCAGCATCCATACACCCAACTGCTGCTGGCCTCCATTCCCGACAAGTCCCGCAAGTGGCGGCGAGAACCGATGCGCCTTTCGGACATCGAAACCAAAGAATATCGCTTTACCGGCTGTAAGTTCTGCAACCGTTGCCCTCTGGCTATGGATATCTGTGCCGCGCAGCGGCCGCCGGCCGTACACACTCCGGATGGCCGGGAGGTGTACTGCCACGCCCTGACCGAGGTAACTCCCGTGCGATAGTTCAACCCAAGCCGGGTTTACCCCCACACCTGCCGCAAAAAGGCCGCTGCCACCGGAGCTTCTGCGGCAAAGTCCCGCCAGCGGCATTCCACTGAAATGCGTTGGGATGGCCCGCTGCCATAGCCCGCTTCCTTCAGCCGGGCCACGAAGTCGGCGTAGGGATACTCCCCTGTACCCGGAGCCAGACGCCCGGTGTCAGCCACGTGCACGTGGGCCAGCCACGGCCCGTTTTCCACCAGGGTCTCCAGGGGCTCATGCTCCTCTTCCATGTGATAGAAGTCGGCCAGCACTCGAACCGCCGGATGATCCGCCTGGCGGGCGAAGGCGACCCCTTCCGCCACGCTGTTGATGATGTTGGATTCCCGGCGGTTGAGGGGCTCGATGGCGATGGTGATCCCCAGGGGCGCGGCCACCTCCCCCGCCAGGCGCAGAAAACGCACGATCTGCTGGGCCGCCTCGTCCCGGGAAAAGCCGTCGGGTACCTGGCGAGCGCCGCCGCTACCGAAAACCACCCGGTCCGCGCCGAGGATATGGACCCGCTGCAACGCGGTCTGCACGTAGCGCTCCACCCGGGGCCAATCCACCGCCGGCCCTACGATCTTCAGATCCCGAGGCAGGAAGACGTTGAAAGCCCGTACCGGCAGGGCCGCCGCGCGATAGCGCTCCAGAATGGGCGCAAAGGCCGCCCCGTCCTGCTCCGGCTCCAGGGATACCACAGTGCACTCGATGAAGTCAAAACCCGCCGCCTGGGCGATTTCGCTCTCCTCCACCCGGCAGCAACAGCCGAATTCCACGATCCCGGTCCTTTCTGTTGCAGAAAAAAAACCACAGATTTCACAGATGACTCCTCTGCAAGAGCACCGCAGAGAAGCAGCGCACACTGAGTTTTCTCTGAACTCTCTCTGGAAGATCTCTGTTCATCTGTGAAATCTGTGGATCAAAATGCAAGTGACGTACCTGCTCAGGAAGCGGCCCAGCCGGGCTTCCCTTCAGGGCAACCCAGGCGTTCCATGAGCCGGCGCAGGGTCTCCACCGCGTAGGTCATGCCAGATACGCCGCTGAAGCCACTGCTGTGGCCGGCGATGGCCAAATGGGGCTCCAACCCCAGAAAGCCTCGATAGCCACTATCCCGCAGCTTCTCCAGCAACAGGTCGACCTGGCCATCCCCTTCGCCAGCAGCCCGCACCCCACCGTCGCCCAGGACGGCATCCTTCACGTGCACGTGGGCCACATAATCCCCCAGGAGGGGCCAGCCCCGCTCGGTGACCCGCTCTTCCCCCACCTGGACAAAGTTGGCCGGATCCCAGACGAAGCGCAGGTGGGGGCTGTTCACCCCCTTCAGCAGGGCATGACAGCGGGCCACCGTGTCACCCACGATGCCTTTTTCATTCTCCAACAGCAGCTCCATGCCCTCGGCCGCGGCCACTTCCACCAGCCGGGCCAGCCGCGCCACCACATCCTCCACATACTGGTCGTAGTGGGTATTGGTGCTGGTGTCATCGGGATAGAAGGAAAAGACCCGGATCCGGCGGGTGCCCAGGGCCTCGGCGATCTGGCAGATCCGCTGGAGATTGGCCACCTCCCGGTCGATGGGGTCGGCCAGGGGTGACTTGCCAATGGGGCTACCGATGGCGCTGATTCCGATCTGCTGCCGGCCACATTCCTGCTTCAGCCGGGCCACCTCTTCATCGGTCAGGTGGAGGACATTCTTGCCCCAAACGCCCCGAAGCTCCAGGTGGCCCACCGCCAGCTGGCGCAGCAGGGCCAGCTGCTCGCCCAGGTCGTCCGCGATCTCATCGCCGAATGCGCTCAGGTAAAATTGTGCTTCTGTCATGATGCAGCTTCCTTCTGCAAAGATTGGCTTTTCAGCGATTCCAACAGGGCCGTGTAGCCTTCCCGATCCAGCGGCAGCTCGACGGTCTGATTGTGGTAGCTGGAGTAGATCATGGCGTTGGCCAGCTCCAGGGACATGCGCCCCTGGACGCCGTCGGCACAGACGGGCGTGCCTTCCAGGATGGCCCGGTGGAGGTCCCGATAGACGGCCACGTGGTCGCCCCGCCCTTCAGGCAGGGTGACGGACACGTCCTCCAGCCGGGGCGCGCCGAACATGCTAGGGTGGTTGGCGATATGCTCCCGGAGGTCGGTCTCAAAACGCTGGTAGGTCAGGCTGCCATCCTGGGCAATGAAGAGGCGCCCGCCGGTCCCCACGATCTCCATGCGCCGGGGGCCGGCTTCCGCGGTGCTGAAGTAGATGGTGCCCAGGGCGCCGTTGTCGTATTCGATCACGGCCAACACCGTGTCCTCGGTCTCGATGGCGTGGCGCAGGGTGCGATTCCACGAGAAGACCCGCCGGGGCATCCCGGCCAGGTGACAGAGCAGGTCCAGGCCATGGGGCGCCTGGTTGAGGAGGACGCCGCCCCCTTCCCCTCGCCAGGTGCCTCGCCAGCCGGCGCTGCGATAGTAGGCGGCCGGCCGCATCCAGGGTTCCACCAGTTCCACCCGCTGCAGCTCACCCAACTGCCCGCTCTGGATCAGTTGATGGGCTGCCCGGATCTCAGGCCGATGGCGCTGTTGGAAGTTGACGGCCAGCAGCCGACCATTGGCCTCGGCCGCCTGGATCATGGCGTCGGCCTCGGCCACGTGGACGGCCATGGGCTTCTCCACCAACACATGGCTGCCGGCTTCCAGGGCGTCGATGGCGATGGCCGCGTGGAAAGGATGGGGCGTGAGGATGACCGTGATGTCGGGCCGGGTCTCCGCCAGCAGGGTACGATGGTCGGGGAAAAAGGGGCAGCCCAGCTCCTCGGCCCGGGCCCGGCCCACCTCGGCGTTCACATCGCACCCACCGACGACCTCGACCGCCTCCAGGGCCAGGGCCGGCCGGTGGGCGCTGAGGATCCCTGCGCCCACGCCCACAATGGCATGGCGCAGCTTGGGTTGTTCACCAGTCATGATCTTTCTCCTGTCAGGAAGGTGATTGGATCGACCTTTCGATTGTATTCGTTCCGGTGCAGATGCACAAAGCGGTACCCTGAGCGGGTATAGTTCAAGTTGGGGGCAGGATTCGGACCCTACCGACACCGGGTGCGGGCAGATCCGATAGGTGCGGGGCAAGCCCCACCCGCTTGCCCCAAAGTTGAAATACCCCCCCTGAACGGGTAGCCGCCAGGACAAAGCCCGACCCTCAGGGATCCAGGCCGGGATCGTGCCGGGGACGAGCGGATGTCGCAGACGGGACAGGCTGGGGGAGACGCCGCTCCCGCACAAAGGCCCAAAGGGCCACCGTCAGGGCCACGGCCACCAGCGCCAGGGTGACCAACAGGGTGTCCCGCAGGGCAGCTACCTGGGCCCAGGCAGGTGCCTCCGTGGCACCGCCGGGGAGGGCCTGGCCTGCGTGGTAGGTGACCCGGGCGGCCCAGACGGTGCCCAGGAGGGAGATGCCGGTGACCTGCCCCAGGGTGCGGGTGATGGAGAGCAGGCCTGAAGCCACCCCCAGCCGCTCCCGGGGTGCGGCACCCATCACCGCGCTGTTGTTGGGCGACTGGAAGATGCCCATGCCCAGGCCGATGGGCAACAGCCGGGCTACGTAGCCCAGGGCCGTGGTCTCGGTGTCCAGGGTGCTGGCAGCCGTGTACCCCACTAACAACATGGCCAGGCCGATGACGGTGATGGGCCGGGAGCCGTACCGGTCCGACAGGGAGCCGGAGATGGGCGCCATGACGCCCAGGGCCACAGGCACGATGGCCAGCATCAGGCCCACCAGCCGCACCTCGTAGCCCAGGACGTCCTCCAGGTAGAAGGGCAGCAGGATGAAGAGGCCGGAGATGCCCACAAAGGTGATAAAACCGGTGCCCAGGTTGACGCTAAACTGGTAGCTGCGGAAGAGGCGCAGGTCGATCATGGGCTGATCCACCCGCCACTCGATGGCCAAAAAGAGGAGCAGGAAGACCAGCCACATGGCCAACAGGCCCAGGATACGGGAATCCCGAAAACCCAGCTCCTGCCCCAGGGTCAACCCCAGCGACAGACCGAGGATGCTCAAGAAGAGGGTCAACCCACCCCAGTAGTCAAAACGCTGACCGCCAGCCGGCCGCAGGTCGGGAATAAAGCGGCCGGCCAGGATGGTGCCCAGGATGCCGATGGGCAGGTTTACCAAGAAGATCCAGTGCCAGGAAGCCGCGTCGATGATAAGGCCCCCCAGGGTGGGCCCCACCACGATGCCCACGGAGACGATGGAGCCGGTGATGCCGATGGCCTTGCCCCGCTCTTGCGGCGGAAAGGATTCGGTGACGATGGCGATGCCCAGGGCCATGATCATGGCCGCGCCGATGGCCTGGAGCACCCGGAAACCGATCAGGAAATAGATGGTGGGGGAGAGGGCACACAGGGTAGAGCCCACGGTAAAAATGACGAAGCCGCTCACGTAGATGCGCTTCTTGCCCACCATGTCGGCCAGGCGGCCGATGCCCAACATCAAGGTGGTCACGGTGAGCAGGTACGACAGCACCACCCACTGCACCGCAGCGAACACGGCGCCGAAATCCCGCACCAGGGTGGGCAGCGCCACGTTGACGATACTGCCGTCGATGGTCGCCAGGAAGATGCCCATGGCGACGGCCGTCATCACATACCATTTGCGGTTGTAGTCCACGGTGAGGTTCTTCATGGGTCCAAAGTCCGAAGTCCTGGGTCCGGAGTCTTGAGGTAACTACCTACCCGGGTAGGCGCAGGCGGCCGGTTCTCCTATGAGCGCTCTGGGCTTGTGGAAGATGTGCGGCTGGGAGCCGCCCCTGGGAAAACCGGCGCCCTTTCTCGTAGGCGCAGCTACAAGCTGCGCTTCGGCGGTTTTTCATGATGGCTTTGGGCCTGTTGAATTCGGGCCTATGGAGAAGGTCAGGAACGCCCCGGCCGCAAGATCAGGCGATATTGGGCCACCTTCTCCACCGCGGCCCGCCGCCAGGGCATCTTGTGGTAGACGCCTTCCCGCCACATGGGGATCTGGTCGTCATAGTGCTCGCTCAGGGGGTGACCTGACTGGCCGGTGGCAGTCACCGTCTGGGCCTGATCCCAGACCCCCACCTCCAACACCTGCCGATAGCTGGCGGCGATCTGCACCAGCCCCGGCGGCAGTTTAGGCGCGTGTCGGGTCTGGTTGGGGGTCACCCCATCGCCGCCCACCGGAAAGGGCCCCCGGTTGAAGATGCCCCGCAGCAGCCGTACGCTGCCCAGGGGGTGCACGTAGCGCACCTGGTGGACCCGGCCCCAGTGCCAGCGCCGGATGTTGTCGCCCAGCTCCCGGCGGATCTGGCGCACGGCCCGGCCCAAAGCCTCCTTCAACAGCTCATCCCGACGGCGGGGCCAGCCGCTGGCTGCCTCCATGTACCAAATGGACTCATCCGCTTCGTTCAGGAGCTGGACCAGACGACTTTCGGCCCGCAACATGAAGCCGTTGATCTGGAACAGGGGGTTCGTGGCCATGCCCAGATAGCCTTCGGCCGCGTCACCCAGTTTGTCGCCGAAGGTCAGCTGCAGGAGGTAGAGCAAGGTGTAGTGGAAGATGAGCGCGGCCGGGCTGTCGGTGTCCATGCGGAAGTCCCAGCGCCGCAGGTAGTTGACGGCCACCCGCTCCCACGAGTCGTCGGTGTCGATCAGGGTGAGCCAGGGGGTCAGCGCGGCCGCGTATTTACTGACCGTGTCCATCTGCATCTCCTCCATGTCCCGCACGGTATAGCGATCCTTTTTCTGCAGGAGCTCCTCCAGCCGTGCGGCCCGCCAGCCTGGGAAAAACTCCACCCCTAGAAAGTAGGGGTAGTCATCGCCGATCATCTTGTTGTTGGCCGTGACGATGACGCCGGACGACGGGTTGTAGAGGCGAGGCAGTTCCCCGGCCGGGATGTAACCGTTCCACTCGTAGGCCGGGTCCCAGCCCGGCGCCGGCACCAGGCCCAGGTTCACCTCCCGCCGGGGCACCTGGCCGGCCAGGACATAGCCAATGTTCCCCTCCACGTCGGCGTAGGTGACGTTCTGGGCCGGCATGGACCAATCGGCCAGGGCGTCCTGGAATTCCGCCCAGTTGCGGGCCTGGTTCAGCTGCAACAGGGCGCGGAAGAGCCGGCCCGGCTGGTGCCCCACCCAGCGGAGGGAGAGGGGAATTTCGGCCCGGTCGCCCAGGAGGCCGGTGATCAGGGGGCCGTGCCGGGTGACCACCACCCGCTCCACGTGGGGTGTGGTGCGCCGGCGGATGCGGATCTCCTCCTCGATGAGCTGGGCCTGCTCCCATCCCTCGCCATAGGCAAAACGGGTCGGGTCTGTGGGGTGGGGCCGCTCCACGTACAGGTCCTGCACGTCCACAAAGGCGTTGGTCAGGCCCCAGGCGATGTGTTCATTGTGGCCGATCACCACGCCTGGGCCGCCGGCGAAGGAGGCCCCGCTGACTTCCAGGTCGGGGCAACTGAGATGGTTCTCATACCAGGCGCCGGGGATCTGAACGGCCAGATGGGGGTCGTTGGCCAGGAGGGGACGGCGGGTCAGGCTCCGCTTGGGGGCCAAGACCCAGCTGTTGCTGCCCTGGCCGCCTTCCACCGTGCCCAGCCACTGGCGCAACTTCTCATATTCGTTGAGGAGCAGCCCGCCGGTATTCAAGAGCCGGGTCACCTCCTGGCTGTCCAGGCCCTCCAGGATGACGGGGTTCTCCGCCGGATAGTCCGGTTCCAGCTCGGCAGCCCGGATGGGGCCCAAAAGCTTCAGCAGGCGCAGCCGGGTCACCTCGCTTTCCCAGTTGATGCTCAGGGACCAGCCCATCATCTTGGCGAAGGCCAGCACGTCCAGGGGCGTCCACGGTTCCGGCTCAAAGCGCAGCAGGTTGAACTCGGCTGCCAGCCGACCCGGCCGGGACTGGATGTAGGCGTTGACGCCCTCCACATACCAGGTCAACATCTGGAGCACCTCGGGATCCAGGGTGGGCAGCTCGGCCTGGGCAGCCCGCCAGAAGCCCACGATGCGGCTGAAGCGGTCCGCGTCCAGGGCGGCTTCCCCGAAGAGCTCGGCCAGGCGGCCCTGGGCAATGCGGCGGTTCTGCTCCATCTGCCAGAGGCGGTCCTGGGCGTGGACGAATCCCTGGGCCCGGAAGAGGTCGGCCCGGGAGCGGGCGTAGATGTGGGGTACGCCGTGGCGGTCCCGCAGGATCTCCACCGGCTCATCCAGGATGGACAGGGTCAGCTCGCCCTCCAGTTTGGGCACCGGCCGCTGCACCAGCCACCAGTAGATGTAGAGGAAGAAGCCGCCTATGGCCACGATGGCCAGGATCAGGAGAAGCGCGATGGGGATGAGAAGGGTTGTCCACATAGGGCCGGCTCGATCATTCGGTCATGTCGTTGGGCGCCACAGCCCTGTGGCATCGGGTGCGGCACGTTTGCAGGTTTACAGACTTGTCGGAACCAGTCCTGTAGTTATAACACAGCTTGCCCGTTCCCCGGGAATCGGGACACGGGTGGCCTATCCATTTGAATCCCTGGCTTTGCGCTTTTTCAGATCCACCGATGACACAGCTTTCACAGATAGGGCCAGGGTCAATCTGTATTTATCTGTATTTATCTGTATTTATCTGTATTTATCGGTAAAATCTTTGGATCAACCCAATCTGCGAAGATAGGGTCACCGACAGAAAGGATCGCACAGATGGAAATCACCGTGTACGGCGCGCACTGGTGCCCCGATTGCCGCCGCAGCAAGCAGTTTCTGGGCGAACATCAGATCCCCTATCGCTGGGTGGACATCGAACAGGATCCCGTGGCAGAGCAGTACGTCATCGAGCAGAATCAGGGCAGGCGCATCATTCCCACCATCGTCTTCGGCGATGGGTCAGTCCTGGTGGAGCCCTCCAACGCCGAGCTGGCCGCGCACCTGGGGCTGAAGACCCAGGCCAGCCGCACCCACTACCCTTTGGTGGTGGCAGGCGGGGGGCCGGCCGGGCTGACGGCAGCCCTGTATGCCGCACGGGAAGGCATCGACACCCTGGTCATCGAGCGGGCGGCCTTCGGCGGCCAGGCTGCCGCCACCGAGAAATTGGACAACCTGCCGGGCTTTCCTGATGGCATCCGGGGGCTGGACTTCGGCAACCGTCTGCGGGAACAGGCCGAGCGCTTCGGTGTGGAGCTGCTCCAGGCCCAGGACATCGTCCGGGTACGCAGCCAGGACAACTACCACATCGCGGTGACGGCCGCCGGCCAGGAGTACAGCGGCTGTGCCCTGCTGGTGGCCACGGGCAGCCGCTACCGGCGTCTCCAGGTGCCCGGCGAAGCCGACTACATCGGCGCGGGCATCCACTTCTGTGCCACCTGCGACGGCCCTTTCTACAAAGGAGGCCACGTCGCCGTAGTGGGCGGCGGCAACAGCGCCACCGAAGAAAGCCTGCTTTTGACAAAATTTGCCGATCGGGTCACTATGATAGTCCGTAGCGGCGCTTTCAAGGCCAGCCCGGTCATCCAGGAAAGGGTACTGAGGGACCCCAAGATCCAGGTGCTGTGGCACACCGAGGTCGTTGAATTTCAGGGCCGTGGTGGCAAGCTGACCCACCTGGTGCTCAAGAACAACGAAAATTCGGGAATATTTGAAAACCGTTTGAGGTGATTCGAAACCATGACCGCAGCCGCCGGCGATGAGGTTCTGTGTATTGGCGTGACCGTGCGCAAAGGGACGCCAGAGTGGATTGAGGAAAACAGTCGACACTACCTGAACGTGCTGGCAGAATACGGCGCGGCAGCCGTGGTTCTCTCGCCGGATCGGCCGGCGACCTTTCCACATGGACGAAGCTTTGAGCCGGACGCCGCCGGACGCCTGCCCGACGCCATCCTGGATCACCTGGACGGGCTAATCCTGTCGGGCGGGGGCGACGTCCACCCCCGCTATTTCAACCAGCCCCTCGACGGCGCCGAGCCTGAACATATCGACGTGGCCCGGGACGAGTTGGAGCTAAACCTGGCCCGGGGCGCCCTCGGCCGGGACCTGCCCATCTTCGGCATCTGTCGCGGGTGCCAGGTCCTTAACGTCGCGGCCGGCGGCGCCATGCGCCAACACCTGGAGGGGCACCGCTCGCCCAAGGAAGATCCGGCCTTTCACCCGGTGGCCATCCAGGTCGGGACCCGCCTCCACGCTCTGATGGGCCAGGAGGAGATCCAGGTCAACACCTACCACCACCAGGGCGTGGATCACCAGAGTCTCGCGCCTATCTTCGTGCCGGCCGGAGTAGCTTTGCCGGACACGTGGCTGGTAGAGGCCTTCGAAAGCCCGGCCCATGGCTGGTTGGGGGGGGTCCAGTGGCATCCGGAACGCCTGTTCGAGCTCAGCGGGGACCATCGCCGCCTGTGGGAGAGCTTCCTCCAGGCCTGCCGGCAGATCGCCCGCCGCAGGAAGGCTCGAAACCCGGATGGCCCCAGGAGCGAAGCAATGAAACAGCAACGACCATGAAGACTGCCCTGTTCGACTATGACCTGCCCCCCGAGTTGATTGCCCAGGAGCCGGCCGAGCCCCGGGACAGCAGCCGGCTGATGGTCCTCCACCGGAAAGATGGCCGCATGGAGCACCGCCGTTTTCGGGACATTGGCGACTATCTGCGGGCCGGGGATCTGCTGGTGGCCAACGACAGCCGAGTTATTCCGGCCCGGCTCCACGGCCACAAGCCCACCGGCGGCAAGGTGGAAATCTTTCTCCTGCGCAAGTTGGACGAGGCAGGCAGCGAGTGGGAATGTCTCACCCGGGGACGCAACCTGGTGGCGGGCGTCCAGGTACAGGTGGAGCCCCTGGCGAGCGGGGGTGAAGCCATGCCGCCGGTAGAAGCCACCCTCGTGACGGTGAATCCCTTGGGCACCCGGGTGGTGCGCTTCGCCCGGCCTATCAGCCCATACCTGCACCAGTTGGGGGAGATTCCCCTGCCGCCCTACATCACAGCCTACCAGGGCGACCGGGAGCGGTACCAGACGGTCTACAGTCGAACTGAGGGGAGCGTGGCCGCGCCCACCGCGGGCCTTCATTTCACGCCGGAGCTGCTGGTCGCCTTGCGGCAACAGGGCGTCGGCTTTGAGACGGTGACCCTACACGTGGGGTTGGACACCTTCAAGCCGGTGGAGGCGGAAGAGGTGGAAAAACACACCATCCACACCGAATGGGCGGAATTAAGTGCCGATACCGCCCGGCGGATCAACCAGGTGTCGCTGCAAGGGGGGCGGATCATAGCGGTGGGCACCACCACCGTGCGCACCCTGGAATGGGCGGCCACCGGGGCCCAGGGCATCGACCCGTACGATCCCCAGGCCTGCCCATGGCAACGCACAGCGGCCTTTGCCGGGCCGGTGGAGCTGTACATCTATCCGGGTTACCGCTTCCGGGCGGTGGACGGGCTGATTACCAACTTCCACCTGCCCCGCTCCAGCCTCCTGATGCTGGTGAGCGCCTTTGTGGGACAGTACCATCCGGAGGATCTGGACTGGGGACGACGCACCCTGCTGGCTGCGTATGAGGTGGCCAAGCAGGAAGGATATCGGTTCTACAGCTTTGGCGATGCCATGCTGATCCTCTGAGCTCGCTGATCCAGAGGGCCCAGCGATTTCCCAGAGGGAGGCGTGGGATTTACGCCAGACTGTACTAGTCGGCCCTGTGGAGCAGATGCTTCTGCAGCTTTCCCATGGCGTTGCGGGGTAAAGCCGAGACCCGGTAAAAGCGCCGGGGGACCTTGTAGCCGGCCAGTTGGCCTTTGCAAAAAGCCACCAGCTCCGCTTCGTCGATTTCCCCCGTGCAGACAATGTAGGCAACGGGCACTTCACCCCACTCGGGGTGAGGCTCTCCCACCACTGCGGCCTCCGCCAGTCCCGGATAGGTGGTCAGCAGCTCCTCGATTTCCCGGGGGTAAATGTTGAAACCGCCGCTAATGATCAGCTCGTGGCGACGGCCCAGCAGCGTCACATAGCCGTGGTCCGGATCCTGACGGGCCAGGTCGCCGGTCCGGAACCACTCCCGGCCCTGGTCATCCCGACAAAAGCTGGCCGCGGTCTTCTCCGGATCCTGCCAGTATCCCTGGAAAACGTTGCTGCCCCGCACCAGCAGCTCCCCTTGTTGCCCCGGCGCCACATCCTGCAGGTTGGCATCCACAATGCGGATGGAGACACCGGGCAGGGGCGTGCCAACGGTGCCAGGCCGTCGAGGGCCGGCGTAAGGATTGCTCAGGTTCATCCCCGTTTCGGTCATGCCATACCGTTCCAGGATGGCATGGCCGGTCCGATTTTGAAAGGCCACAAAGACCTCCGGCGGCAGGGGTGCACTGCCGGAGCAAAACAGGCGCATGTGGCTGAAGTCCAGGGGGCCTGGGTGGCGCTCCATTTCCTGGAGGAGGCGGACGTAGATGGTGGGGACGGCAAAGAAGAGGCTCGGCCTGGCATGGAGCAGATCATCCAACACCGCTGTCGCGTCGAAGTGGGCGTGGAGCAAGATGGTGGCACCGGCAGCCAGGGCACAATGCAAGCCCACAATCAAACCGTGGACGTGGAAGAGAGGCAGGCAGAGGAGCAGGCGATCTTCTGCCTGCCAACCCCAGGCGGATAGCAGGCCGGTGACTGTGGCCATCACGTTGTTATGGCTCAACATGGCGCCCTTGCTGCGACCTGTGGTGCCGGACGTGTACATGATGAGCGCCAGGTCGTCCCCTTCGACGGCAGGCACAGCCAGGCTGTCGGCTGGAGCAGACCAGCTCGAGAAATCCTCCAAGAGAAGCGTCGCCTCCAGGGAAGCCCGCTGGGAGGTCGAGACCTCCTCGAGGATGGGCAGGTAGTCCCGCTCCGTGATGAGCAGGCGTGGCCTGCAGTCGCTCAGGATGTGGCCGATTTCTAAGCGGCGGTAGCGGAGGTTCATGGGGACCACAATGGCGCCCAGGCGAATGACAGCCAGGTAGGCGATGACCAGCTCCGGACGGCTGCCCACATAAAAGGCAACCCGGTCGCCTTTCCCCAGGCCCCAACGCTGGAGGCCTGCGGCCAGACGATCTGCCTGGGTAAAGAGCTCTTCATAGGGGAGGCGGTGCCCCGGGGCACTGGACGAGCGGGTCTCAATGGCAATCTGGTGAGGGGCGCGATGACGCGCGATGGCAAAGAGATCGTGGAGGTTCATGGAAGTAGACCATCAGCAAAACTGTGGAATGGTTAATGGAATCGCTTGGGGTAAAATCCACAACGACAGAACCCGGGGAAAGACTAAAGTGGGTGACGATTTCTGTCAAATTGGATGAGATGGGATGGGTATGTGGGAGAGGTGATGGTTGGGAGGGAATTAAAGGGGCAGGGAAGAGAGGGGTTGGCAATGACCTACTCTCGCATGCAGTCGCCCGCATACTACCAT
>FWPU01003249.1_pt1 | contig 38282 bp, 25 predicted proteins | sample 2228361 | NCBI WGS metagenome assembly FWPU01 (sample SAMEA103939777, study PRJEB20133) | metagenome | reverse complement strand
CCGACAAGCCGCCCGGCCCAGGTGACGCCCCTACCCCCGCGCCAGCAGAAGGCGCGCGCAGACCGTCGCTCTTCGGGCGGGTGACGCGGCCTGAAAAAGACGAAGAATCGCCTACCGAGGCACCTGGCCCCGACGACGCGACACCGGTGCGACCGGCAGAGCGATCGCGTCTGTCCACAGGGGACGTGGCCGGCAGCGCAGTAGCCGGAGCGCTCGGCGCGGCAGCGCTGAGCGGAGCGCGGCCCAGCACCCCGCTGACCCGCCCAACCGTTCCCGACAAGCCTTCTATCCACCCAGAGATAGAGGAAGAAGCATCGCCCCGGCCTCAGCCGCGCGCGCCATTGTCGGAGGCGCGGCCTCCGTCGCCCCTCCGCCCGCCGGATCGTGGGGGAGACGAACAGGCACCCCAGACTGACGAGACTCGCCCGGCGGACGAAGCCCCTGCGCCCGGCACCGAGCGCATGGCCCGCCCGGCGCATCCCGAACTGTTGCGTATGCGCGGGTTGATGTCTGGCGCGAAACCCGGCGTCGTGCCGCCCGCCAAGCCCGCGCCTGCGGCGACAGAGGCCGCGAGCAAAGACGAAACCCCTGCAGCAGATGTTGCAGCTACGCGCCGCGCTGAACCGCCCGCGCCGGGTATTCTGGAAACAGCGCCCGAAGCCCAGGCAACCCAGAAAGCCGCTCCGCCGGAAGAATTCGCGTCACGGCCAGTGACGCCCGTCCAGCGCCCCGCGTCAGAAGCCGCTCGCGCCGAGGTCAGCACGGGAGGGCGTGCCGTATCCCCCACTCCCGCGCGACCGTCTACATCGTCACCGGCCATCCGTCGCGATCCGCAGCCCGCCGCGAAGACCGGCGCGGACACCGGCAGCCCGGAAGCGCGTGCAGCCGCGCCCATGCGCCGCCAGATCACCTATGAACTGCCGGACTTCCGCAAACTGCTCAACCGGGGTGAGGAGAAGCGCGTCAACGACGAAGTGTTGCTGGAAAAAGCGCGCATCATCGAGGAGACACTGGCCAGCTTCAGCGCGCCGGGCAAGGTGGTGGAAGTGAATCCGGGGCCGGTGATCACGCAGTTTGGCGTTGAGCCGGACTATCTGCTCACGCGCAGCGGCAAGAAACAGCGCGTCAAAGTCGGCTCGATTGCACGCCTGGACGCCGACCTGGCCCTGGCCCTGGCCGCCAAGTCCATCCGCATCGAAGCGCCAGTGCCGGGCAAGAGCATGGTGGGCATCGAAGTGCCCAACGACGAAGTAGCGCTGGTGAGTCTGCTGGACATCATGGAAGCGCCAGAGTTCACGCGCATTGACTCCAAGCTGCGCCTCGCCCTGGGACTGGCCGTAGATGGCACGCCCGTCGCTGCCGACCTGACCGCCATGCCACACCTGCTCATCGCCGGGACGACCGGTTCCGGCAAGTCGGTCTGCGTCAACGCCATCATCGCCTGCCTGTTGCTGCAGAATACGCCCGACGACCTGCAGTTCATCATGGTGGACCCCAAGCGAGTCGAACTGACCGGCTACAACGGCATCCCACACCTGGTTGCGCCGGTGGTCGTTGATCTGGAGCGCATCGTGGGGGTTTTGCAGTGGGTGCAGCGCGAGATGGAAGCGCGCTATCACAAGTTCGCGGCGATCGGCGCGCGCAATATCCTGGACTACAACAAGAAGATCGGCCCCGACCAGCGCCGGATGCCCTATTACGTGGTGGTCATTGACGAACTGGCCGACCTGATGATGCTCGCGCCGGACGAGACCGAACGCCTGCTGGCGCGCCTGGCACAGATGGCCCGCGCAACGGGCATTCACCTGATTATCAGCACGCAGCGCCCCAGCGTAGATATCATCACCGGCCTGATCAAAGCCAACTTCCCGGCGCGCATTGCCTTCATGGTGGCGTCGTCGGTGGACTCGCGGGTCATCCTCGATCAGCCCGGCGCGGAGAAGTTGTTGGGGCGCGGCGACATGCTCTTCCAATCGCCGGAGGCTGCTGCTCCCGTGCGTATGCAGGGCGTGTTTGTCTCCGACGAGGAGATCGCGCGCATCACTGGCTTCTGGAAGGCGCAACTCATCCAGAAGGGCGGCCCCGATGCGCTGGCCGCGGCCAACCGCGAGCTTGCCTTTGGGGCGGTTGACAAAGGGTCGGAACTGCCTGGGCGTCGCCGTTCCAGCCGACCCGCAGCCCAGCAGGCCCTGTGGGAAGACCCGGAACTGACCGGCGACGATGGCATGGGCGAGGATGAACTATACGACCAGGCCGTGGAACTGGTGCGCAGCCTGAAGAAAGCCTCGATCTCGCTGCTGCAAAGACAGTTGCGCATCGGTTACACGCGCGCTGCCCGCTTGATTGATCGCATGGAAGAGGACGGGATCATCGGCCCGCCCCAGGAAGGCAGCAAGCCGCGCGAGGTGATTAAGTTCGACTGAGCGAGAGTGGGGCCAGGGAAACACTCCCTGGCCGCTTCTACGCCCAGCGGCTTCGCCCTCAACCTCTGGCCTTTTTTCGCTCGCTGTGGGCAAAGAGGGCGCTTCTGCAACGGAATACAAGTCCCCTCGCCCCGCGGGTGTGAGCAAAGGTTGCCCGGCAGTTTGCTGTGCCCTGTGCCGCAATCGCGAGCGAGAGAGGGCCTTCCCTTTGTGAAAATTCATCGTAACTCTAACGATTGGACATCACCGATGACTCGTCGCTGCATCGCGTTCTTGCCCCTGGGTCTGCTCATCCTCACCGGCAGCCTGTTGATCCTCCCCCTCAGCGCAATCGCGCAGTCACCTTCCAGCGGACCGTACACGCAAGCCCTCACCTTGGGACGCGGGGCCGTGCGCAGCCTGGCCTGGTCACCCGATGGACAGGTCGTGGCCGTGGGGAGCACGGTGGGCATCTGGCTCTACTCGTCCGCGCTGGAGCCGCTGGGTCTGCTCACCGGTCACACCCGCGCCGCTTACGCGCTGGACTTCAGCCCGGACGGAACGCAACTTGTCAGCGCCAGTCACGATCGGACGCTGCGCGTGTGGAGGGTCGCCGCGCAGACAACGCAGGCCGTGCTCGAAGGGCATACCGACCTGGTCGTCGCCGTGGACTGGTCGCCAGGTGGCACCCTCATCGCCAGCGGATCGTATGATCGCACTGTGCGCCTGTGGGAGGCGGTCAACGGCACGGCCCGCGCTGTCCTGCCGGGACATCAGGGGTGGGTCAGCGATGTCGCCTTCAGCCCGCATGGCGCAGTGCTCGCCAGCGCCAGCTACGATGGGACAGTGCGGGTGTGGGATGTCACCGACGGCGAAGCGCGAGCGGTCTTGCGCGGGCACGATGGGCCGGTGCTGGCCGTTGCGTTCGTAGACGACAACGCGCTGGTCAGCGTCGGCTGGGATGGCACCCTGCGCGTCTGGTCGTTGACTGTCAAGCGCCAGATGCTGGCGATACAGGCCCATGACGCGGTAATCTACGATGTGGCCTGGTCGGCGGAGCGGGCGCAGCTCGTCACGGCCAGTTGGGACGGCACAGCGAGAACCTGGCGTGCAGATGATCTGCGTCCGGTGCAGACACTCAGCGGTCACACGGGACAGGCACACCGCGCCCTGTGGAGTCCCGACGGGACACGGCTGGTCACGCTGGGCTGGGATGACACGGTGCGCGTCTGGGCCATGCCCGGCGGGCAGGTCAGCGGTGCGCTCGACGCGCACATGGACAGCATCGAGGCGCTGGCCTGGAGCGCAGACGGGCGCGTGCTGACGGCGGTCACGCTGGATGGACGTGCCCTGCTATGGGATGCGACGACGGGCGACCTGCTGCGGGTGACTGCCGGGCAGGCTGTCGCTCCAGTCCGCGCGGCGACTAATCATACCGGCGCGCGGCGCGCCGAGATTGATGCGACGGGCGTGGTCCGTGTCTTCAACACGGCGAACGCCGCGCTGATCGCCGAGTTACCGGGGCGGGCCAACGCCCTTAGCTGGAGCGCGGACGGGAGGCTGGCAGTTGCCTTGCGCAACGGCACGATTGCCATCTGGGTGGAATCATGACTGGACAGAAACGCTGGTGGAAAGCGGTAGGAGCGCTGGAAGCGCTGGCGCTGGTGATCTTTGGCGTGGCGCTGGGGCTGGTATTCGCAGCGGGACTCGATCCCGTAGCCTTGATCATTCTGCTGGTGCTGGCTTTCTTCGCCTACATGGCGCGGGGAGTGTGGCGGCAGGCCCAACAGGTGCGTCCCGTCGAGCCACCGCGCACCTGGGCCATCACTGCCATTGCCAATCTGATCCTGATGGCGTTGGGCATCGGTTCGTTCGGCTGGTACCTGGCGGGGGCGGGTGCACTGGCCTGGGTGCCGTTCCTGATCTTCATGGCGGGCATGATGGCCTTGCGACTGTGGCGACGCGACGTGACCAACAAGCTGTACGCCTGGCGCGGCCCCGCTCTGACCCTGTTGCAGCGCGGTGAATATCGGCAGGTCATCCGCGCTCTGGAAAGCGAGGCGACCGCCGGTCGCGGTCACCCGGACAAGCTGGCGATGGTGGCGCTGGCCTATATCGAGCTGAACAAATGGGAACGCGCCGAACAATTGCTGCAACAGGCGCGGCAACTGGCCCCCACCTACCTGTCGGTCAACGGGGCGCTGGCCTCGCTGCGACGACATCAGGCGCGCTATGCCGAGGCAGCGCAGATTCTGCAGGAAGCACTGGCCAGGGAGGATGATCTCACTTCGCGCTATTATCTGGGATTGTGCCAGTACCTGGCAGGGGACACAGACCATGCCCGCGGGACGTTGCAGGCAGTGGCGGAAGCGCCGCTGCTCTTCCGGCAGGGGCAGGTGATGAGCGCCTACCTGCTGGGGCAGATGGCCGAGGCCGAAGGGGATCGCTCAGCAGCGCAACGCTGGTACGAGCGCATGGCCGAGGGCGCGCCGAAAGTTTTGCCGGTGCTGGAAGAAGAGGCACGCCGTCACAAAGACAGCGCCTACGGCGAAACGCTCAAAGGGCACGTCAAGACCATGCGACGCATCGCGGCGCAGTATCAGTCCACCCCAGACCATTAGACCATCCGGTCTTTTTTGTTGTGAAAACGTTAAGGATTGTTAGGGGAAAGCAGCGGCTTGTTTATGCTCTGTGAATATTTTGTGAAACCTGCTCAAGGGGCATTGCAGCGCCCAGGGTTGCATGTTACTATGGGGTCACCATCAGGATGATCAATCCATCATAACGATCCAAGGAGGTCTCATATGTTGTATCAACCGCGTGAAGAGGGTCAGGGTCTCGTAGAGTACGCCCTCATCCTCGTTCTGGTCGCCGTGGTCGTGATCATCATTCTGGCCCTGCTCGGCCCCGCCATCGGCAACATCTTCTCCCGTATCGTCTCGGCCCTGTAATCGTCCGCGTTTCATCACCCTCAAAGCCCCGCCCCGGCGGGGCTTTGGCTTTTGAGCGTGGGGGAGCGTCTGACAGCCGTATAGGACAACAGTCCTCTTTTGCGCTACACTTGCACTGGCGACGCGCAGAAGTTAAGGAGAAGCACAATGCATTGGTGGGTGAAACGGTGGCCGTTGGGGCTGCTCCTGATGATCCTGTCGCTGACAGGCTGCGACACATTGACCGGCGCAGCCGAGATCGAACAACTGGAGACACGCAACGCCCAATTGCAGGGCACCATTGAAGTGCTGGGGACACCGCTGGCGACCATCGCCGCGCTGGAAGACGCAGCGACACAGGCGGTATTGCTGGAAGCACAGCTAGCCGCCGCCCAAAACGAAGCGCTGGCCGCCAAAGCTACCCTCACTGTGCTCCAGTTGACTGGCGGCGGCGCGGTAGTCCCGACTACCCCACCTCCGGCAGCCCCGCCCGGCGATCAACCCTTTAGTCTGCTCACGCCTGCCGCTACACCGGTGGGAACGGGCACGCAGTTTTCGCAGACAGTCACCGCTACCGGGCGCGACGCTCAGGACTGCCCCGTCGGTGCCACGTCCGTCTTCCCACCAGATACCCCCACCATCTACGTCATCACGCGCGTCAACTTTCTGCCCGCCGGTTCCACGCTCAGCGCCCGCTGGACGGTCAACGGCGAGCTGTTCTTCGACGACACTCAGTGTTGGATACCCGATCGCGACTGGACAGATATCTGTGCCTATTGCTCGATCGTCCCTGAAGGCGCTACTTTCGAGACGGGCGACTGGACAGTCGAACTATTCCTCGACGGACAGTTGATGTCACAGGTGCAGTTCCGCGTGGCCGAGCCGACGACCGGCACGGTTGTGACTCCTCCCGCAGCCATGACGCAGTGAGCGGGCCGCTCGCCCTTGGGTCAACGTATCAGCACCGGAGCGCGAAACAGGCGCTCCGTTTTTTTGCCGATCTGCCGCTGGGGGAAGTAGACCGAGCGCGGGACTTTTCGGTTCGCCTCATCCCCTTGACATAAAACTCATCAGTTTTATAATGAACCGCATCGTTTCCAAGAGGGGGTGCCCTATGATTCGCGGACGATTTCGGCAGCAACAGTGGCATGTGCGCCAGGAAGCCATTCTCGACGCCCTGGAGCAACTCTTCTCCGAGCGGGGCGTGGCGGGCGTCACCATGGATGACCTGGCCGAGGCAGTGGGCATCAGCAAAGCGACGCTCTACCAGCATTTCGCCAGCAAAGACGCCATGCTCGCCCATCTGCTAACGGCGCACTACGAGCGCTTCATCGAGTGGCTGGAATCTACCGCCGGACAACCTCCCATCGAGCGACTGTGTGCCACCATGCGCTACCTGATGTCCCGGCACATGGTGGCGCTGCGCGAAGTGCTGGCCATGGGCAGAGAACAGGTGTTGCCTGTCTTCCGCAACGAGGCGGAACTGCTCGCCCGGCATACCCGCACCCTGCGCCTGTTGACCGAGATCGTCCGTCAGGGTCAGGCCGATGGTTCCATCGCCGCCGATCTGGCTCCTCAGGCCGTCATTGGCGCTATGTGGGCATTGACCAATATGTCGGCGCAGCAGTCGCCAGGGGCCCAGGCGCTACCGGACGCGCTGGACGAGACCGCCTACGCCGAGCAGATGCTGCTGCTATTCACCCGCAGTCTGCGGCCCATCTCCTGAATCAGCTCTCCCCTGGCGCGTCTGCGACTCTGCGCCTGCACTGTATCGCTGCAATCAGAAAGGATGAGTGAGTGTATGTCTACCGTCAGTTCCGCTTCTGGGCAGGAGGCACTGAGCGCCTCAGACCACGCCCCACATGACCGTCGGCGCTGGTATGCGCTGCTGATCCTCAGCCTGAGCCTGACGCTGGTGATCATGGATGGCACCATCGTCAACGTGGCCATCCCCTCGATCAGCCGGCAATTCAATGCCTCATTCCGCGATGTCGAATGGGTGAATACCATCTACTCGCTGGTCTACGCGGCGACGCTGATTCTGTGGGGGAAGATCGGCGACCAGTACGGACGCCGTCTGCTGTTTTTGATCGGCGTCGTGCTGTTCGGGCTGGGATCGGCGTTGGTAGGCGCTTCCTCATCCATCGAGATGCTGGTCGCCATGCGCGCGCTGCAGGGCGTTGGGGCGGCGATCCTCAGTCCCAGCACGCTTTCCATCGTCACGACGACTTTCAAGGGCCGCGAACGCGGTATTGCCTTCGGCATCTGGGGGGCCACGGCAGGCGTGGCCGCTGCCCTTGGCCCGCTGATGGGCGGCTGGGTGATCGATCATGCCTCGTGGCGCTGGGCGTTCTATATCAACATCCCCATCGTCGTGGCGGCGTTTGTGGGGTCGCTATGGGCCATCCAGGAATCGCGCGATCCCACCTCCCGCCGCTATTTCGATGTCCCTGGCACATTGCTCGGCGGACTCGGATTGGGAGCGCTGGTCTTCGGCATCATCGAAGGGCAGGTCTATGGCTGGTGGAAGCCAGACGAGACCTTCTCTGTCCTGGGTTGGGAATGGCCATCACAGGATATTTCTATCGTGCCCATCTCCATCGCCCTGGGCGTAATACTGCTGGCGATCTTCGCCTGGTACGAGCGCCTGCTCGAACGGCGGAGCAGCGAACCGCTCTTTGAGTTTGGCCTGCTGCGCTACCGCAGCTACAAGTACGGTATGATCACCGGCCTGATCGTCAACCTGGGCGAGATAGGCGTGCTGTTCGCCACCTCGCTCTATCTGCAAGGCACCAAAGGGCTGAGCGCGTTCGATACTGGGGTAGCGTTGTTGCCACTGGCGGTTATGGCCTTCATCGGCGCGCCGGTTGCCGGTTCGTTCTCGGCGCGCATCGGCCCCAAATGGATTGTCACCACTGGCATGAGCATCGAGGTCATCGCCCTGCTGACCCTGGCCATCGTCGTCGAGCCAGCCACATCCACCACGACCATTGCCCTGATCCTGGGCCTGTATGGTCTGGGGTTGGGGTTGGCGATCGCCCAACTCACCAGCCTGGTGCTCTACGACATCCCCGCCCCCAAGGCCGGTATTGCGTCTGGCGGCAACAGCACCATCCGGCAAGTAGGGGCAGCGCTGGGCATTGCCATCATCGGCACGGTGCTGACCACGGCCATCGAGCGCCGGCTGTCAGATGACTTTGCCCGCACCGAGATGCTCGCCCCACCTGTGCTGGCCATGCAGGATATGTTCGTGGAGATGGCCAAGCAGCCGGTCAATTTCGACTTCGCCGAGCTTCTCAGTGGGCCGCCCCCTGCCGAAGGGCACGGCAGCATGAGCGCCCCGACGGCGACTGCGCCGGACGCGGGCAGCGCTCAAGCGCCTGTTATGCCAGAGAGCGGCAATCCCGCCCCCAGCGCGACAGGTGGGATGCCAACCGGCCTGGATATGCGTGCGCAGGGGACAGAGGTCGGGCGTATCGTGACCGACGCCCGTACCAACGGCATGGCATACGCTGCACTGGCCGCGGCGCTCTTCGTGGCGACGGGAGCGATCAGCTCGCTGATGTTGCCCAACCCGCGCGAACAAGTCCTCGCCCGATCGCAGGCAGAAATCTCGGTCGTCGCAGAATGAACTGCTCCGGGCCAGGGGCACGCCGGCACCTTCCCCAAAACCCCCTGGCCCCTTCCGTCGTCTGGAAAGCACGCACCTGCTCGCACGTTTGCGTTCCCTGGCCCGCGTATCAGGGGCGGACAGCCATTGAGCGCATCTCGAACAGGAAGCTGTGCTTAACCTTTACCTCACCTGACGCGCCTCGTTGCCGAGCGCAGCGAGGCTGGGGGTGAGATAAACCAGGCAGGCCAATTTGGGGCAGAATTCACCCCAGGGAGCACAGAGGCCACAAGGCAAGTCACAGGGTTTTTTGAGATGTTTCTTCTCTGCGCCCTCGGCATCTCGGCGGTGCAGAATTTCCACCCCAAAACGCGAATGCCCCTGCCTGTGCTCCCTGTAGTTTTCTAGCGCGGCTAGCACTATAATTGAGTGACCAGCATCCAGAGCATGTTGGCAGGGCCTGGGAACAGGGTGGGAGAGATGGTTGATCAGCAACCCTCCGGCGAGGCATGGCCAGAAGAGGGAATATCGGCACAGCAGCGCAGCCCGCTGGCTGCGCCGGGACGTTTTACGCGGTTGGCAGTGACGCGCGGGAGTCTGCGCCCCCTGACCGCAGGACTGGGAGTGCTGTATCTGACCCTGGCGGGGGGATACGCGCTGCTGATACAGGGCGATAGCGGCTCGACGCTGGCTCTTTCCGCCTTGCTAACCGCCGTACTGCTCCTTGGCTTGCACGTTCTCCTGCGCCGCCAATCGCTGCCCGGCACCTGGGTGTACCCCTTCGGGGCGATGATCGCCGGGCTGGTGCTGGCCAACAACCTGCTGCATCTCTACCTCACCGAACAGCCCGAACAAACCGCCTACCTGATGTTGTTGCTCATTGGCACGGCGTTCTTTCTGCCGTCTGGCCTCTGGCTGGGATTGGTGATAGCGCTCACCTGGGCCGGCTGGGCATTGGTGTTGTGGAGCGCGCACCTGACCGAAAGTGCCGAGCGCTGGTTGCTGGGGCTGCTGGCAGCAACCGCCCTGGCCCTGATCGTGTACCTGAGCCGACAACGTCCGCCAGGCCCGGCAGAGGCGCTGTCGTCAGACCTGACAGCGCTGTCGTCACAGCTTGGACGAGAGACCTGGGGCATAGGCGCGGGCGAGGAGCGCTTTCGCCGGCTGGCCAGTGTGGCCCTGGAAGCGCTGATCATTCACGACTCAGGCGTGATCCTGGCCGTGAATCGTCCACTGGCACAACTGCTCGGCTACAGGCCGGACGATCTGCTTGGAAGGTCGGTGTTCGAGTTGATCGCACCAGAGATGCGCCCGCTGGCCCGCGAGCGCCTCATGCGCTCCGGCATCAGCGCTACCGAACTGACGTTGGTGCGGCGCGACGGCACACACTTTCCCGCGGAGGTGCGTAGCAAGGACTGGCCCTATGCCGGGCGTTCTATCCGCGTGATGTCGGTCCGCGATATCAGCGAGCAGAAGATGAGCGAACGGGCCTTGCGACGGGCCAGGGAATACGCCGAACTGGTATATCGCGTCGTGCCGACGGCTACCTTCACGGTGGACCGCCAGGGGACGATCACCAGCCTGAACGAGAAAGCCCAGCAATTGCTCGGCTACACGGCTGAAGAATTGCTGGGACAACCGTGCACGCTCATCAGTCAGGCAGACTGCCAGGCGCACTGCGGGCTGTGCCCCGGCTCCGATCTGACTCTGGGGCCGTTGCGCGGAGTCGAATGCACAGTGCGCACCAAGGACGGCGCAGAGCGCACCGTGATCAAAAACGTCGAACTGCTCACCGATCCCACCGGCCAGGTGATCGGCGGCATCGAGAGTCTGGTTGACATTACCGCGCACCGTCAGGTCGAAGAGCAGTTGCGCAAGCTGTCCAGCGCGGTCGAGCAAAGCCCCAGCGTCGTCATCATCACCGATACCAAGGGGGTCATCGAATACGTTAACCCGCGCTTCACGGCGGTGACAGGCTACAGCGCTGAAGAAGTCATCGGTCAGCGCCCCAGTATCCTCAAGTCGGGGCACACGTCTGCCGCTGAATATGAGGAGCTGTGGGACACGATCACCAACGGTGGCGAATGGCGCGGTGAGTTCCTCAACAAGAAGAAGAACGGCGAGCTGTATTGGGAATTCGCCACTATTCTGCCTATCAAGGACGCCGAAGGGCACATCACGCACTACCTGGGCGTCAAGGAAGACATCACCGCCCGCAAGCAAGCCGAGCAGGCGTTGCAAGAAAGCCTGTTCCGCACGCAAATCCTCTACAGCGCCAGCCATACGCTGTTGGCGGCGCGCGACCTGCCCGAACTGCTGCAGGCAGTGGTTGACAACGTGGCTGCAGCGCTCTACGCCGACCGCGTGGCGCTGATCATGCTCGACCGCACCGTCAGCACTATGCTGCACTTCGTGACCGGCGGGCCGGGCGCGCACCTGATCGAGCGCCCCAGCCTGGACGAATTGTGGGAAGGGCTGACGGGTTGGGTCTTGCGCGAGGGACGACCGGCACTTTCGCCCAAAGACGAACCCGACCCGCGCGAGTCGCCTGCCGTGCAGCAGCGCCGCATCGAGACCAACTGCGGCGACATCATCGTCGTGCCCATGACCTTTCACGACGGCAGCCTGGGGACGTTGACGGCGATCAACCTGCCCAGCGGACGCAGCTTCACACACCAGGACCTGGAACTGATGATGGCGCTGGCCAACCAATCGGCCATTGCCATAGACAATGCCCGCCTGGTGGATTCGCTGCGGCAATCAGAAGAGAAATTCTCGCGCGCGTTCCAGGCCAGCCCCGACGCCATGCTCATCAACACGCTGTACGAAGGGCGCTTCGTGGATGTCAACGACAGTTTCCTGGAGATGGTAGGCTACGAACGCGAAGAAGTCATCGGGCGCACGCTCGATGAGGTGATCGTGTGGCCAGAACGCGAGGAACGTCGCGCCATCATCAGCGCGATCATGGATCAAGGCGCAGTGCGCAATGTGGAAATAACCTTCCGGCGCAAGTCGGACGAGACTGGCGTGGCGCTGCTCTCGGCAGAAGCGGTGGAACTGGATGGCACGCCCTGCGTGCTGACCATCGCCAAAGACGTGACCGAACGCATCCAGGCCGCGCAAGAGCGCGAGCAACTCATCCAGGAACTGGACGCTTTCGCCCGCACGGTGGCACACGATCTGAAAAGTCCACTCAGCCCGATCCTCGGCTATTCCGAGCTGTTGCTCGACGAGAAAGCCAGCCTCACCAATGAGGCGCGCCGCACCTTCACGCAGATGATCGCCGACAACGCGCGGCGCATGGGCAACATCATTGACGAACTGCTGTTGCTGGCGCGGATGCGGCAGAGCGAGCTGAAGACACACCCGCTGGATATGGCCGCTATCGTCCAGGATGCCCTGGATCGTCTGGCTTACCTGACTATGGAGTACGAGGCGGAGATCGTGGTAGCAGACACCTGGCCAGCCGCCATGGGCTACGCGCCCTGGGTCGTCGAAGTGTGGGTGAACTACATCAGCAATGGGCTGAAGTACGGTGGAACTCCACCGCGGGTGGAACTGGGCGCGGACGTGCTGCCCGATGGCACGCCCCGCTTCTGGGTGCGCGACAATGGCGCAGGCCTCACCGCCGAGCAACAGGCTTTGTTGTTCACTCCTTTCACTCAATTGAGCGAAGGGCATGTCGAGGGTCACGGCCTGGGCCTCTCCATCGTGCAGCGCATCGTCGAGCGCCTGTCGGGCACGGTAGGGGTAGAAAGCGAGCCGGGTCAGGGCTGTCTGTTCTATTTCACCCTGCCCCCCGTTCCGGCGTCCGAGGCGGTATAATCGGCCAGCCCCTGCCATAGAAAGTGCGGCAGGGGGCGAAAGGCGCTCGGCACATGCTCAAAATCGCTGTATTTGGCTTCTATAATCCCGATTGGGATACTGCAGGGAATACCCGGCAGCGTTCGCCTGTCTCTACGCGCGACTTCATGCACACCGTGTGGGAAATGGAGCCGCCGCAGACGCGGGTTGGCGACGCGCCGGATATTCTGGGCTTCGTCAAGCTGACGGCGGTGGGGACACAGCCGGTCTATGTGCAGATGCTCAGCGACGAGATGGCGCAGGGGGCGGGCCTGCTCAACTGTGACGGTTACATTGCCATCATTGACGCGGTGAAAATCCTGGCCCCGCGCACCATTCACCATGCGCTACGTCGCCTGGCAGAACTGCACCCCGCTGCCGATCTGATCATTGCCGCGGCGCGCCAGAACGAACCCGAAGCCCTCTCGTCCGACGAAATCCGCTCGATCCTGGGACTGCATCCTTCGCTGCCGATCATGCCCTACGTGCCGGACGAACCCAAGACGGTGCATCGCCTGATCCGGCGCGTGGTGCGCTATATCGAAAATCCCGATCGCGTCCCGCCGCCGATCTTTGCCGGGATGGAGACAGTCACACCGCTGCTGATCCCTCACGACGAGGCCAAGAGGCCACCCGCTCCTCAGGCCACCATCACGCCTGCACCGCGCATCGAACGGCTGGATCACGTGGCGATCCGCGTGAGCGACCTGGGGCGAGCGCTCGCTTTCTACCGCGATCTGCTGGGATTCCGCGTGCTGGGACAGATTGACGTGCCCGGCTCCGACCCGCCACACACTCTCACTCACCTGGACACAGGCCGCGCGACGCTGGTGCTGGCGAGCGAGGGAGGCGCACCGCCGCCGTCCGGCGAGCGGGGAAACGTCCTCTACCTGGCGCTGCGCGTTAGCGGCTTGGACGCCATGGTGACGCGGCTGGCCCATGCGGGCGTGACGCTACACAGCGCGCCCGTCAACACACCCTACGGAGTACGTCTGGCGGTGATCGCCGATCCGGATGGCACTCTGTTGCATCTGATCGAAGGAGACTTCGTCTACTCGCGCCGCTGAAACAGCTACAAAGGGACCTGCAAGGCTCATGACTCACACTGAACACCTGAACGGGCGGCTGCCCCAGGACTATCACGTGCACACCGAGGCCAGTTGCGACTGCCAGGCGACAATGACTGAGATGTGTCAGCAGGCATTGGCATTGGGCATCGCCGAGATCGCCTTCACCGATCACTTCGATCCCAAACCCGAAGACCTGTGCTACGGCTACTATCGTCCCGAACGCTATTTCGCGGCGCTGGAAGCGGCGCGGCGCGCGTTTGGCCCGCGCGGGCTGACCATTCGCGCGGGTGTGGAATTGGGCGAATATCATCTGTTTCACCAGACGATGGCCCCTGTGCTAGCCGCCTGGCCCTACGACTTCGTGCTGGGCAGCCTGCACTGGGTAGGCGAGGAGATTGTGTTCGACACCAGCTATTTTCTGGCACACGGCCCGCGCGAGTCCTTCGAGCGCTACTTCGTCGAACTGGAACGGCTGGCTCGCTTCGGCGGCTTTGACGTACTGTCGCATCCCGACGTGGTCAAGCGCGTGGGACACGCGGCGCTGGGTGGCTTCGACATCCGAGACTGGGAAGACCTGGTGCGTCCAGTGTGGCGTGCTTGCATCGAGAACGGCATCGGCCTGGAGATCAACACGTCATCGCTGCGATCGGGCGTGGGAGAAGTGCACCCTGGGCCGGAGTCGCTGCGCTGGTACCGCGAAATGGGCGGCGAAATTCTCACCATCGGCAGCGACAGTCACCGCCCCCAGCAAGTGGGCAGCGGCCTGGAAGTGGCCCTTGACATGGCGCGCTGGGCGGGGTTCACTCACCTGGCCAGCTTCGAGGGGCGGCGTATCATTCGCTGGCTGCCCATCTAGAGGCTGTTATGAACTTTTGCGCCGTATTTTCCCCTCACCCCCGAATCCCCTCTCCCTCGCGACTGCGTCGCGGGGCGAGGGGACTTACCCGCTCCGGCACAAGTGCTCCCCTTCTCCCCGCTGTATAGACCGGAGAGAAAGGTGACACTTGTTCGGAGACACAGGTAACAGTTTTTGAGCATAATGAAGGCATCGAGCGAGCCAAGCAGAAAGGAGCTGGAGGTTGAGAGGTGAAAAGTGCATAACACGCTCTGGAACATACCCTGGGAAGCGCTTTGCCTTCACTGATCGCTGAAAATTGCTCACTACCAGCCGATGATCAAACTGCGCGTCTTGCCCCCTCATACGCCATTTAGGCCCTGGACGGTGGTCCTGCTGCTGAGCCTGGTCTACCTGAGCGTCATCTTCGCCATCAATGACGGCGATCCGCTGGCGTTCGTCACCCTGGGCGAGTGCTTCAGCGCATGCGCCGGCGCGGATGGTACCGACTGCGCCGAAGGCACCGAAGGCTACGATGGGCAGTTCGCCTATTACATCGCCCGCGATCCCATCGCGTCGCCGGACTGTCTGGATGTGCCCGCCTACCGCCTGCAACGCATTCTGTTGCCTGCGCTGGGCCGCGCCCTGAGCCTGGGCTACGCGCCATTGATTCCCTGGGTCTTCGTCATCGTCAACCTGCTCGCGCTGGTGAGCAGCACCGCCCTGCTCGAAGCCCTGCTGGTGCAGGCGCGAGTCAGCCGCTGGTATGCGCTGAGCTACGGCCTGTTCCCCGGCGTGTTCATGGCCGTCCGCTTGAGCACCAACGAGGCCCTGGCCTACGGGCTGATCATCGGCGCGCTCTGGTTGACAGTGCGCGAGCGCCTGCGAGCAGCGGCGATCTTGCTGGCCCTGGCTGCGCTGGCGAAAGAGACTGCCTTGCTTGGCGCTGCCGCCGTTGTCCTTCACCTGCTGCTTCAGCGGCGCTGGCGTAGTGCGATCTCGCTGGCGATCATCGCCGCCGTCCCCTTCGTCGCCTGGCAGCTCGCCCTGATCGCCTGGCTGGGCACGGCGGGGGTCGGTTCGGGGGGCGCGCTGGCGACCTCTTTCGAGATCATCCCCTATGCGGGCGTCTGGCGCATCGGCACGGAAGGAGGGCTGCTGGTCTTCCTGGTGCTGGGCGTGTTGCTGGCGCTTCCGGCGGCGGTGCTGCCCAGCCTGTGGGGTCTCTGGCGGAGTGCGCACGACTGGCACGCCGGGCGCTGTGACCTCCCCGCCTGCCTGCTGCTCGCCAATGCCGCGATCATGCCCTTCGTGCCCTTTTCGACCTACCGCGAGTTCCTGGGATTGCTGCGCTTCATGCCCGGCCTGGTCTTGGCCGTGGTGTGGTACGCCGCTGTGCACCGCCAACGGCGCGCGCTCCGCTACAGCACGCTATGGATCGCGCTGATCGCTTTCGTCGTTGCGGGTTGAGTCAAAAGTCTGGAGTCGCCGGACGCGAGTTGCCCCCAACAGTACCGCGCGCCATACCGCGCAGCCCCAGCAACGCCAACGCCCCCACCAGCGCCAGCGCGGAGACCGCCGCCCCCGCGCCAAAGTTGGTGATCCGGTAGCGAAAGATGACCTCGGACTCGCCGGCGGGCACGGCGACCGCCTGGAAGGCCAGGTTGGCCCGCAGGAGGGGTACCCGCGCCCCGTTCACCGCCGCCGACCAGCCGGGATACCAGCCTTCGGCGAAGACCAGATAGGCGGGCGCGTCTGTCATCACGCGGAAGCGACGCTCAGCAGGAAGCTCCCTGACGATGCTCACCGAGCCGGAGGAAAAAGTCTCAGCCGGGCCAGGCAGGGGAGAGTCGCCCATCAGGACGACCGTCCGCGCCGGATTCCAGGCCGGATCGCGCAGCGCAGCGATGCTCTCCTGGTCGGAACCGACCCACACCGCCTCTGGAACCAGCCAGGCCGTCGCCCCATCCGCGCCAGGGGCAATCGCTGGATTTGCTCCCTGCCAGCCCTCCGGCGCGACCCCAAAGGCGCGCGTCACCCCCGCCGCCCGCAGCAGCGCCCCCGCCTGCGGCCCCAGTTCCTCAATCAGCGCCACATAGCGGCTGTGCCAGTCTGGCAGCAGCGGGTCGTTGTTGTCCAGCGCAGGGACGCGATCCAGCATGTTGAGATTGGGCAGCAGCGCGGCCCGTAGCTCGTCGCGCCGCCGGACGGCGATCCGGTAGTCGCCCAGGTCGAAGAACCCTTCAACCGGTGACGCCTCGTCCTCGTCTGTACCGAAAGTCACGTCGTGCTGATAGGTGTCGAACCAGTAGACCCGCCCCGCCGCAGAGACGCCCTCGCGTCGCTCGAAGAACGAAGCGGGGATCGTCGGGTTCAGGCCGTCGGCGAACCAGGCCAGATCGAGCGTTATCGCCAGCAGCACGGTCGCCCGCCACACGGGCCGCGGGATGGTGGTGGCAGGAGCAAGCGGCTGCACCAGCGTGAGCAGGGCAGCGACGGCGATCCACGCGCCGAACGTTGCTACGGCCAGCGCCATTGTCTCCAGTTCTGGCAATGGTAGATTGGCCCAGGCGCGCGCGCCCAGAGCCATCAGCGCCATGCCCCCGCCGCCCGCTGCCGCCAGCCGCGACCAGAAGACGACGCGCGGCCCGCGCCCCCAGCGCTCCACGCCCGCCCCTGCCAGGACGGACAACCCCAGCTCGGTGAGGATCAGCCAGCGCACCGGCTCGCGGAAAGCGTCGAAGGTGGGCACATGATCGTAGAAGAGGCGGAAGGCGGGATTGTGCTTGCCCAGGGCGAAGAACAGCCCCACGACCGCCAATCCCGTCCAAAAGGGGACAGCCGCCAGAGCGGGGGCGTTGTCGCGACGGCGGCGTATCCAGGCGACCAACGCCGCGCCCGCTGCGATCAGCGGGATGAAACCCACGTAGGCGGCATCCTCGAAGTACGCGCCCTCGGTGTAATAGCTGCCGTCGGCGGGCGAGCCGAAGAAATTGGGCGCGAACAGGGCGATCAGCCGTGCGGGATGATAAGAGAGATTGGTCAGGCGCTCGTAGTTCACACCAGAAGCGCGGTCGGAGTGGCGCAGGTACTCGGCGGTGGGCAACAGTTGCACGGCAGCGATGCCCACCCCCAGGACGACGCCCGTCCCGGCCCACAGCAGTCCCCGCGCCCGTCTGCGCCATGCCAGCGAGCGCCGCCCCCACCTCGCCTGCCACAGCGCATACGCTGCCACGCCCAGCAACCCATACCAGGCCGTCTGCGCGTGTCCCGCCAGCAACAGCAGCCCCACCGCCAGCCCCAGCCCGCCGAGGTCGCGCGGGCGCTGCTGCGTCGCGACGCGGTGCACCAGCCACAACACCCAGGGCAGCCAGGCCGCCGCGTCGTGCGTGGGGAACGAGCCGAGCCGCGCGATCAAATAGCCGCTCAGGGCGTAGCTCAACGCGCTGATCCCGCGCCCGAACGTGCTGTAGCCCAGCGCGCCGGTCAGCAGCCACATCCCCACCCCTGCCCACAGAATGTGCAACAACGCTCCCAGCGACATGGCCAGCGGGCCGGGCAGGACGAGCATCAGCCAGTTGGGCGGGTAGAAGATCGCCGTTTGATAGTTGGCGAGCAATGGCGCGCCCCCACCCAGATAGGGATTCCAGGCGGGCAGGCGACCGGCCCGCAGCTCGGCAAAGGCGAACTCGCGCCAGGGGTAGAATTGCAGCGTCGGCAGCCCCCAGAACAGCGTCTGCCCGGCAAAGATCGCCTGGTAGAGCGTCAGCACCGCGCCCAGCAACAGGGCGAACGGTAGCCAAGCCGGAATGTCGTGCGCCGATCGCTCACTCATGGGATACCTCGTAGATCAGGACAGGCGCGGTCTCTTCTGGCGGCAAGGCCAGCGGTAGATCGAGCGAGCTTCTGCTTCCGGCGAGCTTCTGCTCCTGCGTGCCAAAGAAAACATAGTCCACCGTGTCCAACAGTCCGCGTTGCGCTGCCGGATCAAGCGCGCCGGCGAAGAATCGCCGCGCGAGCGCTTCCTTCTCCTCAGCGTCTATCGTCTCCGGCCCGTGCCCCACATACGCCCTGAGGTCCGTCCACGCGGGCAGCACGTTGCCCGTCTCTTTCAAGCTGAGCACCACAGCGTCGCGCGGCGCAACCTGGTTGAGCGCCGTCATCGCGCGCAGCTCGGCGCTCCGCTGGAACAGGGGACGATCCGGCTGCAGCACGGCGAGCAACGCGCCCAGCCAGAGCAGGATGGGGCCGCTCAGCAGCACGGCGAGCCAGACCGCCCGCACACGCCGCCACTGCCGCCTGTCAGGGAACCACACGCACAGGCCGATCACCGCCAGCACGCCCAGCGGGACGTTCACCCCTTCCAGCAGACGGCGCTGCACATTCACCGGCAGGTAGACCAGCACCGGCGCGATCACTATCCACGCCACCAGCAACAGGTGCGGCGCAGAGTCCCGGCGTGGCCATGCCCAACGCGCTCCCACCAGCGCGGGCACCGCCAGAACCGCATAGCCCAGCATGTAGTGGATCGGCGCGGGCGATGGCAACTGATTCTGAGATGACCACGCGCCCAGCACCTCGTTGGTCAGGAAGGCGTGAGCGGTCACCAGCAGCAGCGGCAGAGTGACCAGAGCCGCCGTCCCCGCCCGCCAGGCCAGCGCCCAGGGGAAGCGCCGCGTCCGCGCCCAGAGAGTCAGCCCCCATGCGCCCAGCACCGCGTAGATGACCGCCAGGTAGAACGGCACGCACAGGCCCATTACGATCCAGCACAGCCCGGCAGCGAGGGCGTAATATCTGGGGCTGCGAGCTGCCCTTGACTTTACCTCACCCCCACTCGGCGCTGACGCGCCTCGCTGCCCCCTCTCCATGCATGGAGAGGGGGCGCACCGAGCGAAGCGAGGAGGGGGGTGAGGTAAGAAACGCAAGCCGATCTTCGCGCCTTCCTGGTCACGGTCTGCTCTTGAACTCTCGGGTGAGGATAGTGAATGATCTTCCTCCAGAGCGCGGAAAAGCAGCAACACGCCGCCCAGCAATGCCATCCGCGCCAGGGCCAGATGCGGTAGCCCCCACAGGATCAGGAAGCTGTACCCTTCGGGAATGTAGAAGTCAACAGGCAGCGCATCGGTTGCTCCAGCTACGTTCGCCACCCATCCCATGCCGCCGCCGAGCGCGATCGCGGTCAGGGCTAGCAGGCGTGTCGCCGGGCGGCGCACGAAGACAGCGACGAAACGATAGCTGATCAGCATTAGCCCCATGCCACAGATCACCCGCGCGGCGTGAAAGGCAATCACCAGGGCAGCGGGTAGATCGGGGCTGCGCGGATCAATAAACAGCGCCGTCAGTTTGCCCAGCAGCAGGTAGGGCAGGAACAGCGGCGCGCCCTCGTGCGGCTCGTGCGTGTAGCGCAGCGTGAACAGCCAGTCGCCGCGCGCGCCCAGGCGCATCTTGGCCAGGTAGCTATAGCCGTCTTCCGCGCCGAAGACGAACCCGCCGAACGTCCAGCCGTCGCCCGCTGCCAGTATCCCGACCAGGTAGGGAAGCATCGTCAGGATCATCACAGCAGCGGCAAAGACGGCCACGCGCCGCCATTCCGCCGCGGAGATTACGACCTGCTCAGACATAGTGCGTCGCTCCCCACAGCAACAGCACCCCCAGCGCGCTCAGGGCCACCCCCGCCCCCAGCGCCAGCCAGACCTCGCCAGGGTCATAGGCAAAAGTCCATTCGCTGCGTGTGCCATCCAGCGGGCCGGGCAGCCCCGGCAGATCGTCCGGCGCGTTACGCCAGCGCCCCTTGGCGATGGCGTACAGCGGGCCAGGGTATGGCTCGTTCAGACGGACGGTGACGCGATTCGGCTCGTCCCAGGTCAGCGTCACGTCAGGCGCATAGGTGTTGCGGTAGACGTAGACATCGCCGATCTGTGTCTCCAGCACCAACCCTGCGGCGCTGAGCGGGCAGGCGGCCACGACGTGCGTCACCAGCCAGGTGCCCAGCACGTCCGGGCGGATGGGAGCGTCGCAGTTGGCGGTCGCCAGCGTTTCCTGTTCGGTTTGTTCCTCGTCTTCAGGGACGAATGCCGGAATGGTGACGCTATAGCCCTTGGCGCGCACACCCGTTGCTACCTCCGCCGCCGCGACATATGCCTGTGTCTGGAAGGGGTCTACGCCGTCGAACTGCGCGATCTGCCAGTAGGCAGCGGCCTGCTGCGGCAGGCTATAAGTAGGCGAATACACGCGCACCACCCCCGCCCCGCGCAAATACTCTGCCAGCGGGCGATAGGGTTCCAGCCATTCGCGCGACGAGCGCCCCACCACCAGCGATTGATCGATCCACAGCATATCCGCCAGCATGATGGCCGCGAAGGCGATCAGCAGCGCGCGCGGCGACCACACACGGGCCAGCGCCAGCGCCATCACCAGCGCGGTGAGCGGCAGGGCCAGCGTCCCGATCGCTGTTCCCCACCCCAGGTCGGCGGAGAGCGCGGCCAGGCTGAACCCACCACAAGCCATCCCCGCGCCCAGCGTTGCCGTGACCAGCAGCCGCGCCGACCGGCGGTCTGGCGGGTGTGTTGCCAGCAGGTGCGCGCCCCAGGCAGCCAGATAGGGCAGGATCAGCGCCGCCAGGAACCAGCTCCGCGGGGGAACGCGCCACCAGCGCAACGGCGGGATGAACTGCACCAGCGCGCGCCAAAGTACGAAGTTCTCGCCCATGGCGTGAGCGCCAGCCAGCAGCACCACTGCCAGCCAGAACAGCAGCGCACGCGGGCGCAGCAGGACAGCAGCCAGGGCCAGGGTCAGCGTGCTGATCCCGACGTAGACCAGCATCTCTCCCAGCCCACCGTGATCGCCGAAGAACAGGCCGAACCAGTCCTCGGCTCGTAGACTGAACAATGCCGCTCCGTGCGCGGTGAGGCTGCTTCGCGTCAGGTCGGCGCGCCACAGCAGCAGCGGCACCCATTGCACAGCGCTCAAACCGGCGGCAATCAGCGCAGCGGCGAGCAGGCGCATGGCTGCCCCCAGCCGGTTGATCTCGCCCCTGGCCTCGCTGCGCTCAGCGAGGCACGTCAGCGCCGAGTGGGGGTGGGTAAGGCGGGACAGCATTGGCAAACGCCACAGAGCATACGCCACAGCCAGGGCAAACGCATACGCGCTCAGGCGCACGTCCGCCAGCAGACACAATGCTGCGAATACCCCCAGCCACAACGTCGCCCGCCGTTCCGCTGGGCCGGATAGCGTCCGTTCCACCGCCCACAGCAGCCAGGGCATCCACGCCGCCGCATAGACCAGGTCCACGTGACCGGCTCCCACCGCCGCGATCAGGCGCGGGGCGAAGGCATAACCCGCACCGGCCAGCATGGCCGGGCCTTCTGGTAACCCGCTCGCCCGCGCCCAGGCCCAGGCTCCCGTTCCGGCCAGCAACAGATGCAGCCAGATCAACAGGTTCAGATGCCAGCCGGGCGGCAGCAGCAAGACCAGCCATTGAGGCGGATACCAGACCTTGCTGAGAGGGTTGGCAGCGAACGGCGCCCCGCTCATGATCGAGGGTCGCCACAGCGGCCAGACGCCATCGTCCAGCACCGACCGGCGCAAGAATAGCGCGTTCGGCCAGTGCGAAGTCATGGCGTCGGAGAAAGCGGCGTCGCGCGGGGTTGGCAGATGGTCTCCCCCCAGGCCGACCGCCAATAAAAACGCCGCCAGAACGACGGCCAGACCTGCGGCGAAAACCAGCCCGGAACGCTTTTTCGCTTCAGTGGAGGACGTAGACGGTGACATCACCCTCCTTGACTTCCTGTTCGATGCGCGCCGGTGCCAGGTCTGCGATGCACTTGCCCGCGTCCGGATAGGTGTTGCCATCGTCATCTTCGGCAGCGAAGGTGCGTTCCTGCGGCCCCCAGAAGATATAGCGGACACGGAAGGGCAGATCGTCGCTCAGCAGGGTGTCGCAATCCTGCCCCCGATAGAAGCGCTCGACCTGCCGCAGACGCTCGTCGGCAGGTACTGTCTCGAAGGGATGGCCATAGACGACTACCTGTCGGGTATAGGCCGGTATCCACAGGCTGATGTTGGGGGAGGCCAGCACCACGGCGTCCGGCTCGCCCTGGTCGCGCAGCCATTCCATGGCGTGCCAGTAGTCCGCTTCCACCAACAGCCCCGTCTCCAGGCCACTGTCCGGGTTCGACACCGCTCCGAAGAGTGGAATGCCCAGCACCAGGATATTGCTGGGTATCAGCACGATCAGCAGCGCGATGAACGCCGAAGTCCGCCAGCGCCCTGGCACGCGGTAATACCATGTGTCCTCCAGCCCGCGCACGGCGAAGTAGACCAGGGGCAGGATCAGCCCCATCATCAGGCGGCGTTGCAGGTTGAAGGGGGCGTATAGCCCGGCTACGTTCACCACCAGCCACAGCAGCATCAACTGATCGCCATCGCGCTCGAAGTGACGCACAGCGCGAATCAACCCCGGCAGCGCCACCAGCAGCAACGGGCCATACCCGGCCAGCAGCAGCCACGGTGCCGGTGAAGGGGTTTCGTTCTGTGCGTTGAACTCGCCCATGATCGAGTTGAAGTGGAACACAGCGTAGTCGTAGACGGCGAAGGGGATGATCGGCAGCCACAGCATGGAGGCCCAGCGCAACTCGTGCTGCGGCACTTCGCGTGTGATCCAGGCACGCACGCCCACGTACAGCACCAGCGCGCCCGCGATCGGGATCAGCGCGGTCGGCTGAATGAGCGCCAGCACTACCGAGAGCAGCAATATCCCCAGGCCGCCGTTTTCAACGCTGGGCGGATCGGTGTAGCCGCGCCGAAACACCACCAGATAGGCGGAGGCGATCAGCGCCAGGCAGGCGATGCTCATCGGGAAGTGCGGGTTGGCAAAAGAGGCATAGAAAGGGAACGCTTCGGGGACGGTCAGATCGGGGGCCAACGCCTCCGGGTCGAAGAGCACCACCAGCCAACCCAAGCCAGCCCCGACTGCGCTCAGCACAAAGAACAGACGGCGTGGCCGCTGTCGCAGCCACACGGTCGCTCCGAGCTGATAGAGCGAGAGGTACATGAAAAAGCTGGTCGCCATGCGCACCAGGTGAAAGGTCACCAGGCTCGATAGCGCCAGCACCCGCGCCGTGTGCCCCAGAAACAGGTAGAAGGTGTGAAAAGCCGCCCCGTCGTGTTGCTCAGGCGTGTGCCGGAGTTGAAACAACCACGATCCCTGTCGCCCCTGTTCCATCTTGGCCAGGTAGGTCGCGCCGTCCTTGGGGTTGGTCAGCATCCCCATGAACTGCCATTCAGAAGTGCTCTCATTACGAGCCAGCGCCCAGGCATAGGGGACAATCGTCAGGGCCACCAACAGACCGCTGATGACGATCACCCAGCGCCATTCAGCCGTCGAGATGTATACGGATCGCAGTGTCTGCATCGCACCCTCTGCCCCAGGCAGCGCAACCTCGTTTGCAGGTTTGCCCGCCGATTCCAGCGTGGTGTATAATGCGCGGTGCCGTTCTGTGTCCACCTGGAAGTCAGTAAGCTCATTTTACAACACCCGGCGCTAACCGCCAGTTTAGAGACAACCATGAGCCAGACCAGGACTCTCTACCGCCTGCAGAAGCTCGACCTGGAATTGGAGTCTCGCCGCGCGCGCGTGCGCGAAGTGACCGCAGCGCTGGAAGACAACCGCGCTTGCCAGGAAGCGCGCGTCCAGGTGACCGCGCTCGAAGATCGCCTGCGCCCGCAGGAAACGCGGGCCGCCGATCTCAACCTGGAGATCAAGGCGGTTGCCGAGCAGACGAAACAACTCAACGCCCGCCTGTATGGGGGCACCGTCAATAACCCCAAGGAATTGGAAGATATCCAGCACAAGATCGCCGAGCGCCAGCGACGGCACGCCGCGCTGGAAGACGCGCTGCTGGAAACCCTGATCGCCGTCGAGGAATTGCAGGAAGCGCTGAACACCGCTCGCGCTCACCTGCAAGAGGTCGAAGAGCAGTGGACAGCGGCCCAGACTATGCTGAAAGCCGAACTGGAACAACTCAAGAGCGAAGTCCGTCGCCTGAAGGCAGACCGCCAGCAGCTTGAACAAACCATCAGCCCGGAATATCTGGCGCTGTATCAGAACCTGCGCACTCGCAAGAACGGCTACGCCGTTGCGGTACTGGAAGGCGACAGTTGCTCGATCTGTGGGGTGGGACAGACAACGGCCACCGTTCAGCAGGTGCGCCAGGGCCTTGAATTGATCACCTGCGAGAGCTGTGGACGTATCCTGATAGCCTTGTGACGAGGGGACGCCATGCGCTTTGATCCGCTTTCCTTCCTGGCTGGCTTCGCTACCGGTAGCGCCCTGGCTCTCCTCACCTGGCGGGTTCGTCGCCGCCTGGCCCGCCTGCAGCAGGCAGCCGAGACCCAGATCGAAGGGACGCGGCGCTTCGTCGGCCAGGCCGCCGACGCCCGCTACGCCCGCGATCTGCTGCGCACTCTGCAATCCTATCACCTGGCCGGTGACCTGTTCCCCCTGACAGCCGTGTTGCTCGAACCCCGTTTGCTGCTGCCCCCGCCGCCAGTCGTTGCGCCCAGCGGAGACGAAGGGCTGGCCCGCGATGTTTTCGACGTGGTGCCTGTCTTCCACGATATGCCGCAGAGCTACGCGCCCTATAACCTGGAGACCATCCCGCTGACCGACCTGGGCGCGGGCGATCGACTGGTCGCCTTGCTGGGCGCGGGCGGCATGGGCAAGAGCGTGACGCTGGCCACGCTGGGGTTGATGGCGCTGGGCGAGGTGACCTTCGAGTCGTTCGAAGACCTTTCGGCCCAGGCCATCCTGGCCGAAGAAAAAGACCTGCCTGAAGAACAACGCCGTGCCCGCGCCGCCGAACGTCAGCGCATCCAGGAGCGGGTGCTGGAAAAGCTCTATGATGTGCGTCAGCAACGCCGCGAACAGTACGGCCTGACCGAGGAAGACGAGCAACGCCTGCCTCCGCTGGAAATCTCTTCGCTGACACCAGTGCTGATTCACCTGGGCGATGTCGAACTGGACCCCGCGCTCTATGGCAAGGGGAAAAACATGGCCGTTGATCCGGCGGAGCCGCTGGTACGCGCCGCGCAGCGTCGCTTGAGCGCCATGACCGCGCGTGTCGCAGGCAGCGTCATCTACCCGGCGCTGGAACGCGGGCGCGCCCTGGTGCTGGTAGACGGCTTCGATGAACTATCGCCCGCCGCGCGCGCGCCATACCTGGAATGGCTGCGTCAGTTGGGGGCACTCTACGGGCACAACCTGATCGTGGTGGCCGGGCCGCCCACTGGCTACGAGGCGTTGGTCGAGGCGGGTTATACGCCGGTCTTCCTGCGCGCCTGGCGCGACGAGGATTACACCACCCTGGCCGAGCGCTGGGCCGCTGCCTGGCCGCGAACACAGCGCCGCGCGGCACCCCCCGACGAACAGGTCATGCGCCGTCTGACGCAGGACAACCGCGGACGCAGTATTCTGGATGTCACGCTCAAGCTATGGGCTGGCCTGGCCGACGACACGCGCGAGATCGGTCGCCAGGGCTGGTACGATGCCTTCGTGCTACGCCGCCTGTCCCAGCAGAGCCTGCGTGATGCGCTGCCCGCCCTGGCCGCCGCCCAACTGGACGCTGGCGGGCCGTTGCCCGCAGCAGAAGCCATCGCCGCACTCAATGCCAGTGGCAAGGCGAAGGCAAACGACGCCCTGCCCGACCTGGTTAAGGATGGTCTGCTGAGGGAATTTGCGGGTGAGCGCTACGCCTTCGTTCACCCGCGCGTGATCAGTTTCCTGGCCAGTGAGACGCTGCTGGAGCCAGGATCGGAGCGCCCCACAGAACTGGCGCTGGAACCGGCCTGGCAAGAGGCGTTGGGCTTTGCTGCGGGGCGCATCAACATCGTGCCGGTCATCTATCGCAAGCTCAGCGTGCCGCCCGACCTGTTCTATAGCAATCTGTTCGACCTGGTGCACTGGCTGCCCGACGCCCCACCCGATGCCCCCTGGCGCGGCGATATCTTCACACGGCTGGCCAAAGCGCTGCTCGCCAACGAGCAATATCCGCTGGTGCGCGAGCGCGCCCTGGCTGCGCTGATCGCCTCGCGCGACCGCAATGTGCTGTTCATCCTGCGTCAGGCATTGCACGCCGCCGACGCCGACATCCGGAGGCTGGGTTGTGTGGGGCTGGGCGCACTGGGCAACCCCGAAGCCGTCAAAGACCTGGCGGCCATGCTCGCCGACGAGGATCAGGACGTGAAACTGGCGGCAGCGCTGGCCCTGGGCGCGATCGGCACCGAACAGGCCATCGAGATCATGATTCACGGCCTGTTCCAGGAAGGGCACGAGGTACGCCGCGCCATCGCCGAGGCCCTGGCCGCCCTCCCCGGCAACGGGCACGACATCCTGCGCGAGGCGATCGTCGCCAAAGAAGTGGAAATCCGCCGTGCGGCGGTCTATGGGCTGCGCCGCATCCGCGCGCCCTGGGCGCTCACCGCGCTCTACCGGGCCATGATGGAAGACGAGCAATGGTACGTGCGCACAGCGGCACAGGATGCCTTCACCTCGGCGCAGTCACCAGAGCGGCAGGGACCGCGCCGTCACCCCGAAGCGGATGCGCTGAGCTGGCTGATCGCCTGGGCCGCCGATCATGGCGAAGGCGTCCCCGCCGGGCCGAACGCGCGTCAGATGCTGGTGCGCGTGCTGCAGGAAGGGCAGGCCCTCTACCGCATCATGGCTGCGCAGACGCTGGCGCGCCTGGGGCACGTGCCCGCCCTCAAGCCGCTCTATGCCGCGCTGCGCGACCGCGATCCGGCGGTGCGCGGCGCAGCCTACGAAGCGCTGGCCGAGATACAGATGCGCCTGGGCGAGCCATTGCCCGGCCTGGTGTAGGTCAGAAGCGCGCGCGGATGAAGTCCAGCACCACCGGATCGAGGCGGTGCGCGTCATCGGGCGACCAGCGCTCTTCCAGATTCTCCGTGCCCACGAATTGCCAGAAGGCGGCGATGGACGCCTCGTCCCATTGCCCGTTGATCGGCCCCCGATAGTAGCCGTGCCGGACCAGCATGGTCTGTAGTTCGCGAGCGAGCACCTCGTCAATGGGCAAGCGCGCTTCGGGCGGGGTCGAGCCGAAATAGAGCCGGTGTAGATCGAGCAACTCGGCCAGCCGGTTGACCGGATCGGGATGGTCATCTACGCGCAGGTCGAGATAGCGATCGTTGTCGCCACCATAGCCGCCGCCCGGCTTCACCACCAACACCGCCGCCGATTGCTTGCCACGCCGGTCGCCACCCGCCCTGTCTCCGGCACGCAGGGCCGCCACCAGGCGCGCAGCCAGGTCGCCCGACGCGCTCTCAAAGGCCGCCGCCATCGCATCGAGCGTCTCCGGCCCGGTGAGGATATTCCCCTGGCAGGCGTAGCCCTGCCCCAAACGGTGACCGGCCCAGGGCAAACATTCCTCGCCCGTATGGGCGGCTGAGCGTCCCTGTGCGTCCACCAGGCCGATCTGCCGGTGCGCCCGCCCCGGATCATCGCGCACCAGCCGTTCAAGGGTGTCCTCCGCACTCAGACCCGCCGCCATCAGTTCCAGTCCCTGCGGGCCGGCGCTGACGCGGGCCAGTGCCTGTGTTGCCACCGCTCCCGCACCCGCCCGCGCCCAGCTCACCACTGCGCCGGCGGCCAGGAACTTGCTCGCCACGGCCACGCCCCAGGCAGCTTCGGCGGGGTCGTGCGCCACGATCGAGAATGTGCACAGGGGGAATGTGCGCACCGAAAACCTCCAATCGCTAGAAAGGCGGCTCGCCATCGAAGAACAGGTTCCACCACAGATGCCAGTTGGGAATCTTGGGTTCTGGCACAGGGGTGGGCAGGAAGACCGGCGGTGGCGGCGCAGCGGTCGGGACGACCAGATTGCCGGGGATGGGGATCACCAGCACTTCGCCGTCGCGTACCATCTTGGCTTCGCGGTGCGCCCATTCCTCCACGGCGGCGTCGCTGGCGGCATAGTCGCGCTGACGCAGCAGCTCCAGCCGCTCCTGTTCCAGCACGTCAATCGTCGCCTGCAAGCGTTGCCGCTCGGCTTCCATCTGCTGACCGCGCGCAATGCGCCCGCTGAAGTTGATCACCAGCAGCAGCCCGATGGAGAGCAACAGGGCGAAGACGATCTGCAAGCTGCTAATCTGCTGCGGACGTTCGCGTCGCCGGGGCACGGCGGGCCGCTGTTCGTCGGAATCTGGGGTAAATGGGTCGTCTGGCATCGGTTTGGCTGGCTCCGTGGTACCCTTTCAAACGTACCACAAGCTCCGACGCGGGGCAAAGAAAACGCCCAGGGTTGTTGCAACCCTGGGCGTATGCCGAAGGTGGGAGTCGAACCCACACCCCCGTAATGAGGACTGCGCCCTGAACGCAGCGCGTCTGCCAATTCCGCCACTTCGGCTTGGTACGATACATTTTAGCCTGGAACGGCCCGCTGTCAAGGGCAAAATGCAGTGGTCGTACCCCTTCCTGAGGCGACACTCACTACCGGTCCCCATAGACTGCCAAGGTAGACTCATGCGCTCCGCCCTTGCCCTCTGCGCTCTCCATCTGCTTTTGCCAGAGCTTCATCCCTCGAAATACCAGTCCTGCAGGGTGCGGAAGCGGTCGCTGGGATCGCCCAGAAAGCCTAGCTGCACCCCCTGCAGGCGCGCATCCGCCGCATAGCCGATCAAGGGGTAATAGAGCACCAGCGCTGGCACACGCTCGGCGAAGAGTTGCTGGAAGCGCCGGTAATGCTCCAGGCGATTGATGCCGTAGGGATCGCGCCGTGCCGCCTCCAGTTCCTCGCTGATGCGGCGGTCGTCCATGCCGCCATAGTTCTGCCCGGTCTGATATTGCCCCTGGTGCCAGAAGACGAATGGATCGGGGTCGGCGTTCGGCTCGAAGCTGAACTCGACCAGCGCCGCGTCGAAGTCGCCTGCTTCCAGCCGCGCCCGCAACTCCGCCGCGGGCACGCCTTCCGCCGAGACCGTGAAACCGAGTTGTCCCCAGGCAGCCGCCACGTCCTGCACCAGGGCCAGCAACGCCGGATCGTCGTAGGTGAGGATGGTCAACGAGAGGCGCAGCGGCTCTTCCTGCGCTTCGGCCTCGGCTTCTGGTGTGGCTTCAGGAGTAACCGTCGCCTCGGCGGTAGGTGTCGCTTCGCCTTCGGCGGGCGTCGGCGTGATGGTGGGGGTCGGGGTGGGCGTGGGCTGTTCGAACAGGAAGCTGGCCGTCTGCAGCAGCGCCTCTGCCTGCGCCAGGTCATAGGCGGGCCAGGGCGACCCCGGCACATAGGCCCACGAGGTGGGCAACAGCGGACTATCGGCCAGCACGGCCCGCCCGCTCAGGTGACGCGCCACCAGCGCCGCGCGGTCTACCGCGTGCGCCAGGGCCAGCCGCACCCGCGGATTGCGCACAAAGCGCACCGCGCTCCGCTCCCAGTTGTAGATCAGCACGCCTACGCGCGGCGCGATGGCCGTATACAGGCTGAGGCCGGGCGTCTGCCGGGCCAGGTCGAGCGCTTCGGGCGGGATGGTGCCGATGCTGTGCACTTCCCCAGCCTGGAACGCCTCCAGCGCCCCTTCGACGGTGTCGTAGGTGCGGAAGACAAGACGATCTAACCGGTAGCCCGTTTGCCCTTCGGGGCGCTGCCGGTAAACCGGTGCGGCGCGCAGTTGCACCCCGTCAATCTGCCCGCCGGAGGCCGTCAGCGCCTCGAACTGATAGGGGCCGGTGCCAATCGGCGACAGGTTGAAGGGGTGACGGGCCAGGTCCTGCACAGCGGTGCCTGCCAATACATGCGCGGGCACAATGCCCATGCGCAACTGATCGGGGAAGGACGCCAGCGGCTGCGTCAGGCGGAAGCGCACGATGGTCTCGGTGAGGGCGTCTACTTCCACCGTGCGCCAGAAGGCGCGCAGTTCCTCTGCACCGGGGAAGAGCGGGTCGCCCAGCAGACGGAAAGTGAATACGACGTCCTCTGCTGTGAAAGGCAGCCCGTCGTGCCACAGCACATCCTGACGCAGCGTCACGAAGTAGTCCAGGCCATCCGGCGACACCGTCCACGAGTCGGCCAGGTCGGGGACGATCTCGCCGTACTCGTTGGTGGTGGTCAGCCCTTCGAAGATCAGCGCGGTGATGTCGCGGTCCACAGGGTTATACGTCGCCAGAAGAGGGTTCAGCCGCGAGATGCGCCCCACCAGCGCCTCGACCAGCACGTTGGCCGGCGCAGTCGGGGCGGACGGCTCAGACTCGACCGGCACGGCGGCGGGCGTGATCTCGACCGGGACGGGGGTGAACTGCGGAGAAGGCTCTGGCGTGACTGTCACGGGCACAGCGCGCCCGCCGTCACCCCGCGTCAGCAGCGCAGCGATCAGCAACGCGCTGGCCAGCACCAGTGCAGCAAACGGCAGTCGTAATCCTTTGGGCATTGTCGCCTCCTGGGCAACTTCTGAGCAGCCGGTGAAACCAAACGGGGTGTTCTGCTCGCCGCAAAACACCCCCCATTCCGTTACGCCGATTGCCTGTCAGAAAACTGCCAGTGAGCGCAGGCCGCCGGTCAAATCTTCTGGATCAGCAGTTGGATAATCGCATTGGCCAGGAAGGCCACCGACAGCCCGACCGTGATCTGGAACAGTGTGCGCTCCAGGCCGCGGCGAGTCTTGGTGATGCCCATCGAGTCGGCCCCGCCGAACAGGCCGCCCAACCCTTGCCCCTGCGCCTGAACGATGATCACCACGATCAGGGCAATGGACGTGAGAATCTGTATGAATTGCAAAGCGTCTTGAACGGTCATGGGACCCCCAACTTCTCGGATCGCAAGCGGGGCGATTATAGCATGGCCGTGCCCGGTTGCAAGGGCCAACCGCAGGGTTAGTTTACCTCCCCCCAGCCTCGCCTCGCTCGGCTCGCCCCCTCTCCAGCCTGTATTGTATAGACTGGAGAGGGGGCAGCGAGGCGCGTCAGCGCCGAGCAGGGGTGAGATAAATGCCCCCTATCAATAGGCCTCCTGGCGCGGTGTAGTGTTACTCCTCTGCGTGTGGATTGTGAGGCACGGAGGGGCTGTCGCTGCCCTTCCAGCCCGCCGGCGGTTTGACCGTGCGGTTGTTCTCGCCGCGGATGAATGCTTCCACGCTGTCGCGGGCGATGTCGTCGGGCATCTGCACCGGCGGGGACTTCATGAAGTAGGCGGCGGGCGCTTCCAGCGTGCCGCTCAAGCCGCGATCCAGCCCGATCTTGGCACAGCGCACCGCGTCAATGATCACGCCGGCGCTGTTGGGGCTGTCCCACACTTCCAGCTTGCATTCAATAGAGAGCGGCACGTCGCCGAAGGCCGAACCTTCCAGGCGGATGTAGGCCCATTTGCGATCCCTGAGCCAGGGGACGTAGTCGCTGGGGCCGATGTAGACGTTTTCCGAATCGATCTCGTAGGGCAGTTGGCTGGTCACGGCGTTGGTCTTGGAGATTTTCTTACTCTCCAGGCGCTCGCGTTCCAGCATGTTGTAGAAGTCCATGTTGCCGCCCACGTTGAGCTGACTGGTGCGCTCCAGACGCAGGCCGCGATCATTGAACAGATTGGTCAGCACGCGGTGCAGGATGGTCGCGCCGACCTGTGACTTGATGTCGTCACCGATGAGCGGCAAACCGCGCTCGGCGAAGCGCTGCTGCCAGTAGGGTTCGCGGGCGATGAAGACAGGAATGGCATTGACGAAAGCGCAACCCGCGTTGAGCACCTGCTCGACGTACCACTTGGTGGCCTGCTCGCTGCCCACCGGCAGGTAGTTGACCACGACATCGGTGCCAGTGTCTTTGAGGATTTGCACGATGTCGGCGGTGGGGCCGGGTGCCTTGGTGATCTTCTGTTTGAGGTACTTGCCCAGGCCGTCGTGCGTCATGCCGCGGTGCACGGGGACGCCCAGGTGCGGCACATCGGCGAACTTGATAGTGTTGTTCTGCCCGCTCCAGATGGCCTCGCTGAGGTCTTTGCCCACCTTTTCCACGTCAATATCGAAGGCGGCGCTGAACTCGATGTCGTGCACGTGATAGCCGCCCAGCACCACGTGCATCAGACCGGGAACGTGCTGATCCGGATGGGCGTCGCGGTAGTAGTGCACGCCCTGAACCAGCGAGTTGGCGCAGTTGCCCACGCCGATAATGGCGACACGAACCTTATCGGACACAGAAACCTCCTATGTTCCTGAACGGATTGTTCACGGCCCGCCCTGAGAGGGCAGGCGCAGGCTGGCACACATGGACGTTGCGCCGCCCCTCGCCGGCACGCGAGGGAACCTGGCCGTCCACTCAAGCGTCAAAGTGTACCCTTAGCGTCGCCAAATGCCCAATTTCGGGGAAGTGCGTGCAAAATGAAGGGTCGTTTGTTGCGTTCTGGTTGACCTCATCCCCGGCCTCTCCCCGTTCAGGAGCGGACAGGCATTGAGAGTATCTAGAACAGGAGGCTGTGTCTCAACTTTACCTCACCCCCACTCGGCGCTGATGCCGTAGCGAGGCTGGGGGTGAGGTAAACCAAGCGAGCCGATCTTTATCCTTTCCCTATGCTTGTTCGCCCTTGAACTCTCCCCTCGGCGACCAGGCACAGCAGCGCCGCGCGGGGGTGAGATCAACAAGGGGCAATGAGCCAGCATCATGGGCAACCGCTGCTGAACTCTCGCCCCCAAATCCGAATACGCCCAGACAGGCGGCGCGTCAGCGTGCTCTATGGCGCGTCTGTCATGCGCCAGGTGCCGCCCAGGCAATCGCCACGGATATCCCGCTCGAAGAACGAGATGCTCTCGTTGTAAAGCGTGGTCAGGCGATGCTCGCCAGGGCCAGGGAAGTACTGATTGTCCTGCACGTAGCCGCCAGCGATATAGGTGTAGTTGCTGGTCAGCTCGAATTCCGGCGTGATGGCCCACCCCAGCGCGCTTTGCAGTTCGGGGTGATTGCGCCACAGCTTGCCAAAGCCGCGCCGCGGCTGATACGTCCCTTCCGGCGGCACCAGCGACGGGTCAATCTCCGGCTCGCCTTCCACAAAGGTGTCGTTGTAGCAGAACCAGTCGCCGCCCGGTGCATCCGGCGGCACATTGACCATCACCCAGATTTGCCGCGTATGGCGAATCCAGAACATGCGCCCGTGCTCGAAAACCTGCTCGGCGATCTGCACCTGCGCCACTGTGTTGGTGGGGAAGATCTCCGGACGCGGGGTAGCCGAAGCGGGCAGCGGCGTAGGGGTGATGGTGGGCGTGGGAGTCGGCGTCGGCAGAGCCGAGGCCAGCGCCATGGCCTGACTGAGCGGCACTTCCACCAACAGCGCCGCATTGAGCGCGGGCACCCAGCGGAACGCGCCCACGACTTGTTCGCCATAGACGCTGCTGTAGGTGCCGGTCCCGCTCTCGCCAGCCAGCGCCCGCGCGATCCCGCTGCTATCCAGGCGCGGCAGGGCGCTCAGTTCGGCGGGGACCAGCGCGGTATGGGTCGCCCCGGCTACCAGATAGTCGGTTGCTCCCAGGGAGATGCCCAGCAGCGAAACAAGCTGGCTTTCGTAACTGCTCGGTTCGGCGAACAGGGCCGCCAGCGTGTTCAGATCAACGACGCCCGCCAGCACGCCGACGGTCTGACCGCTGTCGGCGAAGATGGGGCGGGTGACGATCATCAGCAGTTCACCGCTACTCGCGTCTGGCGTGGGTGGCTGCGTGAGCGGCCCCTGCAGGCTGGCGCGAAAATATGGCTGATCGGCGACGCTGACGAGCGCCGGAGCCTCCTCAGTAGCTGCCAGCACGCGCCCCTCGATGTCGTAGACAAACAGCGCGCGGTAGCGATCCTGCCCCGCCAGCAACGAGGGCAACAGACTGGTCAGCGCCGCGCTGTCTGCCGTCGCCAGATCGTTGGCAGCGAGCATCACTTCAAGCGTCACCTGGTTTTCGCCCAGCCAGCGGGTGATGGCCTGCGCCCGCTCGTCGGCGACGGCGTTCAGGGCGGCCAGCAGACCGGGCATGGTCTGGCCCAGCGCTTCGGCGGTGGCCGTCGCCAGGGGGGCAGCGGTGGCAGTGAGCGCCTGGTTGAAGGCAGCATCTACCGTAGCGACGAAGGCAGCGGTGAGCGTGGGAGCGAAGAGCGTCGCTGCTTCGGCGGTCTGCGTCATGCCCAGTTGTTGCTGGACGACGGCGGTTTGCGTGAAGCGCTCAGCGATGATGGCGTCTATGGTCTGTTGCTGCTGTGTGGGATCGATCTGCACCGTAGGCCCGTTTTCCCAGGCGAAGGGGGTAGCACCCAGCGCCAACACGCTCGCCAGAATCAACAGGGCCGGTAGGCCGATCGTGCGTCGTCTGCTCATAGGCTGCCTTCCTGTCGCTCGGTATCTCATCAGGTTATACGGGAACTGCCCATCAGGACACCACTGTCCGCGCCAATTGCTGAATGCTGCGGGCAAAGGCGCTGTCCGGTTTGGTGCTCACCAGGGGCACGCCGCGCCGCACAGCGATTGGCTGCCCTGGTTCGTAGGGCACGTCTACCGAAATGGGGCGCTTGAGCGCTTTCTGGATGGCGTCGGCGGGCACGTCGAAGGTAGGCCGCACATGATTCAGCACCACACGGATACGCCCCATCTCTACTCCCATGCCTGCCAGCACCCCCAGCAACTGACTGGTGGATTGCACGGCGGCGGGGTCGTCGGTCATCACCACCACCACCGAGCTGGAGACCTGCAGCGCGCCTTTCGTCGCCTGGTCGAGCTGACGGCTGTCCACCACCACGGGCGTGTAAGTGGCCGTGAGAGCGCGCAGCACGCTCTGAGTCGCAGGGGAGGAAAGCGTCTCGTCCATCGGGCGCGGCGGAGCGGCCAGCACCGCCAGTCCGGAGGCAGTATGGGGCGTGAGCAGGCCAGACAACTGCCCGACGGCGGGTGTGTCGCCTTGACTCAGCAGGTCTTGCCATGAGTGTTCGGGCTTGAGATGCAGGTAGAGCGCCACATGCCCGCCCACAGCGCTGAAATCGGCCAGGCACACGCGCCGGGCATCACCGGCCAGCGCAGCAGCCAGGTTGATGGCGATGGTGGTGCACCCCGTACCACCGCGCAGACTGATCACCGTGGTGACGGGCAAGCGCGGCGGCGGCTTGGGCGACGTGCGTGTGGTTTCGGCGGTGCCCGTCGGCTGCGCTACAGCGCCGGATACGGGCGGAGCTGGCGTCTGGCGTGGCAGGGTCAGTGGCCCCGTGGTGGGGCGACCTGTCGGGCGTCCCAGCCGCGAGGGGATGGGTTCGGTGAGCAAACCGGTGTGCACCCGGTAATTGACGCCTGCCCGAATCACCGCTTCCACCCGCTCGGTCAATTCGTGCGCCGTGACCGGCTTGGACATGAAGGCGTTGGCCCCCGCCTCCAGCGCCATTTCCTTGTCCATGGGCTGACTGCGTGCGGTCAGGATGAGGATGGGAATACGCGCGGTGCGCGGGTCCTGGCGCATCTTGCGCACCACATCGTATCCGCTGAGACCAGGCATCATCACATCAATGATGGCCAGGTCGGGCTGATGGTCGGCGGCCATTTGAATGCCCTGCATCCCATCCTTGGCCGTTTCGACCTGATGCCCGACGCGCTCCAGCATCAGCTTGACCATCTGCAGCAGATTGACATCGTCATCAATGACCAGTATGCGAGACATGGATGAGTCCTTAAGCCCTTCGTGAATGAACGCGCTGCCGAAAGTCGCCTAGTCTTTGAGCATGGCAAAGACTTCGATATGGCTCCGGTTGACCAGGATAGCGCCCCCTTTGAAGACGATGCTGCGGCGGGCGGTGAGCGTGGCCTTGGCGTCGAAGATCGGGATGAACTGTTCAGGCGTGGTGCGCACGAAGTTGGGCACGTTCACCGACTTGTGCAGGCGGATCGCGCCCTCAACCTCGAAACCGGACACTACCACGAACACTTCGCGGTCTACGTGATCCGGCCCCACGTAGCGCCCCTCGCGCAGCGGCAGGCCATCGCGCCACTGACTGAGCACCACCAGTCCCAATGTGTCTTTGCGCACCTCGCCCTGTTCGAAGTTGCCGGTCAACACAGCCGGATCGAGCAGTGGCGAGATGAACATGCGCTCCAGGTGTAGAAATAACGCATTGAGATCGTTGAGCTGATCCAGGATAGGGGTGCCCTTTGCCTCGACTTCCCCGCTGATACGGTAGGTGCGCGTCATGAATTCGCCAGCCACATAACCCTGTCGGATGCTCGCCTGTCCTTGCATCGTCAGCCACCCCTTTCTTACCGAAATACTCCTAGATTCCGCAGTCGCCGCTCATTCCCCCACCAACTGCGCGATGGCCTGCTGCACCGCCGCGTCCAGCGTCGAGAGATCGGGCGCGACCGGAACGTTCACATCCCAATCGTCGGCGCGGGTGATGGTCGCCTGAGCGCGCAGATCGTCCACCCACAGCTCGAAGTACCCCTGCTGCGCTTCTTGATATTGTTCTTCGGTGAGCGCCTGCATGCGCCGGTCGAGTACCTCGATCAGGTGCAGGCCGTATTCGGTCTCCACCGGCCCGACGATCGTGTTGAGGTCGGCCTCACGGGCGGCACTGGCATAGGCTTCAGTCAGGTAGCTGAATAGCACCCAGCCCAGGTCGCCCCCCTTGGCCGCGCTGATGCGGTCATCGGAGAGCGCAGCAGCTACGTCGGCGAACGATTCGCCCGTCGCCAGGCGCGTCTGGGCGGAACGGATGCATTGCTGAGCCGCTTCGCGCTCGTCATCGGTGGGGGGAGCGGTGTTGTCCGGCTGACCGGGGTGAAAGCTGCACAGGATATGGCGCGAGCGCACTGCCGGTTCTTCGGCGGGAACATTGGCGGCCACGAAGTCATACAGGCGGGCACGCAACGCTTCGGTGGCGAAGAGGGCCAGAATGTCGTCGCGCCCCAACCCCGACGCAGCCTGTGCTCCGGCGTACCAGTCGGTGATGAACGCCTGCGCCTCGGCGTTGCCAGGCAGTTCGCTGACAGGCACGTTTGTCCACAGGCTGAAGAAGGCCGCCTCGCGCGCGGCGGCGTCTTCGGCGGTAGGCGTCAGTCCCTGTCTTTCGCCTGCCTGCCACAGCAGGCGCTCGGTCTCCATCTCGGAGAGCACGGCATCAGCCAGCGCCAGCGGGTCGCTGAGGCTGGCGACAAGCCGGGTGGCGTGCGCGGCTACCAGCGCCAGGTTGCCGCCGGTCAGCTCGTAGAGCGTGCTCAGTTCCCGGAGATACTGCCAGCGCACCAGTTGCACGCGGGCATGAAACTCGGCGCGGGAGATGGGATCCCCATTGACAGTGCTGACGATCTCCCCCTCCTGGGCCAGGACGGGCACAGTCAGCATCAGGGCCAGCGCGGCCATCAGCAGCACCCAGAACGGGCGGGGGAGAAATGGGGGGACTCGTCGCATGGCGTACCTTTTGCCTTCGTCGCAGACACCGCGCCCCTATGATAACGGATTCCGGCCCAGGGCGACAATCGCCCGTTGGAGCTAGGTTGTGTTGACATTTGCACCTAAGAGCGAGGGGATCGCAACAAAACCAGCCAGCAGGATCGTGGGCAGTAGTAGCGTTGCGGGACCTTCTGGTTGACCTCACCCCCCTCG
>FWPU01003624.1_pt1 | contig 38297 bp, 39 predicted proteins | sample 2228361 | NCBI WGS metagenome assembly FWPU01 (sample SAMEA103939777, study PRJEB20133) | metagenome | reverse complement strand
TTTAGGAGAGGGAAAGATTCCGCAACGCGCAAGCAAGGGTGAGGTTTGCACGGCTCGGAATGAAAAACACACTTTAATAGCACTACCCAACTCTGCAATAAGTATCAACTGAAAATTCACAGACCATCGACTTGATTGCGAAACCGATGAAGCCGGCTGAGCAATCCATCTTACATTAGCTTACGAGATTTATGGATTCTGTCGCGATACTTAGAAAATTTGATGACGCAATTTCCATTTCCGAAATCCGAAATCCGACTTCCGAAACCCAACGGCTCTAACGATGGCGAAAACAAAAACGCGCTATGTGTGTTCAAACTGCGGCGCAACTTACATCAAGTATCAAGGCAAGTGCAATGATTGTCAAAGTTGGGGAACGCTCGTCGAGGAAGTCGTCAAAGAAGAACGAGAAACAAAGACGAACAATAGCGGCGCGACAGGTCGCCTGAACACCTTTGCAGTGCCAAGGCGACTGAAAGAAATCGATACGCTTAAAGAAGAACGTATTTCAACAGGCATCAAAGAATTTGACCACGTGCTCGGCGACGGCTTAATGAAATCAAGCGTCGTGCTTATCGGCGGCGAGCCCGGCATCGGCAAATCAACCTTGATGCTTCAAATCGTCCCCAATCTTTCCGACAAAAAAATTCTCTACATCTCGGCGGAAGAATCGATTCATCAAATCCGAAACCGCGCCGAGCGAATGGGCGTCGATTCCGACAACTTTTTTCTGCTTTCCGAAACCGAACTCGAGACGATTTTAGAAATCCTTGCGGCGCAAAAGCCCGACATCGTCATCGTAGATTCAATCCAAACCATCTTTTCCAACCAGTTAGAAAGCTCGTCAGGAAGCGTCTCGCAGGTGCGCGAATGCACGTCGAGGCTGATGCAGTTTTCAAAGCGCGAAGGCATTACAACCTTCATCATCGGGCATATCACCAAAGAAGGCGTGATTGCTGGACCGAAAGTATTGGAGCATATCGTCGATACCGTCTTGCAGTTTGAAGGTGATTCGCATTATCGCTATCGCGTTTTGCGAGCGTTGAAAAATCGATTCGGCTCGACGAATGAATTGGGTGTCTTTGAAATGGGCGAGAAAGGATTGAGGGAAGTATCGAATCCGTCGGAGATTTTTTTATCGGAGCGCAGTTACGGCGTTTCTGGCTCGTGCGTTGCCGCCACGATTGAAGGCTCGCGTCCGCTCTTGGTGGAAATTCAAGCGTTGGTTTCAAAGACGAATTACTCTGCGCCGCAACGGGTTTCAAGCGGCTTCGACCAACGCCGACTTGCGCTCTTGCTCGCCGTCTTAGAAAAGCGGCTCGGCTTGCCGATGTGGTCGCACGATGTATTTCTCAACATTGCGGGCGGATTGCGGTTGGACGAACCTGCGATTGATTTATCGGTCGCCGTTGCCATTGTCTCAAGCCTGCGCGACATTCCCGCCGATTCAAGCACTTGCGCCGTTGGCGAAATCGGACTTTCAGGCGAACTGCGCTCGGTGCCACACTTGGAACGGCGAATCGTCGAAGCCAAAAAATTGGGATTCGAAAAAGTCGTCGTGCCCAAGCACAGCAAAGATTCGGCACAATCACTCGGCAAGAAATATCAACTTGAAGTGCACTTCTGCCCAACGCTTGGTGCCGCCTTGAACGTGTTTTTGAATTGAAAGAATTATTCGCGCGAAGTCGCTGCTTCAACCGTTGCACCCGATGAGGCTTGGGCGATGAAGAACGACGGCGTAAAAGACACTGCGGCACAATAGCGCACCTCGACCGATTTGATGAACGATTCCGCCGCTTGACGCGAGACAAGCGCAATTGCACAGCCTGCAAATCCCGCGCCCGTCATTCGTGCGCCGTAGCAATCGGGTTCGCGTTGCGCAATCTCCACGATGGTATCCAACGCGAAACTTGAAACTTCGAAATCATCGCGCAAACTTTGGTGGCTTTCATTGAGAAGATTGCCGATGAAGCGAGCGTCGGCGGCACTGTTGGTCGCGACGGTAAGGACGCGCAGATTTTCCGAGACGACGTGTCGAGCGCGACGTTTGAGTAAGTCGGGAGCGGCGGCAGAAGAAATCTCTTCAAGCGAGACGTCGCGTAGCGATTTTTTCTTGAAGTAACGAGCCGCCGCTTCACATTCGGCGCGCCGCTCGTTGTAGCGCGAGTCTTTGAGTTCGCGCCGCGTGCCGGTATCCATCACCACAATCACCGCGCCTTCGGGAAGCGGAACGTATCGAAAGTCCATCGTGCGGCAATCTAAAAAAATCGCTTTGCCCTCATCTCCTTTGACGGAGGTCATTTGATCCATCATGCCGCAGTTCATGCCAATCCACTCGCGCTCGGCTTGTTGAGCGAAGGAGACTTGCTCGAGCCAAGACAAATTCAAACTTGATGACGCCGAAAATGCGAAAAGCGAGGTGACTTCAATCGCCGCCGACGACGAAAGTCCCGCGCCAATCGGCACATCAGATTGAATCACGCCCTCAAAGCCGTTCAACGCATGCCCGTGCTTTTGCAACACCCGCGCCACGCCTTTGACATAGTCAATCCAGCCGTTTGATTTTTCAAAGCTCGATAGTGAGAACGCGGCGGTTTGATTGAAGTCAAGCGAATGAAGTTCAACGACGCCGTCCGTGCGGGGCGAAAAGGCAATCCAAGTCGAATGCGGAAGCGCAAACGGCATCACGAAGCCGTCGTTGTAATCGGTGTGTTCGCCGATGAGATTCACACGACCGGGCGCGCGCGAAACGAAGTACGGACTGGAACCGTAGCGCGCACGAAACGCTTCAACCATAACATGACGGGTAATCATAACGAATGAAGTTTGTAATGAACGTCGCTCTGAGCGCGGAGCATCTCCGCCGCTTGTTCAGGCGTGAAATCGCGTTGAAGCTCGCCAAGAAGCTCAAAGCCGACGATGAATTTTTTGACGGTTGCAGAGCGGAGCAGTGGTGGATAGAAGTGCGCGTGCAACTGCCAATGCGACACATCACCCACGCCAAACGGTGCTTGATGCCAGCCCATTGAATATGGGAACGACGTGTGAAAGAGGTTGTCGTATCTGACCAGTAATCGCTTCAAAATGCTCGATAACGATGCACATTCAAGGTCGGAAAGGTCGGTGAGACGTTGAACCCGACGCTTCGGCAAAAGCAACGTCTCAAACGGGTGCGCCGCCCAAAACGGCACGAGCGCAATCCACGCGGCATTTTCTAAAATCACGCGCTCCGCTTGTAAAATTTCTTGTTGGAGATAATCCAAGAGAAGCGGACGGCGATGCGCCTCAAAATAGGCGCGCTGTTGAGCGTCTTCTTTTCGCGCTTCGTTGGGGAGCGCGCCGAGTGCCCAAATTTGTCCGTGCGGGTGCGGGTTTGAGCACCCCATCAATTCGCCCTTATTTTCAAAAATTTGAATCCATTGGTAATGCGCGCCCAAGTCAAGCGTTTCCCGTTGCCAAGCGGAGACGACGCGTGCGACGTCGGCTTCGGTCATTTCAGCGAGCGTGAGGTCGTGGCGAGGCGAGAAGCACAACACGCGGCATCGCCCTTGAACCGCTTGTGCGTGAAATAAATTGTTGGAGAACATTTGCGCAGGCGCGTCGGGAAGCAAGGCGGCGAAGTCGTTGTCGAACAGATACACGCCGTCGTAGGCGGGATTGCGCTCGCCGTTTGCGCGCAGATTATTCGGACAAAGGTAACAGTCGGAATCGTAGGCAGGGCGCGCTGTTTCGGATAAAGATTCCACTCTTCCCAGCCAAGGACGCTTGGCGCGATGCGGCGAAACCAAAACGAAATCACCCGTGAGCGCATTCAACCTGCGGTGCGGAACGCTCGAGAGAAAATCCATCATCACCAAAATACAAGATAAAGCGCGACGACGACGCCCAGCACGCCAATCGCGCCGACGTTGAACGTCGCATCAGTTTGAAACGTCTTTGAATCAATCTCAATGGCTCTCGAATCACGCCCATGTTTTTCAGAAAGCGTAATGACAATCACGACGAGCGAGAGCGCGACGAACACAACGCCCATGCGGTTCAAGAACGCAAGGTCGGGCAAAAGCAGTTTGAAGCCCAGCGAAAAAGGAATGGTGAGCAGTGCCGCCCAGCGCGCCGAGCGCGCCGTCGCACGTTTCCAAAAAAGCCCGAAAAGAAAAATCACAACAACGCCCGGCGTAACGAAGCCCGTGTATTCTTGAATGAATTGAAAGGCTTGGGATAAGGTTTTGAGCTGCGGGGCAATGAGAGCGGCAATCGTCAAAACGCTCGCGCTGACAATGCGCCCAACCTTCACCAGCTCGGCTTCACTTGCCGATTTTCTGAAATTCGATTTGAAAATATCCATCGTGAAGAGCGTCGCGGCGGAGTTCGTCATGGAGTTCAGCGACGAAACAATGGCGGCAATCAAGGCGGCAAAAATAAGCCCGACCGCACCCGGCGGCGCAAGGTTTTTGACGAGTGTCGGGAAGGCTTCGTCTGGCTTCTCAATCGTTTCGCCGTAAAGCGAGAACGCAATAATGCCCGGAAGCACGACGACGAGCGGCATTAAAATTTTCAGAAACGCCGCAAGAAGAATTCCGCGTTGCGCTTCGCTCAAACTTCTGGCGGCAAGCGTGCGCTGCGTGATGTATTGATTGCACCCCCAATAGCCGATGTTCGCCATCCACAATCCGCCGATGAACACGCCCACCCAAGGCAATTCGGGGTGATTGGCGTCAAGCACCATCTTGAACTTTTCAGGCGCACTTGTAAGCAACTTTGAAAAGCCGCAGAGCGCGTCGCCGTCTCCAATCGCGTTCAAGCCCAACACGGTTACGAGCATTCCGCCGACGATGAGAAAAACGACCTGAACCGCGTCCGTCCAAGCCGCAATCGCCAAGCCGCCGTAAATCGTGTAGAGCGCGGAAAGAATTGCTAATCCGATAATTCCCGTCGTTAAATCAACGCCAAGCACAGTTTGCATCGTGAGCGCGCCGAGATACATCACGCTGGTGAGATTCACAAAGACATAGACGAGCAACCAAAAAAGCGCGAGTCCCGTGCGCACGGTGTGGTCGAAGCGCAGTTCTAAAAATTCGGGCATCGTGTAAATTTTCTTCTCTAAAAAAATCGGCAGAAAATACTTTCCGACGAGAAGCAACGTAACGGCGGCGAGCCATTCGTAAGAGGCAATCGCCAAGCCGCCCGCAAAGCCGCTTCCCGACATTCCAATGAACTGCTCGGCGGAAATGTTGGACGCAATCAAGGACGCGCCAATCACCCACCAAGGCAGAGAGCGACCCGCCAAAAAGTAGGCTTCGCTGTCGCGATTCGTCTGAAATCGCAATACGACAACGCCTACCCCAATCACGACAAGAAAGTATGCGCCGAAAACAAACACATCAAGCGGCGAAAGAGCCATAGCGAGAAATGGATTTTTTGCGAATGAACCGATTAAATACGCAATTTTTATCAAGCACAAAAGTGCGCCTCCCATAATTTTCATTCCTCAACGGCTTTTGTATCTTTTTCTCAATTCTGCGTAGACGGCGGTATTTCCAACCTAAACCAACCGACACATGAGCAAAACGGCTATCGTCATCCGAAAAGAATACTTAGAGCGCGTCAAGAGCAAAGGCTTCATCATCTCAACGATTTTGATTCCTGTTTTAATGGCAAGCTTCATCGTGATTCCAATTTTAGTAACCTTTCTTTCCCGCGATTCCAAAACCGTCGTCGCTATTTATGATGCAACGGGCAAGTATCACTCGGCGATTGAAGCGGCATTTCAAAAACAAGAAACGCTTTCAATGCTTTGGGTGGATTGGCAAAAAGAATCGGAACGCGAGGCGACGCTCAAAGGCATTGAGACGGGAAAAATTTCTGGATACCTCTTGCTCAAAGAAGAGCAGGGAAAACTGGAAGCAGTTTATACCGCAAAAAACATCGTCGATTTCAGCATCAATCGGAAAATTGAAAGCACGATTCAAAAAGCCGTAAACCGCCTTATCTTGAAAAATAAAGGCTTCACGGACGATGAAATCGCAACGCTTGAAAAGCCGATTGAATTGAAAACGCAAAAAATTTCCGGCGGCGCGCAAGGCGATAAAGGCGCGCTCTCGGAATTCCTGCTTGCCTACGTTATGGTGATGCTCATTTACGGCACGCTTCTCACTTACGGAATTACGGTCATGAGTTCGGTGATGGAAGAAAAATCAAGCAAGGTGATGGAAGTGCTGATTGCGTCGGTCAAGCCGTTTGAATTGATGGTGGGCAAAGTGGTGGGGATTGGGCTTGTGGCGTTCACGCAGTATCTCATTTGGGCGGTAGCGGCATTGGTGCTTTCGGCGGTGTCGCTTCAATACAATCCGAAGTTTCAATTTGAGATGTCGCCGCTTCTGCTTTTTTACTTCGTGCTTTTTTTCATTTTGGGCTATTTGATTTACGCCACGCTCTATGCCGCCGTCGGCTCGGCGTTTGAAAATCCGCAAGACGCGCAGCCGCTCACCACGCCAATCACCTTCCTCATCATCATTCCGATTGTGGCGATGAACTATGTGATTTCAAAGCCCGATTCCGCCGCGTCGGTCGTGCTCTCGCTCATTCCATTCTTCTCGCCCATCTTGATGATGGGGCGGCTGACGATAACCGACGTTCCGCTTTGGCAAGTGCTCTTATCTATCGCGCTGATGGTTGGCACATTTTACGCGGTCATGCTTTTCTCGGCGAAAGTGTATCGCATTGGCGTGTTGATGTATGGCAAGAAGCCATCGCTCGCCGAAATTCTCAAATGGTTGAAATACGCTTAAGGGTCATATAACTTTTTTGTGTGTGTTATTATATCGTGAAAGCGATTCTGAACGAGGCGTAGCGACATGAAGAATCCATCAGCGCGTCTCATCGGTTGATTTTAATGAATAATTGCGACTCGTGCTGAATAAGGGTATCGCCGCGATTTCTTCATGAAAAACGGTATGAACGCGTTTCAGCATTCATACCGTTTTGTGGAGCAAATAAAAACGAGCGTATTACTTATTGGTGACGAGGTCAAAACGATCCAAGTTCATCACCTTCGTCCAAGCGGCGACGAAATCGCGGACGAATTTTTCCTTTGCGTTGCTTGCGGCATAGACTTCGGCAAGGGCGCGCAGTTCGGAGTTAGAGCCGAAAACCAAATCGACCCGCGTTGCCGTCCATTTGAGTTCGCCAGATTTACGGTCGCGGATTTCATACAAGGTTTTCTTTTCGTCTTTGGCTTTCCAAACGTAGTTCATATCCAAAAGATTGACGAAAAAGTCGTTGGAAAGCGTTCCGGAATTAGAGGTGAGGACGCCGTGCTTTGAGCCGTCGTAGTTGGCGTCGAGCATACGCATGCCGCCGACGAGTACGGTCATTTCAGGTGGCGTCAGCCGCAAGAGTTGGGCTTTATCGACCAAGAGATGTTCAGGTGCAACATTCAATTCGGCTTTTTGGTAGTTGCGGAAGCCGTCTGCTATTGGTTCGAGCACCGCCATGCCTGCAATGTCGGTTTGCGCTTGCGAGGCGTCCATTCTGCCCGGTGTGAAAGGCACTTGAATCGGAACACCTGCTTTTCTTGCCGCTTCTTCAATGGCAGCATTTCCGCCCAAGACGATTAAATCGGCGATGGAAATTTTTTTGTTGCCCGATTTTGAATTGAAGTCGGCTTGAATTTTTTCATAGACCGCCAAGACTTTTTTAAGGCGGGCGGGATTATTGGCTTCCCAGTTTCGTTGCGGTTCAAGGCGAATACGTGCGCCGTTTGCGCCGCCGCGTCTATCGGAATGGCGATAGGTTGAAGCCGACGCCCAAGCGGTTGAAACGAGTTCGCTTGTGGTTAAGCCCGACGATAAAATTCGCGCTTTCAAGTTTTGAATGTCCGTTGCATCAACCAGTTCATGATTGCGTGCAGGAATTGGGTCTTGCCAGAGAAATTCTTCTTTCGGGACTTCAGGACCCAAGTAGGTGGTCTTCGGACCCATGTCGCGGTGCGTGAGTTTGAACCAGGCGCGTGCGAAGGCTTCTTCAAAGGCTTTTGGATCGTTCATGAACTTGCGCGAGATTTTTTCATAAATCGGGTCGTAGCGTAGCGACAGGTCTGTGGTGAGCATCGTTGGTTTGTATTTCTTTTTCGGGTCAAAGGGGGCTGGCATCATGGCTGGTGCATTTTTAGCGACCCATTGCTTTGCGCCTGCGGGGCTTGTGGTGAGTTCCCATTCATTGTTGAAAAGCAGTTTGAAATACGCGTGATTCCACTGGGTTGGCGTTGGTGTCCAAATGACTTCGAGTCCGGAAGTAATTGCATCTGGACCTTTGCCAGATTTGTAGGAACTCTTCCAACCAAGTCCTTGCTCTTCAATCGAGGCGGCTTCGGGTTCAGGACCGACGAATTTGGCGTCGCCTGCGCCGTGCGTTTTGCCGAGCGTGTGTCCTCCGGCAATAAGCGCGACGGTTTCTTCATCGTTCATGCCCATGCGTCCGAAGGTTTCGCGAATGTCTTTGGCGGCGGCAACTGGGTCAGGATTGCCGTTTGGACCTTCGGGATTCACATAAATCAGCCCCATTTGGACGGCAGCTAAGGGGTTTTCAAGTTTGCGTCCTTCTGAATAGCGTTTGTCATCGAGCCACTTTTTTTCAGGACCCCAGTAGATTTGTTCTGGCTCCCAGACGTCTTCGCGTCCGCCTGCAAAGCCAAGCGTTTTGAAGCCCATATCTTCAAGGGCGACATTGCCGGCGAGAATCATCAAATCAGCCCAAGAAATTTTGTTGCCGTATTTTTGCTTGATAGGCCAGAGCAAGCGACGGGCTTTATCGAGGTTGGCGTTATCGGGCCAACTGTTTTGCGGGGCAAAGCGTTGCAACCCTGCGCGCGTGCCACCGCGACCATCGCCGATGCGGTAAGTCCCTGCGCTGTGCCACGCCATACGAATAAACAAGCCGCCATAGTGTCCGTAATCAGCAGGCCACCAATCTTGTGAATTTTTCAAGAGTGCGCGCAAATCATTTTTCAAGCCTTGATAATCCAGCGTGCTGAAGGCTTGCCGATAATTGAACGTCTCGTCCATTGGATTGGAGAAGGGTGAATGTTGGCGAAGCGGGCTCAAATCCAATTGGTTTGGCCACCAATCCCGATTCGTGTAGCCTGTTTTCATCACCATTTGAGCACTGGTTTTAACCGTATCAAAGCCGAAGGGACAAAGCCCCAAAGATTCAGGGCTGTCGTCAGTTGAGCCGTGATTCATGGTTTCAACATCGGGCATTGTGAGAGTTTGTCTCGAAGATGCTTTTCCGCCGTCCGCCAAGGTTTGCCCAAACGCGGCGTTGCTTTTTGCAAAAAGAAGCACTAAGACGAGCACAAGTGCAATTGTTGGTTTCATAGTTGATGAAAAGTTTAGTGTTAATAAGGTTAATCAAATAATGAACGGCTCAAATGTGCGCATAAACGTTATATTTACAAAAACGATATTTTTAATATCACTATTGACGGCATCAATAATCAAACTTTAAGATGAACATACAGCAATTTCAATACGTCTTGGCAGTAGTGGATTTGAGGAACTTTGAGGCGGCGGCAGAAAAGTGTTTCGTAACACAATCAACGCTCAGCACGATGATTGCAAAGTTCGAAGAGGAAATTGGGGTTCAAATTTTCAATCGTAAGACGAAGCCTGTTTCTATAACGCCCGAAGGAGCACAAATCATTGAGCGACTTCGCATTCTCACAAAAGAAGTCGATTTGCTCAAAACCTTGATTCAAGAATTGAAGAATGAGCACGAAGGGGAATTGCGCATTGCTGTCATTCCAACGGTTGCGCCGTATTTACTGCCGCTCTTTCTGACGACTTTCACAATGGCGTTCCCGAAACTCAAAATCATCTTGACCGAAGCCACTACGGCAGAAATTGTTTCGGGCTTGAATTATCGAACACTCGATATCGGCATTCTCGCCGTGCCGCTTCAAGAGGAAAGCCTTCTCGAGACTCACCTTTACTATGAGCCGTTCTTGGTTTATGATTGCAGTTCAAGTAAGCGGAAAAAAGTTACGACAGCAGAGGCATTGGATTACACTAAACTTTGGCTCATGGAAGAAGGGCACTGCCTTAGCACCCAAGTGAAAAGAATTTGCGACCTTTCGCACAAGAAAGCCGAAAAATCGCTCAACATTGAGTTCAGAGCCGCCTCGATGGATAGCCTGCTGAAATTCACCAAAGCCAATCTCGGAATCACAATTGTGCCTTATTTAGCCGCTCGTGAATTACGAGACGACAAAGACTGCAACCTTATCGCATTTGCAGAGCCGACACCGACGCGCAACATCAGTCTGGTTACCCATCAACATTTCGTCAAGAAAAAACTTTTGAAGGAATTGCAACAGATGATTCAACACGCCGTCGCGCCGCATATTTCCGCCGTCGGAAAAGAAAAAAAAGTGATTAAGCCGATATGAAAAAGAGAAAAAAAGAACGCCGCAAACGAGCGTTCCTTTCTGAAAGTACGGTCATATAACTTTTTGTGTGTGTTATTATATCGTGAAAGCGATTCTGAACGAGGCGTAGCGACATGAAGAATCCATCAGCGCGTTTCACCGCGCGCCTCCGTGGATTCCTCGCTACGCTCGCAATGAACACGATACCACAACAAGCACATTTTTAAAGAACTGCCAAAGTGACGGTGCGACACCGACGACGTCGGTCGTTAAGAGGCGGATTCGTTTGACTTATCTTCCAACAGTTTCGGACTCGACTTCTTGAACTTAGCAAGCGCATTATCAAAGCCACTGCGAAGTTCGGTCCAGCTTTTTTCAAGCCCGACCTTCAATTCGCCCCACGCTTCTTCGCTCGTGCTCTTCAATTCTTCTGCTTTTTGTTTCAGCACGTCGCGCTCTTTTTCAAGCTCGGCGATTTTCTCTTTGACTTCTTCTTGAAGTTCATCTGCCTTCGCTTGAAGTTTGGGTTTGAGTTCCTCGATTTCAGCATCGAGTTTGCGAAGCTCGTCCGAAAGACGAAGCAAGAACGACTGTTTGGTTTCTTCTGACATTGGCGTAATGATTAAAAGGTTAATGAAAACTACGAGCCGTCAAATATCTGAACTTTGTTTTGGGTGCATACATCAGCAAAGTCTCGGCTATTAAAAGTAACAAGGTAATCCTTGCGGAGCGTTGTGTCAACAATCATTTCCCGAATGATACAATCGACAAGACTAAGCGATGAGCGAGTTGCGAAATAGACTTTCAGTGCCGCTTCACGATAATCTGAATCGTCAAGAATCTCGATATTTGAGAATTTTAGAACGCGCTCAAAGGTAACTTTCAGATGAACACGGCGAGAAAGCCTTGTGTTGAGTGCTTCATACAAAGTCGGAAAAGGCACGAGCAAAATTTCTGTTTTGATAACTTCAAAAATGTCTCTCGCTCGTTCCGAATAAGCATCGTCGTCATTGAAAAGTGTGAACCAGAATCCTGAATCAATCAAGACGGCTTTGCGCATACTTATTCTTCGTCAACAGTTTGGCGAAGTGGTTCAGCGGCATATCCTTCCCAAGCAGGCTTTGAACGCACTCCGAAAAGGAAAAGTCCTTTTATTCTTGCGGTCTCGTCGTCTCGATAAATCAAGTAAATCTGATCGGTGGATTTCAAAGTGAGCCTTTTTGAAAGGTCGGCTTTAAGTTCCGAGACCAAATCAGATGCGAAAGCATATTTCATCACCGCCAGCGTCCCGCCGCATGCTTCAGCGTGATGTTCGTCAAAAAACTTGTAGAGATTCGGGTAATCGCCTCTGATTCCCAAATCAAACGACAGCCAAATGGTTTTCTCCTGCATCATCGTTGATAAGTTACTGTTTCAAAATCATGCCAGAGCTTGCTGGAACGCTAATGCGTCCTTTTGCAATGCCCAACGGTTCAAGAAGCGAAACTTTCTTTTCATTCGCAACAATCGTCCATTCGCCGTCGGGCAAGAGAAAATCCACCGACTTGCGCGGGTGTCCGTTCATCACGACAAGAAAATCGTGGTCAGATTTTTTTTCAGCGCTCGCGTTGTAGAGTTCTTTGTCCAATCTGAAAGCGACAACAAGCGTATCTTTTGCATCAATAAACTTCACGGCGGATTTCGGTGCGGAACTAAATATCGGGTTCTGGTTGCGAAGCGCAATCAAGCCTTTGTAATAATCGACAAGTTCCGAATTGAGTTTGGCGTGCGCGTAGTTGATGTAGTTCGTGGCGTTGTCTTTCTCGTAGCTGTTGTGGTCAATTCTGCCGATGTGTTTATCGGGCGCGTCGGTTTGAGCAATGACTTTGCTTCGCGCAAATTCTTGACCTTCGTGAATCATCACGGGACCTTGCACGGTGAAGAGAAAGAGCGCGGCAAGTTTATTGAGCGCAAGTTGTTTCGGCGAGAGTTTGGCGTGCTTATCGATATCGGTGATAACCTCGTCATGTTTGACGTCGCGCAGTCCCAATCGGATAAAATCGCCGAGCGTGTGGTCGTCGTGCGATTCAAGGTAGTTGATGGAATGTTCTTTTTGCTGGAACAAGCCGCCGTCTTCGCGCAGTGTGCCGGTAACGAAGGCGCGGAGCGAGCGAATGTTGTTTCGCCCTTGAAATTTTCCGAAGATGAAGCCGAGTCCGTTGTCGGGGTTTTGTCCTTTGACGCCGTTGCGAATTTGGTCGTTCCAACTTGCCCAGCCGATGTTGCTGAAGAGGTCGGGTTCATATTCGCCGCCGCCCCATGCTTCGGCAATCAAAATCACATTCGGATTTATGGCTTTGGCTTCTTTGTAAATGGCTTTTGCAGTCTCAAAGTCAATCATAGCGGCAAGATCGAAGCGAAAGCCGTCGATGTGATATTCCGTCATCCAATACTTGATGCTCTCCACAATCAAGCGACGCGACATTGGACGTTCCGTTTTGAAATCATTGCCGCACCCTGAAAGGCTCAAAAAATTTCCTGCCGAATCGGTGCGGAAGTAGTAGAACTTATCGAGATACTTGAAGCAATTGTAATCGTATTGCGAGACGTGATTATAGACGACGTCAAGAATGACGGCGATATTTTCTTTGTGCAAGGCTTTGACCATGTCTTTGAACTCGCGCACGGCTCTGCCGTCGGTGCCGTTCATTTTTGTGGGGTCGAGTGTGCCATCGGTGGCGTAGTAGGTCTCGGGCGCAAAAAAGTAACTCGTCATGTAGCCCCAGTGATTGCGCTCGTAAGGATTCCAAGTATTGATGGGGTAGCCTTCGCGCTTGACTGAACTGTCCAGATAAGGAATTTCAATCGTGCCGAATTTGTGAATCGGCAAAAGTTCAATCGCGTTGACGCCGAGCGATTTGAGATAATCCAATCCGCCCGTTTTGCCTTTCTCAACAAGTCCCAAGTAAGTGCCTTTTTTCTCGACTTCGGAAGAGGGGTGTGCGGTGAGGTCGCGCACGTGCGCTTCGTAGATGATGAGTTCGTTATGATTTTTAGGAATCACCCAAGTGTCGCCTTCCCAATCGTAGTGCGTGTCGAGAATGAGCGTTTTGGCTTCGTGGTGGTAAGTATTTTTCGTGGCGACGGCTTTGGAGTAAGGGTCAGCCACGACCACGTTGGGATTCCACATTTCATGTTCGCCCTTAGGACCATTGGCTTTGTAGCCGTAAAATTTGCCGTAGAGTTCGCCTTGTTCGGTGTGTTCCCAAACGCCGTCGCTATCGCGTTTCATCAAAATTTCTTTGCCGGTTTCGTCTTCGGCTTTCTCGAAGAGCACGAGTTTGACTTCGCTTGCGCGCGGAGCAAAGACGCGAAACGTGGTTTTGCCGTTTTCTACGAGGCAACCAAGCGGCTTGTCAGAGTAGAGCGAATCCAAAGATGAAGCGCGTTTCATGGTGGTGTTTGGAGAGCAATTAGCAATGGCGAGTAAAGCAAGTGTGAAAAAAGAGAAGAAAAGTCCTTTGTGCATGTCGGAACTGCGGTTGAATTGATAAGGTGCAAAGATAGGAACTTCACGCCGAAAGTTGAGAGGCGGAACGACGTCGTAAGAAAGCGCGAAAAAAAGAGCGGCTTGGGTTGCCGCTCTTGACCGAAAATACAATCAAACATACTGCTGGGGCGAATCGTCTCCGCCTTACTCGCCGTTGTGAAAGCCGGCTTTGTGCTCGGGAATGTAGAAGTTCTGCGAGACGATTTGCACGGCTTCTTGAAAAACATCGCCCAGAGAGCTCTTGCGCTTGTGCATCAAAATCTGCGCGGTGCGTTGAACCTCTTTGATGTGCGACCCGGTAAAGCCTTTGTTGTAGCAGAGGGCTTTTTGCGCGTCGGTGAGGGCGGCATCTTTGAAGTAAAGATCGAGAAGCCGATTAATCTCCTTCGGAGAAGGCAACTCGAACTTATACTTGCGGTTGAAGCGCACGGGGCGATTGGCAATGGCTTCGTCAAGGAACTCAATGTGGTTCGTGGTGCCGATGAAGACGATTTTCTCGTCGCTTTCCGAAAGCCCCGAAAGGAACTGCAAGAAGTCCGAGAGGTCGGGATTTCTGCTGTAACTGCGGCTCTCACTGAAGCTGTCAATGTCTTCAAGCACGACGATACACGGCGCGAAATACGCCGATAGAAACTCGTTGAGCAGAGAATAGTCAACGGCGGACGTCAGAAAGCAGGTCGAGTAGCCACGCATGAGTGCCTCCGAAATAATCGCTTGGCAACAAAGCGATTTTCCCGTGCCCGGCTTGCCATGAAGAATAATGCCGTTGTTGCCCTCAATCGCCTCAAAGTGCAGAATAGTTTGGTCGAGAATATCCTCCTTGATGCTTTCGTCAATGATGACCTCGCCGAGCGAGAGGGTTGGGGCTTTCTTGAAAAAGCATTCATACCCATGACGCGTCGGAATAATTTGAATGTGGCGATTGCGTAGCGGATTGTTCCAGCGAAGTTCATGGCTGATTTTCTCGACAAGTTCGGAAATGTCGCCGCTTCCCGTCAAGGTATTTGAACTGAATCCGCGCTCCGTGCTGACGGCATACACATACACTTTGCCGCGATAGGTGAAGGTTAGCGAACCATCAATCAAAATAGACGACTTCTTTTGATAGTCGTTGATAGTCGTAGGTGAACTCAAGCGAATTTTCGCGACGCAACACCAGCATATCTTCTTGAATCTGGCGGATAAATCGCTGAATCACGAAGCAATTGACCAAGTGCGCGTATTCAAACAACGCCGACCAAGTGTAGGCATTTTTCTCTATTCGCTCCGCAGAGTCGGACGAAGGATTGATGCCACTGGAAAATATGCTTTCCTCTCGGCTGGTGGAATAGACGTCCGAAGTCAGGTTAATCTCTTCGTTGAGAACTGGTTTGTCTGAAGTCATGGCAGTTGAAGTTTAAGTTATAGGAGACGAAACAGCACAACACACAAAAACAGCGATACTACAAACCCGGTAGCCAAAGCATAACGAGTATGTCAAAGAACAACTTGAAGCACTGCACGATAAATAACATGCCGTTGTTTTTCTGCAGCTACACCCCCACGTGGTTAATCATGGATTTTGGGGAAAGAGCAGATAGCATTCAACTTAAAGTGAGGATTCCAGAATCGTTGTATGAGGATTTAGTTTGGTTTTGGAAAAAGTTTTCGCCCTAACGCGAAAAGGGAGAAAAAGTTCCAAACACTGAAAAAATTTTTGCAGACCTTAAATCGGGTGTGAAGGTGGGGGACTGTGCGGGGCATCAATACGAATCAATACGATTTTTTCGAGCTGACTTTGCTTCGAATATCCGCCAAAAAGTCGTTGAGCGGCATTTGCGATTGAACGGGACCCGATTGCAAGACTTCATCTTCCTTGCGCTTGATGTTGCTCATCGGATTTGCTTGATAAGCCACATGTTTCGCAATGGCTTCTTCAATGGTTTGACGGAAGACGTCGCGTGGGAAGGGCTTGACGAGGTATCGGAAAATTTGTCCGTCGTTGATGAGGCGAATGGCTTCTTGCGCGTCTTTGGAATCCGACATAAAAATCGTAACCAAATCGGGATACATGGTGCGAAGTGCCGTCAGAAAAATTGTGCCTTTTGAGGAAGCGAGGGTCGAGTCGCATGCAACCACACCAATGGCTTTATGTTCGGCTAAAATCGTGTAAGCCGCTTCAATCGTCTGCGCGGTGTGGCATGTGTAAGTGCCTTCAAAGAGGCTTTTGTAGCCTTGAAGGTGCGAGTCGAGTTTATCGATGAAGAGCAGTTCGACGTCGCTATCTGGCACGGTCTCTGTTTTTTTGCCTTTCGCTTTTTCAACTTCCTCTTTCAAATCGGAATCGAGTTCGGCGATTTTGCAGGCAGTTTCTACCGTTTCTTTGAGTTTGTCGTTATCCCAAGGTTTGCTGATGAAGCGATAGACTTCGCCTGAATTGATGGCATCAATCACGTTATCCAATTCGCTGTAGCCGGTCAGCAGAATGCGGACGCTTTTGGGCGAAAGTTTTTTGGCTTCTTTGAGAAACTCAACGCCTGTCATTTCCGGCATGCGCTGGTCGCTGACGATAACGCTGAACGTTTCGGATTGAAGCAATTTCAAAGCCTCTTTCGCGCTGGTGGTAGTCGCAATGTTCCAACCGCGAAAGACGAGTTTGAGCGTCTCGAGAATTTGCGATTCGTCATCAACGAAAAGAATTTTGGACTTTGGCGTGTTCATAGCAGATGTGGAATTGAAGGTTATTTACCGCGTTTTTTTGTCGTTGATTTCGGTTTAGATGGTTCATCGTCGGAAAACGGGGAGGCGAGCGTTTCCGTTTTTTCGCTCTCTGGGTCTGCGGAAGAGCCTTGTGTTATCGGAAGCGTAACGGTAAAGGTAGAGCCTTTGCCGACGGTGCTGTCAACAGAAATTTTACCATGGTGCCGTTCGACAATTTTGTATGCAATTGAGAGCCCAAGCCCTGTTCCCTTACCAACTTCTTTCGTGGTGAAAAACGGCTCAAAAATTCTGTTCAAATGTTCAGGCTGAATGCCGGTGCCGTTGTCGCTGACTTTGACAACGACAGTGGCGCCATCTTGGCGCGTGGTGATTTTGATTTTGCCTTTCTCGTGCGTGATGGCTTGAACGGCGTTGGTAGGAAGGTTCAAGAAGACTTGCTTGAGTTGCGCGGGATAGGCGGGAATTTCGGGCAACGTTCCGAAATCCTTTTCAACCTTAATGCCTTTTTCGCGAATGAGGTGCGCGGCGATTTTGAGCGTCGACTCAATGTTTTCGTTGACATCGGTTTGTTTGAACGCCGCTTCGTCCAAGCGCGAGAAGTTTTTGAGCGACGAGACAAGGTCTTGAATGCGCTCAATGCCGTCGAGCGAGTTGAGGCACATTTTTTCAATTTCGGCATGAAGCGTGGCGGTTTCAGATTGCTTTTCAATCTCATCGAGCAACTCGGCAACGGCAGTCGAAGAGCCGTGCAGAATTTGCTCTTTCAATGTTTGATAAAGCGCAAGAAGCGATTTGAGTTCCTTTTGAGCCTCGAGCAAGAGTTGCAAATTGCTTTTCACATAGCCGAGCGGCGTGTTGACTTCGTGGGCGACACCAGCGACCATTTGACCGAGCGACGACATTTTTTCTGCTTGCATCAGTTGCAGTTCCGATTGGCGCAAGTTCTCGCGCAGTCTCGCCATTTCGGAGATGTTCATAACGAAAGTTACTTTTTGATGCTTGCCATCTTCGCGCGTGATACGGGCGGCGTCGGCGAGAATGGTAATCGGCTTGCCGTCTTTGTGGCGCACAATCCACTCGGTTCGGATGTCGCTTATCCGCGAATTTCATCGCCCGTCATGCGCATATACTTGTCGTGCAAATCGCGCCAGAATTGAACTTTATCGGGAGGGACGATTTTTGTGAAGTGTTCCCCAATAAGTTCTTCGGGTTCGTAGCCGTAGGTGCGGCAATAGGCGTCGTTGACATACTCAAAAACTCCGTCTTCGTTGGTGATGCAAATACCAAGCGGGGTAGAGTCGATGATGGTTCGCAGGCGGGCTTCGCTTCGGCGCACGACGTCGCTCATCTCATCTGTAAATGCGTCAGCGGCGGAGCGCGTCGGTGTGGCGGAAATGTGTCGCATCGCCTTTTGGATTTCTTCGCGCATCGTTTCTTCAATGAACGATTGTAAGCGCGATTCCGTCTGCGCAAGGGCTTTGCTTAAATCCAAAGGTGCGGAAACTTGCTCTACTTTGGCGTGAACGGCGTTGCCGTTTTGAAGCATGGGCGGAAGCAATTTTTCGGGAACGGCTTTAACAAGGTGATGAAGCGAGAGCGTGAAGTCGGAAAGGGCTTCGGAAATCGTGCCGTCGTCGCTGGCACCGTGTTGCTCTAACAGCGGCTCTAACAGTTCTAACTTGTCAAGCGCAAGGCGTGCTTTTTTAAGAGCAGTGCGAATTTGGTCGTAGTTCATTGGAAGTTATGCGTGCGGTTGAATTGTGAGACGAACCTCAAGAATCCCGTTATGATATGATTTGACAAGGCTTTCGGGTTGAACTCGAGCAGGAAGCGGCAAATTTTTCTGGTAGAGAAAAGACGCACTTTCGGCGCGAAGCATGAGGCGGTCGGCGTGCGCGTCGATGGAAATATCGGGTTCGGAGACGCCGGGCAGTTGCGCGTAAATCACAACGGCATTGCGCTCGATGAAAACATCGGTTTCTGGCTCAATGGCAGTGCGTTTCGGAACGTAGCTCGGTGTTACTTTGGCAGATTTGGACGTAGCCGATTTTTCAAACGGCTTGAAATCCGAATTTGACGGCTTGCGCTGATTGTCGCGCTTTAGGTCACCGAGCGTGCGCACGCGGAAGTGGTAGGAGGCTTTGGCATTTTTGCCTAAATCGATTTCGCCTTCGCGATTGAGTTCGCCTTGTGCGTTTTGAAGGTCGTCGGCGAGTTTAACGAGTTTTTCAATCGCGCCTAAGACGCCGCTCAAACCTGTGGTGGAGTCGTCTGTCGGTTGCTTGTTCATCGTTCAAAGGGTTAATAGTTTATGGAAAACGTTTTCCACTGCTTTGAATCTACTGGGAGTTCGGGCGCGTCGCTTTTAAGGTCTCCGCTTTTTTTAAGTTGGGCGATTTTGGTTTCAATATCTTTGAGCTCTTTGCTGACGTCGTTGATGCGCATAATGAGTTCAATGCGGCGGCGGTCGATGATGCGGAGTTCTTTTTCGAGCCGTTCTTTTTCCGCGGTGAGCACATACATATTGAGGTAATTTTGGCTCGGCTTTTTGGGTTTAGCGGATTTCGTGCGCGGCAAGCGTTTGGCACTGCGCGAGGTTCGGATTTCGTTCAGCGATTTCATGGGTTCCTCCTATTTATCGGCGGCGTGGTGCTTGAAGCGAAGCAACCGCCTGTTCGAGTTCGGTAAGTTTGGCTTTGAGTTCTTGATTTTCCTTGCGAAGCGTTTGAACTTCGGCGTTTGACGACAGCGACGGGTCATTTTGCCACCAATTGATGCCAAGCTCGACGGCTTTGTCGACAGAGCAAATGAGCAAACGAATTTTGATGTTCAAGAGCTCGACGTCAGCGAGATTGACCTTGATGTCGCCCGCAATGACGACGCCTTTATCAATCACGCGCTCTAAAATGTCGGCAAGCGTTGTGGCACTGGTCGTATGTGTAATTTGGCTCATTCTTCAATTTGATTTTTTTTCGCATAGCCGACGACTTCAAGCGCGTTGTTCAGGCGCACTTCGTAAAGGTTTCTATCCATCACGCGGCTGGGCAATCCGATGGATTTGATGAACGCGCTTTCTTCAAAGACTTCGGCGTAGCCAATCCACCCGCCGCCATCTTGCGAAGTTTTTTCCAATTTGACGAGTTTGGCTTTCGACTCCGTCATTGTGCTAACGAACTCCGTGATTTTCTTTGCCGCTTGTTCAAAAGTCATATCTCAAAAATGGAATTCAAATAAGTTGCTTTCACCCTGTGTTATCGCCCGACTTGCTGGCGAATGAGCGTCAAGTTTTTTTGAAGCGATTCGGCATTGTGACGCGCGCTCGGAAAACCGCGAGATTCTTCGCGATGAATGCGTGTGCGTTCTGCAAGTTTTTTGACCATCTGCCGCACTTCTGCTTGATTGGTGCGCGAGCCGAGCCGACTGGTTTCCGAAGTTAAAACATCTTGGCAAATCGTAACAAAGAAGTTCGGGATATGAACGCCTTTGGAGCGTTGAACCGTAAGCGTGCGTGCAATCATAATGCAGGCGCGAATCGTTGGTGCAAATTCACATCGTCCGCTTTCACGCAGGGCGCGAACAATCTCGACAATTTCTTCGGCGTCGTGTCTGGGCAGTTGTGATTTGGCGACGACAATGGCGACTTCGGTCTCAAAATCAAAGTAATCCAAATCAATCGTAACCATGCGGTCGCGCAGGGCGTCGGCGGCTTTATGCACGCCGGCGTATTCTTCGGGATTGCTTGTGAAGAGTGCGGTAAAGAGCGGATGAACTTTCAAATAGCTTTCTTCGCCTGCGGGCGCGTTGCCGATGTCTAAGACTTTTTCTTGCAACACCGAAAGAAGCACATTATTGGCTTCGGGGCGCGAGCGCGTAAACTCGTCGTAGATGAGCGTGAAGCCGTATTTGCATGCAACGGTCAGGCGATTGTCGACCCAGCGTTTGGCGAAATCTTCTTCCACTTTAAGCACGCGGCTTTGGAAGCGGTCGACGACTTTTCGGCTGTGAAATCCAAACTCGCCGCCGACGAGGTCGCTCGTTTTGTATTCGGAGTCGCCGTGAATCATTACAATCGGGCGTCCAATTCGGCTGGCAATATGCATAGCAAGGGTTGTTTTGCCCGTGCCGCTTGCGCCGCGCAGGTGAACGGGAAATCCGGCTTCAATGTAAGTCATCGCGCGATAGGTCAATTCCTTGACGTAGGGCGTCTCAACGAAATCTGCCATCGGCTTGGCTTCAATGACCGTGCGAATGTCGTCCATAATCGTCCTTTACTTTCGTTTCTTTTCTTGTGAAGGCGCAAACGGAATGTTAATGGCGAACGGGGATTCCGTCGAGGGCGCAAGTGTGGCTTGTGCCGTTCCGCCGCCCAAGAGCCGGTTCCAAGCATCGCGTCCGTCGCGTCGGGTTTGTTCGTAGGTTTTGAGTTGGCGTTGAACATCGGTTGCGATAGAGCGAACTCTGTCGCGAATGGCTTGATGTTCGCCGTTGATGTGATTCATCAGATTTTTTTGTGCCATAAGGCGTGCTTGGTTGTCGCTGGCAAGTTTTTGATGAAGGGCTTTGGCTTCTGAAAGGAGCGTTTGTGCTATGGCTTGACGCTCTTGTTCAAAGGTTTTGACTAAGCCTTTGGCTTCGGCTTGAATGGCGTTGGCGCGTGCGCGAATCGTGTTCAATTCAGCGGCGCGCTCTTGTGCCTCTTGTCTGCTCAAACGTTGATGTTCAGCAGCAAAATGCGCGAGCAGTTTTTTCGTGTCGGCTCTTTTTTGGGCAATGAGTTGAACGCGCGCTTTGGTGAGCGCGTGGCGTTCATCTCGTGAGGCTTTAATGCTTTCGGCGATAGCGCGTAAGTCGAACATAGTCGGAAGTCAGTTAAGGTTTTGAAAATTTGTTCAGCCGCTCTTTGCGAAAAGCGTCGAGCATGGCGGCAACTTCGGCGCGTCTGGCAAGCATCGCAAGGCGACGCTGTTTGGAATCGTGATTAAATTTTTCAAAAAGCCGTTTGACATCTTTCAGACGAATTTCTTTGGCTTCGGCGAGCATTGATTTTAACTCTGCTTGCCATTTGGCTTGTGAGGCTTTGAAGTCGGCAAGCATGGTTTTAATCGCGTCGCGTCGTGCGGCTTGGAGCCGTGAAAAATCGGCAAGAAGCATGGAAAGTTCGGCGAGCCGTTCCGTGCGATTAGAACTGGGCGATGAAATTTCGCGAATGATTTTGTCCGAAAGTTCGCTTTGCTCGGCAAGAAACTCTTGAACGGACATGCGTAAATCGGTTTCGGTTTCGTCGTGTGCGCGCTTGACACTTTCAAGCCACTGGTCAAAGTCTTTATGGCGAAGCGAGCGCGTGCCAGAGAGGGTCTTGCGGAGCCTTGTGTTGCAATCGCTGAACACATGGCGCGAGGCGATGGAAACTTCGTTGAAATCGGAAAGAATCGCATAGACCGATTGAATTACCCCATGAAACTCCGTGAGCGCGGAGCGGTAGAGGTCCTCGTTCTGTTGCGCGCTTGACGCAACCGCCAACGACGCGGATTGGGCAGATTCAAGTGCGGTAAATGTTGATGCCTTTTCACTCATGGTTAGAGTCATGGTCATAGAGTTTCAGCCTTCTAATGTGTCGCCGTGCGCTTGGTTGTGCGTGCATCAATGTTACAAGTCGAACATCATGGACGAACAAGCAAGGCGCAGGCGAAAGTGCGGCGAAGCGTTACGCCGCCGTTGCCGTCAAGCCGATGGCTTCGGCATATTTGAGGTAGGTTTCAACCGAAGCGACAACCACGCGTGCTTCAACCGAGACGAGTTCAATCCCGACGAGCGAAACGCGGGCGAACAAGTCAATCACGATACCTTTGTCCAAAATGCGGTCAATTACTTCCGCAAGGCTGGACGACGACGTCGATTTTTCAATTGCCATTGTAGTAAATGGATTTAGTGTTATGCCGCCAAAACTAAAATGCCGAAAAAACGGCTATTGGCAGAAATCTCGGCGGCGAAAACTTCTGCGCTTGTATAAAAAATCGCGACTTCGGTAACGAGGTGATTCAGGAATCAATTGCACTGAACTAATCTGTAAAAAATCCAACCCTTAAACAAACACGCCACTGGTTAAATTTTTACCGACTGTGCGTTTTTGTCCAAGCATGCTGAACGAAGTTAATGCAAAAACTCGCAGAATAAAGTGTGGCAATTTGTGTGCCAAAGAATCACAGGCGATTCAGCACGGAACTTTTTCACGGACGTTTGGCGTATATTCGCACGAAATTTAAACAAGCACAACATCAATAAAACCTAAACAGCAATCCACTATGCCAATGTATCATTACCGATGCTCAAATTGCAATACTGAAATGGAAATCCAACAGCGCATTTCGGAAGCGGCACTGACGTATTGTCCGACGTGCGAGACCGATAGCTTGAAACGCGTCATTGGGCTGGGCGGTGGATTCGTGCTCAAAGGCACAGGCTTTTACAACACCGATTACAAAAATGCCGGCGTGCCAAAAAGCGAGGCGAAATCAACTGACACCAAAAAAGAAACCGCGCCCACTGCGCACGCTTGCACTTCGGCATGCGCGCATTAAAACAAATCACTTTGAAAGCGCAACTCGATTGAAAAGAGCCTTCCACTGTCGGAAGGCGTTTTTGTTTCAGACCAACCATGACAGAAAGACCAAAAAAGAAAGTCTCTGAATCGCGCGTCGAAATGACGCAAGTCGTTATGCCCATCGACACCAACTATCTCGGCAACCTTGCGGGCGGACGCCTTATGCACTGGATGGATTTAGCCGCCGCCATTGCCGCTTCACGACACGCAAACGCCGTCGCCGTAACCGCCTCCGTCGATACACTGGTGTTCAAACAGCCGATAAAATTGGGCGAAATCGTCATCATCAAAGCGAGCGTGAATCGGGCATTTAAGACCTCGATGGAAGTCGGGGTCAAAGTCTTCTCGGAAAATATGCTCTCGGGAAAAGTGGTTGAGTGCAATAAAGCCTATTTCACTTTCGTCGCGTTAGATGAACACAATCAGCGCATTATCGTGCCTGAAATTGTCCCTGAAACCGACGATGAAAAACGCCGATTTGAGAAAGCGGCAGAGCGTCGCGCACAACGCTTGGCAATAAGGTAGAGCAGTTCATCGCTTGACACCAAGCCTGACACCAGTTTCTTTTAGGACGTGGGCTAAAATGTGCTTTTCAGTCGCATTTCAAAAGGTAATTGTAGGTCGTAAGAGAGGGTGGAAGGGACGAAAAATACAGAATTTCCTTGATTTGTGTTTTAACTGGAATTGTGGGAACACTACGAAAAGTGGTGCGGAGGAAGAGGGACTCGAACCCCCACAGGCTTTCACCCGGCAGTTTTCAAGACTGCTGCCATACCATTAGGCGATTCCTCCGTAGTGCTCAAAAAATTACCGTATCACCGAAACAGCGCAATTTCGGGCGGCAAATATACGAAAAACCCATCAAAGGCAAAGACAAGAACCCGATTTTTTAATTCAGTTGCGGGTCCTGTGGAAACATGGCGACGATGGCGTAATCGCCACCCTTTTTGCGCAAAACTCGGCTCCACATTCGGGAAGTATCTTCTTCAAACACAATGTGCGAATCTGCTGGAAAAAGATACCAAGAGTGTCCTTCCATTTCATCTTCTAACTGTCCTTCGCCCCAACCAGAATAGCCAAGATAGAACTTGAAGCCTTTCGGATCGACTTGCTTTGTTTCGAGAAGCGATTTGATTTGCTCGTAATCGCCGCCCCAATAAACGCCGTCAGCAACTTCGATGCAATCGCTCACAAGACTGCCGTAACGATGAAGCACGTGAATCGTGTTCGGCTGAACAGGTCCGCCCCAATGAAGCGGGAGATTTTCTCCGTAATAATCATCAATTACATCGGTCATTCCCAACTCGAGTGGACGGTTGAGAATCAAGCCGAACGTGCCACCGTCGCCATGTTCGCATAAAAGCACGACAGTTCGGCGAAAATTTTGGTCTTGCAGTTCCGCATGTGCAATCAGAAGAATACCTGCGCGCAGAGTCTCGTGTTCTGTCATCCGTAGAAAAGTTTAGGTCGCCTAAAATGTGTGTTCAAAAATGGGATATGGAAGTTATCTTACACGTTGATCTTTAATTTTCCAAAGGCTCCACCACGCCGTTTTTGGCGAATGATGGTGCTCCCAATGATACCCGAAAAAATAACACGAAAGCATTGCCCAAAGATGGTTGCGCGCTAATGAGCGAGCGTTGTGCGGCATCATGTCGGGCGTTTGCGGCAAGCGGTGCGGCAAATACGTGCCAAAGTAAAAAAGTTGCAACGCGCCCCAAATGCACGGCAACACCCAAAAGAGCCAAATGCGCGTTTCAGGAACGCCAAGTCCATACTCAAAAAGATTGTAAAGGCTCGCCATAATGATAATCTGCGTCCAAGTTTTGTATCGCCAAATGAACGAGCCGAACCAAACGAAAAAGTTTTGAGAATGCACATTGAAATCGGGGTCGCTCTCGGAAGCAGGTGCTTCGTGGTGCTTGAAGTGATTGACGCGCAAACTCTTGTAACTCATTGCCGCGAAAAGAAAACATGCCACAAAGCCAATCGCGTGATTAAGCCATCGCACACGGCTGACCGAGCCATGCATGGCGTCGTGTGCCGTAATGAAAAGCCCTGTCGTCAAATAACCTTGAATCGCCAAATGCACATAACTCATCGGCACTCTAAGCGTGAGCGACTCGTTGAACAAAAGATAAACAAGGTGAAAAAGCCAAAGTGAGATGATGAACAGTCCAATTAGTGCACCCATCGCTTGAAGGATTAGTTAAAAAAAGTATCTACAAATTTACGGCATCAATGACGAATCTTTTAGCTTTGCATTGAAAAGCCCTGACAAAAGCCGTATCTTCACGCGCCATTTTCAATCCAAACATTTTTTTGATATGACTCTGCTTAATTTTTTCGCGCGCATTCTCTTTTTCGCTCCGCCGCCGTCTGAAGGAGGCGCAGAACCCAATCCGCTCGTGCAACTCATTCCCTTCGTGCTTATCATCGCTGTGTTTTATTTCTTCATGATTCGTCCTCAACAAAAGAAACAAAAAGAGCGCGAAAAAATCTTAGATGCGCTCAAAAAAGGCGACCGCGTGGTAACCATCGGCGGCTTGCACGGCACGGTCGTAGAAATCAATCAAGAAAAGAAAACGGTATTGATTGAGGCAGGTGGCGTCAAGCTTCGATTTGACCGCTCCGCCATTTCAACCGTTGAAAAGTCGGAAACCGGTGAAAAGTTAGAATCAGCATAACAAACCATGACCAAAGCAAGACTCGTCCTCGAAAACGATGCGCTCTTTGAAGGCATCGCTTTTGGACGCATCGGCGAAGCGCAAGGCGAAGTCGTCTTCAATACCTCTCACACGGGCTACCAAGAAATTTTAACCGACCCGTCCTACAAAGGTCAGATGGTTTGTATGACGTATCCGCTCATCGGAAACTACGGTGCAAACACGCGCGACCGAGAATCGGAGAAAATCTGGGCATCGGGCTTGATTGTCGGCGAACTCTCGGAACTGTATAGCAACTTTGAGGCAGAGTTTGGGTTGGACGAATATCTCAACGCACAAGGCGTGATGGGTATCAGCGGGATTGATACGCGCCGATTGGTTCGGTTGCTTCGCGAGCAAGGCGCAATGCAAGGTGTCATTTCAACTGAAAGCAACATCGCCAATCTCATCAAAAAAGCGCAAGCCCTTCCGAAAATGAACGGACAAGATTTAGCCAGCGCGGTTACGCGCGGAAAAACTTTTACAGTCAAAGGTGATTCGCCCGTTTACCGCGTTGTTGCTTACGATTACGGCATGAAGCAAAACATCTTGCACATGCTGGTGCGGGCAGGCTGTGAAGTAACCGTTGTGCCGGCGCAAACACCTGCCGAGGAAGTCTTGCGTCTCGCGCCCGATGGAATTTTCCTTTCAAACGGACCGGGCGACCCCGAAGCGGTCGGCTACGCGATTGAAACCGTCAAGTTCCTTGCTAATCCTAAAAAAGTCGGTCGAGAAATTCCGATATTTGGAATCTGCTTAGGGCATCAACTTCTCGCGTTAGCATTAGGAGCGAAAACCTACAAACTCAAATTTGGTCATCACGGCGGCAATCACCCCGTTAAAAATTTATTGACTGGGAAAATTGAAATCACGGCGCAAAATCACGGTTTTGCCGTTAATCCAAAAACATTGCCAAAGCATCTGGAACTGACGCATCTGAACCTTTACGACCAAACCGTCGAGGGCTTTCGGCATAAGAAACTGCCGATTTTCTCTGTGCAGTATCACCCAGAGGCGTCGCCAGGTCCACACGATTCGCATTACTTGTTTGATGAATTCAAGGCGTTGATGGCAGAATACAAATCTTAAAGGAGACTTGCAAAACGAGCCTGTGCGCCGTATATTTGCGTCCTTTTTGAAAATATGCGTAAAGCATATGTAGGTTCGGGGTGTAGCGCAGCTGGTAGCGTGTCTGTTTTGGGTGCAGAAGGTCGCGAGTTCGAGTCTCGCCACCCCGACAAAGCAATAAGAGGCTTGTGCCTGTAGCTCAGTTGGATAGAGCAACAGCCTTCTAAGCTGTGGGTCACTGGTTCAAATCCAGTCAGGCACGCAGGAAGATGCAAACCCGTTTTGAACGCACGAACAAGTTCAAGACGAGTTTTAGGCATTTGAAAGGTTTTACAATGGTGATCGTAGCTCAGTTGGTTAGAGCACCTGATTGTGGCTCAGGAGGTCGCGGGTTCGAGTCCCGTCTTTCACCCAGCATGGCGCGCTTGCAAAAAAACTTTTTCAAAAAAGCGCAAAAATTATTTGAAGTTTAACAAAGTTTTGTATCTTTGCGCCCTCGTTTTGAGAACAAAAAAGTTCTTTTCAATGTTGGTTGTTCAGCGAAAGCGTTCAGCCAAGCACAATCGGCCCCATCGACTAGTGGTTAGGTCACTTCCCTTTCAAGGAAGCGGGACGAGTTCGAATCTCGTTGGGGTCACAGGGTTGTTTAATTTGTTCATAGTTGTTCTTTAAGAAGCCTTGTTGCAAAACAAGGCTTTTTTATTTTGCATCAAATTTTGCATCAAACTTCTCTTTGAACCGAAAAAGGGCTCTTGCTTGCACTCGGGTGTGTCGGTCATAAAGTCAACTGCAAGTCATCTCTGACACAATGTGGTTGACAAAATGCCTCATCTGTCTGTGATGAAGTCTGAAAAATTGCCACAGATGGAAAACGCTTTTTGCAGTTTGTGCGTATAAATGCGTATAAAGGGTATCAAACAATGTTCAAGTGGCTAATTCAGAAGGATTTAGAGCAGGTGAGAAGGTAAGGATAAAAACTGGCACGGACTTTGATTGTCTAATCCAATTCAGTGGATCCAAAACGAAAATTTCAGAGTAGTCATTAACCCGTTTTCAACAATTTTAACCTCATTGGAATTATAATGGACGCGAATTTTTCAGCTGACGCACAATCTGCTCTCCGACACAGCCGCGCCGAAGCCATACGGCTTGGGCATGATTATATTGGGACCGAGCATTTGCTTTTAGGATTGCTTCACGATAGAAGCAACGCTGCCGAGATTCTGATAGGATTAGGAGTAGACCTTGACGACTTGCGCAAAGCTATCGAGCAGAACGCGCCGCCAGCCGCTGGCTTGCCGCCGTTTGGGAACATTCCGCTCACCAAGCAAGCCGAGATGGTGTTGAAGCGCACCTACATCGAAGCCAAAGCCACAAAGTCGTCGGTCATTGATACGGAGCATCTCTTGCTTGCATTGCTCTCCGACTCACAAAATCTGGCGGCGCAAGTGTTGAGTATGTATGAAATTCAATACGACGACGTCAAGAACGAAGTGATGAACAATAATGCCTCGCGTGAGCCGCAAAACGAAGCGGAAGAAGGCGACCTTGCTGAAGCAGGAAGCGTTCCGTCGCAAGAGCAACCCTTGCGACGCGAAAGCCAACGCGGCACAGCGCAATCGTCAAATCCGAAATCCAAAACACCTGTGCTGGACTTTTTCGGGCGCGACCTAACCAAGCTCGCACAAGAAGGCAAACTCGATCCTGTTATCGGACGCGAAAAAGAAATCGAGCGCGTCGCCCAGGTGCTTTCTCGTCGCAAAAAAAATAATCCTGTTCTAATCGGAGAGCCGGGCGTCGGCAAAACCGCCATCGCCGAAGGGCTTGCGCTCCGAATCATTCAACGCAAAGTTTCGCCCGTCTTGTTTGGAAAGCGCGTGATTGCGCTTGACCTGACAAGCATGGTCGCCGGCACGAAGTTTCGCGGACAATTTGAGGAACGCATGACCGCGCTTCTCAAAGAACTTGCAAATGCCAAAGATGTGATTCTGTTCATCGATGAACTGCACACAATTGTCGGCGCAGGAAGTTCGCCCGGCTCAATGGACGCGGCGAACATCTTCAAACCGGCACTGGCACGCGGCGAAGTGCAATGCATCGGCGCAACGACCCTCGACGAATATCGCGAGACGATTGAAAAAGACGGCGCGCTTGAACGCCGATTCCAAAAAGTCATGGTCGAATCGCCAAGCATCGAGGAAACGCTCGAAATTCTCAACAGCATCAAGAACAAATACGAAGCGCATCACGGCGTTCGCTATACCAAAGAAGCCATTCAAGCCATCGTGCGCCTTGCCGACCGATACATCACAGACCGTCAGTTTCCCGACAAAGCCATCGATGTGCTTGACGAAGCCGGAAGCCGTGTCCGACTTGCCAATGTGAAAGTGCCCGAAGACGTCGTGCAAGCCGAACAAAAGTTGGAAGAGATTAAAAAGCAGAAAGCCGAGCTCATTAAAGCGCAAAAGTTTGAAGAGGCGGCTCGACTGCGCGATGAACAGAACAAGTTGGAAAACCAACTCAAAGAGGCACAAAAAAAATGGTTGGAATCTTCTGACGAAATCTATGAAGTCAATGAAGAGACGGTTGCAACCGTTGTCTCAATGATGACGGGCATTCCTGTAACGAAGGTCGGCGCGGCGGAATCGCAAAAATTGCTCAAGCTTGAGCAAACGCTCAAAGCCCGCGTGATTGGACAAGATGAAGCCGTCGAGAAATTGGCAAAGTCAATCCGTCGCACGCGCGCAGGCATCAAAGACCCGAACCGTCCGATTGGCTCGTTCATCTTCCTTGGTCCGACGGGCGTCGGCAAAACCGAACTTGCCAAAGCTCTTGCAAAGACGCTGTTCGACAGCGAAGATGCGCTCATTCGCGTCGATATGTCCGAATTTATGGAGCGGTTCAGCGTCTCGCGCTTGGTCGGCGCGCCGCCCGGCTACGTCGGCTTTGAAGAGGGCGGAGAACTAACGGAAAAAGTCCGCCGCAAGCCATACAGCGTGGTTTTGCTCGATGAAATCGAGAAAGCACACCCCGAAGTCTTCAATATGCTGTTGCAAGTCTTGGACGACGGCATTTTGACCGACTCACAAGGGCGTCGCGTCGATTTCAAAAACACGGTGATCATCATGACCTCAAACATTGGCGTGCGCGACATTGAGCGCAAAGCCAAAGGCATGGGCTTCACCCTAAGCGATGAAACCGAAAACTACGGCAGAATCAAATCCACAATTCAAGATGCGTTAAAGCGCGTCTTCAGTCCAGAGTTTCTCAATCGGATTGATGATGTGATTATTTTCCATCAACTCGAGCGCAAGCATATCACGCAAATCGTCGAGGTGATGCTCGCTGGGCTCAACGAGCGATTTAAGGCATTAGACATCAAGGTGGAAATTTCGCAAGAGGCAAAAGAATTTCTTGCTGACAAGGGCTACGACCCTCAATACGGAGCGCGTCCGCTTCGCCGAGCGATTCAAAAGCACTTGGAAGAACCGCTTGCCGAAGAAATTCTGCGCGCCAACCTCAAAGAGGGCGGAGCGGTGAAAGTCGGCTACGACGCCAACGAAGGCAAATTAACCTTCGCCGTCGCGACCGCTAAAACCGAAGCCCCTTCAAGTGAAATTGAGTTGCAGAAGTAATGGCAAATCATCTCGTCAAAGAGCCTGTTTCGCACAGGCTCTTTTGTTTTTTGGAAGTAATAGAGAGAGCGGTTCAAAATTCCGATGCGATTTTGTATCTTCGCGTCCCAATTTTTTCATCAAGCAACACCAAACAATGGCAAGCACAACTAAATCAGACATCTTCACAGAACTCTTTTTTCAAGCGACGGATTTCTTCGAGAAAAATCGCACGGCGGTTTTAAGCGTAATGGGTGCGATTCTGCTGGCAATCGTCGGCGCGTTTTTTTGGAATCAACAGCAAGCCTCTAAAAATCAAGAAGCCACTGCTAAGTTGGAGGGCGTCGTCAAGCGATATGAAGCGGGCAACTACAGCGGTGCGATTGAAGGCGACAGCACAACGATGGGACTGAAAGAAATCGCAAAAGCCTATTCAGGCATGCCGTCGGGCGAACAAGCCAAACTTTACTTGGCAAATGCCTACTTCCAACTTCGCAACTATGATGAAGCCCAAAAAGCGTTTGAAAGCATTTCAAGCTCCTCGCCGCTTGTCAAAGGCTCGGCGTTGGCGGGAGAAGCGGCGTGTTATGAGCAAAAGAAAGAATACAAGAAAGCGGCGCAACTCTTTCGTCGGGCGGCAGACATTGTCCGAAACGATGCCATTACACCGATTTATTTAGAAAGTGCAGGGCGCAATTTTGAACTTGCAGGCGAAAAAAGCGATGCGCTCGCCGTCTATGAAAAATTGAAAAAAGAGTATCCGCAATCACCCGTTGCTCGCAATGCCGACCAAATTATCGCGCGCTTGAAATACTAATCACCAAAGATGTCACTAAAATATGCTGTCTATTGCGCTTTACGCCACTTTTTGTTTATCCCTGTTCTTGTTCGGCTGTCAAGCGCAACAAGCCAGAGCACCCCAAACAGCAGATTCGCTTTCGGCAAAACCCCGTGTCCTTATTGAGTCGTCGCAAGGAAACATCATCATTGAACTTTTTGATGATACGCCGCTTCACCGAGATAACTTCGTGCGCTTGGTCAAAGCTGGCTACTACGATGGGCTTTGGTTTCATCGCATTGTGCCCGGCTTTGTGATTCAAACGGGCGGCGCGGAGTATCGGGAAAAGCCAAATCCCGCCTTAGACACGCTTCCGCCGAAATCTATTCCTGCCGAAATCAAGCACTCGCACAAGCGCGGGACGGTTGCCGCCGCACGCTACGACGACGATGTCAATCCCAAACGAGAATCATCAGGCAGTCAATTTTTCATCAACCTCAATGACAACCGCAGCTACAACGGCAGATACACCGTTTTCGGAAAAGTGATTGAGGGAATGGACGTTGTCGATAAATTTGAGAAATTGCCTCGCGATGGAATGAACATACCTTATTCACGCATTCCATTGAAATTCAGGCTCATCGAGTAACCAACAAATTTTTTCAAACCAACTGCTTTAAGACATGCCCGAACAATTTTGCATTGAAACGCCGCACGGCATCATCACGATTGAACTTTTTGATGACACGCCGCTTCACCGCGACAATTTCAAGAAACTCGTTGCCGAAAAGTATTACGATGGCATTACATTTCACCGCGTCATTCCCGGCTTTATGATTCAAGGTGGCGACCCGCTTTCGCGCGACCAATCCAAACGCCATCTGCACGGCACAGGCGGACCGACGGAGCGCATTCCTGCCGAGTTCAAGCATAAAAACAAACGTGGCACGGTTGCGGCGGCGCGCGATGGCAATCCCGCCAAAGCCTCGTCGGGCAGTCAATTCTACATCAACGTCGCCGATAACGACTTTCTCGATTCGGCGCAAGCCGGCTACACCGTCTTCGGAAGAGTGATTGACGGAATGGACGTGGCAGATAAAATTTCGCTCGTCAAACGCGATTCGCGCGATAACCCCATCGAGCCAATCACGATGAAGATTACCGCTAAAACCGCATAACTATGACGATTATTGACGTTGTAGAACTCACTAAGCACTATGGCGCGAAAAAAGCCGTCGACAACATTTCCTTCACCGTCGAGCAAGGTCAAGTCTTCGGCTTTTTGGGTCCAAACGGAAGCGGCAAAACTACAACCATCGGGCTTCTGCTCGGCATCATCAATAAAACCAGCGGCATTATCAAACTCTTTGAAAGTGATGATTTAGATTCGGCACGTCTGAACATCGGCGCAACGCTTGAAACGCCGAACTTCTACCCGTATTTAAGCGGCTTGGATAATTTGAAAATCGTTGCGAAAATCAAACGTGCAACCGATGAGCAGATTGAGCGCGCCTTGAAACTCGTGGATTTAGCCGCAAGAGCCAAAAGCCCGTTTCGAACCTATTCGCTCGGCATGAAACAGCGGCTTGCAATTGCCGCCGCCACGCTCTCTAACCCCGACCTCGTCATTTTAGACGAACCAACCAACGGATTAGACCCCGACGGAATCCGCGATGTGCGACAAATCATCAAACGCCTTGCCGATGAAGGCAAAACGATTTTCCTTTCAAGCCATCTTTTAAGCGAAGTCGAACAAGTTTGCTCACATGTGGCGGTGATTAAAAACGGCAAGTTGCTTAAAAGTGGGAATGTGAAGGAACTCGTCAGCCGCAATCCGCTTGCGTTTCTGAAAGCCCCAGAGCGCGAGGTGCTGAAATCTGTTCTAGCGACTTATCCCGAAACCGTTTCCGTAATCGATGAAAACGACGGCGTTTTGGTTGAACTGCAATCCGATAATCTCGCCGCGCTCAATCAATTTCTTGCAGAAAAAGGCATTTATCTTTCGCACCTTTCATTGCAGAAAAAAACACTCGAAGAAGCCTTCATGGAAATCACGCAAGGGTTGAACTGAACGATGGGTTGTTTAGACAGACTTTGCTTTCTCTCTGGCTTCTTCGGCTTTCTCTTCTTCAATGCTTTTGAGCGTCGCCGAAAGCAATTCGTAGTAAATGCAGTTCTTATCTTCCTCGAACATATTGTCAATCATCACGGGCTTGATCGAGTCAGTAAGCGGGTGCATAAATGGATAATCGGCGCAAAAATGCGGACGCACGTCGTAAATGCGGCACTTGTAATCCTTTCCTAAAAAAATGCAAGGACCGTCGGGAGACGCGAGTGCCGTGCCGACGCACTTGCCCGAAGGGAAGTAATCGGGGTCGTCATCGTATTCGGCAAAAAGCGTTTTGCCGTGCAGGTCGCTGAACTCGGGGCGAGCGTTGACATACGCTTCAATCACTTTGGCTTGTTCGACATCGACCCAAACACCGTTCTTACAGCAGTTGGCTTTGCAAATGTCAAGGTTGGTAATGCAGCTGCGGTAGGGCTTCATGTGAAAAGTTGAGAGTTAAGAGTTAAAAGTCAATAAGATTGGTGTGGTCATTCGCGTGCAAAGAGTTCATCAACGTTCAACTTGATGCCGTTGGTCTTATCAATCGCTTCGCCCGTTGTGAATGAAACAGGTTTTTCGTTGGGATAAAAAATCGTGAGCGTTTCCGTGAATGGAATCACAAGCCAAAAGGATTTAACGCCGGCATCGAAATAGGCTTTGAGTTTGCGCTCGAAGTCGTCGAAGTTTTGCTTTGGAGAAGAAATTTCAATCGTGGTGAGCGGCGGCTCGGAGAGCCGAACTTCGTCGTTCTGCCAATCTACTTTACGCTTCGGATAAATGCAGAGGTCGGGCACGAAGGGCTTATCGGCAAGTGAAAGCGAAAGCTCGCTGGCAAAGGTAAATTCCTTGCGATACTTAGTGTTCAAGATTGCAATGAGATTAGACTGCAAAATAGCGTGGTTCAAGCTTGGCATGGGTTTTCCGCGTTGGAGTTCGTAGTCGGAAATCAGTTCGGTAGCGTTCATTGGTTTATGCGGTTTGCGTGGTTAAGTGGGCTAAAAGTAGCAAAATTTATTTGACGATAGCAACTTTAAGGCGAATAGATGAGCAGTTGAGGATTAAGAGTTGAGAGTTAAAAAGATTCATATGGTTATTGGCGTGCAAAGAGTTCGTCAATGTTCAACTTGATGCCGGTGGTCTTATCAATGGCTTCACCGGTTGTGAATGAAACGGGTTTTTCGTTGGGATAAAAAATCGTCAGCGTTTCTGTCAGAGGGATGACAAGCCAAAAGGATTTGACGCCTGCGTCGAAGTAGGCTTTGAGTTTGCGCTCGAAGTCGTCGAGGCTTTGTTTTGGTGAAGAGATTTCAATTATGGTGAGAGGCGGCTCGGAGAGCCGAATCTCATCGTTCTGCCAATCTACTTTACGCTTCGGATAAATGCAGAGGTCGGGCACGAAGGGCTTATCGGCAAGTGAAAGCGAAAGCTCGCTCGCAAAGGTGAAGTCTCTTTCATAACTTTTAGAAAGCAACACACCTAAGCGAAGTTGCAAAACGGAGTGGTTCAAACTCGGCATCGGTTTTCCTCGTTCAAGTTCGTAGTCTGAAAGAAGTTCGGTGGCGTTCATCGGTTTGTCGTGTTTGTGTGATTAAATCACGTTCAAAGTAGCAAAATTTATTTGACGATAGCAACTTTGAGGCGAATAGATTTTTCATCACCGCGATTGGACTTCGCTGTCAGCACCGCATAATAAACGCCGCTTTGCACCGAGCGCACGTTCCACAAAATTTCATCGTCAAATCCGCCCGCGCTTTGCTTTGAACTTTCCCAAACTCGTGCGCCCGTCATATCGAAGACTTTCACCGTTACCGTTCCTGATTCTTTGAGAAAAAATCGAAACGCGGTTTCTGTGCTTGCTGGATTGGGATAATTGAAGACGGATTTTTCTGGCAAGAAGTCGTTGATTTGAACCGTTACGCGATTCGGCGTGCGAATGGGCGAGTAAGAGTTTGAGTTGAGGTTATCGCTGTAAAGCGCGCCCCACTCGATGTTTCGCGTCGCATTCGGCAGTTCGTAGCCATTGAGCAAGCCAAATTTATCGACGCTGAACAGCACCAGCCCTTGACCTGAAAGCGACGGCGCAACGGTGGGCGTCGTTTCCGTGCCTTCAGCAATGGGAAGCGTGAAAAGGTTTTTTCCGAAGCGATTAAACGCCATCAAGCGTCCGTCGGGCGTTTGCACAATCACATCGGCGAAGGTGTCGCCGTCGACATCGGCGACGACAGGGCTTGACGCAATAGGCTGTTGCGAATGGGTCGGAATTGGGAAGTTCGAAATCGGAAAGCCTTGAAGGTTGTAGGCGAAAACTTTATCGTCGGCACTGAAAACGATGGCAAGTTCGCCGCGATTTTCAAGTTCGGCAATTACGGGCAAACTTCGAACAACATGACTAACAGGCAGGCGAACCGCTACGGGCGGCTTTTGAGTGCTCACCACACGAAGCGTTTTGTCATCGCACAGTGCGGCAACAACCGTATCCGCACCATTGGGACGAGAAGCGACAAACTGAACGGCTGAAAGCACACGTGCGCCTGAAATGAAAGTTTCAGGGAAAACGGCGAGCGGTGTGTTGAGCGAAGGCTGTGCCGAAAGGCTCACAATCGGAGCGGAGAAAGATTGAACGCGCACCACATCGAGACTATCGCTCTTCAAATCCAAAATTGATGCCGTGCCGGAGCGCGTCCCAATGCCAACCCACTGCGGATTGATTGGAAGCACAACGGGAGGCGTGGTCAGTTCGGAGGCAAAGGTGCGGCGCAGGCGCAGAGTGTCAGAGCCTTGCACACGCAAGACTTCGAGCGTGCTATCGAGAACGCTGATGATGTAGCGCGCTTGTGATGATTGAACGACGGCACTTTTTATGCGAGATTGGTTGAACTTTGACGGTGCGCCATCGAGCCGTGTGGTGAAGGTGAAATGTTCGCCGTTGATGATGAGCGAATCAGCGAAGGTGATGCCGGTGCGAATGCCGAAGGTGTCGGGCAGTTGTTTGGGAAAGCCGTTCAGAACGCGCACGAGGTTGTCGCCGCGTTGCAGTCGAATGGAATCCATGACGGGAGCGGAAGCGGGGAAGTTTGAGAGGCGGATTTTGCTCGTTGCGCCGCGATTTGAGCGCGTGTTCGGCGTGGTGGCGTCGTCGATGAGGTTGCGATAAGGAAAGGCGATGTTGCCTCTGAAAAACATATCGAAAACAGTGCCGCGTTCTGTGCCGAGTCCGGGACTGGTGAGCGTGTAGTTCTGCCCGATGTCGTCCGAGCCGTCGGCTTCCAGAAGTTTAACGCCTCTGATTCTACCAGCGTTGACGCGTTTTTGCGGGCGATTGGCGGCGATGATGTCTTCGTCAATGTGCCATATCAACACGCCGCCGTTGTAGCGAACATTATTGATTTCGGCGGTTGGGAGCGTCCAATCGTAGTTGGTTGAGGCGACGATTTGACCGCGAAGGGCGCGTAGGTTCTCGAAGCGAAAATCCTCTTGGTCTTGCAGGAAGGTTTGCTGGAAGGTTTGTCCGCTTCGGTAAATCGTAAGTGTAACGCCGGTGCCGCGCGCGTTGCGTTGGCGATTTTCGAGCAAGAAGTATTCGCGCGAGGTAATGGAAATTTTCGCGATAGCGGAGTCTGGATTTTGAGGCAAACTTTGCGCAGGCAATTTGAAAAACGTATCGATGCCTTGAATTTCAATGGGTGATGCCCAGCCGAGTGCGACGCGCTCCCACGCCGAAGGTGCGGGCGGCAGTGCGCCGTTGTAGTTGAAGAAGCCTTCGCCGTCCATCAAGCCAAATCTGCCAATGCCGCTTCGCCCGGTTTCGGTGTTGAACAAATCGGGCAAGCCCAAGTAGCTGCCGAAACTGGCGCAGAGAAGTCCGTTGGTGGAAAGTTCGAGCAAAATTTTGCCGCCGACGCCGTCGATTTCGCGCGCTTCGGTAGAGGGAATGACGAGCGTATTTTGAATGCGTGCCGCGCCGTCATTTACGGGGAAACCTTGAAAATCTGCACCGAAAATGCGCTTGAAGCCATCGAGTTTGAAGGTAAGCGAAGGCAGGTCAGAAGGCGAAGGGTCGGTGCCAGTGAGCGCGACGAGGTCAATGTCGCGCCCAACGCCCGCGTGAAAAATGATGAAACAGTCAAACTGCGAAAAATCAACAACAGTGGTCGAATCGACCAATCGCCACGTTTCCTCAATCATTCGCGCAAGGCGCGTAAAATCTTGTGAGGCGCGTGGCGGCGCGTATTCCGCCATCGGCTTCGAGAGGCGATACACAGTGGGCAAGAGCGTGAAACTGACCTGTGTTCGATTTTGGCTGTTGGTTTCAAAGTAATGTTTGAGGAAGTCGAGTTTGCGCGTAAAGTAGCCAAAGTCGTGCGGGTAAGGGTCTAAAATCGTGTCGCCGCGCAAGGCAAGGTAATCCAATCCGCCGAAAATGCCCGTGCCTGTGGTGCGTCGATCGGTATCGGGTTGAAACTCGACCATCACCGCGAGCACGCGCGTTAAGCCGATGGACGACGAGCCTGTCGACGCTTCGCCAACGCCAAGCAAATGGCTGAACGAAATTTTTTGAGATTGCGCAAAACCAGCGGGCGCAATCAACAGAGCAAAGAGCAAAGCAAGAAAAAAACGCATGGATAGGTGAAGCATCAGTGAAGTAAAGTCGTAGTGCAAAATAAAAAGGGCTTGAATGCTCTGGTAGTGCTATTAAAGTGTGTTTTTCATTATATCGTGAAAGCGATGATTAAATTTCGCTGACCTGACAACCAGTCAGGAAGCGGAACAGC
>FWPU01003623.1_pt1 | contig 38298 bp, 29 predicted proteins | sample 2228361 | NCBI WGS metagenome assembly FWPU01 (sample SAMEA103939777, study PRJEB20133) | metagenome | reverse complement strand
TTCGCGCTGGCCACCCCAGCCGAACCTTGCCCTGGCGATCCGTCAAGTTATTCTATTATTAAACAAGCTCAAAGAGTAGATGACTGCTTTCATTTGAAGTAGGCGAGCGCCCGTCCTTCTTCGCCGCTCATCACCAGCTCCAGCGTCTTGCCACCGGTTGTGGCCGACACATCAATCACCTTGATGTAGTCGGCATAGCGGGCATCATCAGGCAAGAGGGCCGGCAGCGCGTTCAGAGCGCTGTCGAAGAACTCCTTGCGAAAGGGATTGCCCGGCTCGCCCGGGTAGATCGCCAGCGGATAGATGTGTGCTTCGACCAGATCCTGGAAGAAATGCGTGCCGTAGGATAGGGTCGGCCGGCCAGAACCCTGGCTCCAACCGATCTCGACCAGGGCGCGCGCGTTGTAGATGTCCGCGTAGCCCACCTTGACGCCCAGATCGGGATTGTTGCTTCCCCAACGGCCCGGCGCCATCAGGATGAACGTATGGCCCTCCAACCGCTGATTGATCCGGCCGACCAGCCGGCCGATCTCCAGCCGCAATGAAGGGTCGCTGATGCGCGCATATTTCTCCGGATCCACGTATACGATGTAGTTGATGCCGTGCACACAGCCGGTGGGCACGAGTTTGACCGTGCCGAAGACGATGTCTTTGTCCGGTAAAGATTCGGGGAAGCAGATCTCCTCGGCCAGATAGTGGGCGCTCTGCGGCCGGCATTGCAGCAGGTGCAGCTCGATCTTCGGTCGTGGATAATCGTGGCTTAAGCCGAGCGTGAATTCGATGTCCACAGGCCGGCCATAGCCGAACTCCAACGCCTTCAGCGTCCACTTGAGATGATCCACATAGCTGGTCTGGCTGAGCAGGCCGTCGAACGTGATCACCAGCCTGTTCGGGTCGAGGTTCTGGTCGTTGTAAACCATCTGGGCAATATAATCGCCCTGATCCACCGAGGCCAGCAGCCGTAGGTGCGGGTAATCTGCGTCCAGAACGGCGCCGATGCGATGTGTCTCGAACCGATTCGTCTTCAGGTTGATGACATCCATGTAGTACTGCGAATAGTGACGGATCTGCTCGGCGCCGCTTTCGGGCCGCAGTTGGGGGTGGCTCAACGCCACCATACGCGGATAGTCCTCGCCGACGCGCTCGACTGCGCGCGTGCCCATGCCCACGACCATGCGCACGAAGCCGTCCTCGCGGCGCAGCTTGGGGTTCCAGATGAACGGATTGCGGCTGTAGGCCAGACCGGCCACCATCGGGAAGAAGAAATCGCGGTAGCGCTCGCCCTGCACCGGCTGGATCATCACGGCCATGCGCTCATCGTAGTCGAGGAGCCCCTTCTGTTTGCGGTAGAAGAGCGCGTTCGGATTGGCAAAGCTGGCGTAGACGCGCGCGATGGCCCGAAGCAGGGCGGCCAGGTTCTCGTCGGGCGTGCCCTGGTTGGGGCAGAAGACGCTCTCGTAGATGCCGGCGAACGAGACGTCGAAGTTGTCCTCGAGCAGGCTCGATGAGCGCACGATCAGCGGCCGGCCGCCGATCATCTCAAGCACTTCCTGTAGACGCTCGACCACATACTCCGGAAAGCGCCCCTGCAAATAGGCTTCAAGGAGAGTCGGATATTCTTGGCGAATCTGGTCCAGCGGCTTGTATTTCTGATTCATGAATTCGGCGAAGTTGTTGAGCGCCTGATGCTCGTAGAAAACGTCGGCACCCAGGAAGAACGTCTCGGGGAGGATCAACCGCAGCGATTCGCGTTCAGCGCCCTGCCCGGCGAGCGTTTTCTGCAAGATCTTCCAGGCCAGCATCAGGCCGGCAGCCTTGCCGCCGATCTTGCCCGTGCCGATGCGATGGGCCCGGATCCAGCGCAGGTCTTCGATGTCCAGATATTCCTTCGCCACGCGCACGAACTGAAGCTGTTCGCTGATCATCGCCCGAATCAGGACGACTTTGATCTCCTGAAGGTGGTGCTGCACCGAGCTGCGCCGCTCGGCCGGCAGGGATTCGTATTCCTCGGCCTGTTGGAAAAGCCATTCCCATGGGGCCAGTTCCGGGTTGAGCGCGAGGATCTCCTCGCGCGAGCGACGCTGTTTCAGCACATCGCGGGCAATCTCATCGAAACGACTCAACGGCAGGTTATAGGCAAAGTAGTAGTCGGTGCGCTGATCGCGGATGATGGCGAGGCGCTGCTCCCAGACGTCGGCAGGCTCTTCCGTATAGGGGTTCATGATCCCTTCGCGTCGTTGCGATTCGATCGCCTCTTCTTTAACCTCTTCCTCGAAGCGTTGTGGGTCTACGATGCCGCGGCGAAAGAGTTCCTGGCGCATGCGTTCGCGGATCGTGGACGCCAGGATCGGAAAACGGCTGATGCGCAGATAGATGCGCCACACTTTTCCCATGTCATGCGTTTCGGTCGTCATCGCTGCTTCTCCTGCGCCGGGATTCATGTTCGTAAGTATACCTGGAATGGGAGCCAACGGTCAATCACCATGGCGCGACAGAGAGCCAATCCGAACACACCTGAAGCGTGCCATGAGCGCGGCCTTGTCGTGTTCATGTCAAACTCAACCAGGCCACGCCCCAGGCCAGGCTGAGCAGCGTGATCAACGCGCCGGACTTGAGATACTCGCCAAACCCCAGATGGACGCCACGGGCTTTGGCGATCTCGGCCACGATCAGGTTCGCCACCGATCCGAGCAGGGTCAGATTGCCCGCAAAGGTGGTGGCCATCGCCAGCGTCAGCCAGGCCTCGTGCGGATCGGGGAGCTGCGGGATGAAGGCGCGGAACAGCAGCACGGCCGGCACATTGGACACCAGATTGCTGAGCACGGCCGCCACCACCGAAAGCGCCAGCACCCCGTGGCCGGCCAGTGGCCGGCCGATGGCAAACAGCTGCTCGCTGAGGCCAATGTGTTCGATGGCGCCGGTCACGATGAACAGGCCCGAGAAGAAGACCAGCAACGAAAAGTCCACCTCATTGAACACGCGCTGCGGTTTGATGCGGCGGGTCACCAGCAACAACGATGCTGCCGCCAGGGCGGCCAGCGCAACGGGCACACCTGCCAGAAATGCGATCAGCATCAGGCCGACCGCGATCAGGCTTTTGCGCAGCAACGGCCGGTAGATCGGTTCCCAGGGCAGACTGATGTCATCGGGGAAAGGGGTGCCGGTGATCTCGCGACGATAGACGAACACCAACACGCCCCAGGCCAGCACCAGGCCGATCAGCGAGACCGGCGCCAGCCGGGCAACAAAGGCAGCAAACGAGATCTGCGAAGCGACGCCGATGATCATGTTCTGGGGATTGCCGACGATGGTGGCCGCAGAGCCGATGTTGGCTGCCGTCACCAGGCCGATCAGATAAGGGATGGGGTTGCGGCGCAATGCCAGGGCGAGCTCCAGCACCAGCGGTGTCAGCATCAGCACGATGGTGTCGTTCAGAAAGAGCGCCGAGAGCACACCCGAGGCGGCCACAATCAGCGCCAACAGCTGGCGCGGGGTGCGCGCCAGACGAATCACCTCGCTGCCTACCAGGCGGAAGAAGCCGGCCAGCCGCAGGTTCACGTTGATGACCATCATGGCGAAGAGCAGCACCAGCGTGTTCATGTCCAGGCTGGCATACGCCTGGTCCAACGAGATGGCGTCCGTCACGATCAGCAGCGTCGCGCCCACCAGGGCAATGGTGGCGCGGTTCATGCGCAGGCGCGGATAGCGGCCAACGGCCACGCCGATCAACGTCAAGACGATGATGGCCGAAGCCATCCCTTCCAGCAAAGACATGAACTGCATCCTCGTGGTGAAGTCTGCCGGATCAAAGCTATCGCGTGGAGTATACCCCGAAGCAGTTTGCACACAAAAAGCGCCGAAGTATGATCTCGCTATCCTGGCCGTGCTTTCACCGCGCTGAAAGCGACTTTTGCACCAGATCAGGTCGGTTTGACAAAGCACAGCGATTCGTGATAGACTTTGCAAGCTCTCGGCGAAAGCAGACAGATGCTGCCGGCTACAGATTCTGTGAGCATTTCTCGCCGGGGTCGAAAATAGATTGCCAGATCCGACTTCATATTTTCTCATCCCCATGACGAGCTGTCAGGCTTGCGCTCCAGGGACGGCACAAAGTCTCTTGCCCGTTCGGGCATCTACCGGTAGCTGGTGCGGCGTCTTCGGTTGGCTATGGCCTGGCAGGTCGCCGGTCGGCGGAGTACGATTATGACAGAGGCGTATCTCCCCATTCTGGTCATGATGGTCGTTGCGGGTGGTTTCGCGGCCATTGCCCTGGGCGTTTCGGCCTTGCTGGGGCCGCGGCGCCCCAATCCCGCCAAGGACACACCCTACGAGTCAGGCATCGTGCCGCTGGGCGACGCGCGGCGTCGTTTCCCGGTCCAGTTCTACGTCATCGCCGTCCTGTTCATCCTGTTCGACGTCGAAGTGATCCTGATGTATCCCTGGGCGGTGGCCGCGCGCCAGCTGGGCCTCTTCGGCCTGATCGAGATGGCGATCTTCGTCGCGATTTTGCTGGTCGGATTCGTCTACGCGTGGAAGAATGGCGCGTTCAAGTGGCAATAGTCGTTGAACGTTCTGACGTTCAAACGTTACAACGTTCCAACGGAGTGACACATGGGGCTCGAAGAACGACTTCCCGATCAAGGATTTATTACTACGACGCTGGAACAGGCCGTCAATTGGGGGCGTAAGTTCTCACTCTTCCCGCTCACTTTCGGCCTGGCGTGCTGCGCCATCGAGCAGATCGGCTCAGGCGTCGCGCGTTTCGACATCAGCCGCTTCGGCTCCGAGGTGTTCCGGCCTTCGCCGCGACAGGCCGATCTGTTGATCGTCTCGGGCCGGGTGAGCAACAAGATGGCGCCGGTGGTCAAGCAGCTCTACGATCAGATGTTGGAGCCGAAATGGGTGATCGCGATGGGCATCTGTGCCAGCGCTGGCGGCCCGTTCAACAACTATGCCATCATCCAGGGCGTGGACAAGATCATCCCGGTGGATGTCTATGTTCCCGGTTGTCCGCCCCGCCCCGAGGCGCTGCTCTACGCGATCACGCTGTTGCAGCAGAAGGTACAGCGCGAGAAGTTCAGGGATCGGGCGTATGGTCGGTAGAGTGGGACGTGGTGGATTGGTGAAGTGGTAGATTGGTAGATTGGTAGATTGGTAAAGTGGGACGTGGTGGATTGGTGAAGTGGTAGATTGGTGGATTGGTAGATTGGTAAATTGGGACGTGGTAGATTGGTAGATTGGTAGATTGGTAGATTGGTAAAGTGGGACGTGGTGGATTGGTAAAGTGGTAGGTTGGTGGATTGGTAGATTGGTAAATTGGGACGTGGTGGATTGGTAAAGTGGTAGATTGGTAAATTGGGACGTGGTGGATCAGCAGGTTGGGGCAAGGAATCCACCAATCTACCAACCTACCAATCTACCAACCTACCAACCTACCAACCTACCAATTTACCAATCTACCAATCTACCAATCTACCAACCCACCAACCTACCAATCTACCAACCCACCAACCTACCAACCCACCAACCTACCAATCTACCAATCTACCAACCCACCAACCCACCAACCCACCAACCTACCCCAAGGACATAAGCATGACTCAACCCAACCCTATCATCGAAAAACTCCGGTTGCGGTTCGGCAGCGCGATCCAGGCCGTGGATGAATTCCGCGGGGAAACCACGGTCACCCTGGCGCCGAAGGATGTTGTGCCGGTTGCGAGTTTTTTGCGCGATGATCCTGAGCTGGGCTTCGATCATCTCGAAGACGTCACCTCTGTGGACCGCAGCCGCTATCCTGGCCTGGAAAATGCCCCGCGCTTTGCCGTGGTCTATCAGTTCATCTCCACCCGCAGCGGCGAGCGCATCCGGCTGAAGGCACCCGTGCCCGGCGACAACCCCGTTGTGCCTACGATCACCGGCCTCTGGCCCGGCGCCAACTGGCCGGAGCGCGAGATCTACGACCTGATGGGCATCAAATTCGAAGGGCATCCCGACCTGCGACGCATCCTGCTGCCGAACAACTGGCCCAACCATCCGTTGCGCAAAGAGGTGCCGCGCGGGGGCGAGACGGTGCCCTTCTCGATGACCTGGGAGGATGAGGAGTTTCGCTCGTTCGGCACGCAGATCATCGAGCCGAAAGCCATCCAGACGGTGCCGCCCAAGCAGGCCGATGCCAACCGCCATATGATCCTGAACATGGGGCCGCAGCACCCCTCGACGCACGGCGTCCTGCGCGTCATCGTCGAGCTGGACGGCGAGCGGGTCGTGGCTGCCTACCCCGACATCGGCTACCTGCACTCCGGCTTCGAAAAGCAGGCCGAGAGCATCCGCTACAAAGACTTCATCATCTACACCGACCGCTCCGATTACGTCTCGTCCATGTGCACGAATCTGGGTTATTCGCTGGCGGTCGAAAAGCTGATGGGCGTCGAGGTCCCGCCGCGTGCGCAGGTGATCCGGGTCATCATGGCCGAGCTGCAACGCCTGGCCTCGCACCTGCTCTGGCTGGGCACCAGCGTCATGGACGCGGCGGGCGTCAGCCACGCGCTGCTGATGTACTGTTTCCGCGAGCGCGAGCAAATCCTCGACATCCTGGAGCTGGTGAGCGGCGCGCGGCTGACCACCTCGTACATCCGGCCGGGTGGCCTCTGGCGCGATGTGCCGCCGAGTTTCGTCGAACGCGTGCAGGATGTGCTGCGCACCTTCCCGAAGCGCATCGCCGAGTACGAGCGGATGGTCACCGACAATCCGGTGTGGAAGCGGCGCACGATGGGCATCGGCAAGCTGACCCAGGCGCAGGCACAGGCCATGTGCTGCACCGGCCCCATGTTGCGGGCCACCGGGCTGGCGCTCGACTACCGCAAATTGCGACCCTACAGCGGATATGAGAACTACGACTTCAAAGTGCCGACCGCAACCGAAGGCGACCTGTACGCCCGCTATCTGTGTCGCGTCGAGGAGATGAAGCAGAGTCTGCGCATCATTGACCAGGCGCTGAAGAATTTGCCCGATGGTCCGGTGTGGACGACCGACCGCAAGATGGCTTTGCCGCCGCGGCAGGAGCTCGACACCAGCATGGAAGCAGTGATCCATCACTTCAAGCTGAACACCGAGGGCTTCACCCCGCCGAAGGGCGAGATCTTCGACTGCGTCGAAAACCCGCGCGGCCAGATGGGCTTCTACATCGTCAGCGACGGCACTGCCCATCCCTACCGGCTGCACATGCGCACGCCGTCCTTTGTCAACCTGCAGTCCACCGATCTCATGGCTCGCGGCGGCTTCATCGCCGATCTGGTGCTGGTGATCGGCTCCATTGACATCGTGTTGGGGGATGTGGATCGGTAGGGACGGCAGATTGGCAGATTGGTAAATTGGTAAATTGGTAAATTAGTAAATTGGTAGATTGGTAGATAGTCGTTTCTCGGAGGACGTGAGTGCTTTCCGATAAAGCTAAAGCTGAAATCCGGGCTTTACAGGCTCGTTACCCTGTGCCCCGCTCGGCGCTTGGCCCAGCGCTGTACGTCGCGCAGCGCGAGGTCGGCTGGCTGCCGACCGAGGCGATGGCAGAGGTGGCCGCGCTCTTCGACCTGGACGTAACCGAGGTCGGCGAGTTCGCCAGCTTCTACCACATGTTCAACACGCACCGCGAGCCCGGCCAATATCACATCGAGATCTGCGACAACGTGCCGTGCATGTTGGGCGGCGCGCTGAAGCTGGCCGACCTGCTGCGGGAGCGACTGGGCATCGAGTTCGGCCAGACCACACCGGACGGCAAATTCTCGCTGGGCCGCGTCGAGTGCCTGGGCGCATGCGCCACCGCGCCGATGTTCATGTGCACCGAGAAGTTCACGGGCAAGATCCGCTATTTCGAGGAGCTTCACACGCCCGAAAAACTGGATGAGGCGCTGGCGCTGATCGCCTCGGGTCACGGCTTCGACACCTGCGAGCGCTGGCCCCTCGGCCCCTATCGTCACGGCGGCAACCCGGCCACCAATTTCCTGCTGTCCCGCGTAGACAAGCCCGACTCGCACAAGATCGAAACCTACATCGCCGACGGCGGCTACGAGACCGCACGCGGTGTCATCACGGGCGTAGGGGCGATCCCTCAGCGATCGCCCCAGCAGGTGATTGACGAGGTCAAAGCCGCGGTGGTGCGGGGTCGCGGCGGCGCCGGTTTTCCGGCCGGCCAGAAGTGGAGCTTCCTGCCTCCGGGCAAATACCCGCGCTACCTGGTGGTCAACGCCGACGAGTCGGAGCCGGGCACCTTCAAAGACCGCATGATCATGGAGTACGACCCTCACCAGCTCATCGAGGGGATCATCCTGGCGAGCTACGCCATCGAGGCCGAGCGCGCGTTCATCTACGTACGCGGGGAATACTACTTCGCGGCGCAGCGGCTCGAGGGCGCGGTCGCCGAGGCCGAGGCGAGAGGCTTCCTGGGCGACAACATCTTCGGCACGGGCAAGCGGCTGAAGGTCGTGGTCCACCGCGGCGCGGGCGCTTATGAATGCGGTGAAGAGACCGCCCTGCTGACCTCGCTCGAAGGCTACCGCGGCCATCCGCGGCTCAAGCCGCCCTTCCCGGCCGTCGAGGGCCTCTACGGCAAGCCGACCATCGTCAACAACGTCGAGACCATCGCCAACGTGCCGCACATCCTGCGCCACGGTGCGGACTGGTACAAGCAATGGGGCACGCCGCAGAGCACCGGCTTTCGCCTCTTCTGCCTCAGCGGCCAGGTGAAGCGCCCCGGCCTCTATGAGCTGCCGCACGGCACCACCCTGCGCGAGCTGATCTATGACTATGGCGGTGGCCCCACCGATGAGGCCGGCGGGCTGAAAGCGGTGATCCCAGGCGGCCTCTCGGTGCAATTCATCACGCCCGATCAGCTCGACATCTCGCTGGACTACGAGAGCCTGGCGAAGGCCGGCTCCGCGCTCGGCTCGGCCGGCGTGATCGTGATCGGCGCCAACCAGAGCATGATCGAGATCGCGCGGCGCACCGTGGCGTTCTACCGCGAGGAGAGCTGCGGTAAATGCACCCCATGTCGCGAGGGCGTCCCCTGGCTGGAGGCGATCCTGGAGCGCATCGAGCGGGGCGAGGGCCGCGTCGACGACATCGCGCTCATGCTCTACCTGGCCGACATGATCGGCGGCAAGAGCTTCTGCCCGTTCGGCTATGCGGCGATCTGGGGCCTGCAGAGCAATCTGGCCAGGTTCCGCGGCGAGTTCGACGCGGCCATCGCCGCGGCCAAAGCGCAGCCGGTCATCCCGATCCGGCCGATCTATCGGCCCGACGCGGGCACGCCGTCCGGCGTGACCGAGCCGAGCCTGCCGCTGGAGGAAAAGTACAACGCGCCGATCCGCAGAAGGTAGGTCAAAAAGGTACCCAGGTGTCCCGGTCAGGAGACCGGCCACAGCGCTGCAGGACGGATGGCACCCGCCCCTACGGTCGCCCGTTCTATAGACGGCGTCCGCTCAAAGGATGGCGTCCGGCCGATTGAGCGCAGAGGCTGGCAAATGGCTCTGTTTTGGCATTTCCGACGTGCATACCGTCGAAATGGCTCGCGGGGATCTTGACATATGGCCTCGGCGGTCTTACAATCAAAGTAAGACAATCGTGGAGGTGTATTATGCCGACGGTAACACTTTCTTCCAAAGGTCAAATCGTGTTGCCCCAGAGCATTCGACGCACATTAGGCTTGCGGGAAGGAGACAAGCTCGAGGTCTTGCTCAAAGACCGGATTGTGCAATTGATTCCGTTGCCCGCAGAACGGGCCAGGGGCTGGCAACGATGGCGCGGCGAGCTGGCCGACACGAATGCCCTGACAGAACATCTGGCGGAGCACGCCGCAGAGGTCGAGCGTGAGCGTCTGTCTTGACACCTTTGCCCTGATGGCCTGGCTACAGGATGAGCCTGGCGCCGATCAGATTGAAGGCTATCTACAGCAAGCCCAGGCTCGTAGTGAGCAAAAGTGCTTCATTTCGCTCATCAATCTGGGCGAAGTCTACTATCAACTCTATCGGAAGAAGGGCGCAGACAAAGCGGATAGCTTCTGGGACGAGGTCTGGCGGGGCGTCCTGCCGCTTTCTGTAATGGAAGTGACGCGTAAGCGTGTGCTCGAGTCCAGCCGGCTCAAAGCGCGCTTTCCGCTGGCTCTCGCGGACGCGTTTGCCGTCCAATTAGCTCTCGAAATGCAGACGCCTCTGGTTACTGGAGACCCAGAAATCGAGGCAATTGAAAAGTCAGAACCAGCATTGCACGTCATCTGGTTGCCCCAAAGGGCTATGTGATGTGCTGACTTGTTGATTTGTTGATTCGCTGATTCGCCCATTCGAGGACTGTTATGCCCGATCAGGTCACCCTGACCATTGACGATATCAAAGTTACCGTGCCCGCGGGGACGCTGGTGGTGGATGCGGCCAAAGCGGCCGGCATTGACATCCCGGTCTTCTGCTCGCACCCCAAGCTCGACCCGCTCGGCGCGTGCCGCATGTGTCTGGTCGAGTTCGTCGGCCCGCGCGGCAGCCGGCTCGACACCGCGTGCACCGTGCGCGTGGCCGAGGGGATGGTGGTGCGCACGAACACCGAGCAGGTGAAGGCCGTGCGCGAGGCCAACCTGGGCTTCATCCTGATCAATCACCCGCTCGACTGCCCGATCTGCGACAAGGGCGGCGAGTGTCCGTTGCAGGATCAGACGATGAAATACGGCCCGGGCGCCAGCAAGTTCGTCGAGCCGAAGCGCCACAAGAACAAGCGCTATCCCATCAGCGACCTGATCCTGCTCGACCAGGAGCGCTGCATCCTGTGCTGGCGCTGCATCCGCTATCTGGAGGAGTGGGAGGACAAGCCGCAGCTCGGCCTCTTCGAGCGCGGGGGCGAGACGATGATTGACACCTTCCCTGGCCAGCCGGTGGATGCCAAGACCTCGGGCAGCATCATTGACATCTGCCCGGTCGGCGCGCTGACCAACCGCGTGGCCCGCTTCCGCTATCGGCCGTGGGAATTGAAGAAAACGCCATCGGTCTGCAACCACTGCCCGGTCGGCTGCAACCTGCGGCTGGACGAGCGCGTCCATGAGCTGCGCCGCATCGTCGCGCGCGAGAACCTGGCCGTCAACGACGAGTGGATCTGCGACAAAGGCCGTTTCGTCCACCAGTTCGTGGATCACCCCGAACGACTGAAGAAGCCGCTGGTGCGCGAGAACGGCGCGCTGCGCGAGGCCACCTGGGACGAGGCGTTGGGCCGCGTCGTCGAGAGGCTCGCCGCGCTGACCGACACGGCCGGAGCGAACGCGGTCGGCGGAATCGCCGCGCCGCGCGTCAGCAACGAGGCGGCCTACTTGTTCCAGAAGTTCTTCCGCGCGCTCGTGGGCACAAACAACGTGGATTTCGCGGGCGGTTCGGCCGTGCGAGCCTGGCCCACCGGCCTTTCGGCCATCGCCGACATGGGTCGGAGCGACCTAATCGTGCTCGTCGGCTTCGATCCGAGCGAGGCGACGCCACTGCTGGCCGTCCACATCAAGCGCGCCGTACTGCGCAAGGGCGCGAAACTGTTGATCGTCAACGGGCGGCGCATCGAGCTGGCGAAATACCCCGGCGCGTATTTGCCCGTGTTGCCCGGCAATGAAACGGCCCTGCTGAACGAGCTGGCCGCGGCGGTGCAGGCGGCGAAAACCAGGGATCAGGGTTCGGGGGCCAGGGCACAGGGGACGGGGGTCAAAGGACCCGAGGCAAAAGACAAAGGGGCGACGCGCAGCGCCCAGCTCCCCGTCGCCAGCCCTCAATACGCCGATGCGGTTGCACTGCTGATGGCCGCAAAATCGCCGCTCTTCATCTATGGCCCGGACGCGGCCAGGGGCGAGCGGGGTCGGGCGACTGTGGCCGCGCTGGTGAACCTGGCGACCGCGCTGGGCCACGGCGACAAGCTGGCATACATCGGCGCGGGCGCGAACGAGCAGGGCCTGCGCGACATGGGCCTGCTGCCTGACCTGCTGCCGGGCTACGCGGCCGTGGGCGATGCCGCGGTGCGCGAGCGCCTGGGCAAACTGTGGGGCGTGCAACCGCCGGCCGAGCCAGGCCAGACTTATGCCCGGATGCTGGCCGGTGGGGTGAAGGGCCTCTTCATCATGGGCGACAACCCCGCGGCCCTGCCGTCCGTGGCCGAGGCGTTGCGCAAACTCGATTTCCTGGTCGTCCAGGACCTCTTCCTGACCGAGACCGCGCAGTTGGCCGACGTAGTATTGCCCGCGTGCAGCTTCGCCGAGGCCGACGGCACCTACACCAACCTGGAGCGCCGTGTCCAGCGCGGGCCGCAGGGCATCCGACCGGTCGGCGAGAGCCGGGCCGACTGGGCGATTCTGGCCGGCCTGGCCGAAAAATGGCAGAGTAGGGGCGATCCCTCTGTGGTCGCCCCGATGACGGGCGATCCCTCTGTGGTCGCCCCGATGACGGGCGGGCACGGAGGCGCCGCCCTGACGGTCGCTGCTGCCACGGCAACCTCAGAATTGCCCGAGTGGAAACGCAAGAAGCGCAAGGTCAAGACCGGCCCTGCAGCCAAACCGTGGAACTACCCCAACGCTCAGGCGGTGCTGGAAGAGATCGGCAAAGCCGTGCCCCTCTACGCGGCGTTGCGCTGGGAGGCGTTGGGCGAGGGCGGCGCGCAGTGGTCGCCGCGGGAGTTGCGCATCGGGATCAAGGAGTGGAGCCTGTCCAACCCCCAGCCCCTGGTCCCCAACCCTCAACCGGGCAGCTTCCTGCTGGTGACCGGCCCGTTGCTCTGGGATGCCGGCCTGTGCATGCAGCACGCGGCGGAGCAGGTCCGCAAGTTGACGCCCGCACCATTCGTAGCGCTCAACCCGACCGACCTGGCCGCAACGAAGCTGGCCGAGGGTAGCCAGGTGACGGTCGCTTCACCCCACGGCAGCGTAACCCTGACCTTGAGAGCCGACGCCTCCGTCCAGTCCGGCACAGCCTGGATTCCGGCCAACCTGCCCGGCCTGCCTGCAGAGACGCTGGGCGCCGGCCACAGAGAATCCGGGAGTATTGTGGTGAGGTTGGTGTAGCCTATCAATCTACCAATGTACCAAGTTACCAATCTACCAATCTACCAATTTACCAATTTACCAATTCACCAATTTACCAATCTACGGACTACACATGGACTGGATCAACCTGATTCTCATCCCGGCGGTCAAATCGGTCGTGCTGGTCGTCGTCCTGCTGACCGGCTTCGCGTACCTGACGTGGTTCGAGCGCAAGCTGATCGGCCGCTTCCAGCAGCGCATCGGGCCGAACCGTGCGTGGAAGTTCGGCCTGGGCCATCCGATTGCGGACGCGCTCAAGATGATCTTCAAAGAGGAGATCGTCCCCAGCTATACGGACAAGGTGATTTTTGTGCTCGGCCCGGCGCTGGCGATCGCGCCTGCGTTGCTGATCTTCGCCGTGATCCCGGTGGGGCCGACGCTCAACCTGTTCGGCAGGGAGATCCCGCTGGTGGTGGCCGACGTCAACATCGGCGTCCTCTGGGTGCTGGCGGTGGCGGGCCTGGGCACCTATGGCATCGTCCTGGGCGGCTGGGCCAGCAACAACAAATACTCGTTGCTCGGCGCGCTGCGCACCAGCAGCCAGATGCTCTCGTATGAGCTGCCGATGGGCATCCTGCTGATCGCGGTGTTGCTGGTCTACGGCACGCTCAACCTGAACCAGATCGTCACGCCGCCGACGCCGATCCCGTGGTACCTGCGCGTCTGGCTGCTGCTGGCGTTCCCGTTCTATTTCATCACGATGCTGGCAGAGACCGGCCGCAAGCCGTTCGACTTTCCGGAGACCGAGAACGAGCTGGTAGCCGGCTTCCAGACCGAATACGGCAGCATCAAATTCGCGCTCTACTACATGACCGAGTACCTGCACATTTTGGGCGCCAGCGGCCTGGCGGTGACGCTCTTCTTCGGCGGCTGGCGCGGGCCGTTCGTCGAGCAGTTCCCGATCCTGGGGCTGTTCTACTTCGCTGCGAAGGTGCTGGTCATGGTCTTCCTGTTCATCTGGGCTTCTGCCAGCGTGCCGCGGCCGCGCTATGACCAGTTATTGCGCTTCTGCTGGACGTTTCTCTTCCCGATTTCGCTGGTGTATCTGGCGGTGACGGCGGTGTTGGTGGTGCTGTTGTAGGTTGACGGAGTTGCTGCATGGCAAGTGTGAGCATGGTCTTCAAAGAAATCGGCGCGGTCGTGCAGGCGATGGGGGTGACGTTGCGCGCGCTGCTGGCCGGGCCGCTGACGGTACAATACCCTGAACAGCCGATCGCGGTCTATCCGCGCTTTCGTGCCCGGCACGAGCTGCGTCGCTACGAGAACGGTCTGGAACGCTGTATCGGCTGTATGCTGTGCGAGGCGGCCTGCCCCACCGGCGCGATCCACGTCGAGGCGGCCGAGAACGATCCCGAACACCCGGTCAGCCCCGGCGAACGGTACGCCAAAGTGTACGAGGTGAATCTGATGCGCTGCGTCTTCTGCGGCGACTGCGAGACCGCCTGCCCGGTCGAGGCCATCGTCCTGGGCCATGATTTCGAGCTGGCGGTGTATAATCGGGACGGCTTCCTGTTGACCAAGGAGCAGTTGTTGAACCCGAAGGCTCCGAATGTGGTTGTGAGAGCGGAGTGAATACGTGCTGCGTGAAACGTGACCCATGAAGGCCGACGGGCTCTCGCCACATATCACGTAGCACGTATCCCGCACCACGTATCACGCACCACGTCGGATGTGAGGCGCCCATGTTCTTATTCATCGTTTTTGCCCTGATTGCAATCGTTGCGGCGCTGGGGGTGATCTTGAGCCGCAAGCCGGTATACAGCGCGTTGTTCCTGCTGCTGAACTTTGCCACGCTGGCTGCACTGTATATCATGCTCCAGGCGCAATTTCTGGCCGCGGTGCAGATCATCGTGTATGCCGGCGCGATCGTCGTCCTGTTCCTGTTCGTGGTCATGTTGATCGGCGGCGGGGAGCTAGGCGCAGGGGATAGGGAAACAAACAGACAGGCAGACAAGGCTACCGCGCCCTCTCGGTTCCATGCCCTGTTGGGCTGGCCGCGCATCACCGCGCTCGTGTTGGCTGTGCTGCTTCTGGCAGGAGTGGGGTATGGCCTGATCACCGGCCAACTGCATCCGCCGACGGGCAACGCGGCCGCGTTCGGCCAGGGCAGCGTGGAGGCGATCGCCGGCACCCTCTACACCGACTATCTGCTGCCGTTCGAGATGACCTCGGTGCTCTTGCTGGTGGGGATGATCGGCGCGGTGGTGTTGGCTCGTAACGAGTGAAAGCGCGACCCGTGATGCGTGCTACGTGATGAATGGCGGACAGTTGTTAACCCTCACGCAGCACGTTTCACGCAGCACGCCAGACGAGAGAGCAAAATGGTTCCAACTTCCTATTATTTGATTCTCAGTGCGCTTTTATTTACCATCGGCGTCGCCGGGGTGCTGATCAGGCGCAATGTGCTGATCATCTTCATGTCGGTGGAGATGATGCTCAACGCGGTCAATCTGACCTTTGCCGCGCTGGCGCTCCATTTCCTGAGCCTGAACGGCCAGATCTTCGTCCTGATGGCGATGGTGGTCGCCGCTGCCGAGGTGGCCGTCGGGCTGGCGATCGTGATGACGGTCGTGCGGCACAAGGATACGACGAACATCGAGGATGTGAATCTGCTGAAGGGGTAGGTTGGTAAACTGGTAGACCGGTAGATTGGGTAGCTGTAGAGATTCCTATTGGCGAGACGGTGACACCCTTCTGGGGTTCTCGAACGGTCAGTCTGGCTATTGGGCGCAGGACGATACTAGATTGGAGTTGATCGAGAACCTCAAAGGCATGTTGACGGGCATCGCTTCGGGCGAGCTCTCTTCAGCAACAGGTTGATGTATCCCGCGATGACCAATTTACCAGGTTACCAATCTACCAGGTTACCAAGTCCCAACCCATCAACGTGGAGTACCCATGCTTGATTATTCCTGGCTAATGCTTCTCTTCCCTGCCCTGGGGACACTCATCATTGCCTTCTTCGGCAGGCGCCTGGGCAAAGGCGTGATCTCCTGGCTGGCGCCCGGCATGGTGCTGTTGAGCTTTGCCGTGGCCGTGAGCCAGTTCGTCGCGCTGTTGGGACTGCCCGCGGAGGAGCGCCATCACGAGGTCGTGCTGTGGCGGTGGATGACAGCCGGCTCCTTCTCGGTGGATCTGGCGCTGCTCATTGACCAGCTTTCGGTCACGATGGCGCTGGTAGTCACCGGGGTCGGTTTCATCATCCACGTCTACTCCGTCGGTTACATGCATGACGACCCGCGCTACGGCCGCTTCTTCGCGTACATGAATTTCTTCATCCTGATGATGCTGACGCTGGTGCTGGCGAATAACTACCTGCTCCTCTACGTCGGCTGGGAGGGGGTGGGCCTGGCGTCGTACCTGTTGATCGGCTTCTGGTTCGAGAAGCCGTCGGCCGCCGACGCCGGGAAGAAGGCATTCATCGTGAATCGCATCGGCGATTTCGGCCTGGCGCTGGCGATCATGTTCATCTGGAGCACGGTCGGATCGCTGCGCTTCACGGATGTCTTCGCCAATGCCGACGTGCTGGTCGCGACGGGAGTGGTGGGGACGGTGACGATGCTCATGCTGCTGGCCGCCACGGGCAAGAGCGCGCAGCTGCCGCTCTACGTCTGGTTGCCGGACGCCATGGAAGGCCCCACGCCGGTCTCCGCGTTGATCCATGCCGCGACCATGGTCACGGCGGGGGTCTACATGACCGCGCGCTCGGCCGCGCTCTTCAACCTGGCGCCGGGCAGCGCGCTGTGGGTGGCAGGCATCGGCGCGGCGACCGCCCTCTTCGCGGCCACCATCGCGCTGACCCAGACCGACCTGAAGCGCATCCTGGCCTACTCCACCATCTCACAGCTCGGCTACATGTTCCTGGCCGTAGGCGTCGGCGCATACGCGTCGGGCATCTTCCACCTGGCCACGCACGCGTTCTTCAAGGCGCTCCTTTTCCTGGCCGCCGGCAGCGTGATGCACGCGCTGCACGGCGAGCTGAACATCAACAAGATGGGCAATCTGCGCGCGAAGCTGCCGACCACCTATTGGACGTACTTGATCGGCGCGGCCGCGCTGGCGGGCATCCCGCTCCTCTCCGGCTTCTTCAGCAAGGACGAGATCCTCTGGTACGCCTGGCAGAAATCGCCGGTGCTGTGGGCCGTGGGCCTGGTCACGGCCGGTCTCACCGCCATCTACGCCTTCCGGTCGGTCTTCGTGCCGTTCTGGGGGCAACCGCGTGATCAGAAATTGTTCCATCACGCGCACGAATCGCCATCCGTGATGACCGTGCCGCTGATCGTGCTGGCCGTCGGCGCGGTGCTGGCCGGCTACATCGGCCTGCCCCACCTGTCGTTGATCGAAGGCTGGCTGGAGCCGGTCTTTCATGCGGGCGAGGCGACCGCCGAAGTTCATTCGGCCGCGTGGGTGGAATGGGTGCTGCTGGCCGTGTCGGCGTTGGTAGCGCTGACCGGTGCCTACTTCGCCTATACCATTTATGTCGTGAGGACCGACGTCCCGAAACAGGTGCGGGAGTCGCTCGGCTGGTTCGCCAGGCTGGTCGAGAACAAGTATTACGTAGATGAGCTCTACGACAGAGTCATCGTCAACCCGCTGCGCGACCTGGCGAACTGGTTCGCCGGGTCGGTGGACAAGGCCGGCCTCGACGGCGCGATCAATGGCATCGCCGGGATCACCGGCTGGCTCGGCGCCCAGGCGCGGCGCTTGCAGACGGGGCTGGTGGGCTTGTACGCGCTTTCGATCCTGTTCGGCGCGGTGGCGTTGGTGGCGTGGCTGGTGATAAGGTAACGTTATGAATCCATCTAGCATCCCACTCCTTTCCATCATCACCTTCCTTCCCCTCGTGGGCGGGCTGATCCTGCTGGCCCTGCCCGGCGAGCGGCTGCAGAAGTGGTGGGCGCTGGCGGTGAGCCTGGCGACGTTCGCCGTCTCCTGCCTGCTGTGGGCCTGGTGGCGCGCCGGCGAGGCGGGCATGCAGTTCGTCGAGCGCCTGCCCTGGGTGCCGCAGTTCAGGATCCAGTACTTCGTCGGCGTGGACGGCCTGAGCCTCTTCCTGGTGCTGCTCACCACGTTCCTGACCGTGCTGGTGCTGCTCTTCTCCTGGGAGGGGATCGGGCAGCGGCTGAAGGCGTACCTGTTCCTCATGCTGCTGCTCGAAGCGGGCATGGTCGGCGTCTTCGTCGCGCTCGACCTGGTGCTCTTCTACGTCTTCTGGGAGCTGACGCTGATCCCGATGTACTTCCTGATCGGCGGCTGGGGCGATCCGCACGGCGAGTACAAGTTCCTGGGCCGGGTGATGCCGTGGCGCATCTATGCCGCGCTGAAGTTCTTCCTCTACACGATGGCCGGCAGCGCGCTGATGCTGGTCGCCATCCTGGTGCTTTATTTCCAGGGCGGCACGTTCGACCTGCTGGAGCTGCAAAAGCTGGGCCTGGCGCCTAACCTGCAACTCTGGCTCTTCATCGCGTTCGGGCTGGCGTTCGCCATAAAGGTGCCGCTCTTCCCGTTCCACACCTGGCTGCCCGATGCACACGTGGCTGCGCCCACCGGCGGCTCGGTGATCCTGGCCGCCGTGCTGCTGAAGATGGGCACCTACGGCTTCGTGCGCTTCTGCCTGCCCCTCTTTCCCGACGCGACGCGACTCTTCACGCCGTGGATCGCGATCCTGGCGATCATCGGCATCCTCTACGCTGCGCTGGTGGCGCTGGTGCAGCGCGACGTCAAATCACTGGTCGCCTATTCGTCGGTGGCCCACCTGGGCTTCGTGATGCTCGGCATCTTTGCGCTGAACGCCCAGGGAATCGCGGCCGCCACGCTGCAGATGGTCAACCATGGGCTGAGCACCGGCGCCCTGTTCTTGCTGGTCGGCATGTTGTACAATCGCCGCCACACCCGCATGTTGGCCGATTTCGGCGGGCTGTGGAAACAAGTGCCTGTTTACGGCTTCTTGTTCATCGTCGTGGCGCTCAGCTCGGCCGGGCTGCCGGGGCTGAACGGCTTCGTGGGCGAGTTCAACATTTTGCTCGCCGCGTTCCAGGCGAACCGCACCTTCGCGATCCTGGGCACCCTGGGCATCATCCTGGCGGCCTGGTATCTGCTCTGGCCCATCCGCCAGATGCTCCACGGCCCCCTGACCAGGCCCGAAAACGCCGCAGTGAAAGACCTGAGCGTCCGCGAGGTGTTGACCCTGGCGCCAATCGTGATCCTGTTCTTCGTGATCGGGCTGTTCCCGAACCTGTTCTTCGACAAGATCAACCCATCGGCCGAGGCCGTGGTGCAGGCGCTGCAACAACAGAGACCGGCCGTTTCGATGGTTTTGGATCGTATGCCCTAACGTAATGCGTGAAAAGTGAAATTCGCGCATCACGTTTCACGCCTTTGCGCGAGGCTTTTTTATGACTTTTCCGACTCTCAACCTGCCCGTGATTGCGCCGCAAGTGATTTTAGTGATTGCGGCATTGGTGATCCTGCTCGCCGATCTGGCGCTCGCCGAGAAGCGCATCCTGGGCTGGCTCAGCCTGGTCGCAGTGATCGGTGCGCTGGCTGCAGTCTTCCTCTGCCGGTCGGGCTCGCCCGCCTTCCAGCCTGCCCCGCCCACGCAGTTTGGCGTGGGGACGATGGCGCTGGCCGACGGGCTGGGGCTGTTCGCCAGCGCGGCCGTACTGATCGCCGCAGGCCTGGCGATCCTGCTGGCGCTGGAGCGCGTGGCCGACTTCACCCGGCGAGCGGGCGCATACTACGCGCTGATCTTGCTCGCCACGGCCGGCATGACGGCCATGGCGACGGCCAGCGATCTGATGACGATCTTCATCGCACTGGAGATCTTCTCGCTGGCGCTCTACATCCTGGTCGGCTTCAACCGTCGCGATGTGCGCTCCGGCGAGGCGGCGCTGAAGTATTTCCTGCTCGGCGCGTTCGCCAGCGGCTTCTTCCTCTACGGCATCGCGCTGATCTACGCGGCCACCGGCGCGACCAACCTCGAGGCGATCGCCCGCGGCATCCTGCCGATGTCGGTGTCGCTGCCGTTCCGACCGCTGCTGCCGGTGGGGATAGGTTTGCTGCTGGTCGGCTTCGGCTTCAAGCTGGCGCTCGTGCCGTTCCACATGTGGACGCCCGACGCCTATCAGGGCGCGCCGACGCCGGTGACGGCCTTCATGTCGGTGGCGACGAAGGCAGCGGCTTTCGCGGCCTTGATTCGCGTGCTGGCCGCGGCGGCGAGTTATGACCGGCCCTGGCTGCTGGCGCTGGCGGCGCTGGCTGTGCTCACGATGACGCTGGGCAACCTGGCCGCGCTGCGCCAGACCAGCCTCAAGCGCATGCTGGCCTATTCGAGCATCGCGCACGCGGGCTATCTGCTGACCGGCCTAGCCGCGGGGAACCAGACGGGCGCGCAAGGCGCGCTTTACTACCTGCTGGCCTACACCTTCATGAACCTGGGCGCGTTCGCAGTGCTGCTGGCGGTTCAGCGCCGCGACGAAAACGACGTGACCGGCGAGCAGATGCTCGGCCTGGCCGGCCGTCGGCCGCTGCTGGCCGTGCTGATGGCGATCTTCATGTTCTCGCTGGCCGGCATCCCGCCGCTGGCCGGCTTCTTCGGCAAGCTCTACGTCTTCGGCGGCGCAGTCGAGGCGGGGCTGGCCTGGCTGGCGGTCGTCGGCGTGCTGAACAGCGCGATCGGCGCGTACTACTACCTGCGCGTGACGGTCTCGATGTTCATGGCCGAACCAGTAGCGCGCGGCCAGGCGGCCGGCCCCGGTCCGGTTGAAGCGCCGAAGCCGGGCTGGCCTGTCATGGCGACGGTGGTGATGGCCGCGCTGGCGACGGTGGTATTGGGTTTGTGGCAGTGGCCGTGGACACAGACCGTTGCCCAGGCAGTGAGCACGCTGGCGCTGCGATAGGTCTGCTGCCTCCGGATGATGAAAGGGCCTGCGCAACAGCAGGCCTTTTTGTTAGCCGCGGACCGACGCGGATGCACACAAATCAAGGGAGGTCTTATGTCTTCAGTTGCCATCATCACCGACACCGACGCCAGCCTGCCGGCCGATGTGGCCGCGCGCTATGGCATCCGGCTGGTGCCCATCAATGTGCATTTCGGCGAAGAAGTGCTGCGCACCGGCATTGACATTGACGACGCCCGACTGTTCGCGCGCATTGATCGGGAAGGGAAGCTGCCGACCACCTCGGCGCCCAGCCCCGGCCAGTTTCTGGAGGCCTACGAGGCTGCGTTCGCGGCAGGCGCGGAGGCCGTGGTGTGCCTGTGCGTCAGCTCGGCCATCAGCGCCACCTATCAGGCCGCGGTGAGCGCGGCCGACCTGCTGCCCGAACGCAAGATCACGGTCGTGGACACGCAGAGCGTTTCGATGGGGCAGGGGTTCATGGCCATTGCCGCGGCCGAAGCGGCGCGCGACGGCGCATCGCCGGACGAGGTGGCAGCTGCGGCGCGCGCGGTCGGGGAACGGGCGCATGTTTTCGGCGCGCTGGCCACGTTGAAGTACCTGGCGATGAGCGGCCGGGTGGGCCATCTGGCCGCGGGCTTCGGCAATCTGCTGAGCATCAAGCCGGTGTTGACGCTGCGCGCTGGGAAGCTCGACCTGCTGGAGAAGGTGCGCACGCGCAGCCGCGCGCTGGCACGCGTGGTCGAGCTGGCCCGCGAGGCAGTCGCGGGCCAGCCGATCGCGCGCCTGGCCGTGCTGCACGTGAACGTACCGGAGGAGGCCAGGGAATTCGAGGCTCAGCTGCGCGCCGCGCTGCCGTGCCCGCAAGAGATCATCATTGCCGAGATGAGCGCCGGCCTGTCGGTGCACACGGGCGCAGGGATGCTGGGTGTGGCGCTGGTAACGGCATAGCGCGAGAGATCCTCGTGCATTACGCGCCGGTCGCGTCGCGCAGCAGGCCGGCCAGCAGGGCAGCCCGTTCCGGCAACGAAGAGATGACGACATGCTCGTGCAGCGCGTGGCCGCCGTCGCCGGTCGCGCCCAAGCCATCCAGGGTGGGCACGCCCAGCGCGGCCGTGAAGTTGCCGTCCGACCCGCCGCCCGTGCCGGTCTCCTGCACGCTGAGGCCCATCTCGGCGGCGATGCGCGCGGCGCGCTGGAACAGGGCGGCGATGGCGGGCGTGCGCACCATCGGCGGCCGGTTGAGGCCGCCGGTGACGCAGACGGTCGCGCCGGGGAGCTTCGGCTGCAGGCCGGCCAGCGCGGCGCTGATGCGCGCCTCTTCGGCCGCATTCATCACCCGCACATCCACATGCGCCCAGGCCTGGTCGGGGACGACGTTGCTGCGCGTGCCGCCGGCGATGACGCCGACGTTGACGGTCGTGCCGGCCGCATAGTCGGTGAGGGCCTGGATCGCGAGGACCTGGTGCGCCAGCTCCTCGATGGCATTGACGCCTTCCTGGTGCGCGGCGCCGGCGTGCGCCGCGCGGCCGGTCACCGTCACCCGATAGTCGCCGACCCCTTTGCGCCATGTCTTGAGCGCGCCGTGTGGCGGTTGGGCCGGCTCCAGCACGAAAACCACGTCGTGGGCCAGCGCCTCGGCCTCGATCAGCGGCCGCGAGGCGTGGCTGCCGGTCTCCTCGTCCGAGGTGATCAGAAGGGTGATGCGCAGGTTGGGCAGCAGCGCCAGCTCGCGCAGCGCCCATATCGCCCACAGCCCGATGACGATGCCTCCTTTCATATCGAAGGCGCCCGGCCCGTAGAGCCGGCCATCTTCGATCCGCACAGGGCGAGCGGCCAGCGTGCCCACGTCCCACACCGTGTCCATGTGACACAACAGGAGCGCGCCGCCGGGCCCGGCGCCCCAGCGGGCGCACACGATATCGCCGGCCTCCTGGCGGGGCAGGAGGCTCACGTCGGCGCCGAGGCCCCGCGCATCGTCGGCCAGGGCCATGGCCAGCCGGTCGAGCGCGGGCTTGGCGGTGGTGGGCGATTCCATCTCGACGATGCGGATGAGATGCGCCACCATGTCGTGCTGATGGCCGCGCAGAGCGGCCAGGATGCGTTGATTGTCGGTCATTGTCTATCCTCCGACCGGTACTTTACCGCAGATTCTCTGGCCTGGCAAGCTTCCTGCGCCAGTGCAACGCCTACTTCCAGAAGGAGCCATCACCCATGTCTATGCTCGTCACCGAAAAAGTCCAACAGGCTCTCGGCATCCTGGCCGAAACCGGCGCCGACGCCTGGCTCATCTTCGTGCGGGAGACCTCGGCCGGGGCCGATCCGATGCTGCCGTTGATCTTCGGGCCGGGCACGCTCACCTGGCAAAGCGTCCTGCTCCTCACGGCGGATGGCCGGCGGATCGCCATCGTCGGCCGCCTTGAGGCGGAGGCCGTGCGTCGCAGGGGCATCTACGAGACAGTGATCCCTTACGATGAGTCGCTCCGGCCGGCCCTGCTGGAGACGTTGTCCCGGCTCGATCCGCGTCAGATTGCCATCAACACCTCGACGAACGATGTGTACGCCGACGGCTTGACCCACGGCATGTATCAGATCCTGACCGGCTACCTGGCCGGCACGCCCTACGCCGAGCGGCTGGTCTCGGCAGAAGGGATTATCGCGGCGCTGCGTTCGCGCAAAACGCCAGCCGAGGTCGCCGCGATCCGTGCGGCGGTGGAAACCACGCGGCTGATCTTCGAGCGGACGTTCGCCTTCATCCGGCCCGGCCTCACTGAGCGGGCGGTCGCCGACTTCATGCACCGCCAGATGGCCGAGCTGGGCGTGGAGGCTGCGTGGGACTACGATGGCTGCCCGGCGGTCAACTCCGGCCCCGATTCGCCGGTGGGGCACGCCGCGCCCGGCGACATCGTGCTGGCGCCCGGCCATCTGGTGCACATTGATTTCGGCATCCGGCAGGACGCCTACTGCTCCGACATCCAGCGAGTGATCTACCTGCCGCGGCCGGGCGAGGTCGAGCCGCCGGAGCCGGTGTGCCGCGGGTTTGCCGTTGTGCGCGCGGCCGTGGAGGCGGCCGTGGCGGCCATGCGTCCGGGCGTGACGGGCCTGGAAGTAGACGGCGCCGCGCGGAGGATCGTCGCATCTGCCGGCTACGAGGAATACAAGTACGCCACCGGCCACGGCCTGGGGCGCAACGCACACGACGGCGGCCCGCTGCTCGGCCCCCTCTGGGAACGCTACGGCGACACCCCGCGGCGCCGACTGGAGGTCGGACACGTCTACACCGTGGAGCCAGGGCTGGCCGTGCCGGGCTACGGCTACATGGGGCTGGAGGAGGACGTGCTGGTGACGGAGGCCGGCGCAGTCTACCTGGGCGAACCGCAGTGGGAAGTGTGGCTGAAGGGAGAGGTCGCCTGCCGGACATATGTCCACAGGTAAGCATCCGGGGGAGTGTAATGGGCGGACGGCATCGCGAGGGCTGATGGCGTCCGCCCCTACTGGGCGGCGGCGGTAGAGGCAGACGGCGTCCGCCGGCAACTCCGGGCCGCGGTTATCGGATCACCGTCACTAACTGGACCGTATGCCCGCCGATCTCCGCGACGTTTCCATCCGCAGTCCAGGCGCGCACCGTCTCATCCGCGTCGCTCACCTGGCGCAGGGCCAGCTGCCGGGCCGGCGCGCCGGTCACCGCGTAGCGGATGGCTTCGTCGTACGGGTTGGCCAGGAGAAGCGCCGTCTCGCCTGCGGCGTCCTGGCCGGCCAGCGCCCAAAGCGCAGTCTGCGGCGTAGTCGTAAGCTTCAGCCGTTGTGGGTGCGCGGCCATCCTGGCCCACAACGAAAAGGCGAGCGCGGCGCGTTTGGGCCTGCCGTCGGCATAGAACAGGCCGTAGAACTCCGGCGCGTTCAGGTCGGGATCGGGGCCTCGATAGAAGGCGGCGGCCTCGACCTGGTTCTCCTGCAACGCGATCCACGCCGCCGTCAGGATGGCGGCGCCCTTGCCGCCGGTCCGCAGGGCGAGCGCCTCCGCGCTTTTGTCGCCCACCGGCCGTATGTCGGTATTCCATTCCGTGACGTGCAGCGCCGTCGCGCTCAGGCCGAGGGCGTCCAGCTCGCCGCGATAGAACTGCGCCGCGTTGGCCCAGTCGGCCGGGTTGTTAGAGTACATATGCCACGAGAGGAAGTCGAGCGCTGCGTTGTTCTGCTTGACATAGAGCAAGAAGTCATGCAGCCACTTCTTGCCCTGCGGGGTCATGACGCCGGCCTGGGTCAGGCCGGGACCGCCGATCCGCAGGTCGGGAAAGGCCTGTTTGAGCGCCCGCGCGGTCTCGACGTATAGCTGGAAGTATTCCCTGGGGGTGTGCGGCCTGGGCCAGAACTGCGCCAGATCCGGCTCGTTCCAGATCTCCACGTAACGGAAGGCGGTGGTAAAGCCGTTCCACTTGCCCTGGCGATAGTGGCGGACGACCTCGACGGCGGCGCGGGCCCAGTTTGCCAGCTCCTGCGCGTTGGCCGGCGGCCTGGCGTTATTCCACGAATCGCCCAGGCGCAGGTAGGGCTCGAAGCCGCCCTGGACGATGGCGCGCCACATGGCATCGCTCGTCCGGAAATCGTAGCTGCGCTGCTCGGCCGGGTCTTGCAGGCGGTTGGGGTACATCACGGCCATGTCGAGCGGGCCGTAGAAATCGTGGGTGCGGATCAGGGTCACGCCGATCTGCCGATAGGCGTCCGTCAGGTCGGCGTTGCCGGGCTTGCCGGCCGGCGCCGGGCCGATGTTCACGCCGAGCAGCGGCCGGATCGTCCCCGAAGACTTTTCGCCGACCTGGATGATGACATCGGGCCGGCCGGGCGTCGGCGCGGGCGTGGACGGGGACGCGGCCCGGGTGGCCGTGACGCGCGGCGATACCTGAGCAGGGGTCGGAACCGGCGTGATCGCCGTTGTGGGCGGTGTGGTGGCCGGGACGAACGTGAAACTGCGCAAGAAGGCCTCGAACGCCGTGCGCGCCGCAAATCTGGACGGGGTAGTGGCCTCCGCGTTGAACGGCGCGAACGTCAGCCAATACGCGCGTCCACCGTGAACCGTCACGATCTGGCGACAGCCCCACCGTCCCCAGGGAACCCCTTTCAACTCCATGGCCGGCTCACCGCCTACCGTCAGACAGCAGTGCTGCGTGATGCGATCACGGACTTCGGGCGCGACAGGCGCCAGGCTTTGCGTGACCGTCTCTGTCAGCGTACCGTGCGCCTCAACCACCGCCACGTTGACGTAATACCGGCCAAAAGCTTGCTCGCCTCGCATGTAGAGGTCGCTGTGGAATTCGACTCCTGCCGCGGGTTGCGCCCACAGATGCTCGGCTGGCAGGGGTGCGACCTCCCAGCTGGCCAGATACTCGACCGCGAAGCCCAGAAACGAATCTCGGTAGGATACCATCTGTACTGTATGCATGTCAGGAGCAGGGATGGCGGCCTGGCCGCATCCGCTCGCCAGCAGCAAGAAGAGCGCCACAACGATCATTTTGGGGAGAAAGTGTTTGCTGTTCATCATCTGGACTCAGCGCCAATCTCTATCCCGCGCGCGGCGCCAGGGGGCATGAAAAGCTCACACAAGGCGCAAAGAGCGGGCCACTTCTGCCCGTCAACTTAGCGTCTTGGTGTCTCCGTGTAAGACCGGCGCGGGCATTTTCAAGGCAGCTTTCTCAAAACAAACTCAACTGCGTGCTCTCCTCTCGCCGCCCCGCCGGCCTGGACTTCATCTCCCGCACCTCTTTCAGCGCGGCCTCGATGTCGTCCACGAACCGCGACACCGTGTTCTCCATGAACTGGCCGAAGAGCACGCGCTTGCGCGCATGCGTCAGCACCAGCTTGTGGCGCGCACGCGTCAGGCCAACGTAGAAAAGCCGGCGCTCCTCCTCGACGTCGGCGGGCTGACCGGGCCGGCTGTAGGGCAGCAGCCCCTCCTCGCACCCCACGATGAACACCACCGGAAACTCCAACCCCTTGGCCGCATGCAGCGTCATCAGCGCCACGCGGTCGGCGCGCGGATCGTAGGCGTCGGTCTCGCTCTGCAGCGTGATCGCCTCCAGAAAATCGGCCAGCCGGTCGCCGAAGGGGACGGCGCGCAGGACGAGCTGCTCCAGCTGCTTCGCCTCGGCCTCGTCGTGCGGTTTGCCCCGTTGATCCTCGATCTGCTGAATGATTTGCTCGAGCAGCCGGGCGACCGGCTGGCCGGCGTAATGCCACCCTCTGGGTTGCGCCGTTTGCAATCCGGAGGATTGCGTTACAGGCTGCGGCGCCCGCGGATTGTACAGCCGCCACAGGTGCGCCAGCGCCTCGCGCACGGCCTTTTGGCTGGTCAGCGGCGCCTGCCCCACCGTCTGATACGGGATGCCGGAGCGGTCGAACGCCTCGATCAGCAGGCGGCTCTGCGCGCTCAGGCGGTAGAGGACCGCGAAATCGGCGAAGGAGCGCGCCGCGGCCGGCGTCTGCCCATCGGCGCGCCGCGAGTCCAGCGAGAAATAGCTCGTGCCGCCGATCATCTGCTCGATCTGATGCACGACATACTCGGCCTCGGCCCGGTCGGTGGGTGCGGTGTAAACATCGAGCCTGACTTCGTCGGAGAACTGAGCCAGCAGCGCCGCCGAGCGACGGTCGGAGTTACGCGCGATCACCTGCATGGCTGCGTCGAGGATGGCCTGGCTGGAGCGATAGTTGCGGCTCAGGTGAAACACCCGTGCGCCCGGATAATCCTCCTCGAACCGCAAGAAATAACGCCGATCGGCCCCCCGAAACCCGTAAATCGCCTGATCTGGATCGCCGATGACACAGAGGTTAACCTCGCCCCCCTGGCCTCCTCTCCTGCCAGGCGAGGGGAGTGATGCATCTCCCCCTCCCTGCGAGAGAGGGGGCTGGGGGGCGGGCGTAGCCGTCAACAACTGCAACAGCCGATACTGCGCCGCGTTCACATCCTGATACTCGTCCACCGAGATCCATCGGTAACGCGCCTGGAGGGCCGCCCGCACGTCGGGGTGCTCCTCCAGCAGGCGGATGGGCAGCAGGATCAGGTCGTCGAAATCCACGGCGTCGGCGGCGCGCAGCGCGGCGTCATAGCGGTCGCGGACGGCTGTGACCGGCCGCGCGGGTTCATCGGGCGCACTATCCGCGTCATCCGCGTTATCGGCGCCCATCCGCGTCCTGAATACCTGATTCTTTGCGGCGGCAATGTCGGCCAGCGCGGCCTCCACCTCCGCCCCCTTCAGCTCCGGGCAGGCCTGGCGCAGCAGGGCGGCGCGCTCCTCGTCGCCCAGGATGACGAACTGCGGGCTGAGGTCCAGCCGGTCGGCGTGCTGCCGCACCAGCATGGCGCCAAACGCGTGGAACGTCTGGATGGTGATCCGGCCGGCGACCTCGACGCCCAGCAGGCCCTCCAGCCGCTCGCGCATCTCAGCCGCGGCCTTGTTGGTGAAAGTGATAGCCAGGATGTTCTCCGGCGCGGCCCCTTTCTCCAGGACCAGGTAGGCGATGCGGGCGGTGAGGGTGCGCGTCTTGCCCGTGCCGGGCCCGGCGACAATGATCAGCGGCGCGTCGGTGCAGAGGACGGCCGCGCGCTGCTCCGGGTTGAGATCGGCGAAGAGGCGCGAGACGTGATCCGTGAAACGCGAAACGTGAGCCGAAGGAGATGAAACGTCTGCTGCCTCGAAAATGGCCCCCCCAGCCCCCCGACTGCGGGGGGAGCCAGGTTCCCCCCAGGATTGGGGGGTAAGGGGGGCGTTTCCATCCCCCGCGGCGCCGCGCGCGGCATGAGTAACTGCCTTGTCGCCGGGAGGCACCGCGGCGGCGTCGGCCGGCGCATAGGAGGGCGGCGTCTCGGCCACCGCGAACAGATCGAGCTGCGGCCCCTGCTTCCCCACCTCTGACGTTTGACGTCTGACGCCTCCCCCTGGCTTCTCGCTTCCCGCCTCTTCCCCGAACAGTCCCATCTGCGCCTCGGAGACGCCAGCGCCGCCGAAGACACGGATCACGCCGTATTCGCCGTCGTAGCCGGGCTGCGCGATCACATCCCCGCGGCGCATGCGGCCGATCCCCTCGGCGAGGCGCTCTCCGCCCGCAGCCGCGATCTCCTCCAGCGGGATCTCACGCAGGATGGCGAGCTCCGGCCCCAGCCGGCCCAGCAACTTGAGGTACTCGGCCTGCACCTGCTTCGAGCTCTCGCCCACGCCGAAGATCTCGCCCAGGAGTTCGGGCAGCGGGATGAGGCTGTGGAAGGGCCGCGCCGAAGCAGGCCGGACGCCAGAGGGCCGATCGGCCAGCTCTTCCACGCGGTGCATCACGCCCACGGTGACCGGCTTGCCGCAGACCGGGCAGAGGCCACGGTGGGCGCGTGTGGTCGGCGGATCCCAGACGACGCCGCAGGCGCGATGGCCGTCGTAATGATACTTGCCCTCCTCGGGGAAAAACTCGATAGTGCCTCCCACCGTCCCCGGCCCCTCCCCTCCCAGGGGAGGGGCCGGGGGAGGGGTCTCTCCCAGGGGAGGGGCCGGGGGAGGGGTCCGCAACGCGTCGAACAGCGCGGTGTAGGCCAGCTCGCAGTCGAACAGCGTCGCCTCGCGGCCCAGCTTCTCCGGCGAGTGCGCGTCGGAGCTGGAGACCAGCGCGTAGCGATCAAGCGCCGACACGCGCCAGTTCATGGGCGGATCGGACGAAAGGCCGGTCTCCAGCGCGAAGATGTGCGGCGTCAGGTCGGCAAAGCACGCCTCCACCGAATCAAAGCCCGACTTCGAGCCGAGCAGCGAGAACCACGGCGTCCAGATGTGCGCCGGGATCAACTGGCAGGCCGGGTCAACCTCCAGGAGGATCTCCAGCAGATCGCGCGAGTCGAGGCCCAGGATCGGCCGGCCGTCGGCGCGGATGTTGCCGATGCGCTCCAGCCGGGCCTGCAGCCGCGCCACCGCGTCAAACGACGGCGCGAAGGCTACGTTGTGGATCTTGCGCGTCTGGCCGTCCCGCTTGTAGATGTTGCTGATCTCGCCGGCCAGGATGAAGCGCACCGGAGCCTGACAGGTAGGCGGCACTTCGTGCGCTATCGCCGCGGCGAGGTCGTCGCGCAGGCGGTACAGGCCCTCCTCGGCCGGGACGAGCTTCTCGCGCATCTCGGCCAGCCAGCCGGGATGGGCGATGTCGCCGGTGCCGACGACATGGATGCCCTTAAGCTGCGCCCAACGGGCCAGGTGCTCGAAGGTCAGGTTCCCGCTGGTGGCGCGGGAGAAATGGGAGTGGATATGCAGATCGGCGATCAGTTTCATGGGCAGAACGCAAGGCAAATCATCGCAGGAGCATCAGCTCATAGAGTGCTGGCCCGTGCACCGTCTCGCTGATGCCGGCCAGGGCCACCGTCAGTTCCAGGCGGGCGTTGAAGCGAAAGTAGTACGGATTGGCGAAGAGCCGGGCCAGGGCCCGCTTCCAGGGCGGCAGCAGACCCAAAAGGCTCGCCGCCTCGATGACCTTTGGCTCGCGCAACGCGAGATGTACCGTCCCCTCGTCCACATGCCAGTGCCAGTCGAGCTGTCTGGGATAGCTGCGGCCGCCGGGGTGCGGCACGATGTCGCCGGTTTGCAGCGTCAACGGCCGGCCGTCGCCGGTCAAGATGCGGTCATCCCGGGCCAGCATGAACACCGGCAACTTGACGCCACCGTAGGCCTGGTTGCCGACCATCTCCACGTAGATCACGGTATAGCGGCCCACGTGCGCCCGCCCCCAAAACCAATGCGACATCACGGCCTCCAACCCGATATTGCCCCAGTTGTGGTCGTGATAGCCCGTGCCCTGCACGCGCTGCGTCTGGCCGTCGTAAGTCAACGTGCCCTCCACCGCACCGAAGGGAATGGCCGGCAGCCAGGCGAAGTAGCGATCCAGCCTGCTGTCGTAGTAGTTCTTGCCCGCGCCCGGTCGCCAGGCCGGCACCAGGCCGGTGAAAGTCAGGTCGGCGGCCAGCCCATCGGCCTCGGCGTGCAGCTCGTAGCACCAGGGGCCGGCGGTGGAAGCCGGGGGCGAGCCGGCAGGGGCAATCTGCCGTACCCGGTTCGGGCCGATGCGCACGTCGCAGCGATCGCGGTGAGCTGCGAACTGGCCGGCCGGGAACAGCTTCACCGCGCTCAGCTTGCGGCCATCCGGCAGGGTGATCGTCAGCGCCAGCATGGGCGTCAGCGGGTCGTTGCGTTGCAGCAACGGCTTGGTGGCATAGGTGATCACCGCCGTGGTGCCGCCGTCGAAGTGGGCGTCGAAATACCACCACTCGAAGCTGCCCGGTCCGGTATCGGCGCGCAGGCCGTCCTCCCAGGGCTGCGGATCGGCCGCCAGACCATCGCGCGCCAGGAATTCAGGACCGATAGCGGGGATGACTGTGTTTTTCACGGTGTTCCTCGTGTCCACGTGCCAGACACTCCAGGAGATGCCCGGCACGTTTGCGCTATTTTACTACAAGCGGGACAGACCGACAATTGTTTGCGGCGACATAGCCCGGGCCGGGCACAGGGGAGTTTTACTCACATACGCAGCGCATCCGGTCGTAGTAAACTGCTGGTAACATGGCTTGTCCGGTCAGACCAACACGATCACCGAAGGGAGGATCTCATGGCAGTTCGCACTTCGTTTGCCGAATGGAAAGGCACATTGAAGGAGGGCGCCGGCACGATGAAGCTGGGCAGCGGCGCGTACGAAGGGCCGTTCACCTTTGCCTCGCGCTTCGAGTCGGGCGAAGGTACCAATCCAGAGGAGCTCATCGGCGCGGCGCATGCCGGTTGCTTCTCGATGTTCCTGTCGGCGCTGCTGAGCAACCGGGGCTTCGTGCCCACCATCCGCACCACGGCCACCGTGCACTTGGAGGCCGGTCCGACGATTGCGCTGATCGAGCTGGACACCGAGGCGCAGGTGCCGGGCATTGACGAGGAGACGTTCCAACACCTGGCGGCCGAGGCCAAGGCGAAGTGCCCGGTGTCGAAAGCGCTCGCCGGCCCGGAGATCAGGCTGCGCGCCAGGCTGGTACAGTAGCTCGCGGCCATCGGCCTGCACAGCGTTCAGGTCGGCCGCAACTCGTGGCCGATAACGCCATAGGGGGCAGGCGACGCTCTGCCCCCTTCAAGACTTTCGAGAGAGGCTCTCCATGCCAGTTCGCACTTTCGCTTCGCCCGAGGCGCTGAAGCAAGCGCTCGGCGAACAGCAGTACATCGCCAGCGACGAGATCGCTACCACCATGTTCCTCTGCCAGCAACTCGGCAAGCCGCTGCTGACCGAAGGCCCGGCTGGCGTCGGCAAGACGGAGCTGGCGAAGGCGATTGCCGGCGCCAGCGGCCGCGAGCTGATCCGCCTCCAGTGCTACGAGGGGCTGGACGAGACAAAGGCACTCTACGAATGGGAATACGCCAAACAGCTCCTGTACACGCAGCTGTTGCGCGACAAATTGCAGGAAACCCTGGCCGGTGCCCCCAATCTGACCGCAGCCGCCGATCGCCTAGCCGCCGAAGAAGAGGTTTTCTTCTCGATGCGGTTCCTGCTGCAGAGGCCGCTGCTCAAGGCCATCCTGAGCAACGAGCCTGTTGTCTTGCTGATTGACGAGATTGACCGCGCAGACGCCGAATTCGAGGCGTTCCTGTTGGAGATCCTCAGCGATTTTCAGGTGAGCGTCCCAGAGCTGGGCACGCTGCGCGCGGTGCATCGGCCGCTGGTCGTGCTGACGAGCAATAACACCCGTGAGCTGAGCGAGGCGCTCAAACGGCGTTGCCTGTATCTCTTCATTGACTATCCCACGGTCGAGCAGGAGCTGGCCGTGGTGCGCCTGAAAGTGCCGGAGTTGGCGCCGAAGCTCGCACGACAGGCCGTCGAGCTGGTGCATCGCCTGCGCGCCATGGACCTGCGCAAGTCGCCGAGCATCAGCGAAACGCTGGACTGGGCCAAAGCGCTGGTAGCGCTCAACGCGCGACAGCTCGATCCGCAGACACTCGAAACGACGCTCGGCGTCTTGCTGAAACACGAAAGCGACCTGCGGCGGGTGAAGGGCGAGATGTGGCCGCCTGAGGAAGAGATCGAACCGCGGCCGCCCCGCCGTCCGCGACCGGACGACGATTTCACCAGGTATCGCCGAATCAATTGAGGCGGTGTGATCGTCATCGGATCGGCTTACAGCGTAGCAACCACTTCCTCGGAGCCCGCCCATACGCGACGCATCTCCTCAGAAGTGGCCAGCAGCTCGGGCTCGCGTACATACATGCGGGCGGCCGCCGGCCGCTTAACCTGGCCGCCTGAGAGCCGCACCGTGTCAAGCCCATATTGTTGTTGACGGCCTCCAGGAGTTCCCAGAACAGCCGCCACCTCGAAGAGATAGCGACTGATGACCCCGACACCACGCTGCCCCAATGACAGGACGATGTAACGGCCGCTGCGATGAACAACGCGCTCTGCGGCCCGCCTGAGACAGCGGTATCCAGGAAGAGACGGCTGATCTATCGCTATCCCAAGACTACCCTCACCCCGAACACGGCTTCGAACCAACGCGCCTTCTTTGCGCCGGCCCACCGCTCGGTCTCATCACCGACACCGGGGATCAGCGTGACGATCAGCCGGTCGCCGTCCAGCTTGCAACGCAGATCGTGCACCGCGTTGGTGTGCGTGCGATCCAGTCCATCCGCGAAGCGGAGGATCGCGGCGAGCCGGGTCACCAACCGCTGGTCTTCCGGGGAGAGTGCAGCGAAGGCGGCGTGTCTGGCGGGATCAGGCGTGCTGCCGCGATGATACCGGGCGACATGCGCCACGAGCGCCTGGTCGCGCGGAGAAAGGCCGGCGATCGGCTCGGCCATGATCAGCCGGAAAGCGGTCTTGTGATGCTGCTCGTAGCCTTCGACGTAGCCGATATCGTGGAGAAGCGCGGCGCAGCTCAGGATATCGCGCGGAGACGCCTCCACCCTCTGGCCTTCTCCCCCTTCATCACAAGAGGGAGGCGCCGATAAAGAGGCCATCAGCCCAAGCTGCGTCAGCTCGTCGAACAGCCGCAACGCCAGCCGTTCGTCCTGCAGCGAATGGCCCTCCTCGAAGTCGTAGCGGCGGGCAAGCGCAAGAATGGTATTTCGGAGCGATACCCGGTCCATCGGTCTCATCCTGTTCATCGGGCGCTGTGAAACGAGAAACGCGAACGCGCGCGCTTCATTCGCCGCGTACCATCTTCCGGCTGATTTCATTGTGCCGGCAGATCAGCGCCGGCAGGTCCAGCCCCACGATCTCGCCGTCCTGCACGCGCACCCGGCCATCAATCACGCTCAGATCCACTTTCGGCGGCGTGCAGAAGACGAGCGCGGCCAGCGGATCGTGCAGCGCACCGGCGAAGTCGAGCCGTTCCAGCCGGTAACCGATGAAATCTGCAGCCATGCCGGGAGCCAGACTGCCGATGTCGTCCCGGCCGAGGACAGCCGCGCCGCCCAACGTGGCAATCTCCAGAACCTCCTGCGCGCCGAGCGCGGCCGGATCGCCGCCGCCGGTCGGGGCGATCCCTTCATGGTCGCCCCCGCGCACACGCTGAAGCAGCATCGCCTGCCGCGCCTCGAGCAACAGATGATTGCCGTCGTTCGAGGCCGAGCCGTCCACGCCCAGGCCGACCTTCACGCCCACGTCGCGCATGGCGCGGATCGGCGCAATACCGGATGCCAGACGCATGTTCGAGCTGGGGCAGTGCGCCACGCCGCTGCCGGTGGCCGCGAAGAGCGCGATCTCCTGCCGGTTCAAGCAGACGCAGTGCGCGTGCCACACGTCGTCGCCGGTCCAGCCGAGCGAGGCGACGTAATCCACCGGCCGCATGCCGAATTTCTCCTGGCAGAAGCGTTCTTCGTCCATCGTCTCGGCGAGATGGGTGTGCAGTCGAACGCCGTAAGCTCGCGCCAGCGCCGCGCTCTCGCGCATCAAATCACCAGTGACGCTGAACGGCGAACACGGTGCCAGCGCCACCTGGACCATGCCGAACCGTTGTCGCTGATGGTATTGCTCGATGACGCGCTGGCTGTCCTTCAGAATGAATTGTTCTTCCTCCACACAGCTATCCGGCGGCAAGCCACCTTTGCTTTGGCCCAGGCTCATGCTGCCGCGCGTGGCGGTGAAGCGGATGCCCAGTTCGACCGCCGCTTCGATCTCATGTTCGATCCGGCAGCCGTTGGGATAGATGTACAGGTGGTCGCTCGACGTCGTGCAGCCGGAAAGCATCAGCTCGGCCAGGCCGACTTTGGCCGACACATACACCGCTTCCGGCGTCAGCCGTGCCCAGATCGGATAGAGGGCCGTCAGCCAGTCGAAGAGCACGCTATCCTGCGCCATGCAGCGGGTCAGCGTCTGGTACAGGTGGTGATGCGTGTTGACCAGGCCGGGCAACACGATCATGCCACGGGCCTCAATGACGCGGTCGGCGGTCGGCGGCAATGCCGCGCTCGGGCCTACCTGGATGATCTCGTTGTCCCGCACGAACAGGCCGCCGTCGGCAATCTGGCGGCGCTGCGCATCCATGGTGATCAGGAGGTCGGCGTGCTTCAAAAGCAGCGTAGACATCGTGTCCTCCCTGGCAAGCGGTTGAAACTCTTCAGCCCGGTCGTGAGCCACGGCCTCAGACCCGACGGGCATGGCGTTAACAAATGCGCGGCAGTTGCTCACCGCTGAGCATATCCACCACGCGCATGCCACCGATGCGGCTGCGCAGGTAGACTTTGCGGGGATGTTCGGCCACGACCTGGCCGATGAGCGCGGCATCTCGGCCGAGCGAATGGCTGCGCATGGCGGCCAGGACAGCTTCGGCCGCTTCTGCTGCGACGATGACCAGGCATTTGCCCTCGTTGGCGACGTAGAGCGGGTCGAAGCCGAGGATCTCGCACGCACCGCGCACCTCTTCCAGCACGGGAATGCGCGCTTCGTCTAGCCGGATGCCGACGCGCGCGGCAGCGGCAATCTCGTTCAGGCTGCTGGCGACGCCGCCGCGCGTCGGATCGCGCAGCACGTGCACCGCTCCGCCGCCAACCCTCAGGATCGCCTCGACCAGTCCGTTCAGCGGCGCCGAATCGCTCGCGACCGCGGTCTCGAAAGTCAGACCTTCGCGCACCGACATGATAGCGATGCCGTGATTGGCGATAGGGCCGTTGATCAAGACGAGGTCGCCGGGCTGTGCCCGTTTTGGTGCGATCTGCACATCCGGCGGGATGATGCCGACACCCGCCGTGTTGATGAAGATGCCGTCGCCCTTGCCTCGCTCGACCACTTTCGTGTCGCCGGTGACGATGCGCACTCCGGCGGCCCGGGCCGCCGCGGCCATGGACTGCACAATGCGCCACAGCTCATCCATCGGCAGTCCTTCCTCCAGGACGAAGCCGGCCGAGAGATAGAGCGGCCGCGCGCCGCACATCGCCAGATCGTTCACCGTGCCGTGCACCGCCAGCGCGCCGATGTCGCCGCCGGGGAAAAAACGCGGGGAGATGACGTACGAATCGGTGGTGAAGGCCAGGCGGCCCTGGCTGCTTTCCCCCGTCCCGGCGCAGACAGGAAAGGGCAGCACCGCGCCGTCATGGAGCGTCTCCAATTCCGGATCGGCGAACGCCGGCACGAACATCCGCTCGATGAGCATCTGCGACAACTTGCCCCCGCCCCCGTGCGCCAACGTAATCGCCGGGTAATCGCTGATGGGGATCGGGCATTGCAAAGCAAAGGCCTGGTTCATGGAGTGATCCCTGGTGATGCGTGATACATCGTGCGTCAGACGTCATGCGTCACTTCAGGCTTCTGACGCTCGACGCCTGACGTTTCACGTTCTCCCGTAGCTGAAATACGCCGCGCACGCGCCTTCGCTCGACACCATCGGCGCGCCGAGCGGGTGTTCCGGGGTGCATTGGCGACCGAAGGCACCGCATTCGTGCGGCTTTTTCAGCCCCTGCAAGATCTGGCCGGCGATGCAGAGGGGCGATTCCTGCGCACGGACATCGCTCACGCCGAAGCGTTGCTCGGCATCGAACGCCGCATATGCGTCGCGCAGGCGATAACCGCTGGCCGGGATGAGGCCGATGCCGCGCCAGAAGCGATCACACACCTCGAACACCTCGGCCACCACTTGCTGCGCGACACGGTTGCCGGCACGCGTGACGGCGCGGACATACTGGTTCTCTACACCCCAACGGCCCTCCTCCAGGGCTTTGATGGCCATGTAGAGGCCCTGCAGCAGATCGAGTGGCTCGAAACCGGTGACGATGACCGGCACGCGGTACCGCTCGGCGATCGGCTCGTACTGCCAGTAGCCCATCACCGTGCAGACATGTCCGGCTGCCAGAAAAGCCTGCACCCGATTGTCGGCCGAGCCCAGGATGGCGTGCATGGCCGGCGGCACCAGCACATGCGCGCAGAGGATCGAGAAGTTGGTCAGCCCCATCTGCCGGGCCTGCCACACGGCCATCGCGTTGCCGGGCGCAGTGGTCTCAAAGCCGACCGCAAAGAAGACGACCTGGCGATTGGGATGTTGCTGCGCCAGCTTAACGGCATCCAGCGGCGAATACACGATGCGCACATCGCCGCCCTGGGCCTTCACGCCCAACAGATCGGCCTGCGATCCCGGCACGCGCAGCATGTCGCCAAACGACGTGAAGATCACCTCGGGCCGTCGCGCGATGGCAATGGCACGGTCAATCAGCTCCAGCGGCGTCACGCATACCGGGCAGCCTGGCCCGTGCACCAGCGTGATCTGAGGCGGCAACATCCGATCAATGCCCGACTTGATCAGCGTGTGCGTCTGGCCGCCGCAGATCTCCATGATCGTCCACTCGCGCGTCACCAGCCGCTCGATGGCACTCAGAAACTTGTGCGCATCAGCCTCGCCACGATACTCATCCACAAAACGCATTGTCTCATCGCCCTATCTGCGTTTCACGCTTGACGCTTCATACTGCACGCCGCACCTCTTCCATCTCGCCCATCTCTTTCAGCAGCGCAAACACCTCCATCGCTTCCGCCTCGTCGAGCTTGTTCAGGGCAAAGCCGGCGTGGACGATCACGTAATCGCCCACCTGTGCGTCGGGCACGTAGGCCAGGCAGACCTCCTTGGCTACGCCGCCGAAGCTGACCTTGCCCATCGTCATGCCGACAGCATTGGGTTCAATGCTCACGATTTTGCCGGGAACTCCCAGACACATGATGCCTCCGAATCCTGCAGTGCGCACGAGCGCTATTGCCTCGTCAGATCAGCGCCCGACCCCCACCCCTCCGGGATTCTTCCCGTCCCCTGGTAGGGGGCGGGGAAGATTCCAGAAGGGTGTTTCGGGCGGCTTC
>FWPU01003620.1_pt1 | contig 38309 bp, 24 predicted proteins | sample 2228361 | NCBI WGS metagenome assembly FWPU01 (sample SAMEA103939777, study PRJEB20133) | metagenome | reverse complement strand
AGGTGGTAGATTGGTAGGTGGTAGATTGGTAGGTGGTAGATTGGTAGGTGGTAGATTGGTAGGTGGTAGATTGGTAGGTGGTAGATTGGTAGGTGGTAGATTGGTAGGTGGTAGATTGGTAGGTGGTAGATTGGTAGGTGGTAGATTGGTAACTAAGGGGCTACCAACTACCAATTTACCAGATACCCATCTACCAACTACCGACTAATCCGGCCAGTTCTGCCAGAGCGTGCGGTAGCCGCCGGTATCGTAGGTCTTGAGGTCGGCGTCCACCGGCTCGCCGCGCAGCAGCGCCTGGCGCTGCGTCTCCAGCCAGGCGACGGCCGCCTTGTAGCGCACGCGCAGGCCGGCATAGTAGCCCAGGGCGACGTGGATCTCGCTGCAGCGGGCGCGCGCCATCCACAGCGCCTCGAACTCGGTCCGCAAGGATTCGAGTTCCACGTCGAGCGCCTTGAGCCCCAGGATATAGCCGTAGATACGGTCGGCAGTTACCTGCGGGTCGCTTAGCCCCCGGCGGATCTTCTGTGAAAGCGCCGTTTTGCGCGCGGCATAAGCCGTCAGGCGGGCGGCGGAGGCCAGTTCCCGCAGCGTCAGTTCACGGGGATGGCTGGCGGCCAGGGCGTCGCAGGTGGCGGCGGCATGCTCGGCCAACGCGCGCATCTCGGCCAGTGTCTCGGCAGGCAGTGCTTCGGCGCCCGCCACGGTGGCGCCGGTCAGCGGCTCGTCGAACAGCGCCAGGGCGGTGTAGGAAGTATTGGGGTGGTAGATGCCGGGCAGGTCATTGGTGCGCGCCAGTTGGTGGATGGCCTCCATAATGGCCGTATGATGAGGGCCGAAGAAGAGCGGGCCGAAGGCGGCGTCGAACTCGTCGTCGCCGGTCGTGCCGCCGCTCCAACCCTGCGCCGCGCCGAAGACGTAGCCGTACCAACTGAGGCCCAACGGCTGGTAGTGGCCGCCGTCGCCCCAGTCGGTGTTGAGCATCCCCTCGGCTCCGGCGGCGACCCCGTCGCGCACGAAATTGCGGATGTTGACATTGGCCCCATACAAGCGCGGGAAGAGGCTGTTCCACGAGCCGACGCCCGGGCAAACCCAGAAGCGACGGCCGGCCTGGGCAAAGACGCGCACGCTGGGGTATTCGTCGGCGGGATCGTAGCGCCAATCGAGCAGCGTCACGTCGTCGGGCACCTCGCCGATCAGGTCGGGGTGATGGAGCAGGATGTCGCCCCAGATCTGGATGCGACGGCCGTAGCGGGCGGCCAGTTCACGCACGCGCAGGATGTGGTTGAGATAGACCCGCCCGATGCCGAGTTTTTCGGCTAGGCCCTTGCTCGCGCCCTGGCCCAGGTCCCATGTCTCGTCGCAATCCACGTTGAAGGTGGTGGAGGTGAACGCGGGCAGCATGTCGGCGTAGAGGTCGTTCAACAGCGTGTAGGTCTCCTCGAAGGCCGGGCTGAGCGTCCAGAGCAGGTCCTGCGTTTCCGCCAGGTGCCGGTACTGGGGGATGAGCAGCGTGTTGCGGGCGTGGCCGAAGGACTGCAGGTTGGGCATCAGTTCGACGTGGCGCGCGCGGCAGAACTCGTCCAGTGCGAGGATGTCCTGGCTCCCTAGCGAGCCGCAGCCCGCGCCGATCAGGGGGTGGCGGGGGAAGCGGAAGGTGTGCTCGGTGTAGAGTTGCAGGACGTTGAGTTTGTAGTGGGCGAGTTCCGCAACCAGATGCTTGAGAGTATCCAGCGTCGGCACCTTGCGGCGCGAGATGTCGAGCATCAGCCCACGGTAGGGGAGCGTGGGCCAGTCGCGGATGCGCAGCGCCGGCAGTGAGCGGCCGTTCAGCCGCGCCAACTGGCGCAGGGTCTGCACGGCGTAAAAGAGGCCGGCCGGCGCGTCGGCGTAGAGGACGATGCGGGCAGGGGTGACATCCAGGGCGTAGGCTTGCGCGGCGACTGCCTGCGGGGCGGGAATCGTCGCCGGCTCGACGCCGAAGGCGGCCGCCTGCTCCGCGCCGCAGACGAGCAGGATGGCGTTCCCGGCGCGGGGTGGGGTATAGGCCTTGAGGATGGGCGGCTCCAGGCCGGCGGCGCCCTGCACTTCGCCCTGGAGTTGGCGGGCGGCGAAGAAGGTATCGTCGCCTGCCCGAGCAGGTATCAGGATAAGGGTTTCGGCATCCAGGGGAAAGCAGCCATCGAGTGCCACGAGTTCTTTGGGTCTTGGGAGTAAGAGACAACTCATTGAACGTCCCCCTATATCGCTTTCAAAGCCATGATGGGCTAGATACATTCCAGCCCATCTTAGATCGCGCAGAGTGCGGGAATGCGTGTAGGCCCTAACCTAGTTTCCGGTACAAAACACGACGGATGCCCCGATTTATCGGGGACTTTCCGGCCAAAGCCGGGCCTCCAGGCCGGTTTTGTACCGAGAACTAACCTATAGGCCCGCGGGTCTGACGTTGAACGATCTCCACCGCCGCCGTCGCCAACCCGACGATCAGCCACAAGAGGGTAACCGAGTGGTGAAAGTCGAGGTTGAAGAAGTAGTGGTCCACCACGCCGCTCACCAGTGCCCCGATGATCCCGGCGTGCAATCCCCAGAAGAGCGGTTCGACCTCTGCATGGGCCGCCGCCTGCCGCCGTGTACGCCAGAAGCGGACGAAAAAGACCGCCATCACGATCACAAAGCCGCCCAGACCCACCAGCCCCATCTGCTCGGCGATGAGCAGGTAGACGTTAGCGACGCCGATGTAGGTGTCAATGTCGGGTGAGCCGGTGAAGCCAACGCCCAGCCACGGATAGCGCCCGATCAGGATGAGGGCGTCCTTGTACTCGCCAAAGCGCATCTGCGTCGCCAGGTCTTCCCCGCGTAATCCCTGCACAAAGTGCGCGACGTAATCCTGGGTCTGCGGGAGGAACAGCAGCAGTGCGCACGCCGCGAGTAACAGGAGCCACAACTTGCGGTAACGCAACGTGGCGACGACGGCCAGCGCGATCGCCACACCCGCCAACGCCCCCCGGCTGATGGTCAGCCCCAGGCACAGCGCCATCACTCCCAGCATCGGCACGAGGTAGCGGAGACGGATGAGGGGCCGCTGCGCGAACAGTTGCGGCACGCCGATCGCCAACGTCAGATTCAGCAGGCTGCCCAGGACGTTGGGGTCCACCGAGGTCGCGGTGGCTCGCATCGGCAACGTGGGGTCGTCGCGGATGTAGCGCAGGACACCGGCCCCGGTCGGATAGCCCAGCCGCCCCAGCGCCGAGAGCACGCGGATGACCAGGTCGCTCGCCATGTACGAGGCGATGGCATAGAGGACGACGCCGAGCGCAGCCTCCACGAAGGCGCACACGATCAGCACGCGGGTGAGGCGCCGGAGGCGTCCTGCGTCGCGCACGGTGTTGACGACGAGGAAGAAGAGCGCGACGCTGAGCATCAGTTCGGCAAAGTGGCGCAGAATATACGGGGTGAGCGGCGCGTGCGTCAATCCGAACACAAAGGAGCCAAACGCCATTAGCATGAACGCGAGGATGGGCATTCCCAGCGACGTGCCGATGAACTCGCGCTGCCTGCCGGTGGCGATCTGGAGCACCCAGACGAGGAACAGTGTTCCCAGCGCCGCGTCGAGGAAAGTGGGGGTCACGCCGATGTCGAACGGGAAGGAGGCAAAGGGGAGCAGGCAAACGATGCCGATGACGGCCCAGTAGGCCATCTCGATGCGCCGGAGCATCCACAGCCCAGCGAGCATGGCGACAAGCCCTGCCCCGGCAACGACGACGCCGAATTCAGCCAACAGGTAACCGACGGCAGCGGCCAACGCGGCACATAGGATGAGCGTCCCCAACACTGCCGGCCAGCGGTGACGAGAGGTAAAGATGCGATAGAGCCAGTCTTGAGCGGTCATGGTAGATTCGAGAGTGCAGATTGCAGATTCGAGATTGCAGATTCGAGATTGCAGATTCGAGATTGCAGATTCGAGATTGCAGGTTCGAGATTATGGCTGCGGCCACGAGCCGAGCGGGACCGCGTCGAAGCGTCCGTCTAGCGCGGGGATGGCGATCTCGCGGAAACGTTCGTAGGCCACCAATGTAGCGGTCGTCGCATTGTAGGTGACATCATCCGGCAGCGGGAATAGATGACGATCCATCACTCGGCTGCCACGGATCCACTTGAGCGTGGGCACGCCGCCCAGGCCGGGTTGGCCGTCGTGCGCGCCTAGCCAGCGACCGTTGCCGAAGAGCCGCACGCTAACGGCGTCGTCGCTTACCAGTGGGCGCAGGCCCACGAGCGTCGCGTCCACCGCCATCGTTCCGCCTGGAGGAGCGGCATAGGCCCTCGCGCCGATCACGGCCATTTCGTCGCCCAGGGGGACGAAGCGGGCATCGGCAGACGGAGTGGGCAAGCGCACCGTCTGCAGCGGCCAGCCCCACGGCCCGGCGGCGGTCCGAGGCCGACCTTCCCCATCCGTCAGTGCCAACCGCAATGGTTCCCTCGCGTCGCCGGGCAGATCGAGTGCGACGGTCTGGTAGGCGCCCGGCGGGATGGCGGGCAACGAGGCAGAGATGCCTTGCAGGTGGACGATCCACCTCTCCCCCGGCCCCCTCCAGCGCAGGTAGACGCGCAGGACGTCGGGCACGCTCCGGTCATAGTCCACGCCGACGAGCGTCGCCCCCCCGGCGAAGGGGATGTTCTGGCGGTGCAAGGTGAAGGGCGGACGGGTGGGCGGGACGAGCGGCAGTTCGGTCAACACGGCGGCGGCATCGCCTGCTGGCGTTGTCAGGTCTTCGAACCCGGTGTCCGTCACGATGTAGACCCCCAGTGTGGCCCGGTAACGTCCCGGCGCGAGCATCGGATAGAGCGGCAGCACCAGCCGCTCGAAGCGTATCTCGCCAGGGGCGACGTCCGTCGCGAGCGCACGGTCGGCCTGGGCCAGGACATTGCCGTGCTCATCCGCCAGCCGCAGGGTGAAGGAAGGCGCACGCTCCAACGCACGGATTGGTTTCCAGGCGAGTATGAATTCGGCGGCCTGCCCGGGCGTGAGGCGGCTCTGGCGCAGGCTGTGGCCCACCACCTGCACCAGATCGCCAAAGGTGATGTTGGACGGCGTGAGCGGCGCTAGCACATCTGTGACCGGCCGGGAGCGGAGCAAGAACCCCGCGCCCAATGGCTCGGCCGTGATGCCGGGAAAGTCGTAAAAGTGGGTCAGGATCAGCGGTCGCTCCGTCAGGGTCTCTTGCGCAAGTCGCCGCCATGTCTCGTGATACGCTTCACCTGCCACCGGCCAGACGTAGCGCACCTCGACATCGGGTCGGAGCCCTTCGACCTCTTGCAGGTAGCGCATGGGCATGGCCCAGTGCCAGTCGGCGAGGATGCGCGCCCCGGTAGGCGCCATCTCCAGAAGCGGCTGGACGGTTTCGCGGGTGCTGACATCGCGCGCCAGTTCGATGTAACTGGGAGCGTGGGCATAGCCGTTGAGCGAGCCGGCCCAGAGGGCAAGGGAGGCGAGGAGGCAGGGGGATAGGGAGACGCGGGGACGCGGGGGCGCGGGGATGGGAGGACACGGAGACACGGAGACACGGAGATAGAATGAAGCACAGGCGGGCAAAAGGCCAACGGCAATCGCAACCGGCAGGTAGGCGGGCATCAGGTACTCGACGGTCTGCGGGGCGCGGTAGGTGACGGTGACGAAGGTATGTAGCGCGAGGCTCCCCACAAGCAAGACGAACAGCCGCCACTCACGCCACACCAGGCTGGCCAAGCCGAGCAGGGCCAGTGCCAGCAGGATGGGATGGAACTGGAATCGAAAGAGGGTCGGGATGAGCGCCAGGCGATGGGGCAGCATTGCGGCGGTGGCAAAGGCGAACATGTCGCCACTGAACCCTCCGGCTGTGACGTGCCAGAAAAAGCCGCGCAGGGTGTTCAAGTTGGATGGGGCCAGGATAGCCCCCCTGGCTCCTCGAACGGGAAGGTAGATCAGCGGCAGCAGCAACGCGGCGAGTCCTACCAGCGCCGGTTTCCACCAGCGGCGCGGCTGCACGATCAGGCGCGGGTCGGTGAGTAGCAGGTAGAGAACGAAAAAGACGGCGATGAAGGCCAGCGGCGGGTAATGCCCCCCGCCCAGGCCCAGCGCCAGCGCGAAGAGCCAGAGCGCGCGGTCCTTGTCACGCGCTTCGGCAATGGCGAAGCGTGCCAGAGTATAGAGGGCGAGCGCGGCGAAGAACACGGCCGGGGTGCGCACGTTGGCGATGGTCGCCTGCGCCCAGAAGGTGGTCGCCGTGCCCAACGCGAGCGCTGCCGCCAGTCCGCCGCCCAACGCGGTGAGCGGCGCCGCGCCCAGCCGACGCGCCCACAGGCGGGTGGCCCGCGCCACGAAGACGAGCGTGCCTGCCGCCAGGATCGCGCTCATCAGATTCAGCCGGTAGGCCGGATTCCCGAGGGGGACAAGGCGGGTGAAGAGGTGACCGACCAGTGTGTAGAGCGGATAACCCGGCGGATGTGCGACGCCCAACAGCGCAGCCGCCAACTGGAACTCGCCGGCATCGGCGGGGAGCACATCGCGTGCGAGGGTGGCCCAGTAGCAGGCCAGCGCGGCGGCAAAGAGGACAACGTCGGCCCCCAACTCCGCTCGCGGCGAGACGACAGGCCGCGACACGCTTGACATCCACACGAGCGCAGCCAGCCATGCGACGGCGGCAGCGACGAGGAGAGCGCGTTGCGGCCAGAAGACGTAGGCGAGGAGAATGACCGATGACCAATTTCCGATTGCCGATTTCCGGGTCGCCAGGAAGAAGCCAAGCATCGCTGCGAGGAGGGCAACGGCGACAATCAAGATGACCGGCCAGGGGCGGTGGGTCGCTTCGAGCGCGACGCGCGCCAGGAAGAGGCCGGCTGCGGCGCCGGAGAGCCCCCGCAGCCGGGGCAGTGCGCGTGAGAGGCGAATTCTCATCGGTGGGGGATTATACCATCGGACGGGGCAAAGCCCAAATACGGTTTCAGGCCCAAGGCCAACCGCGGGCCTACTCACCCACCACCACATCGGCCAGCGCGAGCCAGTCGCCTGCCGGTTCGCCATCGAGCGTGATCGGCAGCCGCTCGCCGCCGATGACGGAGTAGAGCGCGACGCCCAATGTGTACCGACCGGGACCCAAGTCACCGGGGAGGATCACGCCGTGCCGGTCGAGCACGCGCCCGCCGGGCTGCCAGGTATCGATCGGCGACAGACCGTCGGCCGGCTCTCCATCGTGCTGGGCCACGAGTCGCCCGCCAGCGTCGAGCAGTTGCACGGTGACCTTGTAGCGCGCGCCGGCAGAACCCTCCGCTTCCCAGAACAGCGTCACCGGCAGCACATCGCCGGGCGCGAGGGGTTCACCGGTTAGCGCCAGGCCGCGCAGCCGGATACACTCGCCGAAGCGAGCATTTAGCGCAACAGTGGGCTCTTCCGGCAGCGCGGCCACGCCACAAGTCGCCAGCCGCACACGGCCATACCAGCGGTCGGCGGCCTTGTAGGCATTGAAGGCCAGCCAGGTCTCGATCAAGCGTTGGGGGTCGGATTCGGCGTCGCCCCAGTAGAGCACGAACAGCCGCCGGTAGCGCGCGGTAAGTGGCGCAAGGAACGCTTCGACCTGTTCGGGCGTGGGATGATAGGGCGCGGGATACACATCCCGGTCTGGGTAGTAATAGGTGAAAACCTCCCACTGGTTCGGGGCATTGAGGATGACGGCGTCACCCGGCCGGACTTGAGCCGCAACGTCGGCGGCGATCTGGCGGTAATCGTCGCGGGCATAGGCCGGGTTGAAGTAGAGATTGCGCAGAGATGGATAGGTGGCGATGGAGAAGAGGAGGATGGCAGCGACCGGTACCAGGGGTTGGAGATTGGAGATTGGAGATTTGCCGATTCGCCGATTGGTGATTTGCCGATTCGTGACCCCTTGCGCGACGAGCACGTGAAACGGCGCCAGCGCGACGATGAGGAATTTGAGCCAGGCGGGCTTGTAGAGGTCGAAGGCGAAGAGCAAAGCGATGGGGAGCACCAGACACAGAGCAACACCGGCGACGTCGAGCCACTGGCCCCTGGGCGGCCATAAGCCCAGCAGCACCAGGATGCCGGCGCCGATGAGCGCGACTCTGGCCTCGTCGAGCGGTAGCGTCGTGCCGACCGTGAGCACGCGCAGCACATCTGCGAGCGCCTCACCCAGGCCGGTCGTCGCCTCGACGGAGGGCCAGCCTGTGGCTCGCAGCGCGACCGGCAGCCAGGGCAGATACAGCACGAGAATCGCCGCTTGCACGCAGGCCCACACGGCCAACTGATGCCGGCACCGCCCTCTGACCAACCACCACATCCCGAACACGACATTGTGGGCGAGCATGACGAAGGCGAACGCATACTGGGTGTACAATCCGGCGACGGCAACCAAAGCATAAGCGAACAGGGAATACCGATTGCCGATTGCCGATTGCCGATTTGCCGATTGCCGATTTGCCGATTGCCGATTTGCAGATTGCCGATTTGCCGATTGCCGATTGCCGATTTGTAGATTTGCTGATTTGCTGGTTCGTTGCTCTGCCACCACCCGCATCAAGAGATAGGTAGACGCCGCCGACAAGGCTCCCAGCAGCGCATACATCCGCGCCTCCTGCGAGTAATAGACCGCGAGGGGCGAGAATGCAGCCAGAAAGGCGGCCAGCAGGCCGGTGGCCCTCCCGAAGAGGCGGCAGCCCAGCAGATAGGTGAACACGACCGCCAGGATGCCTGCGAGGACGGAAAACGTGCGCAAGGCAAACTCGCTCTGACCTGCCAGCGCGCGCCAATAGTGCAACAAGAGATAGTAGCCCGGGGGATGGATGTCGCCCGCGGCGCCCGCGACGATGAGGGGCAGCGCCCGTTCGGCGATGCGCGCCGAGTTGCCCTCGTCATTCCAGAAGGATTGCGCGTCGAGGCGATAGAAGCGCAGGAAAGAGGCGAGGAGCAGAATGGTGAAAAGCGCGAGTGTGGAGACGACACGCCTCACACGGGGCCGGTTGACCACCCTGATGCCGCGGGGGCATTCCAACTCTTGGGCTTCGCTTGCCATATCGGGGTTTGGTCAAGCATTCTAGCACCGTCAGACGAAACGCGCAACCCTTGTGGCCCAAGTCACTTGCCTGTGTCCAGGCACGGACGCCCGGAAGGTGTCGGGAGCGCCTTGACTGGCTTCCTTCCAGCATCTATAATCAGGGTAGACCCAGATGGAGTAAGTAAAGATGAGCAAGTCTATTTTGGCTTCTGAGCCCGAGTTGCAAATTCCTCCCAAGCCGATACTTGTGGGGCTGCTGATCTTGGGATGTCTGATTTTCTTGGTAGTGGAGCTGCTGTCCTGTCCGTGGCAAATAGTGAACAGGGTTATGTCGCTGTCCCTGTTGCTGTCGGCCCTGGCGCTCGTCGGTCTGCTGCTCGCGGATTGGAAGCCAGCGGTGGGCCGATGGTTCGCCGTTCTGGCGCTGGTGGTGATGATCCACCTTGTCGGCTCGTGGTGGCACATCCCCGGTTCTCCCGCCTGGGCAGCGATCCCCACTGCATTGGCCGTTCCCCTCGTTGGCCTCGTGGGTGCGATCGTCGTGGCGGTCGGCGAGACAGCCCTTATTCTGGCCCCCGTGAACCTCGTGGCTGCAGGGTTGAGTTCGGCGGACGCCATGGCCGCCCTGGTCGTTATCTGGGGCGTGTTGGCCGCGATGGTTGCCACGTCTTATCCACTGCATCAGCGCAGCAAGTGGTTGGATGAATACTTCGAATATGCCCAGCACCGGCTTGAGGAAGCCCGGGGATTCAGGGGCGAACTGAAACAGACGCTCGACAGTCTCGCCAACGCGAACCGACAACTTGCGCTCGCTAACGAGCGGCTGGCTACATTGCGAGCCATTGCCGAAGAGGCCCAGAGGGCCAAAACCGCCTTTGTAGCCAGCGTCAGCCACGAATTTCGTACGCCGCTGAACATGATCATCGGGCTGGTTGACCTCATGGTCGAAAGCCCCGAGATCTATGACATCGTATTGTCTCCCAAGATGCGCGAGGACCTGGAGACCGTACACCGTAACTGTGAACACCTCTCCAATATGATAAACGACGTACTGGATCTGACACAGATGGAGGCAGGGCGTCTGGCGCTTCACAGGGAACGGGTTGATCTCAAAAGCATCATTGAGGGCGGCGTGGAAGCGGTACGCCCCTTGTTGGAGAAGAAACAACTGGCTCTACAGGTCAAGATTCCCGAGGGCCTACCAGAGGTTTATTGCGACCGCACGCGCATCCGGCAGGTCATCCTCAATCTGATGAGCAATGCTGCCCGGTTCACTGAAGCGGGCGGAATCAAAATTGAGGTGACCTTGCAGGACCAGCAGGTTCTGATTGACGTGACAGACACCGGCCCGGGCATCTCGCCCAGGGATGCCGAGCGTATCTTTGAGCCGTTCTGGCAGGGGACAAGGCAACTCTGGCGCGATAAGGGCGGGAGCGGCCTGGGGCTAAGTATTAGCAAGCAATTCATCGAACTCCACGGCGGGCGGATGTGGTTCAAGAGTGAGCCGGGAGTGGGGACCTCCTTCTTCTTCACCCTCCCGATCTCCCCGCCCATGGAGCACATTGTGAGGCCTGGTCACCAACTGCGGGAGGACTGGATATGGCGCGAACAGGCGTTCAAGGCGGGCCAGGCAGGTGCGGCTGACCAACTGGTCAGGCCGCGCGTCATCGTCTGCGACGAGACCGGCACGCTTTACCCCAGGTTCGCACGCTACTCGGACAAAGTGGAATTCGTGAACGTTGGGGATCTGCCTGAGGCCCGCCGGAGGCTGGAGGAATGTCCGGCCCGCGCCATAGTGGTTAACACGGTGGCTTCTGATCCCTGGAAATTGGCCGAGGCGGCCCGGCAGCAAGTGCCGGGGACCCCCATCATCGGCTGCTCCGTGCCGCCCTTGGCGGAGCGAGCCTTAAGGGCCGGAGCCCTGGGCCATCTGGTCAAACCCGTGACACGTGCCGACCTAGAGAGGATGCTTGGGGCAGTTGGCAAGCCCGTCAGGCGGGTCTTGGTGGTGGATGACGACCCGGACTTTGTACAACTCCTCAGTCGTATGTTGCGCTCTGCCGATGGCACATTAGAGGTGATGACTGCTTACAACGGCAAGGAGGCTCTCGATGTGCTCCATCGCACCCTGCCCGATCTGATGCTGCTTGACATTGTGATGGCCGATATGGATGGATGGCAAGTGCTGGAGGCGATGGAGCAGAACGAAGGAGCGAGGAACATTCCCGTGTTCCTCGTATCGGCGCAAGACCCGGCGGATCAACCGCTCGTGAGCCAGTTCCTGTTGGCGACGATGGATGGAGGGCTTTCACTCAACCGGTTGCTGCGCTGCTCGCTGGAGATCTCGAACCTCTTGCTGGAGCCCGAGCGAGGACTCGATCTAGCGCCTGGATGAACTCGCGGGAACGCACAGGTTTTGGCAGGTAGTGGGCAGCACCGAGAGATAGAGCGAGTTCCTCTTCCCTAACGACACTGCAGACAATGACGGGTATGGCCCGTGTTGCCGGGTCTTGATGCAGGCGTGTCAGCAGTTCCCAGCCGTCCACGTCTGGGAGCATGACATCCAGCACGACAATATCCGGTGCGGCGGACGCGATCGTTTCGAACAGGTTCCGTCCCTCGGCAGTATGGACGATGTGATAACTGGTCTTTTCCGTGCAGCGCCGGTAGAAGCGGGCCATGTCCGGGTTATCGTCCACGACTAGCACATTGACCTTACCCACGGAAGGCAACCCCACCCACAAGAAGGCACGGTCGCCATCAATGTGGGCCTCGATGCTCACGTCCTCCAGCACCGGAAAGTCGCAGAGCAGGTCGCTCGTCGTAGGCCGGCTGTCTCCGCTGATAGCGCCGGTTACGGCGATTTTGACATTCCCGTCTTCGAGTCTGGCAAAGATCGTGATCGGCCCGGCAGACACATACCGGGCCACTCGTCTTATGGCCGTGATCAGGATCTGACGCAGCACCGAGGGGTGAATCGCGGCGACCAGGGCAGGCTGCACGGATCCGATTTCCACGTGAGCCTCTTGTGAGACCAGGACGCTCCCCAACTTGAGCACGCTGCGGATCGTTTCCTCCACGTCGGATGTGGCGTTTGGGGCGCTCGCCTGCAAGGCTGCCAGTTCGCGCTGCATCTGCGCATGCCAGTCCGGCGCCTGAGCGTTCGAGACCTCTTCTTCGGCCAGGAGGCGCGCGCCTGTCTCATCACGCCCTTGCGCTATCTGTCGCACCGGGCCACGCTCCCACAGCGCTCTCGCCAATACGTGCACCGCCGTGCGCTGGGCACGGTGGACGGTGGTCCGGCTGATGTGCATGCGATCGGCGGTTTCGTCCTGAGTGAGCCTCAGCACGAACCGGCAGTGCAGCAGAGCATAGGCTTGTTTGGTGGGTGCAGTAGGAGGTACGTCCGGCGACGGCTCCAGATCCTTGATCGCACCGAGGATAGTGGTCTGTACGGCGAGTGCGCCGTCGCGCGCGTCGCAACCTAGCGCCGTGCAGAACGCTTCGGAGGGCTGATAGGCAGGATCGTACAGGTGCGTCAGCGCCTCCTGAAGCTGCTGTTCGAATTCCTCACACGCGATCATAACCGGTTGAGGTGAAACAAATCTGAAACAATCTTGGTGACCAAATCGAGCCACGATGTGGTAGAATAATATTCGCAGATAACACCAGGGCGCAGGTTAGAATCGGCTGCCTGAGGCTTATCATAACACACCGCGAATGAGGCGTCAACCTGCTCCTGATGTCCAGAATGCCTCGGCAGCGACAATCGTTCAGGAAAGGGGGTGATGACGGGCTTGACAGTGTGCTGGAACAAGGTCGGTATAGGTGAGTACAGGCCACCGTCCTTCAGCACGGGCAGGTGACCTGTACCCTGGGCTTGTGGGGGTTTCCCCCACACAAGCGCCAGTCTATCACATTCTCTGGCAAAGTCAAAAAGGAGGACAGTCATGAGTCAGAAGAATCTCAGTCGGCGCGACTTTTTGCGCCTGGGCGCCCTGACCGCCGCGGGGGCGGCCCTGGCCGGATGCAAGCAGGTCGTCCGGGAAACGGTCGAGGTCGAGGTGACGCGGGCGGTCGAGGTGGAAAAGACCGTTGTCGTTGGAGCCACGGCGGCTCCAGAAGAGGTGGTTGAAATCACCTTCATGGGCTGGGGTGCTACCGAAGAAGACGAGGGAGTGCGCTCAGCCATCACGGTTTTCCAGGGTGCGGAACCCAATATCAAAGTAACCTGGCTGCACACGCCGGAGAACTATCAGCAGAAGATGCTGGCGATGATCGCTGCCGGTACGCCGCCCGACACAGCCTTCGTGGACAGCGGTAACTATCGAACCTATTGTCGCGATGGCCTGTTGCTCGACATCACCGACATGCTCAAGGCCGACCCGGTTGTGGGCGCACCTAATTACTTCATCGAGCCCCAGGAGACGGAGCGCTGCACATACAAGGGCCGCTGGTACGGCATCGGCTCCTGCTGGGTGGCCCCGCACATCTACTACAATGCCGACATCTTTGAGGAGGAGGGCATCGAACCGCCGAGCAACGACCCTGACGAGGCCTGGGACTGGGATCACTTCCTCGAGGTATGCCGTCAGTTGACGGTGGACACCAATGGCAGGCACCCGGGGGATCCCGGTTTCGACGTCAACAGCGTAGATCGCTGGGCCGTCCAGTGGCCGACCTGGTCCATTCCGCTCCACGCAGCGATCGCGTCCAATGGCGGGTATTGGATCGATCCGAACACCGGCCTGCTAGCCCTCGATAAGCCGGAGGCCACCGAGGCCCTCCAAGCCGTCGCTGACTTGATGTTGGTCCATCAGGTGATGCCTCAAAACACGGCTTTCCAGGCGCTGGGGATGAGCAACACCCAGATGCTGGAGAACCGCAAACTGGCGATGGCGGTGGATGGCTCATGGGCGCTGGCCTGGATAAACAAGATCCAGGCTACACTGGGCACGGCGGTCTTGCCCAAGCTGAAGGTTCCTGCTACCGACATGCAGGCCCACCTGCACTCCGCTTTTGCGGGTACGAAACACCCTGAAGCCGCCTGGCGCTGGCTGCGCTTCCTGGCCACCGAATACTATCAGTTGCTGTTCCTGCGTATCGGGCTCTGGTTGCCCAGCCAGACCGCGCTGATGACCGAGGAGGGGCTAGCCAAGTGGATGACCCTGCGCACGGCTCCTGGTCAGGGTGTCCATCCGGAGGGCTATGACCTGATCGTGACCGAGTACGTGCCCAAGTACGGCCACGTCCTCTACATGCCGACCGGCTACCCGAAGATCGATGCGGTCATCACCCCAGCACTCGATGCGATCTGGGTTGGCGACAAGACCGCCGCGGAGGCCATGGCCGAGGCTGTGCCGGAAGCCAACGCGATCCTGGAAGCAGAGCCTGACTAGGCTGAATGAAGGCCGCGCCAGATATCTTGTTTTCCTAAAAGCCTGGCGCGGCCAATGCTTGTTTGACAACCGGTAAAATATGCTTTGGGGTCGTACCGATTGCCGAAAGGCTGCCTCTCCCAGCGTTCCGGGGTATCTGAAATTCACGGTTTCTCAAACGGCAATTGGTACGGGTAGCCGCGCTTTCCAGATTGCGTGACGGAAACGGTGTTGGAAGCGATTGAAATCGCCCCTCAAGGGCTTACAGCCAGGCGTCCACCTGCGTCGCCGCCGCAGCGACCGCGTAGGCGGTCGCCCGGCGCAAGGCCCGCAATCCGGATTGCGGGCCTTGCAGGTGCGGTTTTAACCGCTGCCGGTTTGCCGGAAAACCCTAAGAACTTTTGGAGAGCACCTCTAGCAGGTTGTAAAAGAACAGAAAGGAAAGGTAAATGTCCAACACGATCACATCGCGCTCAGGTCGCTGGCTGGCCCTGAGTGTAATGACCATCCTCGCGCTTTTGGCTCCACTGGGCATCCCTATGCCCGCCTACGGCGCGGCGGATACGGTTACAGTCAACTTTGCTCTATATGGAGGCACACCTACTTATCGGGCCTCAGGGTTCATCTATGGCCTGGCCCAGGATGCCAGCACGCCTCCACAGACGCTGCTGAGCCAGATCAAGGTCAAGTTCATACGTCATGGTGGATCGCAGATTGGCTGCCCTAACGGCGGCTGGGTCAACGGTCAGTACACACCGCGCTGGAACTCTGTCAAGGCCTATTATGCGAAGGCCCAAGCGGTGGGAGCGACGTACATCATGCTGCTTTCTGCCCTTTGGGGTTCGGACGGTGTATGCAATGTTCCACGCTGGCCGGGTGACAACGGGAACTGGACCGAGTACACCAATTTCATGACCCAGGTCATCAACGACGCGAAAGCAAATGGCATGACCGGATCGAACGTTCGCTGGGACATCTGGAACGAGCCGAACATCTTCTTCTGGGGACGCAGCCAGAGCCAGTACCTCGAAATGTGGAAGCGCGGCTATCAGATGATTCGCGCCGCGATTCCTAACGCGGTGATCGAAGGCCCCAGTTATGCTGGTGTGCCTGCGTCGAATACCTGGTGGAACACCTACCTCGACTATATCAAGGCCAACAACGTGGTGCCCAACTACATCAGTTGGCACGATCTGCCGGGTGATCCGGTCGCCGACGCGACTACCATGAATGGGCTGCTATCCTCGCGTGGCATCTCGGTATCGGGCTACTCGATCAATGAGTACGGAGCCTTTGGCGATGAGCAGCAACCTGGCCCTTCTGCCTGGTACATCGCGCGCCTGGAGCGGGCGAATGGAGGCGTGGACGGGGCACGGGCCAACTGGGGTATGGTCGGCCAGACTCCTTCGTTATACGACACGATGGGCTGGCTGGTCACCGCCAACGCGAACCAGCCTATGGGGCAATGGTGGATATACAAGCGCTATGCGGATCAGACGGGCCTGCGCACAAACGTTACGCCGGGCTCGACACATGACGCTCTGGCGTTCCAAGACTCGTCTGCCAAAAAGTCCATCACGTTGGTAGGCTGCAAGGCAGGGGGTAGCACCGGCACCGTGGCTGTAGTATTCAACAACATCCCGTCGTGGCTCATCGCCAATGGGACTACAAATGTGCTGGTCGAGAGAATGCCGTCTACCAATGCCTATGTGAGTGCTCCAATCGTGGTCTCCAATTCCTCAATGGCGGTGAGCGGCAGTTCGCTTACCGTCAACATCAATTGGAGTAACTGCCTGGATGCTTATGCCATCACGTTGACCCCGGGTAGTGGCGGTGTCAGCCCGACAGCAACTCCTCAGGGTACATTCCCCGTGCCGGGCACGTATTACCGGCTGATCAATCGCAATAGCGGTAAGGTGGCCGATGTGGCCAACTGCGGCACGGCCGATGGCACCAACGTCCGGCAGTGGACTTCGCTGGGCAACACTTGCCAGCAATGGCGCTTCGAGAGCGCAGGTGACGGGTACTACTATGTGATTAATCGCAACAGCGGTAAGTGCCTGGATGTCGAGGGCATTTCCACTGCCGATGGTGCGAATGTGTTCCAATGGACGTGCTGGGGTGGCGACAACCAGAAGTGGCAGTTGGTTGCTGTCGGAAGTTACTACGGGCTTAGAGCCAAGCACAGCGGCAAGGCTCTTGACGTAAACGGATGCGGCACGGCTAACGGTGTGAATATTCAGCAGTGGACCTGGCTGAGCAATAACTGCCAGCAGTGGACTATCACGCCATAGTGCACCTGACAGGCTCTCAAGTGAGGCTGTAGCGGTTCTTGCAAGCCATGCCTAAAGAACCGGACCGCTGGATGTGCAGGAAAATCAGCATCACGCTATTATGCTCGATCCGTGTGGGGTGAGCAAGGAATGTAGCGGATGTCTCCGGGGAGAGTCCCTGGCGATCGGGGAATGCGTGTACGGGTGTAGTACGCTACGCCCGTACACGTGCCCTTCGGGCCGGGAAGCGCTTTCGACGCCATCCGCATAAAGTACAATCACAGACAAGAACACCTCATTGAGGAGGAACGCTATGAAGAAACTGATTCGCTGGTTGAAGAAACCCGCAGGGAGACGGACAATTGTGGGTTACATCTTCATCGGCCCCTTCATTCTGGGGTTCATTATATGGTTTCTGATCCCCGCATTGACCTCTCTCTGGATGGCGTTTCAGGATTGGAACATGATCACTCCGCCCAAGTTTGTGGCTTTGGGCAATTTTCGGGATCTGTTCAAGGACAAACTTTTCTGGCAGTCCCTAAAGGTGACGAGCATATACACGCTGGTTTCGGTGCCGTTAAGCATGGTCTTGGCGTTTCTGATAGCCCTGTTGATGAACACCAAAGTGCGTGGGATTGCGGTGTTTCGCACGATATATTACATGCCCAGCATTGTGCCGGCAGTGGCTAACGCAGTATTGTGGGCCTGGATACTGAACTCGGAGTTTGGGTTGCTCAACGCGTTTCTGCACGCATTGGGGCTGCCGAAAGTTCTCTGGCTTCAGGAACCGGAGTGGGCGTTACCGGCCTTGATTCTGATGAGTCTGTGGGGTCTGGGCGGGTCCATGGTGATCTATCTGGCCGGTTTGCAGGGAATCCCCAACGAGTTCTACGAGGCAGCGGAGATTGATGGTGCAGGTGCATGGGCGAAGTTGCGGCACGTGACGATCCCGCTTATGTCACCGGTGATTTTTTTCAACTTCATCATGGGCATTATCGGGACGTTCCAGGTCTTTACTGCCGGCTATCTGATCACGAGCGGCGGTCCGCAGAATGCGACGCTGTTCTACGTTTTGTACCTGTATCGCAATGCCTTTCAGTATCTGAGGATGGGATATGCGGCTGCACTCGCGTGGGTGCTTGCCTTTATCATTATGGGGTTGACCGTGTTCATCTTTAGGGGCCTGGGCAGGCGAGTCTACTATGAGGAAGTGGGTTAAGGAGGTACAACGTGACAGCGACTAGTGCCAGTGCCACAAGGAGTGCTCTCCAAGCACGTCGTAACAGGTTGAGCCGCAAGGTGATATCCCAAGTGATGGTCTGGGGGCTTTTAATTTTGGGGTCACTTGTGATGTTGTTCCCGCTTCTGTGGATGGTGAGCAGTTCCCTCAAACTGGAGCAAAGGGTCTTTATGTTCCCGCCCCAGTTGATCCCCAACCCGGTCCGCTTCCAGAACTATATGGAAGCCCTCACCTATAAACCGTTTCCGGTTTACCTTAGGAACACCGGTTTCCTCGTCGTGATGAACGAGTTGGCCATCGTCTTGGCCGCTTCGTTCTGCGCGTATGGGTTTGCGCGCATCCGCTTCCCCGGGCGCGACTTCTGGTTCAGCACTGTGCTGTTCACCATGATGGTGCCCACCGTGGTGATGATGGTGCCCCAATTCGTGATGTTCAAGCGGCTGGGCTGGATTGATACCTTCTTGCCGCTCACCGTGCCCTACTTCTTCGGAGGCGGGGGGTTCAACATCTTCTTGTTGCGGCAGTTTTTCCGCACCATCCCGGAGGAGTTGGCCGACGCGGCACGCATTGATGGGTGCCATGAGTTTTCCATCTATGCGCGCATCATGCTGCCGTTGTCCAAACCGGCGTTGATCACGGTGGCGATCTTTACTTTTCTCGGCACGTGGAACGACTTTATGGGACCGTTGTTGTACATCAACTCGCCGGAGCGCTTTACCCTGGCCATCGGTCTGGCGAATTTCCGCGCCTCGTTCGGTTCCGGGCTGGTATCCACCGGAGCAGGCGGACGGTCGCGTTGGGACTTGCTGATGGCCTTTGCGACGGCAATGACGGTGCCGGTGCTCATCGTCTTCTTCCTCGCCCAGCGCTACTTTGTGCAAGGGGTGGTGATGACGGGGCTCAAGGGGTAACATCAAGACGAAGGGGGATGAGTCTTTGGCAACAATGGGTCATCGTTCTGTCAGGAGTGCTCTTCGAGCACGTCGTAGCAAGTTGAGCCGCAAGTGGCTGTCCCGAGCCGCTATCTGGTTGGTGTTGCTCGTAGGGTCGGTCGTGATGCTGTCCCCGCTCGTGTGGATGGTGAGCAGTTCTCTCAAACTGGAGCAAAGGGTCTTTATGTTCCCGCCCCAGTTGATCCCCAACCCGGTCCGCTTCCAGAACTATGTGGAAGCCCTCACCTACAAACCGTTTCCGGTTTACCTTAGGAACACCGGTTTCCTCGTTGTGATGAACGAGTTGGCCATCGTCTTGGCCGCTTCGTTCTGCGCGTATGGGTTTGCGCGCATCCGCTTCCCCGGGCGCGACTTCTGGTTCAGCACCGTGCTGTTCACCATGATGGTGCCCTACGTGGTGATGATGGTGCCCCAATTCGTGATGTTCAAGCAGTTAGGCTGGATTGACACCTTCTTGCCGCTCACCGTGCCCTACTTCTTCGGAGGTGGGGGTTTCAACATCTTCCTGCTACGACAGTTCTTCCGCACCATCCCAGAGGAACTGGCCGATGCGGCGCGCATTGATGGGTGCAATGAGTTTTCCATCTATGCGCGCATCATGCTGCCGTTGTCCAAACCGGCGTTGATCACGGTGGCGATCTTTACCTTCCTCGGCACGTGGAACGACTTTGTGGGGCCGTTGTTGTACATCAACTCGCCGGAGCGCTTCACCCTGGCCATCGGTCTGGCGAATTTCCGTGTCTCGTTTGGCGGTGGCATGGGGGGAACGACACAAGGCCGGTCACGTTGGGACTTGCTGATGGCCTTTGCGACGGCAATGACGGTGCCGGTGCTCATCGTCTTCTTCCTCGCCCAGCGTTACTTTGTGCAAGGCGTTGTGATGACGGGGCTCAAGGGGTAACCTCGGGACAAGGAGGATGAGACTTGGCGACAATGAGCCGTAGTGCTGCAAAGAGCGCTCTTCGAGCACGCCGCCGTAAGTTAAGCCGCAAGTGGCTATCCCGGGCGGTGGTCTGGTTGGTGTTGCTCGTAGGATCAGTCGTGATGCTGGCCCCGCTCATGTGGATGTTGAGCAGTTCCTTCAAGGTGGAACAAAGGGTCTTTGTCTTTCCACCCGAGTTGATCCCCAACCCGTTTCGCCCTCAAAACTATGTAGAGGCGCTGACTTATAAACCGTTCCCGATTTATCTCAGGAACACCGTTTTTCTGGTCGTGATGAACGAGTTGGCCATCGTCTTGACCGCTTCGTTCTGCGCGTATGGGTTTGCGCGCATCCGCTTCCCCGGGCGCGACTTCTGGTTCAGCACCGTGCTGTTCACCATGATGGTGCCCTACGTGGTGATGATGGTGCCCCAATTCGTGCTGTTCACCATGATGGTGCCCTACGTGGTGATGATGGTGCCCCAATTCGTGATGTTCAAGCAGTTGGGCTGGATTGACACCTTCTTGCCGCTCACCGTGCCCTACTTTTTCGGGGGAGGGGGGTTCAACATCTTCTTGCTGCGCCAGTTCTTCCGCACCATCCCAGAGGAACTGGCCGATGCGGCGCGCATTGATGGGTGCCATGAGTTTTCCATCTATGCACGCATCATGCTGCCGTTGTCCAAACCGGCGTTGATCACGGTGGCGATCTTTACCTTTCTCGGCACGTGGAACGACTTTGTGGGGCCGTTGTTGTACATCAACTCGCCGGAGCGCTTCACCCTCGCCCTCGGCCTGGCGAATTTCCGTGGCACAATGTTTTCACGGACGCGCTGGGACCTGGTGATGGCCTTTTCCACGGCAATGACCATGCCTGTCATCCTCGTCTTCTTCCTGTCCCAGCGCTACTTTGTACAAGGGGTCGTGCTGTCGGGGCTCAAGGGGTGAGCCGAGGCCGGTACGAAATGGCCTCGTGACGCCGGCGCCCATTGCGTGACGGTGGGGGCCGGTTGTGCTAAAATAGAGATGCGGAGGTGAAACAAAATGACAACAACCGTTCAACCTATTGACCCACGGGCATTCCATGCAGTTGGTGGTTTCCTGGGACAGCGTTTCCACGCCAACCGCGAAAAGCGGCTGAAGGATCCGCTCCTCTCAGAACAATTCATCCACCTGCACGAGCGCAAGGCGCATACCATCTTCCATTGGACTACGACCTACGACGACTGGTTCTGGTTGGGCGAGCAGATCGGCAAGTGGCTCGACGCCGCGGCCTACACTGCGCTCATCGCAGACGACCACGAGTTGCTGACCAGGGTGCACGAATTGCTCGACCGGCTGGCCCAAAGCCAGGAGGAGGACGGCTATCTGGGGATCACGCCTCGCTTCCACCGCAACCCCGTGCGCGGTATGGAACTCTACGAGATGTACTATGTGCTGCACGGCCTGTTGGTCTGCGCCGATCTGCTGGGGAGCCAGGTCGCGCTAGAGACGGCGCGCCGCCTGGGCGAGTACATCATCCGCACCTGGGGGCCTGAGCCGGGCCAGTTCCCGCTCGCCGGGCGCTACCCCGGCAACGGCCACGACGGCGGGGAAGGCACGCTCATCCTGGAGCCCATCGTCCTCCTGGGTCAGCGGACGGGCGATGCCCGCTTCGTCGAGTGGGGCGAACGGACGCTTGCCAAGTGGGACGAGTGGCTGGCGGCCTATCCCGAAGCGGTCCACACCTGCGATTACACTTCCATGAGGCAATTCGCCGCCGGCGAGAAGGACCTGTACGAGTTACGCGAGAACATGCACGCCCACACTTTCCACATGACGCTGCTGGGTCTCGCGGCGCTGTACAACGCGACGGGGAAGAGCGAGTACCGGGACATTGTACTGGGAAGTGTGAACCGTTTGGCCGGCGAGTGGATTTTCCTCACCGGCGGGATGAGTTCCAGCGAGCGTTACGTGCCGCGGCGCTTCTACCACCCGCGCAATGACGTGGAGGTGTGCCCGCAGCACACCTGGATCCTGTTGCTCGATCAGGCCCTGCGCTGGACCGGCGAAGCGTGCTACGCCGCCGAGATCGAGCGCGACCTGTTCAATCACTTCCTGGCCGCCCAACTCGCCGATGGCTCGAACTGGAGTTATATGACTCCGCTGAACGGACGCGCACAGGAGCCCTACGGCCCCAACTGCTGCAACGCGGCCGGGGAGCGCATCGCCGGACGGATGCCCACCTACCTGTATGGCGTGCGCGATGGCAATCCCGCCGTGTTTATGTACACCGAGAGCCAGGTTACGCTTCGTTTGCCGGAACTGCCGGCCAGCACCCTGCACCAGGAGACCGATTTCCCTTCCGATGGCAAGGTGACCATCCACGTGCGGCCAGAACAGCCGGCCCGGTTCGCCCTGCACCTGCGCATCCCGCCCTACGCCGCGGGCGCTGCGGTGCGGGTGGGCGATGGCGAGCCCCTGCCGGTGCAGGCGGGCGACTTTGCGGTCATCGAGCGCGAGTGGCAGGCGGAAGAGTCGGTCGAACTTTCCTTGCCCTTCCAGGTGACCTGCCAGGCGAACGACCACGCGCTGGCGCTGGTGCGTGGGCCGCTGGTGTACGCCTACTTCCAGGACATCCAGGCCGATCCGGTCAAGTTCCACTGGTGCCAGGGACAATACCCCGAGGACGTGATCCTGCACGTCAACCCCAACAATCCCGGCGAGAGCGTCCAGGAGGAGCCGGCAGGCGATGGCCTGCTGGGGCCGGCCCTGCGCGTTACAGGTCACGTCCGGGCCAAGGAGCCGGTGTTCGCCGTGGACGAGGCAAACTCGCGCCTGTCGGGAGAGCAGGAGCAATCGTTCCTGCTGCATCCCTTTGTGAACCAGGGCGCCATCCGCGGGGAGTATCGGGTGTTTGTGGAATACGCCGTAGGGCGTTCGTAGCGGCGACGTATTTGTCTACCGCCCCTGGCTGGCGATTGAAATCGCGCTTCCTAGAACACCTACGGCACGGATTGTCCGCCCATGCGGACAACCATGCCTCGTCCGCGCAGGCGGGCGACCGGCGCGCAGCGCCCCTCAAGCCGCAGACTTCAATCTGGCGGCTTGACCCGGTAAACAAATACCTCGGGCTTGCCCCACGCCGGTGTGCCATCGCCCTCAACAAGTACGCGGATTCACACGGATGGACACGGATTGTCAGGATAAAAGAATCTGTGTGAATCCGTGTTCATCCGTGTACCATAGAATTTAGGTTGCAACGGGAGGCCATGCTATGAAAGAGACCTTCAAACCCATTCGACCCGGACAGGTCAAATTGCTGCCCGGCATATTCCAGCAGCGCTTCGACCTGAACCGCCGCTACATCCTGAGCCTGCGCAGCGACCTCCTGCTCCAGAACCACTACATGGAGGCCGGGCTGTGGGGTCCCCGGACCAAACCGGAGGACTGCCACGGCGGCTGGGAGTCGCCGACCTGCCAGGTGCGCGGGCACTTTCTCGGCCACTGGCTCTCCGCCGCCGCCCGCATCTATGCCAGCACGGGCGACGCTGAAGTCAAGGGCAAGGCGGATTGGATCGTCGCCGAACTGGCGCGCTGCCAGGCGGAAAACGGCGGCGAGTGGGCCGGCTCCATACCGGAAAAGTACCTGGACTGGGTCGCCCGTGGGAAGAGCGTGTGGGCGCCGCACTATACGCTACACAAAACCCTGATGGGGCTTTACGATATGGCGGCCTATGCCGGCAACGAACAGGCGCTGGACATTATGGTAAAGTGGGCCAGGTGGTTTCATCGCTGGACAAGCCAGTTCTCGCGCCAGCAGATGGACGATATTCTCGATGTCGAGACGGGCGGGATGCTCGAAGCCTGGGCCAACCTGTACGGCCTCACGGGCAAGCAGGAACACCTGGACCTCGTCTATCGCTACGACCGCCCACGCCTTTTTGACCGGCTATTGGCTGGGGAGGATCCGCTGACCAACCGCCACGCCAACACTACCATCCCGGAAGCGCACGGGGCCGCGCGCGCCTACGAAGTGACCGGCGAAGAGCACTGGCGCAAGATCGTAGAGGCCTACTGGCGCTGTGCCGTCACCGAGCGGGGCACGTTCTGCACCGGCGGCCAGACCACCGGCGAGGTCTGGACGCCCCCGTTCGCGTTCGCGGCGCGCCTGGGCGACAAGAACCAGGAGCACTGCGTGGTCTACAACATGATGCGCCTGGCCGATTATCTGCTGCGCTGGAGCGGCGACGTGACGTATGCCGACTATATCGAACGCAACCTCTACAACGGCATCCTGGCCCAACAACACCCGGCGAGCGGCATGGTGGCCTACTTCCTGCCGCTGCAGGCCGGGGCGAAGAAAATCTGGGGCACGCCAACCGACGACTTTTGGTGTTGCCACGGCACACTGGTGCAGGCCCACACGCTTCACGACGCCTACGCCTATTACGAGGACGGGGAAGGGTTGGCGGTGTGCCAGTACGTCCCCACGACGCTCGAATGGCAGTGGGGCGGCGTTCCGGTGCGGGTGAAGCAGGACTTGGATAGCGAGGCCTCCACCAGCCGGCCCCGCGAGCCGGATGGCTCGGTGCACAGGCCGCAGCGCTGGGTGATCGCGCTTGCGGTGCGCTGTGAAAGGCCGGCGACGTTCGCCTTGAAATTGCGCCTGCCCTGGTGGGTCGGCGGACAGGTCAGTGTCCTGGTCAATGGCGAACCCACAACCGTATCGGCCGGGCCATCCGGTTTCCACGAGATTCGGCGGACGTGGCAGGAGGACACGGTGCGGGTGGAGCTGCCCAAGCCGCTTTCGACCTGCCCGCTCCCCGACGAGCCCGACACGGTCGCCTTCATAGATGGGCCGGTGGTCCTGGCCGGCCTGTGTGACGAGGAGCGTGTGCTATACGGGGACAAAGAACATCCCGAAACTATCCTGTCGCCCGACAACGAGCGCGAGTGGTGGTTCTGGCGGGGCGGCTACCGCGCCCGCAATCAAGAACGCGGCCTGCGCTTCATCCCGCTGTACGAGGTCCGCGACGAGCGCTATACGGTTTACTTCCCGGTTCGGCCAAAGTGAGCGACGAGATGTCGGCCGACAATCAGACCGGCTTGCGCTGGCAGGCCGATTTTCCGGCTGAGGAGTTCATCGCCCGCCGGGAAAAGATATTCGACGCCATTGACAGCGAAGGTTGTGCACTGCTGCAGGGTGCCCCGGCGCCACGCGGATATGTCGTCTTTCGCCAGACCAACGAGTTCTTCTACTGCTGCGGCCTCGAAACACCCCAGGCTTACCTCTTGATGGACGGGGCGCGGCGCAAAGCGACGCTCTACCTGCCCGAACGAGGGGCCGCACAACTCGGCGAAGGGGCTGCCCCGGGCGTCGAAGACGTTGACCTGGTGAAGGCGCTCACGGGCGTGGATGAGGTGTGCAGCCGTGAGGCTCTTTCGGAACACCTCGCCGGTGCGCAAGTCGTCTATACCCCGCACGCGCCCGCAGAACTCCGGGCCGCGACCCGCGACGGCCTGCAATGGGCCGATCAGACCGTCGCGTGCGACCCGTGGGATGGGCAGCCCTCTCGGGAACAGCGCCTCATCGCTCTCTTGCGCTCGCGCTTCCCCAGGATCGAGGTGCGCGACCTGACGCCGATCCTGGACGAACTGCGCTCGGTCAAGAGTCCCCGCGAGATCGCCGTTATGCGGCGCGCGGGCCGCCTGTGCGCCCAGGCCGTCCGCGAGGCGATGCGGGCCACGCGCCCCGGCGTGCTCGAGTACCAGTTGGGTGCGCTGGCAAACTATCTCTACTCGGTCAACGGTGCGCAGGGCGAGGGCTACCGTCCCATCATTGCCGGCGGCGAGAACATCTGGCACATCCATTACTTTCTGAACAACTGTCCGCTGAAAGATGGCGACCTGGTGTTGATGGACGTCGCGCCCGAATGCAACCACTACACCAGCGACATCGGGCGCATGTGGCCCGTGAACGGCGTCTATGCCCCCTGGCAACGCGAACTGTACGGCTACATTGTCGAGTACCACAAAGTGCTGCTATCGCGCATTCGCCCGGGCGTGATGCCGGCCCAGGTGATGGACGAGGCCGCCGTGAAGATGCGCCGGGTCTGGGAGAACTGGGAGTTCTCGAAGGAGACTTACCGGGAAGGCGCCCGCCGCACGCTCGAGTTTCGCGGCCACCTCTCGCACCCGGTCGGCATGGCCGTCCACGACGTTGGCGACTATCACCGGCGCCCGTTGTTGCCGGGAACGGCCTTTTCCGTTGACCCGCAGATGTGGATTCCCGAGGAGAAACTCTACATCCGCGTGGAAGACACGGTGGTCGTCACCGAGGATGGGAGCGAAAACCTCACGCGCGACGCGCCACTGGAACTGGACGATGTCGAGGCGCTCATGCGCACCGGGCACACGTCGCTTCCCTACACATCGGCGGTGAGGTAAAATACCTGTGATCGCCCACACACGGGCTAGGAAGCCCGTGCCACATCCACAAGCGTAGGGGCGGGGTCATCCCGCCCCTACACCGGTTGCTCCAGGCGAGCATTGTCTTACGAGGATGAGGGGCTTGGCGAGCGGGACAGTATTCGACATCCAAAGATTCTCCCTCCACGACGGGCCGGGCATCCGCACTACCGTATTCCTCAAGGGCTGTCCACTGCACTGCCGGTGGTGCCACAACCCCGAGGGCATGACCGCGAACCCGGAGATGATGTTCTGGGCCAGGCGTTGTATCCGGTGCGGCGCGTGCCTGGCGGCCTGCACACAGGGCGCGATCTCGCCGGATGGCGGGGTATCCGCCGAAAGATGCACCCTGTGCGGGGCGTGCGTCGAAGCCTGCTACGCCGAGGCCCGGCAGATCGTAGGGCGGGAGATGACAGTAGCCGAAGCGTTGGCAGAGATCGAGCACGATGCCCCTTTCTACGAAGAGTCCGGCGGCGGCGTGACCTTCTCCGGCGGCGAGCCGCTGCTGCAGCCCGATTTCCTGCGCGCGCTGCTGCGTGCGTGCCAGGCGCGAGGCATTCACACGACCGTGGACACCTGCGGCTATGCGCCCTGGGAGGTCGTGGACAGCATCCGGGCGCACGTGGGCCTTTTCCTGTACGACCTCAAGTTGATGGACGACGAGAGGCATCGCCGATTCACAGGCGCATCCAACGCGCCGATCCTGGCGAACCTGGAACACCTCTCGCGGCTGGGGCACGCCATCATCCTGCGCATCCCCATCGTGCCCGGCATCAACGACGACGCCGAGGCCATCCACCAGATGGGCGCGTTCGCCGCCCGCCTGCCCCACCTCATTCGAGTGGACCTACTGCCCTATCACCACCTGGGGAGCGAAAAGTACACCCGGCTGAACAGGGCGTATCCCCTGCCCGAGACCGAGCCCCCTCCACCCGAGCGCGTGGCCGAGATCGTGCGCGCGTTGGAGGCGTTCGGTTTGCAAGTGAAGGTAGGAGGCTGAAACATGGCCATGACCGCAAGAGTTGCACGCCTGAGACAGCAGAGCCTCGACGCCCGGCCCGTCCTCTCGACGGAGCGAGCGGAACTGATGACCGAGTTCTACCGGCAGAACACGGCATTGATGTCCGCGCCGCTGCGCCGCGCCCTGGCCTTTCGCTACCTGATGGAGCACAAGACGATCTACATCGGCGATGGAGAGTTGATCGTGGGCGAGAAAGGCCCCGCGCCCAAGGCGACCCCCACCTACCCGGAACTGTGCTGCCATAGCCTGCAGGACCTGGCCATCCTCGACTCGCGCGAAAAGATCCCCTTCGCTGTCGGTCCCGAAGCGCGCCGCGTCTACGAGGAGACCATCATCCCCTTCTGGAGGGGAAAGACGATGCGCGAGATGATCTTTCAGGAGATGACCGACGAGTGGCGGGCTGCCTACGAGGCCGGCGTGTTCACCGAGTTCATGGAACAGCGCTCTCCCGGACACACCGTCCTGGACGACAAGATTTACCGCAAGGGGATGCTTGACTTCAAGGCGGACATCCGGCGCAGCCTGGGAAGCCTGGATTACCTGAACGACCCGGACGCCTACGACAAACAGGAAGAACTCGAAGCGATGCTCATCTGCGCCGACGCGCTGATACGCTTCGCCGAACGCCACGCCGAAAAGGCCCGCGCTCTGGCGGCGCAAGAGGAGGACCCGCAACGCAGGCAGGAGTTGTTGCGCATTGCCGAGGTCTGCTCCTGGGTGCCGGCCCACGCGCCACGCGATTTCTGGGAAGCGCTGCAATACTACTGGTTCGTGCACCTGGGCGTGACCACCGAGTTGAACCCATGGGACTCGTTCAGCCCCGGCAAGTTGGATCAGCACCTCTATCCCTTTTACGAGCAAGGGCTGGCAGCGGGCACGCTCACCCGCGAGCAGGCCGAGGAGTTGCTGCAATGCCTGTGGTGCAAGTTCAACAACCAGCCCGCGCCGCCCAAGGTCGGCGTCACGGCGGCAGAGAGCGGCACCTACACCGACTTTGCCCAGATCAACCTGGGCGGCGTGAGACCGGATGGCTCCGACGGCGTGAACGAACTCACCTACCTGATCCTGGATGTCGTCGAGGAGATGCGCCTACTCCAGCCCAGCGCCTCGATCCAGGTCAGCAAAAAGAACCCCGATCGCTTCATCAAGCGTGCAGCAGAGATCATCCGCACGGGGTTCGGCCAGCCCTCGGTCTTTAACAACGACCTCGTCGTCGAAGAACTGATCCGCCAGGGCAAGGACATCCTCGATGCGCGCAGCGGGGGCACCAGTGGCTGCGTGGAGACAGGCGCGTTCGGCAAGGAGAACTATAATCTAACCGGCTACCTGAATATGCCCAAGGTGCTAGAGATCACCTTGCACAACGGCGTTGACCCGCGCACGGGCAAGCGCATCGGGTTGGAGACAGGCGCTCCGGCCACCTTCGAGACCTTCGAAGCGCTCTTCGCGGCCTATCGGAGGCAACTCGACTATTTTGTAGACATCAAGGTGCGGGGCAACAATGTGATCGAGCGGCTCTACGCCCGCTATATGCCGGCGCCGTTCCTCTCGCTCCTCATTGACGATTGCATCGCCACCGGCCGCGACTATCACGACGGCGGCGCGCGCTACAACACGTCCTACATCCAGGGCGTGGGCTTGGGCACCATGGCCGACGCCCTGACCGCTATCAAGTATCACGTCTTCGACCGCAGGACGCTGACGATGGAGGAACTGCTGGCCGTGTTGCGCGACAACTTTGAGGGGCACGAACGGGTGCGCCAGATGCTCCTCAACAGGACGCCCCGCTACGGCAACGACGACGACTATGCCGATGGCGTGATGGTGCAGGTGTTCAACGCCTACTTTGATGCGATTGACGGTCGCCCCAACACGAAAGGCGGGGTCTACCACATCAATCTGCTGCCGACCACCTGCCACGTCTACTTTGGGTCGGTGACCGGCGCCACGCCCGACGGGCGGAAAGCGGGGATGCCCCTTTCGGAGGGGATTTCGCCGGTCCAGGGGGCGGACCGGCACGGCCCGACGGCGGTGCTCAAATCGGTGGCTAAGATGGATCACGTGCGCACCGGCGGCACGCTGCTCAACCAGAAATTCACGCCCCACCTGTTACGGGACGAGGCCGGCCTGAACGGCCTGGTGCGCCTGATCCGCACCTACTTCAAGTTGGACGGGCATCACGTCCAGTTCAACGTCGTGGACGCCGCCACCCTGCGTGCGGCGCAGGCCAACCCCGACCAATACCGCGACCTGATCGTGCGCGTGGCCGGCTACAGCGACTATTTCTGCGATCTCGGCAAGGCGTTGCAGGACGAGATCATCGCCCGCACGGAACACGGGGCGTTCGAGGGGTAGGTTCCGTGATCGCGGTGAGAGCGTCTACGCAGAAAGTGGCCCACCTCAACGACGTATAGGGGAGCGAGCAACATCCGGCCACGCCCTCACCACGGCCACGATCTCCTCTGCCATCGTCGCGGCGGCGTCGAACCAGCAAATGGCCGGGTCGCTGAGACGGAACCAGTTGTACTGGTGGCGGATGAGGCGGCGCGTGGCCCGCTTGATCTCCGCCACGACCTCGTCCAAAGTCGCCTGCCCCTCGAAATAGGGCCTGAACTGGCTGTAGCCCAGCCCTGACATGGCCGGAAGTTCCCATCCGTATCCCGCCTTGACCAGGCGGCGGACCTCATCCTCCAGGCCGGCTGCCATCATCGCCTCGATGCGCCGGTCGGCGCGAGCGTACAGCGCGGCGCGTTCCATCGTCAGCCCGATCCACAGCGCGCGATAGGGAGGCGGCTGCTTGCGCTGCTGCGCCGAGATGGGCTGTCCGGTGAGCAGACAGACCTCCAGCGCGCGGATCACCCGACGCACGTTACGCGCGTCAATGCGCCGCGCGGCCTCCGGGTCCAGTTGCGCCAGGCGCCCATGCAGCGTCGCAAACCCCTCGCGTTCGGCCTGGGCCTCCAGTTCGGCACGCAGGGCCGGATCGGGCGGGAGGCGCGGGACGCGCCATCCCTCGACTACGGCACGCACGTACTGCCCCGTGCCACCCACCAAAAACGGCAATTTACCGCGGGCGTGGATAGAGGCGATGGCAGCAATAGCCCGCTCCTGGAACTCGGCCAGCCCCACCGTCTCGTTGGGCGCTGCAATGTCAATCAGGTGATGGGGGACGCGGGCGCGTTCCTGGGGCGTGGGCTTGGCCGTGCCGATATCCATCCCACGATAGAAAAGGCGTGAATCGGCGGAGACGATCTCGCCATCCAGCGCCTGGGCCAAGTGCAACGCGAGCGCCGTCTTGCCGACCGCAGTCGGGCCAACAAGGACCACCAAGTTGCCGATAGCAGGTTGCGGGGAGCAGGTTTCTCCCCCGCTCTCCTGCTCCTCCGCTTCTCCGGCTTCCTGCTCACTCAAGGCTCTCATACACCCCGACCCGCAGCAGCCGCCCGGCCGCGTTCATCTCCACCGCCACCAAGCCCACACGCCAGTCCACATCATCCAGGCCGTGTTCGGCCAGGTAGGCGAGCGCCGTATCCACCATGCGTTGGCGCTTGGCCGGCGTCAACGATTCCTCCGGCGTACCGAATTCCTGCCCACGCCGCGTGCGCACCTCGAAAAAGGCCCATTGGTCGCCACGGCGGGCCACAATGTCGGCCTCTCCGGCCTGCGAGCGCCAGTTGCGCTCGACGATCTCGTAGCCGGAGCGGGCCAACTCGGCGACGGCCAGTTCCTCGCCACGTCGCCCCAGTCTTACCCGCCGGTCACTCGCCATGTCCCTCCTTCCGCCTACGCGCGCGTTCTTCGATCAACCGCTCATAGTGGGCCAACAGCGCAGCCGAGGTGTGGCGAATATCGTAGCGATCGCTCATTTCTCGCGCTCCGGCGGCCAAACGCGCACGCAGGGCCGGTTCTGTCGCCAAACGCCGCACCTGCGCCGCGAAGGCATTTGCGTCTTCCGGGCCATACAGGCCGTTGATCCCATCCATGATAGTATCCTCGATCCCCGGTCCTGGGATGCCCACCACCGGCAACCCGGCCGCCAATGCCTCCAGCACGGATAGGGGGTGCGATTCGCTGACCGAGGTGATGACGAAAAAGTCGCCCAGCGCCAGCCAGTTCGGCACCTCCTCGTAAGGCACCTCGCCGACCAGGTGCACCCGTGCGGCCATTTCCAGCATGCGCACCATCTCCTCCAGGTAGCCTTCCTCGCGGCCCTTGCCGATGATCACCAGGTGCAAGTCTGGCATCTCCTGCGCCGCCCGCCGGAAAGCGTTCAACAAGAATGGCAGATTCTTCTCCGGCCCCAACCGGCCCACTGTGATAGCCACCACCGCGTCGCCGGGCAATCCCAGGTCTTGCTTGGTCAGCGGATGGGTGGGATGTTGTAACCGCGCGACGTCCACACCATTCGGGATGACTTCGATGGGGCATGTCACGCCGATCGCTTCCAGCGCTTGTTTGACCCCCTGCGAAGGAGCAACCACCAAGTCGCACTGGTCTGTGAAACGGGGCAGATACGCCTCCAGAAAGGCCCGCGAAAGCCCGCCCAGGAAAAAGGGCAAGTAATAGCGGCCGACCAACTGATACCGCGTGTGGTTAGTGAAGACGACGGGGATGTCGTGCCGTTTGGCGAGGCTGATCCCCTGCTGTGCGTTGATGAAGGGGTGATGCACGTGCAGCACGTCCATCGTCACGATCTTTTTGCGAGCACGGCGCGAAAGGCTCAGGTTCAGATGATAGCCGGTATCGGAAAGGGGAATGGCCGGCGAGCGAATGACGTTCAACTCGTCGTCCTCGTAATCCTCGTACCCCGGCGTGAAGACAAAGACCTTGTGTCCCCAGGATTCGAGCACGCGCTTGTGCAAGGCGACAAAGTTGGTCACCCCGTTGATGAACGGCTTGTAGATATCGGTGAGTTGGCCTATGCGCATACGTACGGTTTCCCCGCCGAACATGGTATATCAGTGAGAAACAGACGTCAAGCCGGAGGCAACAGGAAGGCATTGAGAGCCTGTCCAAGGGACTGTGCTCAATTCGGGGCAAGCGCAATTGGTTGCCCAACCGGCCACTCTGTGTTACACTTATCTGGAGACCATCAGCCATGACGCTTCTCATTGCTACCGCCAATCCGGGCAAGGTGCGCGAGTTCAGATCGCTGCTCGCGCCGCTGGAGATACCGCTTTGCTTCCCGCCCGACCTAGGTTTGCACGCCGAGGCCGCCGAAGATGGTGCAACCTATCTCGAGAATGCCCACCAGAAAGCACTCACCTATGTGCGGGCCTCCGGCCTGATCACCTTGGCCGACGATTCGGGACTGGAAGTGGATGCCCTGAATGGCGCACCTGGCGTTCACTCCGCCCGTTACAGGCCAGGCCACGACACCGACCGGATCAAGGCGCTCCTGGCGCATCTCCGCGATGTGCCGTGGGAGCGGCGCACGGCCCGCTTCCGCTGTATCATCGCTATTGCCACACCGGCCGGGGAACTCTATACAGCCGAAGGGGTGTGCGAGGGGCGGATCGCCTTCGAGCCGGCAGGAGATGCGGGCTTTGGTTATGACCCGGTCTTTTACCTGCCCGAGCATGGTTGCACGATGGCACAATTGCCCGAAGCGGAGAAGAACCGCATCAGCCATCGCGGCCGGGCTGTGGCGGCAGCGATTCCCACACTCCGCAGATTACTGACGGGGTTGACATAAGTTCTCGCGTCTATGTTGCCTCGCCGCTCTTTTGATGGTATAATGATACCAGCCTGGCAACCATGGTTGCAGGCCCAGTCCGATGAATGAGTTATCTCCCCCGATCTCGATCGCAAGGGAGCATCATCCGACAGCCCTTCACTCCCCTTGCTCACGCCCTCTAGCCGTGCGCTTTGTGGCCTGGGGCGTGGCTCTCGTTTGGCGTGTGTGTGTGGACTGGCGCGCCAAGCGCTCCTTCCTGACGCGTGCCACTGCCCATCTCAGCATCATCGCCCTCGCCGTCGTCAGTGTCCTGGTGAGCGGTGTCAGCATCCCGTCGCCGCGTGCTGCTGTGGGCGAGGCGCTCAATGCCGGCGGCGTTCCGTTGAGTATCCTGAACAGCGCGGCGTTGCCGGAGGCTCCGTCCCAATCTGCCACCTCGGTGGTCTTGCAGCCTCGTCCTGTCATCAACGATACTATAGTCCGGCTGCCCATGCCCCTCACGACTATCCCTCAGCGGCCACGCGCTCAGGTCATTACCTATACGGTTCAACCTGGCGATACCGTTTTTGACATCGCCGCGCGTTTCGGTCTCGCTCCAGAGACGATCGTCTGGAGCAATCAGGAGGGTCTGATGGATGCTCCCTGGCTCATCCAGCCAGGGCTCGAATTGTTCATCCTGCCTGTAGACGGCGTGTATCATACCGTCTTGGCCGGTGAGACGGTGGAGAGCATCGCGGGTGAGTACCAAGTGGAAGCGGTGGCGCTATATAACGAGTGGAACGATCTGGGAGATGCGCAAGACCGTGCGCAACCGCATGAGGGTCAGCTGCTCGTCGTGCCCGGTGGACAGGGCAAGAAGATCACCTGGACGCCACCACCCAGGTACCCAGCGCCTGGGCCGGCCGGCTATAGCTACGGCATTTGCGGCAGTGCGAGAGTCTCCGGGCCTGGCGCGAATGGCTGGTTTATCTACCCAACAGGCAGCCCGCGTGTTTCAGGTTGGTATTTCCACGACGCACGCAACCCGACGCACATCGGGCTTGACTATGCGTGTCGGACGGGCGATCCGATCGTCGCTGCGGAAAATGGCGTCGTGACCATCGCGGGTTGGAACGGTGGATATGGTATTATGATTGAGGTCAATCATGGCAACGGGTTCGTCACCCGCTATGCCCACCTCAGCCAACTCGCCACGGGATGCGGGCAGGCCGTCTACCAGGGTGACCTGCTTGGCTATTGTGGCAGCACCGGTTATTCTTCCGGCGCTCACTTGCATTTCGAGATCCGCTTCGAGGGCTCGCCCCAGGATCCCCAAATCTATCTGCCCTAACAGGCAAGGAAGACGATGCTTCTGTTCAAGCGCAGCGCTACTATGCCGTCCCGAAGAGCCCGGGCCCTTCGTCATTGGATGGAGGAGAGTTTCATCCGTGCCTGCGCGTGGCTGGCAGTAACGTTCTACTGGCTGACCGGCGATTGGCGCGGCTGGCATCCATTGCTCACACGCACGAGTGCGCACCTGGCAGTCATCGCTGTGGCAGTCTCGGCCGTCGCTTTGAGTAAGGTGGAATGGTCGGCACAGGCCGCTCCTATCCCGTCCTTGTCAGTGCTCTCTGCGGCCGGGAACGGAACGGAGTCAGCGGGGAGTGAAGAGGCAATCGCAAGCCTTTTGGCCGATCCTAGAAGCCAAAATGGCGGTATCTCCTTCAGGACCGGTGGCAGGGCCAACGAGGTGGTCATACGCCTGGCCGAGCCCCGCACGATCATCCCGGAACGGCCACGCCTGGATATCGTCACGTATACGGTCCAGGCTGGTGATACCGTGCAGGGGATCGCCGAGATGTTCCGCTTACAGCCCACCTCGATCATGTGGGCGAATCCGGCCATCGAGGACGCTCCCGACCTGCTGCGGATTGGTCAGGAAGTGATCATCCTGCCCATTGATGGGGTCTACCACACAGTAGCCGAAGGGGATACACTGGCCTCTATTGCCGAGAAGTATAAAGTGACCACCGACGTCATTACCACGTGCGAGTACAACCACCTGACGGCGCCGGCTTACGCGATCGAGGTGGGGATGCGGCTCATCGTGCCCGGCGGCGAGAAGCCCTATGTGCCCAAGGTGGTCACTTCATACACGGGGCCCGTGCCCGAGGGCGCCCGCGGTACGGGGGCCTTCCAATGGCCGGTGCTAGGCAGGATCACACAGGGGTACTGGTACGGCCATCGGGCGATTGACATCGGGGCACCTACCGGTAGCGCAGTGTTGGCGGCCGACGGCGGTTTTGTCAGTTTTGCCGGCTGGACCGATGTGGGGTATGGCTACCTGATCGTGATTGACCACGCCAACGGTTTTGCCACGTATTATGCTCACCTGAGCAACATCTATGTCTACGAGGGCCAGATGGTTGAGCGGGGGCAAGTACTCGGTGCCTCAGGCAACACCGGCTGGTCCACCGGTCCGCACCTGCATTTCGAGCTGCGTTACTACGGCACGCCGCAGAACCCGCGGGCGTACCTGCCTTGATGTTGGGAGGGACGAGGCAAGCCTGAAGCGAGGGCCCCGAGACCTCGACGGCTTGCCTCGTCCCTACTTGGCATATTCCTCTGCCCGCACCTCGCGGATCACCGTTACCTTGATCTGCCCCGGATACTCCATGCTTTCCTCTAGTTTGGCAGCGATGTCCTTGGAGAGCTGGATGGTAGCCAAGTCGTCAACATCCTCCGGTTTGACGATGATGCGGATCTCACGACCAGCCTGGATGGCATAGGACTCTGCCACTCCCCTGAAGGAGTTGGCGATTTCTTCCAGCGCGTGAATGCGCTTGATGTAGAGTTCCAGGCTTTCGCGGCGCGCGCCGGGCCTGGCACCGGAGATAGCGTCGGCGGCCTCGACGATGATAGATTCGAGCGAGTCCTGCTCCATCTCGTGGTGATGGGATTCGATGCAACGCACAATCTCCTCGGGGACCCCGTAGCGCCGACAGATTTCGCCCCCGATGACCGCATGAGTGCCCTCTGTCTCAAAATCCACTGCCTTGCCGATGTCGTGCAACAGGCCTGCGACCCGTGCAACTTCGGCATTGGCCCCCAGTTCCTCCGCGATCAACCCGGCGAGTTTGGCCGTCTCAATGGCGTGAGCGTTCTGGTTCTGCCCATAACTGGTGCGGAACTTGAGTCTCCCCAGCAACTTGATCAGCTCAGGGTGCAAGCCCGGGACACCAGCCTCGTAAGCCGCACGCTCGCCCTCTTCACGAATAACACGCTCGATCTCTTTCTGGCTGTCTTCGATCACCTTTTCGATGCGCGCCGGATGGATGCGTCCATCCGTGACCAACCGTTCCATCGCCCGGCGGGCAACCTCGCGGCGCACGGGGTCGAAACAGGAGATAGTCACCGCCTCCGGCGTATCGTCCACGACTACGTCTACACCCGCGCACATCTCGAAAGCGCGGATGTTCCGCCCGCTGCGCCCGATAATGCGCCCTTTCATCTCGTCAGAGGGCAGCGTGACGGTCGAGACCGTCAACTCGGCCACCTGCTCGCTAGCGATGCGTTGGATAGCGTAGGTGATGATCTTGCGGGCGCGCGCCTCGGCCTCTTCCCGGGCCTCGGCTTCGACCTGGCGAATCACTCGGGCCATGTCCTGCCGACTCTGTTCCTCCACGGCTTTCAGGAGTTCCTGCTTGGCCTCATCGCGGCTCAATCCTGCGACCCGTTCCAGCATCGCCATCTGCTCTTGATGGAGCCGCTCGATCTCGTTGCGTTGTTTGTCGAGCGCACTCTGGCGTTTGTTGAGGCTCTGCTCTCTCTGCTCCAACCGTTCCTGGCGGCTGTCCAACTTCTCGCGCCATTGCTGAAGACGCTCTTCCTCCCGCCGCAAGCCCGCATGACGCCGCTCCAGATCCTTCTCCGCCGCGTTTCGGATGTTAAGGGCCTCATCTTTGGCGGTCAGCACGATCTCGTTGGCCTCTTTCCGTGCCTCCTCCAATAGCTGCGCGGCTTGTCTCTGCTGCCCCTTGATCCTGACCTGAGAGATGTACCGCCGCCACAAGAAACCCAAACTAAACCCTACAACCAGTGCCAGAATCCCTATGATGATAGTTGTCACCACTTCATTCATTGTTCCTTCCCTCGCTTTCCATGTCAGGTAAAGCCCCACAGCGCATGGCCTCTAGCGCCTCCTCGACTACCGGCTCAATCACGGCATACGAGAAACCTCTGCGCGCCAGGTATGCCCCCAGCCTGCGCCGAAAGTCGGGCGGTGCGAGGCGTGCCAGCCGACGCACTGCGGACTCGGCCGCTTTCCGGGCAGTAGCCTCGTCGTCCACGTTCGCCAGCGTCTCGGCGATGACCGAGTCAGGGACGCCCTTCTCTCGTAACTCGTGGCGCAACGCACGCACTCCGCGAGGATTGAACGCGATCCGGTTTTCCACCCAGTAGCGGGCGAACTCGCGGTCGTTCAGAAGCCCCGCTCGAGCCAGGCGTTCGACCACTGCTTCGATGACCTCATCCTCCACATCTTTCTCGCGCAGACTGCGGCGTACTTCGGCCTCGCTGCGAGGACGGTACGACAAAAAGTTGAGCGCGCGCTCATAGGCCCGCTCAATAGTATCCCCCTCCTGTAAACGAGCAATTTCCGCATCACTCAGGACTTGCCCAACCCGCAGGCCAGCAGCCTCGATAGCAGCCAACCCGAAGGCGAACCTACCGTCCAGGTAGACGCTGACACGATCCTTGTTGTGCTTCTGATAGCGCAGCGCCGTGATCGTTCCTGCCATCGTCCGCTCAAAAACAAAGCCGTGGCCTCTCAAGCCACGGCTCGCGTTGACGCTTGATCGTCAGCGGTGATCTCGGTTACAGGGACCTCTCACCCCATCAAGGGGAGAGAGCATCCTTCTCAATCAGATGCCGCAAGCGCGACCTATCTCTCAATTGCCCTGCTACGGCAAATGCCTTACCTCTTCGTCTCAGTCCCACACTTGTTTGGAAACTCGCCCGGACGAATGGCATGCCTCCCCTTCGCTCTCTGGACTAAGGGGGCAGCCAATCTGGCGGGCAAGTTCTCAGCAAAGCAATCACGCGCATCAGAGAAGTGCCTGTAAACCCGGCGCTTAGGATCAAGCACCAGTATTCGAGATCAACCCATGGCTCGTTCAGCCGATGAATAGATGAATGCAAAATTAGAACTCCGCCTCGTCTGCCTCTTCAGCAGTTAACGTGGCGACAGGCGCTACGATCTCAACAGAGGCCATCTTCTCGCGGACCAGGGCCTCGATCTCGGCGGCGACTTCGGGGTGCTCGCGCAGATACTGCTTGGCGTTCTCCCGCCCCTGCGCCCGACCCTCCCCCCCGCGATAGTAG